>Ga0196973_1000029_pt1 | contig 66863 bp, 118 predicted proteins | sample S1_513CmetaG_FD_155457 | JGI IMG/M metagenome (GOLD analysis project Ga0196973, IMG submission 155457) | Soil microbial communities from Anza Borrego desert, Southern California, United States - S1_5-13C | ecosystem: Environmental > Terrestrial > Soil > Desert | place: USA: California...
ACCTCAAGCACAACGAGGATCGGCTCGACAACACGTTCTCGTGGGAGGAGGCAAGCGAATACGCCAAGGGTTTCCACATCGCATGCGAAGGCTGTGAAAGTGCGATCAACACGAAGATAGCGTCGCTCGGCGATGACGGCCCGGGGCATGACCAATGACCGAGGCAGAACTCGCAGCTTTGGAAGCGATGTGCGCGCTAGCTGTGGAGGCGCGCGCCGATCTGGACAACGACTTCCCTGTCGGCGCGGTAGCGCGTGGTAAGTGGCAAGATGCGCGACGCGCGATGGCTGATGCGGCGCCCTCACTGCTGGCGCACGTCCGCGATCTGCGCGGCGCGCTGGAGCGCTTCATAGCGCGGCAAGCCGATCTGCGTCCCCTCCTCTACGACGAGTTCAACGAGGCGCATCGTGTGTTGAATGTCTCAAGCACGGCCTTAGCCGAAGAGGACAAATGATGGACGCCGATCTGCAAACTCGCGAGATGATGCTGCACGGCTTGGCGCGCGTGTGGATCAACTGGTTTCGCAGTCTCGAGGACGGCATCGTTTTTGATGACCCGCGCGAGTGGCCCTCCAAGGAAACGGCAGAGACCTATGGCCTCGATCGCGCGCAGCTCGCGCGGCTGACTTTTCCTGGCGTGCTGGAATATGTCGGCGCCTACCCGCAAGGCACGCGCCCGAGCAAGGAGGATGCGCCGTGAGCATGTTGGACCTGGAAGACAAAGGGGTTCGCGAGCTTCGCTATTCGGACGGCTCGCTGTGCATGCGGCTTGGCGCGCGCTGTGGGCGGTGCATGGAGGTGGCCTACGGCAGGACGGAGCGCGCTTACCATGAAGCTAAGCGGTGCGCGTTGAAGCCGGCGTGCTTCATCGTCGTTCCGACCGAGACTGACAAGCCCGAGGCGTTGATGCGTGCGCGCATGTTTGGCCACTCAGCCGCCGATGCTGACGCCATCGTGAAGACGCAGGCAGAGTTCGATGCGCTTAGTCGCATGGCTTGAGTGAGGCGATTTAGGAGTAAGTAAAGTGAGCGACCCAATCGAAGCTGTAGCCCGCGCACTTTGCGCCGATCTTGGTCTGAATCCCGATGATGGTTGGGAAAAGGCGCCCGGTGTTTTCGTGGCTCGCTGGGAGCGCGAAGCGGAGTCGCTGCATGCGGCGCTGAACGCGGCGGGGTACGTCCTTCAGCGACGTGATGATTTCGACTCGGGCCTCGCGGTTGGCATGTTGTTTTGAGGAGGAAGAGAAATGGCAAAGGCAAAGAGCAACGTGACGCGCAGCGCGCAAGGTCTGCGTGACGCCCTGTTCGCAGAAATTGAGGAGTTGCGCTCCGGCGAAGGAAACCCTCAGAAGGCGCAAGCAGTGGCGAAGCTTGCGGCGCAGATCATTGCGATGACACGCCTAGAAGTGGACTTCCAAGAGTCGGTCCTTCGCTACGCCGAGAAAGGGCGCGCGTTGGCCCTTGGGGACATGCCCTTGGGGATTGCTGTCTCTGCAAACGGGAATGCGACGGCAGCCTAATGCGTTGCCGGCAAACTACGCGGGCCATGCTGACTGACCCGATAGTGCCTCGCATCGCTGGCGCGGATTGGCCGGGCATTGCGCTCTGCCATTCCTGCCAGCGTGCGGCGTACTTCGCGGGCGGCTTTCTTCAACTGCTGCGCCGCTCGCTCGAAAAGTTCGGCACTGGTTCCTACTACGCGAGGGCAAAATGAAGCGCGCGCTTTTCTACCTGGGCAGCTTCGCTGGTATTGTCGTGGCGGCATTAGCCGTCGCGGCTGCGTTGCATTCGCTCACTGCGTCCGCAGGGCCGTACAACCAAGGCGTATGGGTAGGCATGGGCGTCGTGAGTGTTTTCTGGTTTGCCGTGCCGCGCGCTTTCCGCGTCGTTGATCGTGCGATGACGCGCGGACAAAGCATCAGTTAGGCAATGTCCGCGCACCCCTCCCCTCCAGGCAGAGCCAAGGACGCAGCCGCGATCCTGGGCGTGTCGGTGCGCGAGGTGCAGGCGATGGCAAAGCGCGGCGATCTTCACCCTTACGCAGACCAGGTGGGCCGGATCTGGACTTTCGACTTGGAGGGCTTGGCGAAATGGAAACGACAACGCTACGAGAAGGCATGTCGAAAAGAGCCCGCTCCTCGCCGGACAAGAACATCCTCTGGCGCAACGGCCGCGCCTATGTCCGCATTCAAGTCAACGGCGAAGACCGAAGAAGAAGCCTTAATACAAGCGATCCGGTCGAGGCGCGTCGCAAGGTAAAGGAGATGCAGGCGCTCGCTGAGAAAGAGCGAGCGGGCGATGTGTCCGACGTTACGTTCAACCGCGCGGCGCTGGAATGGACCGAAGCGGGAATGGGCGTGCGCAGCCAATCGACGCGCGATCGGTACGGCGTTTCCATCCTTAAGCTTAAGGACACCTTCGGCTCGCTCAAGCAGCACGAGATCACGCGCCGCAAGATCGGCGAGTACGTGTTGAAGCGGCGCACCGAAGACAAGGTGTCCAACGCCACGATCAAGCGCGACATCACCGCGCTCTCACGCCTCCTCTCGCATTGCGTCGCGCATGGTTATCGAGACGACAACCCAGCTCGAGAATGGGATCGCTCAACTATCCGCGACACGCGCGAGCCCATTCAGCGGCCGTGCATGAAGAGCTTTGATGCGTGCGTGAAGGAAGCCTCGCCGATGTGGGCGGCGCTGCTGCAATTCCTGTTGGCGTCAGGCTTCCGTTTGAACGTTGACGCGGCCTCGCTTCAGCGCGCGCAAGTCAACTGGACAACGGGCATCGTGACGTTCCGCACGAAGGGCGGACGCATCCGCACGCGCCAGCTCACGGAAGAAGCGATGCGCCATCTGCGCTCGGCGCCGGCCGTCATGGGAAGCCCTTACGTGTTCGCCAAGCCGAACGGCGACAAGCTCACCAATCTCTCGCGCGCGTTTGAGGATGTGCGCGCCAAGGCGCTACGCCGCGCCGAGCGCGAGGGCTGGACGTTCAAGAGCTTCCGCCTTCACGATCTGCGCCATGAGTACGCGATCCGCTTCCTGAAGGCGGGCGGCTCGATCTATCGCCTGCAAAGCCTGCTCGGCCATACGTCGGTGAAAACCACCGAAGGCTACCTCGACTTCCTGACGGACGAGGAAGTGGCCCTTGCCAAAGAACTCGCCTCCCCTGCCGAGGTGGCGGCGATCAGGGGCGAACATGGCTAGAACGTCATCCAAAATCGCTGTGCCGGGTTTTGCGACGGTGCGTCGTGCGTTCGGTGCGCCACCTGCGTTTTCCGTTCCGGTCTTGTTCCAGGCCTATCCGGCTAAGCCGTTGATCTGGCGGAGGGAGTGGGATTCGAACCCACGGTGGGCTTGCACCCACGCCGGTTTTCAAGACCGCAATGGCGTAAGCGACTTTCGCGCGTCAAATCAAAGCGCTTGCACCGCTAAACCTCTGCCCCTGTGCCGGGTTTTGTGCCGGGCGCGATTGTTGCGCGAGCGATGCGTAACGAGCGCTCCAAGCCGGGGCGCACCCCCTTTTTCTACTCATGACCGGAATGGAGAGAGAGCGTGACGACATTACCTGGACTGCCCGTAGGGCGCGCTCAGAGATCGACGCTAGCCGATGACGCTCTGGAGGGCGTGTATCGCCAAGGCGAAGCTAGCCTCAAGGACCTTGCCAACACCATCGAAGCCGCACTGCCACCCGGCATGTGTTTCGCGCTCCACATCTTCACGGCGGGAGGTAACGGCTACAGCGGCTACGTCTCCAACGCCGCGCGCGCCGACATGATCGTTGCCCTGCGTGAGTGCGCCGACACCCTTGAAGCCAAGATGGATGTAGCGCCTGGCGCGCCGGTGAAACACCTCAAGCCGATCGCGGGGCAGTCATGACCCGCGTCAAGTACGAGAAGATTGAAATGGACGACGTGATCGACCTGACACAAGGCGAGCCGAAGTTTCATGTGCTCCCGCAGCGCGTCGCTGAGATTGTCGATGTGGAAATTACGGGCGAGACGCATCGGTTCGTTGATCGCGATGGCGTCACTATCACCGAACATGATCGGGAACAGGCTGGCGATTTGCTCAATAAGCTCAATGCGATTTTGCCGGGCGCCGACTTCAAGCGTGTCGCGCGCAAATTCTTCCTATCTCGCCTGAAGGAGGAGGTAGAGGAGGATCGCGCCGCCGCCGAGAAGAAGAGTTGGCAAGAGGCGAAGGCAGAGTTTCGATCCGCGGTCAGCGCCTGGAAGGCTGATGGGTTTCGGCTTCAAAAGCCGGGCGGGAGTGCGGCTCATCGCTTTGTGGAGGCGCGGCGCGCCAACCGCGTCCGTTGCCTCAGTGCTGAACAATCGCAGGTATTGGCGCAAATTGGCCAGATCGCACCGATCCCGTTTGTCATCGAACACGACTGGGCGGCGGCGTTCGCTAATGCCATCGAGATGAGCGAGGGCGAATACCCACTCCCCTACGACGAGGTTCTATTCGAGTTTCGCATCAACAATCACATCGTCGCCCTTTACGCCGGGGCCGCCGGCACGGCGATCATGCTTGAGGCCAAGCTCAATTGGCTGATCCTCGCCGCAAGCAATGAGCAGATTAGCGCGCAAACCACAGCCGGTTTCAGCGCGGACATCCCGACAACAAACCTGATTGAACTTCTACTCCGTCAGGTGCGTGCGGTGTGTATCGCTTTAGATGCGGACGTGATCACGACTGAGACCGTGCGAGCGCCGCAGAAGCTCAACAAGGCGCGCGCACAGCGGGGCAAGCCGCCGTTAGCCGACTACCATGTGGTTCGCTTGAACCGCCGAGGGCGCGCTGTGGCGCTGCCCGATGAGCACGAACCTACCAAGCATCGATCCCCTCGCCTGCACTTCGTTCGCGGCCACTGGCGCCACTACGAAACGCACAAGACTTGGATCAAGTGGCATCTGCGCGGCGACCCCGATCTTGGCTTTATCGACAAACACTACCGCCTTTAGGAGCAAGCATGAGCAGAGTTGAAGCAGAGCGCGCGCGGCTTTGGTGGACACATCATTGCGTGGAGCGTGGAAACTTCCGTTGGTGGTCCTACATTCGCGGTCGCGACTTCCTTTCGATTGAACTGTCGTGGCGACATGGCTTGATTGGCGTCGGCACAGGCATCTGTCACGGTAAATGGAAGACTAGCCTGCGGCTCGGCCTTATCGGCCTCTGGGTGTCCGTGCCAGGCCGCTACCGCAACTATGGCGAGGATCGTGAAATAGACATCAGCTTCAGCGACGGGACGCTTCGCTGGCGTTTCTGGTGCGATCCCATGTCGTGGTCGAGCACGACGCCAAAATGGCGAGACGGCCACATCAATTTTGTTGATCTGCTGCTTGGGCGCAGTAAGTGCGATCATCGCACGCTTGAGGCTCGCGACGTGATGATCCCGATGCCAGAGGGCGCGTATCCAGCCAAGGCCGAACTGCAAGAGTGGACGTGGCGCCGGCCGCGCTGGTTTCGCAAGACGATCAAGCGCGTTCAGATCAACGTCGAGAAGGGCATCCCCTTCCCCGGCAAAGGCGAAAACTCATGGGATTGCGGAGATGACGCCACGTACGGCATCACCACGGGGCCGTGCCGCTCAATTGCCGAAGGCGTCGGCGTGCTTGTCGGCTCAGTGCTGAACAGTCGCGTGCGCTATGGCGGCTGGGGCTCATGGGCGTGGAAACGCGAGCCAGAGAGCGCCTAGCGGTTCGATTCTCTCGGCGCGCGCCATTAGTCCCGTTGGGAATAGGTAGTTACATTCGGGGACTGAGACGCATCGAGCATTGCGCCAGCCGCCATTGTTATCTCGCTCATCAGCGACCAGACACGCGGAGAAAGCTGCTCATCGCGATCATGTGTTAGCCGCTTCGTGCCAGCGGCGCGGTGCCTTGCTGTCCATCCGAGACGCTTAAAGACGCGCCGGGCCGCCTCCATCGACGTTATGCCCTTCGCGCGACCGAGCTTTCGAACACTAGGCAGGTCCGCGGCGGCTTCCAAGAGCGGAAAGGTTTTCATTGGCTCCTCTACGAGAGCTTGTAATCGTGTGGTTCATTACGGATTGCACGGTCCACGCCTTCATCAAATTGCTCTGGCGTGGCTTCTCCCTGCGTGACGTAGATGCGGTCATCTTCGCGAGCGTTGCTGTCGATGCAAACGACTTCGACGCCCTCCTCCGCGCACCATGAGAAGCCGTGTTCGCGCGAGAAGTGCAGCAGGATACGTGGCTTTGGCATGCGATCATTCTAAGGTGATTTGGCGGCGCGGAATCCCTGGCTCACAGATTCAGGGCGGAGAAAAGCGCTAAAATGAGCACGGTCAAAACGACCGCGCCCAAAATGCTGATGAGCGCGCGTGTCCGCGCGGGCAGTTCGGTGAGCCGCTCCAAAATGTCGGACACTTAACTACTCCCGTATTGCACCGAGCGTGCCGTATCCTAACATGATTTGCTGTTTGGCAAAAAGCGCGCATCCGTCACGCCAAGACGCGCTGCGCGAGCAAGGCGAAGCTCTCGCCTGCCCTGCTCATCTTCGCATCCGTACGATAGATCAAACGCGCTCGGTGGTCGCGGCGGATTTGGCGCTTTGATCTTCACTGGACCCGGCAAAGGATCGCCGTTGCCGCGCGCCTGATTGCAGCCGGGACAAGCGGGACGCAGGTTCTCAATGTCATTCGTGCCGCCACGCGAGAGCGCGCGAACGTGATCGAGCGTGAACTGCACAGGCGAACCGTTGGGCTCGCCTTCGACCAATTCCACCGAACAATAGAAGCATCGGCGCCCGTAGAGCGCGATGACCGCCGCACGTTTCAAGCGGGCCTTCTTGCGAAGGCTGCGCCTCTGTTTGTGTTTAGACATGACCGCAGCACCAAAAAGGAATGGTACCGGCTGGCGGAATCGAACCGCCGTCCTCGGGGACACAACCCGCCGCTCTACCATTGAGCTAAGCCGGAGAAGTGGTTGGGGCGGCGGGATTTGAACTCGCAACCAACGGCACCCAAAGCCGTCGCTCTTCCAGATTGAGCTACGCCCCAATGGACGCGCTCAATCGAAGCGCGTCACATTCGTGTCGAATGTCGGGGGTGCGGTCGCCAAATCATGATGCGAGCATATAGCTGATTTGATGTGCGCGGGGAAGCGCCCTACATCCCTCCCCGCATGGGGTCTCCAGAATGGAGACTTAGAAAATGGGCCAACAAAGCGCCAAAGGGGCCATCATGAGCCGATGGTGAGCCGTTCCTGGTCCTCGTCGGCGCAGTCTGGATGGTAGCTAAAGCCGCCTACCCATTTGACGGCGGCGCCTTGCGCAAACTTAGCGCCACAGTACTGGCACCAAGGCGGCGGCGCTGGTTTGTATTCTTCCGGCTTCGGATTCCAGCGGCTCATGATGGCTCCTTTGGCCCTTTGTTGGCCCATTCCTCTACTCGTCGCGGACGAGCACATAGCCCGCATCGGCCGCTGCATCCAAGACATCCTCGAACGCGCGGATGAGATCGCATCTCCCATCGATCACGAAGCAGTTCAGGTCGTTGAGCTTGTCGAGGTATGGCTCCTCCGGTTGCTTGCGCAGCGCCTCCACGAAGGCGGTAGCGAGCATGCGAGGGAGACTGTGCTCGCCATCGTCGGATACTACTGGCTTGCGGAGCACCCAGCGCCCGCCGATGCGGTCGCAGATGCCTCCCTGCCCCGCCGGAATAAGATCGTCGCCGATCTTCATATCGACGCCGCATGGTTGAATGACTAACTCGGCGCCGTCTGGGATGTCTTCTTCACGCACGCCGTGGCTCTCCTGCGATGGCTTCTTCCCGAACAATCCCTTTACGGTCTCTCGCCCCACCAGCATCACCGTGTAATCGCCGATCTTGTCGCCCTCTTTCATCCGAATTATCCGGTGGAGCAGAGTCTCACTCATACCGCACCCTACCCTGATTTGATTCGCGCGCCTACATCCCTCCCCGCATGGGGTCTCTAGACTGGAGACTTAGAAATGAAACCCGAGTGGGAAGGCAAAACGCCTCCTGAGATCGTAGCTTACGAGTTCGACAAGTTCGCTAGGGAGAAGCGGGAGAACGCGCCAGCCGCACGGGTCGCGCGAACGGACGGCCCCTATCGAGACCGTCCGCCTGCCGTTAAGCGCCCATGCTCCCCGCAGTCGATCGACGGGGGAAGACTCAGGAAAGCGCGATCAAGCTTAAGGACCTCTTAAGAGGCGGCGCGCAAATCTGAGGCGGAATGTCCGCCGTGGAAGCCTACGAGCCGCCGCCGCCGAACGATTGGGTTCGCCCTGTCGTGATCGGCTGGGCTTTGTTTATGGGCGGGTTCGGCGCTTGGGGTTGGATTGCGCAGAACGGCTACACCGGCGAAGGGTTCATTTCGGCCGCTGTTTCGCTCATCGCCTGCGTCATGCTTTTGAACGCATCGGTCCAGATGCGCCGAGCCGGGTCTAAGAAAGCTCACAGGGCCACACTGGTATGGCTCATGGCCCTTGGCCTATTCGGCTCATGGTCGGGCTACTCGGCTCACCACGCGTTCGAGATGACCCAAGGCGGGCCGGTCCAGATCGAATCCGTCCTAAGCGTGGAGTGGGCTCAGTCTGCCTTCCTGCTGATCTTCTTCTTAGGCTCGGCGTGGATCGATCCTTGGCTCATGTGGGCTGTCGAAGAAACCGAACTCGCACCCGAAATAAAGCAGCCGGACCAAGGCTCACAGGACGAGGCTCACACCCCCAAGCCGAAAGGCTCACGGGCTCACTTGCGGGCCATTTCCGGCGGGCTCGCTGGCTCAGTGGCCCTTGCGATGGCCCCAGGCTCACAGGCTCACGAGCCCGGCTCATTTCCGACTGAGCCGAGCCGTGAGCCAAAGCCCATGAGCCAGAAAATGAGCCGGGCTCAGGTTCGCAATCTGGATGATCCGAACCGGGCCACGGCCCGGCTCATGTTGCGTCAGGGCCAAGGACCGGCCCAAGTCCACCGGCTCACGGGCGTTCCGCTATCGACGTTGAAGCGTTGGGCGCGCGACGCTGCATGAGCCCCGCCGATATTCCGCCTGTCCCGATTGCGCAACGATCCGAAAGCGTGACCGTCTCCACCTTGGACGATGGATCGGTTCTAGAAGTGCGCCTGAGTGAGCGCACAGCGCGCGTGACGCTGCCAACGCCAGAACAGGCCGCACGGCACGCCGCTGCGACGCAGCGCTTCCAGGATCGCATGACGCGCAAACAGCGCAAGTCCGACGCGATCAAGATGAAGCTGGAAAACCCAAAACGAAGCTACGCTGAGATCGCGCGCGAAATGAACGTTTCAGCGTCCTCGCTCTCCAAGTGGGTGAAAGCCGCCTCCGCAGCCGCCTAGCTTCGACGCGTGACCGCGCGGGCCTCAGCTTTCCGACTCCGGTGGTTGCTCCCGAAGCCCATTGCGGACGATCGCTTCCATCGCCGCGCTGTCCGCGATCATATCGTGCTGCACGGCTGCCAGAGCTAGGCCCGCCAGCATGGTCCGGCCAATGGGAGAGTCCTCGTCCACCTTCCACGACAGAGACCATTCGCCGAGGCCATTCACGCAAACCACCACGTAGCCGGCGAGATCGCTGGCGTAGACGTTGGCGAGCGAGCCGAGCTCGATCCGGAGGCGTTCGGCCAAGCCGCCTTCAGCTTCCTTCCACGAAGTCAACGAACGCAGAGGAATGATTTTCTCGGACATCGTGCTAGTATCCGCCTCGGCCGCCGAGTGGCGGCGATTGGAGATTGCTCATGGCAAAGCGTAACGAAGTGACGGGATCGAAGGCCGGGAAAGCTGCGTCGAAGGTGCTTCGCGATCCATCGTCCTCGAAGGCGGAAAAGTCGGCCGCGGCGTCCGCACTCACGCAGCGCCCGTCCAAGAAGAAGAAATAGGCCCTCATTCCGGCCCCGCGTTATTGGCGTCAACAAGTGAAACGACTTCGCCAAGCTTCTCGCACATTTCCCGTAGCACGGAAGCTTGCGCGAGATCGCGGCTATCGCCGGCGGCGCGCTCCTCGAATTGGACGGCCCGCGCGTGGTTTCCTGCGGCTTCCTGGATGGCTTGCGTTGCTGGCGAGGGCGTGAGGCCCGCCGCTTCAAACAACGCGCTCATATCCGGGTCTGACGCGATTGGCGGGCGCGCTTCAGGCGGGGTTGGTTGGAGAGCGACGCACTGGCGCAAGTCCGGCCGCACCGGGATCTGGCTGACCCGTACTTCCCGCATCGAGCCCAAGCACCCGCTGGTAAGAACTGCGGTAGCGCCGATCCAGCTCAGCAAAATGCTCAGCCGTAACGACCGGGGGAAGCGAAGCGACGGCATTGGCGATATCCTCTTGTCCTGCTTCTGCCGCGGCGCGCGCGGCGTTGGTGTTGTGGTGCGTGCGTTCCGACAGTTCGACGGCCTGGTTCGCTACGCCCGTTTCGTGTTCGATGACCTTGCGCGTATCCTCAGCCTGCTCGAGACGCTCATTCGTGGCGCCGTGGTTCTCCGCGTAGAGAACAACCGCGCCAATGATGACCGGGATGGCCGCGAGACGAATGATGTTCGTCCACGGCCATCCCTTCACCAGCGCCCCAAGAGGGGAGAGAAACGAGCCGAGCTTTCCAGCAAACCAAGGGCTGCGCTGGCGAACCTCGTTCAAGATCAGAACGAGCACAAAGACAGCGACGAGAGGCCAAATCCACCAGGGCATCTTCACGGCACCCCGATCGTGTAAAGAGCCATGGCCGCAAACCACGTAACGGAAGCGCCAAGAACAAAGCCCACGATTGCGCCGAAGCGCCTCATCCCGAGATCGCCGCGTTGTTCACCGCGCCGCCAGTTGGGGCGACATACGGTGCGGCCTCGGACCGGTTCTGCATGTGCTTCTCGACGCCACGGGCAACGAACGCGCCCAGGAACAAGCCCAGAGCCGTATTCAGCCCCGTGTAGTACCCGTCAGAGAGCGCTACGCCCGCCATCGGCGCGTCCATGTACGCGAACTTCAACGCGCCCAAGAGCATGAGCCCGCCGCCCCAGCCGAAGATTGGACGCCAGCCCGACTGCGCAAGCTTCGCTAAAAGACCGCGCACATAGGCCGTGATCTGCAGTAAATCCATGCCTCAGATTGTGCGCCGCTCCACGGGAAACGCGGGGTTGGCTTATGGCTCGCGCGTCCTATCATGGCGGCATGGAAAAACTTGCGATCTGTCGGAGCTGCCACTTTGCCTTCTCGTTCCGGCCGATGGGATTATTCGCGCCGTCACTAGCCGACAGTGCGCCCGCTTTTTGCACGCGGTGCGGAAAGGAAGCGCTGGTTGCGGCGGGCGACTTCGGCGGATTCTTCGCCGCTTATCACGAAGCCTTCCCGGCGGTTCTGAGCAAAAAGCAAAAGCTCGACGTTCTGGATGTCGCGCGTCGCATTGTCGCCGGCCAAATCAAGGAAGATCGCGCAGAGCTCGAAACGAAGAAAGACCCAGTAACACGAAACGCTTTCAGGGTTGCCGGTGAATGGCTAGGCCGGACGATCGGCGCCGCTGGCAGCCTGGCCTCTGTCGCAGCAGTCGTGATTATGCTGAGCGATCAGGAGGAAAAAGGGGCGCTCTCGACCGCTAAGCCGCGAGAACCTGAAGCGTCAGGTAAACCGCAGAAAGCACCCACAAGCAGCCGCCGAGGAAGCCGAGCACAAGCCCAACCTGAAACCGGCGCTCAGCCCAAAGATAGCGGCAAAACTCGTATAGCCAAGAAGAAGCGGAAGCATGATCCAGATGTGCCATTGAGCTGAATTATCGGGGCCCTGACTTCGGGCGCGGGGTTGGCGCGGAAATGAGGGAGGGCTAGGCTAGCGGCGATATGACCCCATATGTCGCTCCGGCTGGCGCGCCAAAGAACGAGCTGCGGACGGACATTCAGGCGTTACGCGGCTTCGCCGTGCTGGCAGTCGTGCTATATCACGCAGGACTGCCACTTCCGGCTGGGTATCTTGGCGTCGATGTTTTCTTTGTCATCTCTGGTTTTCTGATTACGGGGCTAATCGCGAAGAGCATCGACGCGCACTCGTTCTCATTCGCATCGTTCTACTATCGCCGCGCTAAACGGCTCTTGCCGGCGGCTTTCCTTGTTCTCGGCTTGACGCTGATTGCGGCACCTTTCTGTGTGTCGGACTCGGCGCTGGATGAGCTGAGGGGCCAAGCCATCGGCGCCATCACGTTTTCATCCAACTTCATTTTCTGGCAGCAGGCTGGATATTTCGACAGCGAGGCCGCGACGAAACCGCTCCTACATTTTTGGTCGCTTTCGCTGGAGGAGCAGTATTATCTGGTGATGCCCGCGCTGCTGGCGTTCGCGCCGCGCAAAGCATGGCTGGCGATCATTGCTGTGATCCTCGCAGGAAGCGCGGCGCTGACTGTCTACCTGTTGACGATCGATCCTTCCGCGGCGTTCTATCTTCTCCCATCGCGTGCTTGGCAGTTGGCGCTCGGGTCTTTTGCCGCGCTTGTCGCCTCGCGGTTCATGGGCGCGCCCTTGCTTTCCTGGCTCCGCGTTCCCGCACTGATCGTCTTGCTGGCAACCCCGGCGTTTCCAATCGGAGGGCCGCACCCCGGCGTGGACTCCGCGATTGTATGCCTTGCAACCCTGGTCCTCATTCTCGGCGCAACGGGCGGAGAAGCGGAACGGAGCCCTCCCGTCCGCGCCGTCGCGTGGGTGGGAAATTTCTCCTACTCTCTCTACCTCGTGCATTGGCCGGTGCTCGTGCTGATGCGAGCTCGCTGGCCAGATCTTCCGGAGTGGGGGACGTTAGCGGCTCTTGCGGCGTCTATTGCTTTAAGCCTTGCGCTCTACACCTGGATCGAAGAGCCGTTCCGGCGCAGCTTCACGAAAGCGCGCATAAGTCTAACCTCTGGCCTTGCCACGGCGGCGGCCGTGCTCGTAGCAGGAAGCCTCTATGTCACCGCACCAAGCAATGGCTTGAGCGCTTTCGCCTCGACATTCACGCCGTCCACTGGCGATCCGCTCGCCGATGCTGATTTCCGGCACATCTTCCGCCCGAATTACGGACTCGGCGAACAGTGCAGCGCCAACGGCCCCGTCACGTTCGCCGACATTGTAGAGCTTTGCCGAACGACTGCGCGACCGCGCGTAATCCTCTGGGGCGACTCCAACGCCATGATGTGGGGCGAGGCGCTTGGGCGACAGCTTGGTCCGCGCGGAATGCTTCAGGCAACGCGACCAAGTTGTGCTCCGATGTACGGCGAGTTTGTCAATCCGCACGCCGATGCGGCGCGCGCCCGATCTCTGGAATTGTGCCGCGCATTCAATGCAGATGTGTTGGCGTACGTTGAGCGCACGCCCTCGATAGAGATAGTGGTGCTCAGTTCTTCTTATGCGCAACCTGCGCAGCTCCAAGCATCTTACGTTGTCTTAGCGCGAGAACTTCGCGCGGCGGGCAAACGTGTAGTCATGCTGGGGCCTATTCCGTTCACTGGAGACGACTACGCCCAGTGCCAAGAGCGCCTCATTCGCGGCCTCGTGTCAGATGAGGAAGCCGATTGCCGCTTTCCAGAGACCGAGTGGCGTCGCAGGCGGCGCCACGTGCTCGCATACCTAGATCGCGCTGCTGCAGAGGCGGCCATCCCAGTAGTTTGGCCGACAACGGCAATGTGCGCTGAGGCCGTATGCGTCACGAGACGCGGCAATACGCTGCTATTTCGGGATGCAGCCCATCTTTCCTACGATGGCGCCGCAGTTGTCGCTGGCAATCTCGGTTTAGCGGATCGTTTGGTCTCAGCTGCTCGTTAGAGAGATGACATGAGAAACGCTGTCAGCACCGTGGTGGCGCCAAGCCGGTTTTCGAAATATATCTTGCGATCAGTGTGGATAGCCACATTGAACTTGGCGTCAGTGCCTGTCGTACCCGTAAGCGCGCCCGTCGTGACGTTGATATTGGCGTGAGCGGAGATCGATGTCAGCGTTGCGGTGCCGGACGTTTCGAACTGCGCAAGCAGATATTCGCCACTCGTCAATGTTAGGATCAGCAGGCCCGACGTGCCCGACGCAATAGCGTCGCTCGAAATGGCGCTGTCGTCCGTCATCGACAAGACAGGTCGGATGCCGCGAATGAGCGCCGCCCGATGACCCGATGCGCCTTCGCCACCCGCTAGAAGCGCATCATCACCGTTCATCCACGAGGTGCAGACCCAGTTCCCAGAACCGAGCGACAAAAACTCGGCAATCGTGCCTGCTGTAGTCGTGCGATTTACACCGCCCGGCAGAATGAGCGACGTGGCGTTGTGTGTCATTGTGAGAGCGCCGGTGAACCGGCAGCAGACGCGGCGGCCTTTGCGTTCTGTGCCAAGCCCCGTAATCCCATTCGTGCCGGTGATATCGACAAAATCCCCGCGCACGGCCGAAAGATCTGTCGTGCCCGCCACTGATGCAAGGTCTGCAGCTTTCACGCCGCCAAGCGATGGCGCCACGTCAACCAGAACAATTCCATCGGCGTCGCTGACCCGGTTTGCTTCGGTCGTGAGATTTTGCAGGTCACGGCCGATGATCCTTGCGGTCGACGCAGTGATGCCAGTTACGGCAGTGAGGCAGTGACCCGAGAGACCGTCCGATTGCACTGAATTAATAACGGCTGACCCGACATAATCGCTGTCCAGCCGCCAAACGTCACGCGCCGCGCCAGCACCATCCTGCTTCAGCGCCTGCGTATCATCGACGATGATGTTTACCTTGCCCTTGATGCGTCCAATATCGTGCGTGCCGGCAGATGGCCGCAAATTGCAGCAAAGGCCATGAAAGCTCACGCGCTTAATGCCGCCGGAGCCGCCATCAATGTCGATCGCAGGAGTGTTCGACCCAGCATCAGATGGGAAAACGCCGCTGGCGTTCAATCTATCAAAGAACAGGAGATCGCCTGTTCCGGCGCCCATTGTTATTTTCACAAGTTGCTTGCAGTGCGTGCCATCCGCACCAACACGTGTATATCCAGGGAAGCGCCAATCGCCAAAGCCGCCGCCCGTGGCATCCGCGTTCGAAAGATCAACGTGCAGAAAAGCTGTCTTCGGTCCATCAAAATGACCGCGCGTGATTTCGATCGCAACGACTCGCGTGTTGTCAATCTTGATAGATATGTCGTAAAGTCGGCCTCCAGTCGCGCCCTCGATCCAGTCTAGCCGATCATAGACGGTCGTGGCGCGGCGAATGTTCATCCAGATGGTGCCGTCAACTGGGATGGCGCTCGATGTGTTGCCGTTTTCCCAGAGAGGCTTACCCCCAAAGCGCACCGTGCCGCTGATGCTGTAGATGTCAAACGCATAGGTGGCGTTCGTCGTGATGCTATTGCCATCCCATTCATGCGTGAGCTGCGTCACGTGTGGCGCGACGCGCCCGCCTGAAGTATATGCACCAGCAAAGGTCGAGCCCTGTAGATCGTAAACACCAGAAGAGATGCGGGTCAGCGTCCATTGTCCAGTAGCCGCGCTAACGCCACCAACCGCGTTCACATAAACGATGTCACCCGTGGCAAATGCATCGCTTGCAAGCGTGAGGCGGATGAGCCCTGAGCCATTGTTCACCGCCCCAGAAACTGCGATAAACTGACTACCGACCTTCATCCAGTTGCGAACGGAGGAGCCCGCCGCATCGATGATCTGAAGATTGCGGCCATTGTAGTAGTTGAACGCATAGCCGGAGCCGCTAGCTTGCAGATAGCGGATGCCGTCAAAGCGATTGTCGCGCACGTGAAGCGCGCTGGTTCCGATCTGCACCCCGTCGTTCGTATGGTTGAACGTCCAAGCGGTCTGGCGCGCGCCAGCGCCCTCGTGATGAATACTGTCTTTCGTGGCTGTGACTGTTGAGTTGAAGCGATAGTTCTCGCCCAGCCACCAGACAAGCCGTTTGTCCAGCCGATCCGCCATCGTCTCGGTCGCTGTGAAGACCGTCGCGTTGTCAGTCGAGTTATCGGCCTTTCCGCCGAACCATTCTGGCAGGATGAAGTTCACATCCGCGCGAACCCACGCGCCGGATGACCCATCCGTGTCGCTATCTGGGGCAATGTAGATGCCTTCGAGCGTGTCGGCCGTTACATTGGCGCTGTTGTTTGAGGAAGACCAGCGGAAGAGACCGCCGCCGCCGTCACCGGCTGACGTGCGGCCCTGAACAAATACGGAAGCATAGCCAAGGCTCGTGTCGAGCGCTTTGAGCGCCGCCTTGGTGGCGACGGTCTGCGTCGTGCTGTCGGCGAGATCGCCAATCCAGTCCGAGAGAATTTTGCGCCGACCGCCGTAGCTGGAGCGGACGTACTCTCTGCCGATGCCGTCCTGCAAGATGCCGCGGCGAGTGATGATGCTCATGGTCCGCGATTATCGCGATCCGGAGCGAGCGGCGGGGTTGGGCGGCAGCGCAAGCCCGCCAGCAAGTCACTGACGCTTATACTTTTCTGCATGTCGCGAGCGGCCGTGATCGAAGCATTGGCGCGGATGCTGGGCCGTGCGGCGCCGGCGTCGGGCGGTTTGCTGCGAGCCGGCAAGCCTCCGCTCGCTGAGCAGATGGCATGAGTGCGGCCCTGCGTAGAGCTTTGGCTGAAAGGCTGATGGCCACGGCGGGCCGCTGGCCGCGTTCGCTCTTTGGCGCTCTGGATGAAAACGGCGCACGGCTCTCCCGTGCTCGCGAGCAAGGTTTCGACACCGACGACGTTTTCTACCATGGCACAAGGAGCGAGTTCGACGCGTTCGAGCCTGCGCGTCACGCCGGCTGGGGGCCAGGCGTCTATCTCACGCGGGACGCCAGAAGGGCGTCGGATATTGCCGAAATGGAGAACGGTGTCCGCGGCGCTGAGGGCGCGAACGTCATTCCGGTGTTCGTGCGGCGCGACAAAGCCATTCCTACAGGCTTTCGCGACAGCGACGTGCGGGTGGAAAATCCCGCCGACATCCGTTCAATCTTCGCAGCGTTCGATCCGGCGCGGCTAGAGAGCGCCGATCTGTTGGCTGGCCTTGGTGTGGCCGCGCCCGTTGGCGCGATCACGCTCAGGGAAATCCTTGCTGAACGGATGGGCGCATGAGCGCGTCCGCCGCCCTTCGTCGCGCGCTCATTGAGATAGGGCGCGGGCGCTCCAAGACGGTGTTTGCAGACGCCATCGACCCCGAACGCGTGGTTGTGGAGATGGCGCCTAACCCGGTTACGGAAGCATTTTTGCGCTGGGCTCGCACGCAGCATGCGCAAGGTTTGCCTGCTGCGCGTCACTTGCCAAATCCGAGCGAGATGGAGCGCGCCGGCGCGCTCCTTCGGTTTAGCGCGGACAAATTAGAGCCGAACGATACACGCGCACGGATAGGGCGGGAAAATGGAGAGTTCTTCCTAACGGGGCTCGCTGACGATGATCCACAACGCGCGCCGTTGCTGGAGACTATGCGCAGTCTCGACGAGCACCTTAAGGAAACTCTGCCGCCAGGTTCGCCTAATTACTTCTATGACATGGGGCCGCAGAACTTCATGCGGCGCAAGGACGGCACGTTTGTAATCAACGACCCAGTCGAGATCAGGCAGTTGCTTCTAATGCTTGGAGGCGGCGGCGCGGCTGGCATGACGCTTCGCGAGGCTCTTGCAAATCGAGCGAGGGCGGCCTGATGACCTACTTCCCACTGGCCATGACCTCGGACGACCGCTCCGCCAAGGGCCTTGTGCCCATGGTGCTGAAGAACGTCACGCTCGAGCCACAAGCCGAAGGCGCTGGCAAGCAAAGCCCATTCGTGATCGTGCCGACGCAAGGCATGACGGCGCGCGTCACGCCGGCCGCGGGCAGCCTCATACGAGGCGTGTTCTCACGTCCCGGCGTGCAAAGCGGCCTTCTGTTCGTCGTCGCCGGCAACACGCTCTATTCCATCAATGAAACCTGGACCGCAACATCGCGCGGGACGATCGCCGGCACCGGCCGCGTGCTTATGGACCGGCTGGGCGCCAATCTCGTCATCCTCTCATCGGGCACGCTTTACGTTTGGGACGGCTCTTCGCTCACGACTAACGTCGATGCGGACTTTCCTTCGGACGCCTACACGCTGGCCTCGCTCGCCGACCGCATCCTGACCAGCGAACAGGGATCGGACACGTTCGACTGGAGCGCAGTGGGAGATGCAACGAACTGGCCGGCGACCGGCTTTGCCGCCTCGGCCCGCTATCCGGACGAGATTCGCGCGCAAGCCGAGATCGGCGGCGACATCTTTCACTTCGGCGCGGACTCAACACAGCCATGGCGCGCCGTGGGCGGATCGGACGCCGATGCTTTCGACACGCTGCCATCGATCATCATCAACCGCGGCATTGTCGGCCGCGACGCCTGGGCCAAGCTCGACAGCTACGCCATGTTCGTCGGCGATGATCGCGCGGTTTACGAACTCAACGGCTATGTGCCTCAGCGCGTCGTTAACCGCGACCTGGAAGCTGCGTTGCAGGAGTTCGGCGAGCCGGAGAGTTCGGCTGTGCAGTGCTTCGCTTATGGAGACGGCAGCCATCAGTATTTCGTGTGCCGGCTGCCGGACGGCCAAGCCTATGTGTTCGACGCTCTCACGCGCCGCTGGCATCGGCGCACGGCCATGGGCGAAGAACGTTTCGACATCGCACACTACGCTCGCTTCTTCGGCCGGCACGTCGTTGCCGCGAGCGACGACGACACGATCTACACTTGGGACAACGACAAATACACCGATGACGGCTCGCCGATCGAGCGCATCATCATGGCGCACATCGCCGTTTCCGAGCCCATGCCCATCTCGAGCATTACGCTGGATATCAAAACATTCGGCCAACCGCTCTCTGGAACGGGATCGGCTCCGAAAGCCTACATCACCTTCTACCGTGATGGCGGGACCATAGACAGTCTCGTGCAGCTTGGTGTCGAGCGGCAAGTGAGCTTGGGCGCGGCGGGCCACTACAATGTACGCCCAACGGTGCATCGGCTTGGCCTCGCCAACGCCGCTGACGGTTTGCTGGTGAAAATCCGCATCCCAGATCCGGTTGGCTTTGCCTTCTCAGGCGTCTGGGCGAACGAGATTGTGAAATGAGCCTCAGGCGCGCTCTCCTAGCGCTGATGGGCGGGGCTACGCGCGGCCCCGAGCGCGCGCCGTCATTGCGCCAGGCGCTTGCGGAGCGCGTCAGCGGGGAGTTTCCGGATTTTGGCCCGCGCTCCGTTTCGTTCGACGAACTGCCGGAGCCTGTTCGCATCGACCTCAGCCGCTGGGGTCCGCGCGGTTACGAAGACGGCCCCGTGCAAGTCGGCCGCCAAGCCATCGACGACATCCTCTCACGCAATCCGCAGTTTTTGGAGCAGCCTGAACTGGCCGCTGAGTTCGCCGCGCGGGAGACGCCGATCCCGCCCGTTCTTACGCGCGCCGGCGCGCTCGTGGACGGACGCCATCGTGTGGAAGCTGCGCGCCTTCGCGGACAACGCGACATAGAAACGGTGGACCTGGATCAGTTCACAGGGCGTCCAGAACGGCTCGACGCGGGAGATGCGGGCGGGGGACAGTTCGGGACCGGGCTTTTCGAGCGCGGCGATACCGTTCATTCGCGTGTGGATGGCGTAGCGCCGCTTTCTTACCAGAGACGGCCTGGGCCGGAGCCGGTGGACCCGAATAGCTGGCACGTCATGGGATCATACTTGCCAGAGGAGATGCGTGGTAAGGGCTTGGGCATCCGCGCTTACGAGCAAATGCTTGCCGACGCTCGTGCGAACGGCGTGCCCTGGGTGGAAAGCGGAACGGGACTCTCAGGGGACGCGCGCAACATTTACGCGGCCCTGGAGCGGCGCGGCTACACTGTCGAGCCGTTGCCGTTTGGACGCTTCCGCGTCGCCACTGAACCACGCCCTCCCGCATTGCCTGACGGAGGAGCGGGAGGCGGGGGACAGTTCGGACCGAGCCTGCAAGACTTGGCGGATGAGGGCGGGTTTGGGCCGGGCGGCGGGCCGGCCAGTCTTGTCATCGGCGCCCTGCGCCGGGCGCGAGTCAATCTCAGCCGCCTCGACGAAACTGGCCTTGCGACGCAACCGATGCCGAGGCGTTCAGTCCCGCTCGGCCAAATCCGGCGAACGGATCACACGGCGCCCGAACAGCTCTGGGTGGACGAGTATGTCGCGAACCCAGATCACGACCCGATCATCGTGCGCCGGAACAAGCGCGGCGGCTATGACATCATTGATGGGCATCACCGGCTCGCCGCCGCCCAAGCGCGCGGCGCCGAGAGCATCGACGCCTACGACGCATCGCTTTACTTCGACAAAAATCCGCCCGCTCCCAACGGTCTTAACGGCAGCGGTGGCCTTGCGGCGCTCGCAATAGGGCTCCCTGCCGGCGCCCTCTCGCTGAGGGAGGCGCTCGCGCAGCGCATGTCCGCATGAGCATCATCACCACGCGCGCGGTTGTTTATTTCGATCCGTCAAAGCCATTCGTCAGCAGGTTGCTGAGTTTGGCGCGCGACGCGCTCGAGCGGCTCAACGACTTGATCGATCGTACCGGCGGCGAGACGGCCGATTACCTGCCGATCAAGTCCAAGACCGTTGCCGAACTCAACGCCATCACCCCGGACGGCCCAGCCATCGCGCTCTGCTCGAACGAGACCGGAGGAGCGACGTTGGTTTTCTGGGATGGGTCGGCAAACTGGCGGCGCGTTCAGGATCGGGTCATCATCTCCTAACCCCGCCAACGGGCCCGCTCGCCTAAAATCCGGGCATGGCGACACCGGCCGGCCCACAGTTTCTCCAGGTCATCGACTCGTCCGGCGTCCGCGTGGGCGCCACATGCGAGTACTACAACCTCTCCGATGTGGCGCAGAACGTCTATTCGGACGCTGCCCTCACAACGTCGCTAGGGGCGGTGCTCAACGGCGGGAACGCCACCGACGCCAAGGGTATCTTTCCCAAGCACTTCCTGGATCCATCGCTCTCCTACAAACGGATCATCAAACTTTCGGACGGATCGACCTGGCGCACCGACAATCCAGTGCAAACCGCGTCCGTGGCCTCCGATACGGTCGGCATCGTGACTTCGATCGCGACGCTCCAAGCGACAACGTTCGGCGCCACGCCGCCAGCCCTTATAGCCGTCATCTCCAACACTAGCGCCGGCGATGGCGGGGGTTTGTTCCGCTACGATTCCACGGACACCTCTTCGGCGGACAACGGCACGACGATCATTCTGTCGGCCGACAGCAAGCGCTGGAAACGCCAGACGCTGGCACAGCTCTTCGACATTGCCGTCACCAACGGCTGGCGGCTGCCATCCGCCAACACTCCGACGCTCTATGCGAACTCGACCGCTGTTGCGGAGGCCACAGGAGCTGGCGGCGTCGTGGGCGCCGATGTGACAACGCCGGCTAACGCCCGCGCGTTTGGCTTCCGCGGCTTTCCCCAGAAGACCGAACTCGACAGCGGCAACCACACCATCGTGCAAGCGGATTGGGGCAAGACGTTCTATCACACAGACGCCAACGCACGCACGCTGACGATCAATTCCAACGCAAACCTCGCTCTGCCGGTGGGTTTTTGGTTCCGGATCATCAATGGCGCGGGCGCTGCTAACGTCACAGTCGCCATAACGACCGACACGCTGCAACGACTTGATGGCACGGCTGGCACCGGATCCCGTACAGTGGGCGCGTCGTCCTCGGTCTTGGTCGAAAAAGTCGCCAGCACGACATGGGGGATTTCGGGGGTATACACGTGAGCGCGGCCGGAGCGGCGGCGGCATTGAGACGACCACTAACTGCTTCTGTCGGAAGCGGCGGCGCTGTTGGGGAGAGCGTCGCCAACGGCACGCAGACGCTATCAGGCACAAGCAGTGTGACAGTGCTTGGCGGCGTGGCGCCCTACACTTACGCGTGGGCGCGCACAGCCGGCGCCACTCAGATTACGGCGCTCAACAACACGAGCCAGACGACAGGCTGGCAGTCCGATGGCACTGACGTTGTTCGCCAAGCAACGTTCAAGTGCACGATCACTGACGCAGCAACAAAATCTGTTGAGGTTACTGGCTTTCAGATTGACGTTACGCATGGCACGCCGCCGTGATGGCTTTCGAGAGCGCCAAGACTACGCGCCTCGGCCGGCACATACCGGGCGAGGCTGGGATTTGCGATCAAGCCTTAAGGGCTAGACGAGAAGATCAGCATGGCATCCGATAGCGGGCTAAAGACTCTTGCCCCCAGACCGCCACGTTCCGCTGCATTTGAGCAAACAAAGCGCATCTCCCGCTCGCCAACACTGTCTGGCACAGCGTATTGCCATTCGCTGGCGCGCCAAATCTCATCGACTACATCTGTGCCTGAATACCGCGTTCCCTGGAGGAATCGTCGACGGCGATCAGGACAATCAAACTCGACGAGCACCCTGGAATTCATGTAGATGTGCGGAGATTGAGGCGAAGGCGCATTGAAGATCCAGAGCCAGGCGCGTCTATGCAAACCAGATGTCTCGATCCTTTGCGTGTCGATATAAGAGACATACCTATCCGCTTCTCCGACGCGCCAATGGTCCTCAGGAGTCTGAGCGAACACACTAACGGCGAACAGCATCAAACTCGCGATGCAAATCAGCGATGCTGCGATGATAGACAGGGGGCCGCGCCTAAGCATGTCACCGCTCCTTTAGGAAGCCGTGCTTTCTGAATAGTCCGTGAGGCGTTTTAAGACAAGCGGCTCAAAGGAAGGCACTTGGCCTAATATGGCTGATAGGCGTCCCGCGCAGTATCGACGCCGACGACATTCAGAGCTGCATCACGCCCCGCAGATTCCGCACGTGACGCCCGCGCCCGCTCGCGTTTGCGCAGCTCGCGCATGAGTTCGCGAATAAACGCGCGGTCTTCCGTGGTGCCCTCGTCCACGACGCGCAACAGTGCGTTGCCTAGTTCGTCGTTCTGTTGCTCGAAGAAGCGGCCCCGGAGAGCGTTGAGCGCGCTGCGGCCAGCTTGACTTACGGCCGCCCCAGGGTTGCCCGACGCTCCCGTCAAGCCTGCATCAGCCATCGCAGCTAGAAATTGATCGCCCGCCTGCGCTGCGCGGCGCGCTGTGGCGGAGTTGCCGATCCAGGACGTAGCGTTGCGGGCGAGCTGGTTGCGCTCGTTTAGCATACGCAGGAAGGCTTCCGCCTCGCCGGCATCATCGAAGATTTCGCGCACGACGTTCTGTAGTTCGGTGCTGTTGAGCGGGTTGGCGGCATTACGATGGCCCACCTCGCCTGAAGCACGCATCACCTTGCGGATCATTTCGTCGGCCGCGGCGATCTGGAAATGCTGGCGCTCAAATGGCGTCATGCGCGCCATGATCTCGCGCACTTCTTCCGGGCGCTGGCTCAGCGCCTTGCGGCCCAGATCGATCGCTTCCTCGGCGTCCTTCAAGCCGCCCCAGCGCATGCGTGCTTCGCGATAGCCGGGAATGATCGGCTCTATGCCGCGCGCCGGATCGCCCTCGACGGCTTCCAGGAACTCGCCCTTAAGACGGCGCAAACCTGCGCGCTGAGCCGCGCCAAGGCCCTCGACGCGCTCCATGCCCTGGATCGCATCGTCGAGCGCCATCTTGAGATAGTGCAGACGTTGCGCGCCGCTCATGGCGGATACCTCGATCCCATCGATGCGGGCAAGATCGTCCATGACGCGGTTGGCGCGGTTCAAAACGCTTTCCGGCAAGCGTTGGAGGATCGGTTCAACGCGCGCCAATGCTTGTGGCGCCACAGGTTGGCGTAGAAGCGGCTCATAGAGTTCGCGCGAGACGAGGCGATACTCGTCCGCCAAGGAGTTGAGCGCTTGTGTCGGAGACTGGCTGACGCCAAGCCTGGACTGCAGTTCGCCGGTAATCTGGCCAGGCAGGTCGCGCACGCGTGCTTCAGCAAGCGCGGCGGCGCGCGGACCGGTTTGTCCCGGCAGTTGCGCGAGCGCGTCAACCTTGCTCAGGAATTGTTCGCCGCCGAGGTCGGCAAGCGTGCGCCCCATCGGCTCGGCGCGCGCTGTCTCAATGCTTCTTGCGAGGCTTTCAACATCGGAGCGCTGACGCCCAAGCAAGCGGTCCACCGCGCTCACGACGCCTTTCGGCACATTGGGCTTAGCAGATCCGCCGCTGCCGCCAAGGGGGGGTGGCACGACGCCCGCCATGCTGGTTTGGTTGGCGTAGCCGAGCGGATTGGCGAAGGCTTGACGCGCGGCGGTGAGCGCCGGACGGGAAAACGCGCCCACGCCTGCGCCAAATGCTGCGCCACGGAGCGCGTTCTGTTCGCGATCTCCTGGCTCTCCAGTGAAATAACCAACGCCGCCGCCCGCCGCCGCACCTGTGGCTGTGCGCAGCACAGGATTTTGATACGCGATACGACCCGCGTTTCCAAGTAATTGGAACGCGGCTGGCCCCACCGCGCCAAGCGCAGCGCCGTACGCACCGCCAGAGAGGGCGCCCTGGAGCCTGTCATTCTCATTCGCCGAACCAGCGCCGTAAGCAGCGCCGAAAGCTGCGCCAGTACCCGCGCCAAGCAGCGACTGCGCACCTAGCGCGCGCCCGCCTCGGCCCGCCGCCTCTCGTAAGAGCGCGCTTCCATATGGCAGTAGACGCTCGCCTGTCACCAAGCCTTGCGCTGCGCGCCCCGCAGCGGCCACGCCGCCGAGGCCAAGCCGTGCGCCAGTTGCCGCCGCCCCGCCAGGCACCAGGAAGGTTGCGCCTGCCCCCGTGAGCGCTCCCGCAGCCGAACTAATCGGATGCCGCGCACGCGCCTCCTCGAGCCGCTGGCGCGCCGCATCGACTCTTGTGCGGTACGCCAACGCAAAATCGCGCCCGCCGAGCACGGCGCCCACGCCAGCGAGTACGCCAGCGCCTTCATCGCCGAAACCGAGACTTGCGGCATCCGCAGCGCTATAGCCGAAGGCTTGCAAGCGCGATGGTTCGCTTGAGCTGAACGACTGCGGCGTCCCGCCTGCAATCAGGTCGTCAAACGCTCCGCCGCGCTGGGGCGCCGGGGCAATGAGGTCGTCGAACGCGCCCACATCAGCCCCTTCTCATCGGGCCATCCGGCCGCGCGTTCTGACCCAAGCCCGTGAGACGGCGTGCCTCTTCATCAGATAGATTGAACGTGCGCTTGAACTCATTCAGCAGCGCCGGATTGGAGCGCACGCGTTCGATCGCCGCTTGCGGCACAGGCTGGCCAGGACGCCAGCCGCCAGATTGCGAGGCGCTCGGCGCGGTGGGCGATCCGCCGCGCGCAATGCGCTGTTCACGCCCAGCCTGATAGCCTTCCACATCACCCTCTGCGACAGGCAACCAGTTGCCTGGCCCCATGTACTGATAGCGCCGGCCGGATGGTGCAATGCGGATAGCGTTCGGCGTCAGAGCCGGCGCGCCATTCGTGCCTGCCATGCCTTCTGCGGCGTTGAGCGCGGCGAAGTCCTCCGGATGCGCGATGGACGGCAATTGCCAGCCGACAGGGTCTTGGCCGCCGCTGAGCGAGCGGTACTCATCAAGCGCACTCTGGCGATAATTCCAGGCCTGATTTGACGCCCTCGTCACGCCCGTTTGTACGAGCGCGGCCAACGCCTGTCGCTTCGATTCCGTGAGCGGTGTGGTCAGCCGGAAGTCGGCGCCCAGACGCTGCATCTGGCTGAAGACATCGTTGCCGATCGTGTCGCGGACTTCGCCTTCGGTCAGCACGCCGACGCCGGTTTGCAAGCGGGCCACCGCGCGGAGCATGCCCTGGTCGTTGATGAGAGCAGAATCCCGCGACACGCCCTCAGGCACGAGCCCGCCTTGCGCCACGCGCGTGGCCCACGGCATGGCGTTCATAATTTGGGGGCCGAGCGTGTCGGTGATTTGTCGCAGGCCGCGCTCATAATCGTTGCCGAAGGCGCGAACTTGCGGCGCATTCAAGCGAGGACCGAAGGCATTGGCGCGCTGAAGGGCAATCTGTTGGTCGAATTGCTCTTGCTGGCGATCGAAGCCCAAAATCTCCGCCGCGGTCATAGTGCTGCGCGCAGCCGCGTTCAGCGCCTCGTCGGTGAGCTCAGGCGCGTCGTCGATCATTTGCAGTATCTGCGCATCGTTCGCATAAGGCGAAGCGGCCAGAAGCGCGCGAGCCTGCTCGGCGCGCTGCTCGACGGGAACGCTCAACAGGCTGGCCGCAGCCGAGCCGATAAACTGCGCGCGCTCTCCCGCGACTTGTCGCTCTTGGGCGCTCATCTGCGTGGCCGCCTGCTGGAACGCTAGCCATTGATCTGTGTCGCCCGCCTCAAGCGCTGCCGTGGCGCCTGCTTGCAAACGCGCGTCCGGCGCGGCGTTGGGATCAAGCCCCTGCATCGCCTCCGAGACGGCGCCCCGCGTGTTGCGGTTGCGGCGCGCCTCCGACAGCGCGCTGAACGTGCCGGCAAGTTCGGGGCTATAGGCAAGCGCCGCCTGTTCGGCGCCCTCGTAATTGTCGGCGCCGTAGAGGCGGCGCGCTTCATCGAGCGCGCTTCGGCGATCGCGATCATCGCGCTGAGCGGCGCCGGTAGACAACCCTTCCGCGAAGGAGCGAAAAATCTCCGCCATCAGCCCCCCAGCGTAAAGCGCGGAATGGTGACGAGTGGCGAGAGCGGCGCGCCGCCTGTAGGCAGGTTCGGACTTAGGGCCGGCGGCGTGTAGGAGAAATAGCTCTGGCCGCCAGGGCGATAATTGCCGAGCCCGTAGCCCAAGAATCCCGCCGCGTTGGCGTAGCCTTGGCCCATCGCCGCAGCGCCCGCGAGGCCATACTGACCCTGCAAGGCCGCCGCTTGGCGAAGCGCGTTGCCGCTCATATTGGCGTAGTTCTGCCCGCCTGATGCGATGCCGGAATCCGCGACCAGCCCCGTGTCCGAGATGCCAGCGAGCGACGCCAGATAGTTCTGCGTGGCCTGGCCGCGATAGCCGGTCTGAATGTCTTGCGTGGCCCGAAGCGCCTTGCCGGAATTGACGCTGCCGCCCCTTCCCAGCGCAGCGTTTGTGGACATGAGCGCGTTCATGGCTTCGCCCGCCCCGTACTGGGCATCGCGCCAGTATGGGGAAGCGTCAAATCCTGCATCGTATGCCGCGCGCGCAGCCCCCAGCGTATCGGCGCCGGCGACGCCAGCGCCCGCGCTCGTGCCAGCCGCCGGCGCAATTCCCATAGCCGCATTGTACATGCGCCGCGCCGCCGAGCCTTCCTGGCTGTATGGCGTGAAAATCTTGCGCGCTTCGTCGCGCGCTTCCCGCTGGAGCTGAATTTCCTGATTGGCCGCATCGCGCGCCGCAGCCGACGCCTCGCGCGCGGCCTTCGATTGCGACTTAGCCGCCGACATGGACGCCGCTGCGCCAATGCCAGCCGCCCCCAGAATGGCAAGCCCCGTTCCGATCGCCATTAGAGCGCCTTCCTCAAGCCAACTTCGATGGCATCGTAGCCCTGCCGCATCATCGCACGACGCATGTCCTCTTCGTGCTTGTCGGAGAGAATGGAGAATTGCGTGTAGCCCGCGCCACGCTCCTTGGCCCACGCCTCGAAGCCATCGCGCAGCTTCTGCCCCTCGCCTTTGCTCTCGGAGTACCAGAAGAGTTCGACCGCGACAGTGACGGAGGGAGCAAACCAGAGCGGGCTAAGCACGCCGCCGATCAAGCCGTGCTCGGTGCAGACGAGATAGCCGTCAGGATTGTTAGCGAGTTCCACGAGAAACGCCGACACAGCGTCAGCGTCGTATGGCGTGTGACGCCACGGGCTCATCGCGTGAAAGCGGCGGCCCAGTTCTGCGAGATCGGTGTCGAGTTTGCGCGCGGCGGTCATTGGCCCCCCAGCAAGCGCGTGAGTTCGGCGATCTGCTCGTCGAGATCGGCAATCTCTTCAGGATCGGTGGCGTTACGGCGCTCGTTTTGCAAGCGGCGCAGGATTTTGTTTGCAGCCGCGAGCTCGGCCATTTCATCGTATGCGCTTGGCGCGCGTGAGAACGGCCGCGCGCCCGCTTCGCGCATCTCTTCAATCAACGGCACATCGCGACGCCCAGCAAAGCCTTCCTCAAAGCGCGCTGCGTCGTCAGCCAGGCCGATGCCGCGCGAGGCCATGCGCTCGGCTAGCGCCTGACGAAGCCCATAGCGGAAGCCGTGCGCGCCCTCGCCTACGCCGCGCTGGGCCATGCGCGCCAGCTTCACCACCCCGCCGCCAGCGGCGCCAAGCGCCATGCCTCCTAGCATGCCGCCGATCACGCCAGGCCCGACATAGGTTTGCCCATCCGGAGCGTCTGCTACTCCGCCAGCGACGCCACCACCAACACTGCCTAGCAAAGTGCCACCCGCATAGCCGCGGCCAATGTGACCGCCGCCCCAAGCGTCACTCACGCCGCGCCCCGCGCCAGCGGCCATTTCCGCCAGCGCCCGTCTCAGCGCGCTCATGGGAATTGCGGGCATGCCAGCTCCTTAAATCTTCGCGCTATTATCGCGGGCAACGGCGCCCATGCGGGCATCACCGCGCCCGCCCGATGCGCACGCGCACGTCGCCGCGCCGGTCGTTTGTCATCGCGAGCTGATAGAGCTGCACCGCGCGCTGCCTGACGCGTTCAACATGCGGCCCGTTCAACTGGTAGTCGTCGGCTAAGCGGGCAGCCAAGCCGAAGATCACCGTCTCGTACCATTCCTGGGGCACGTCGATGTCTTGCCCCGGCGCGGTCACATCTTCCCAAACGCGCTCATAACCGATGCGCAGCGCCTGCACGCCGGAGGAAAACTGTGGGATGGGCCAGAGCGTAATCGTCGTGGACGAGCGCAGACGATCGATCACGTAGATGGTGGGATCGCCCGTCGAGTCCTTGATCGGCGCATTCTCGTAGTCCTGCCTGCCCCACTCGCCGAGTGGACGGCCTTCATCGTAGCGCGACACATTGGCGGTTGTGGTGAGGATCGGCTCGAACGCTGTGGGCGAAATGCCGTCGAGCGAAGCCAGCGCATAATCGACCGCCACCGCATCGCCTGACGTGGTAATGCGCACGCCGAACTGCGGGTTGGTCACATCGTCGAGAGAGAGGCCGACTTGCGTCCAAGTGTCGGAATTGATGTCGTCCGTGACCGCCGTCCAGGCCGTGCCGCCGTTCAGCGTAACAGAGATCGCGCCCGTGCCGGTGACGCGTTTCATATAGACGCCGAAGTCCCAGTCCGCTTCGGCCCGCGTCACGCTTTGCAGTGCGGTTGCGTTTCCGGCCGAAGCCGTCAGTAGCGTAGCGCTTGATGCGACGTTATCGACCCCGGTTTGACTAAGCGCCGTCGTCATATTGGACTTTGTCCACGCGCTCTGCGTCCAGTCGCGCGCATAGAGCGCACGGTTCGTCACTACGGCGTTGCACCAGCGCACGGTGTAGACTTGCCGCGGTCTGGGGCTGAGCGTGTAGGTGGCAAGCCCTGACACCAGCGGCACGGTCTGCTCCGCGTCGGTCCAAAGGTTCGGCCCTTCCATGCTCCAGGTGCGGAGCATGAGGTTCAGGGCTTCTTCGGCATCGGTGTACTGATTGCCGGAGGAAGTCTCCCCTTCTCCAAGCACGCCGATCTTGCGCAGCGCAGCGTCGCAGATTTGCTGCGCCGTTCTGGCAAAGGTGATCGTGCCCGAAAGAGCCATCAGAGATCGTCAGCCGTTACGGGGTTGTCGTCGTCGAGATAGATCGGCGTTCTCTGCAGCCGCGCGTTCGGCAGCGGCGCGCCCTCAAGCGGATCAATGACGGGCGGGTCGAGCCAAGCTGGTCGCGGATCGTAGCACTTGGGGCACACGAACGCGCCGCTCCATTCCGTTCTGCACTCTGCATGGCGGACGCGGAAGTCGCAGCGATCGCACGCGGCCCAGGCGCCCGCCATGGTCTGCCCCCTTAGCGTTCCATAAGAATTTCGACGAAATCGACGTGAAGATCTTTGGCCGCGCCGGCGCCGTTCTGCACGGCGATGGTCACGGCTAATTCCTCGTCGTCAGGCATATTGGTTGCTGACGTGACGGACGATACCTCAGCGCCATTCAGCCAGACGCGCCATGTGCTTGCACCGTCATAGTACATTTCGGCTTTCAGGTAGGTGTCATCGACCATCGTAGCGATGTTGGCCGAGGAAGCCGCCGTATCCTTGCGTACTTCAAGCGACAGCGTGGCGGCGCCGTCCGCCTTGTAGAAGTAGACGCCATCGGAGACGAGGCTTTCCAGAGGCGACGTATCGGTGATCGCAAGCCCGATCATCAGGTCAGACTGCGTCGCATCGCTCACCTTGAAGCGTGCGCGCATCCAGGCCTTGCGGCCAGATGCAAACTTGAACGTCTCCTGCGTGAGTTGGAGCGCGTTCAGATCGTTGTCGGCGGCACTGTTGCCAAGCTTCAGGATGCCGCCATGGCCGGCGACGATCGCCTGGGTGGCGCCGCCTTGCGTCTCGGTGACGGTCCAGTCCCCTGCCGTGTAGACATGAAAGTCATTGAAGTAGCGAACATACTTCGCCGGATCGAGCTGCGGATAAACCGCGCCGAATGTCGCCGCTTCTTGATCGACGACACCGCCGGGAAAGCGAGTGATCTCTGCCATTGCTCTTGTCTCCAAGAGGCTTGCGGGGAAGACCTGCGCCCTCCCCGCTCACCCGCTTTGCTTACCCGGCACCCTGCGTGCCGATGATGCAACGGAAGTCGTCCCAGCCAGGCTTGAAGCGCATAGTGGACTTCGCGCGCGCGTTCTCGGTGCCGAAATCTTCGTCCTTGTCGAAATCGACCGGTCGGCGGTCGAAGCTCTTCAGGCCGTTCTTCAGGTCGGTGAGGATGAACCAGGCGTCGTCGTCCGTGAGGTACGGATAGACCATGATGCCTTCGGGCAGGACATCGAGCGAGTTGATGGCGTTGATGTCGTTGTTGCCAGTGCCGGAGCGCAGCGTGGAGTTCACGTAGCGCGCGGCGTTGAACATCTCGTTTACCGGAACAACCAGCTTGCGCGGCATCACTTGAATGCGGATACCGCGGTTGTTCTTCATGTTGACGGCAATCTTCACCGCGTCTTCGATCGACGCTTCCGAGAGGTCGGCGTCGGTCGCGAGGCGGTTCGACTGGTTGCCCGAACGGGTCGGGTGCGCGGTCGAGCACATCACCACGCCGTCACCGCCCAGATAGGACGAGTTGAAGGCGCGGTTGAGGATGTTCGCGTGCACCGTCTCCTTGGTCGCGCGCATGGAGCGGGCGAGTTCCGAAGCGCGGGCGCTGGAGACTTTCTCATAGAGATTGTCTTCCAGTTCCTCGCGCGTGACGATGTAGCCAAGCCCGTAGGTGACGTGCTGGAACGTCGATTTGAAGCCTTCGCGGCTTTCATCGTACTGGATCGACGAGCCTTCCGACTTCTCCGGCGCGAGGCCATAGAAGCTGTGTTCGGTCGTGATCTCGAGATGCTTGTCGGACTTGTGATCCGAGAAGATCTGGCGGAAATATTCCGGCTTGTCCTTGTAGGCTTCACCGAAAGTGTCATAAACGCCGGGCCACAGAAGGCTCGGGTGTGAGCTGCGAGTTTCGACAGCCATTGCCGAGCCCCCTTAATCGACGCCAGCCGAGCCAAGGCGCCCGGTGTGCATGTTGAAGCGAACGAGGTAGATGACGTTGGAGCCCGACAGTTCGTTGTCGGGCGCGCGGTACACGTCCTCGATGATGAGCTGGTCCGTAGCCGTCTGCGCGATCTCGGAAGAGTCGAGCATGAAGCCGGACTCGCCCGTGTACGTGCTGCCCGTGCCGGACACGATCTGGCAGGTGGAGCCGTGATCGGTCGTGGCGTAGGCGCCGTCGCCGCGCACCTTGAACAGCGTGTTGGGATCGTCGGCGACAAGCACGTAGGCGGCGGTTGATGCCGCGCGGTGCTTGTTGGCCGGCATCGCTTCGTTGATGAAGCGGAAGCCGACGACCGCGCCCGTGATATAATCGGTCGTGACGCCCGTGCCGACCGTGGCGCGGGTGACGATGGGCGTTCCGTCAGTGTGGAAGTCGCCGGCGATGATGACAGGATCGCCGACGAAAAGGGCCGTGCTGTCGCCGGTGCCGACATAATACTCGCGCACGCGGCCAGTGAACGCACCGCCTGCGCCGAGATTGTCCACCGGAACGAAGCCAAACCCCGTGGTGGGATTAGCCATGGTGAAAACTCCGAAGCTCAGCGCGCCAATGCGCGCTCCCGTTGGTTTCGATTGGGAGGGCTGTGAGCGGCGGTGTTGCGCGCAAAGCGCGCGGCCTGCTCTCTCTGACCCTGACGGAGCGGCTGTCCGCCTCTCCGTTTAGCTTCGTCGTCTTCCGCCGACGTAAGGGCTACATCTTGCGATGCTCGCCCATCGTATTAACCCGTCCGGTTAAACTTCCGTTACCGGGACAAGCCTTCGTTCGCGGCCTTCGGCTTGTAGGCGTAGCGGGGATCAAGGCCCCCTGCTCCGTCTTCGCCGGGGGTCACGTTGCCATGGTTGTCCGTCATCGGAGCGCCATGGGCTTGAAGCGGCGTGCCGTTGGCGGCGGCCGTCATCATGTTGTCGATGCGCTTTTGCTTGCGCGCGTGATCTTCATGAAACCAGTCGAGCGGCTTGCGCATGAGGCGCACGCGCAAATCCTCGCCCTTGCCAGGAGCAATGTCCCCGTGCCGGTCGGTCGGGCAGCCCGCTTCTTCTTCCGAAACCGGGTCCCAGTCCTGGGCCTCCAGCTTCTTAATCCGGCCGCGTGCATCGTTCACCCAGCGATAGGCGAAGTTCTCGCGGTCGAGTCGGGCTTCATCGACCCAGAGATTGTAATCGACGCCTTCATCGTTCTCGCCGAAGCGACGGCGGCGCTGACGCGCCTGCGCATCGACTTGCGCGCGCGAGGGACGCGACCGGCTCGGGGCGCGCGGTTCTGCTGTGTCCGACATTAAGCCGCTCCTACGACTGGTACTTTTTCACCGAGATAGACGCGCGCCCAGCGATCGCCGTCCTTGACTTCGCCGCTCTTCATCTTGGCGTCGAGAAACGCCTTGGCGTCGGCTGGCAGGCGATCGACCGCCGTCGCTGGCGCGCCATTGGCCGATGTGCGTTGCGCGCCGGCGATCGGCGGCGCCGGACGGCGCTGCGGCTGCTGGTTCTGCGGAACGAATTGTCCGTTCTGCGCGCGCCGCTGGTTTTGCGCGTGGTGCTGGCCCGCTCCATTGCCGTTTTGCGGGGTCTGAGGAGAGGCGTACGCTTGCGGAAACGCCCATTGGAGCGCGTCACTCACGGCTTTAAGCGCCTGAACGTGCGTCGCGCCGCGATCACGCGCCTCTTTCGCAACCGTTTGTGCGTAATTCCACGCATCATCACTTTCCAGGATGATCGGGTTTTCATTGATAAGCCGAACGACCGCCGGGTCCTGAAGCATCGCCTCTGCTTCAGCGTACACGTCAACCTCTTGCGGCGTCTGCTGCTGTTGCGGCGCCGGCCGCACCTTGGCAAGGGTCTCGGCCTGCTCTTTCACGAGCTTGGCGTAGAGTTCCTGATTGCCTTCCTTGGCCGCGTTGAACTTGGCCTGCTCGTACTGCTCGTTCAGCTCCTCGGCCCGCATCTGCTGGATGGAGGTCTGACCTTTCTCGAGCTGGGCCATGCGCTGAGCCAGCGTTTGAAACTCGCTCCGATAGCGCTTGGCTTCGTGTTTCGTGCGTTCCAGCACGGTTTTGGTGCCGCGGAGAAAGTCCGCCGCGGGCGTCCATTTCGAGGGATCGCCGCGCCACTTGTCCTGAGGCGTCCAGCCTAGTTCGATCGCGATGCGCTCGACTTCGCTAGGCTCAGGCGGTGTTTGCGGCTGGGGTGGTTCTAGGTTGGGATCGAGCGCGTCTGCGTTCGGGTCGTCTTGCGGGACGGCGTTGGGATCGTTTGCCAACACCCAGTCATCACCTGCTTCCGCCGGTGTTTGAGCCGCTGCGTCTTGCAACGTCATGCGATTGCTCTTCTCCAAAAACGCCAGCGTCCGTGGCGCCGAAGAGCAATACTAAGCGGTCAGGCTATGTGCGCGGGGTTGACGCGCGCGCTGGCGCACCGCCTCGCGCAAAGTGATGTCGCCGGCCAGCGCAAGCCCACCTAATCCTGCGGTCGCGCGCAGCGTGTTGGCCAAGGCTTCGCGCAGTGCAGCGCGATCCCCGTCAAAGCGGACGATCTGCTGCTCGTCTGGAGTGTCTTGAGTGGTCCATGGAGGCCTGCGTCTGCGCTGCGTTGGAGTGAAGTTGCGACGCGACTGAACGTTCCGCGCCTCAACTTCGCCCGCAAGCTTCTCGTACACCGCGTGCCCTTCTGCCCGCGCAGAACGTTGCAGTGCCCGCAATTCCTTTGACACCTCGCGGATGCGATTGGGGTCCCGCAATGCCCAATGCACTTCATTCAACTGCCGTAGAGTGGTTTCTAGTTCCGCTATACGCGCCAGCAAATCAGGCGACGCGTCAGACATGCGCGGCATCCCGCCTAAGGCAAAGCCTTCTGTACGCTGAAGGCCATGTTGCCCCTCATGTAGAGCAGTACTGCGACGACTCCCCTCGTTTGGGCCAAGAATGTCAATGTGTGCGCGCTCTGTGCGCATTCCGCCGACACCGCCCCAACCCGTCGGCCTCTGGTGCTCGGCTTGAAACGAACCGCTCGAGCGAAAGGCTCCCTCGTTGGCCGCTGCTACGTCACGCAACGCCGGGTAGGCCTCAAACAACTCGGGATGATCCAACACATCATTGAAGCTGCCGTAGCGCTCGCCAGTGAGCCGCGCCCCGCTATCATCGATCTCAAAGCGCCATTTGCCATCGACTCCTTGGAACCAGCCCGTGTCGCGCCAGATGTCGCCACGAGAGGCGCCTGTACTCGCCATCTGTTGTGCGCGAGACAGCGCGGCGTGATCGGCGGTCTTCGCCATCGGCCCTGCAAACATGCGAAGCGCGTGGAGTTCGCCCGCCTGCGGACCCGACGCTTCTATGAGGATTCTCAGGGCTTGCCGCAGACCTGCCATGGCCGGAATGTTACGGGAACAGGCCTACTCGGCGGGGTTGGAGCGCCGCTTCTGCTCTTCGATCAGGGCCGCCACGCTCTTGCCGTGAAACCGCGCGGGCATCGTCTTGCCGTCCAGCGCCAGCCCGCATTATGCAGCACGAGACATAGACTTCGCCGCCGACTTCGTGCGCGTGCGGGATGTGCTCCTTGCAAAGCGGGATCGCGTCCATCACGCCGCACTTTCCTCCCCGTGCGCCGCTATCCTGTTCAGCGTCGCTTGCGCGAGATCGAGCGCCTCTTCCGCACGAAGCAGTTCGCCTTCCAGCGTCGTAACCGTAGCGCGTGCTGCGTTCAACTCGCTCTGCAGATACGTCACGCGCCCATTGAGAGCGCGCACGTCCTTGGCTGCGGAGGCGAGAGTGCGGATGGTCATTCGTTGATCTTGAACGCCGCGCTCAGCAGCAGGCCATAGGCCACATGCGGGTCTGGGCACGCGGCGCGAAAATACGTGCTCACCTTGCCCGGCTCGCTCCCCTGCTCCCGAATGCAGATGACAAGTGCGTCGGGTTTGATTTCTCCGCGGTCGATATCGCGAAGTAGAGAGATGAGCGCATCGCGCGGCGTCCAAAGCGCGCCGTTGACGGCGCGGTCGGCGCGTATCTCCGCGATGGATTCTGGCGCGTTGGAAAAGTCATCCGTCATGTTGACCACCATGATATGCTTAGCGCGCGCGCCGCTTGCCCACCACGCAGCGCCATGGCGTCGCCAACCCGCCATTTCAGTTTCGATTGGCAGGTCATTCACGCCGCCACCTTCACGCTCGCGCTCTTGCCCGGAATGCGCTTGGCTAGAATTTCCTTGTCCTTCAGGAGTCGATAGGTCCGCCCATCGTGGCCAGTGACTTCCGTCCCCGGAGGATACCGTTTGGTGATGACCACATCGCCAGGCTTGAACGGGCACGGCAAATCCGTCGCCGCCCATTCTTGCGATGTGAAAGCTGTTGGCGAGATGCCGACGATCATCCACTCCGTCACGGCCGCGCGCTCATCGTCCTTGGTTTCGTCTGCGAGGAAGATGTTGCCGACGCGGTCTTCTGGTTCGGCCGGCAAACAAAGCACGTCGAAATCCCAGCCGGGCTCAATGCCAGGATCCAAGTCCTCGACATTCGGAAATGGCTTGTAGCGTCGCAGCGTCGTCATCGTCTAAGCACTCCAAAATCAGTGAGCATCGGTCGATGGTAGATGCGCCACCATTGGCGCGACGCTTCGCGAAGACCGACGACAAGGAGTTGCAGTGTCGTCATTTCCGTTCCTCGTGATACTTCTCGACTTCCTCGAACTTAGCCCCTGCGAAATAGAGCGCGCTGAAGGCTTGCCCCCTCAGCTTGGCTAGCTCCTCCGCGTTTAACGTTCCCCGATCCCAAAACTGTGCGACCGCTTCGTTTTTGCAGTCTTCAGCGTATGCGCGCATGGCCGCGAAGAACCACTTGGAGACTGGGCCTTCGGCCCATTGCTCGTATTCTTCGGGATCGAGTTTCATTGTGGAGCGTCTGCCGCTGTCACGACGGCCCACGAAACGTGCTCGTCTTCGGCAAGCACACCGCGCCGTATATCGGCGAGAAGCGTATCAAGAGCGCGCTCAATCTCTTCCTGCGGCACTCCCAGGGATTTAGCGCGCCGATGAGACCTAACCAGCGGCGTAAAATCAATGCTGTTGATCCCGCCATAATCCAGTGTGGCGGCTATTTGCGAGGCTACCTCTGGGGTCATCCAGAACCCCATCAACAGTCCGCGTTCGTCTTTTGCGCGCATGCTCGCCATGACTAGCGCTTCGGCCAAACTCTCAGGCGTGCGCTGGCTTATGAGCCATTTGATTTGGCGTCGAACATGCTTCTCGTACGCAATGATATCGGAGCGGTCGTCTGGGTTGGATTCGGTTAGGTCTGTCACGCGTCTGATTCTACCTGATTTGCGCGCCCGACTCACGCCGCGCTCTGCACAATCCACAAGGTCAAGCGCTCATTCTTTGCGCCAAGGCTTCGCGAAGCGTTAACGCGCTGCACCTGGCCGATATGCCGTCAGCGCGGCCTCATCCTGATATGGCGCTTGATACATCTGCGAAACGTCGCGCGAGAGGTCCTCGTTCGCCATCTCGAGGCCCGTCATCCAGCCCCACTCGCGTGCGTCTTGATCGCGTTCAAGACGGCGGAGTTCGGCTAAGCGCTGGCGCAACGCACGCGCCTGCGCGCGCTGGCCTTGCGGCGCACGATCCTCCAGCGCCAGCTTATTGAGCGCGAGTATCCCCGCCCCTCCTCCAAGCGCAGCAAGCCCCATATCGAACGGCAGCGTCATGCCGGCGCGGGGATCGAGGCCGGCCATGCCCATCGCCATCGGGCCATTGTTGCGTTCGGAGAGATAGCGCACGAACCGTTCGCCAGCCGGAACGTGACGCGCCAGCTCGGGGGACCAGCCGCGGATCACCGGGCGTTCCGCCGCTTCCTCCAGCATAACGCGGAGCGCTTGGCGTAGTGGAGCGTTCATTCCACCCGCTCCCCGTCGCCATCGCCGTCACGTGGCTGCGTGCGCGCCGCGCGCATCACGTCCACCTTCCTGTCCTCGATGGAGAGTTCGCGGTCCCTGTGGCTGGCTTCCATGATGAAGCGCACTTCGCGGTCGGCGTCGTCCATATCCGCTTTGAACTGATCGACGGCGGCCTGGTCGCGCTTCTGGGAAAGCTCGATGTCCCTTTGGTTCATTTCGCGGTCGCGCTGATCCAGCTCACGCTGGCGCAGCATACGGTCTTCCGGCGCGTTGGCGATCTCGCCGCGCAGCTTTTCCGCTTGCGCGACTTTGAGATTCGCGTCGGCCTCAGTTTGTTTGACCGTCGCCATCTTCTGCGCCGTGTCGATCTGGGCTTGTTGTTCCAGAGCAGGATTGCGTTCGACGATGTATTCTTCGACGTTGGCGATGCGCGCGTCCTTCCACACGCTCTGTAGCACCTTCACGCGGTTGACGGCTGGATCGTTCAGGAACTGCAACTTGAACTGCGCCTTGGCCATGCGCTGCATGTCGGTGATGGCGGTCGGATCGGCCACGGGGCGAATGTCGAGGTCGTCGGGGTTGAAATCCACGCGCGGGTCTGGCGGCGGGGCCATCTGCTGTTGCACGGGAAACGGCACGACCGCACCGCCCTGCGCCATAGGAGGCGCGCCCATTGCCGGCGCGGCTTGCTGCGGCATTGGCATGCCAGGAGCGGCCATCGCATCGGGCAGCAAGCCTGCGCCATCCATAGGCATGCCCGCGCCCATGTCCTGGGGCGTAAGCGGCGGGCCGCCATTGGCGCCGATTTGCAAGCGCGGATCGAGGGGCGGCGCATTCTGCGCCTGAGGAGCGGGCTTGGGCCGCGCATCCAAAAACTTCTGATAGTCGGCAGGATCGAGGTAGCGCGCGTTCAGCCGGCACTGCAGCTCGAACTCGCGCCGCATGGAGCGGTAGATGCGCTTGTAGATCGATGTGAAGACCTGAAGGCCCTGCTCGATCATGGCCATGACCGTGCCTTCGGCTACGTGCTGGCCGCCGGGCATCTCGCCCGTGAGCACGTCCTTGATGGCGGTGATGTCCTTGGCGGCGCCAAGCAACATATCGATCAGATTGAACGCAACCGCGTTCGGCCCTGGAAACTCCAGCCGGTGAATGGCCTCGCGCACATTGGCGACGCCCTCCAGCATCTTGAACGCGTTGGGCTCGAGCGTGAGCGTGCCGCCGCGGGTCTTAAAGCCGGCGCCGATGAAGCCGGTATTGGTGTTGGCCAGGTGACCCGCGTCAATCATCTGATTGAGCAACGTGTTGACCGTGTCGGAGATGGCCTCCAAGAGCTTCCCGAAGCCAATGCCATAGGCCCCGCCCTCAGGGTCTGGCAGGAAGCAATAGTCCACCCAGGGCAGCAGGCGCTCGATGCAGTAGATCTTGCCGGGCGTCCCGTCGTCCGATGGCGGATAGCGCTTCACATCATCGAGACCAAACGCCGGATCGATGCGCACGACCGCGCCGGAGTCCTTATGCACTGTGACGAGGTACGGCTCGGAAAGCCCGTCCTCGTCCATGTCGAGATAGCGGCACTGTTCGATGAACAGCACCTGCTTTTGGCTGTCGGCGGTGTCGCGCCGCAAATCGCACTTGAGCCAAGTCCCCGCCCCGACCTTCTTCTCGTAGTCGTAGGGGTACACGTCGAGTTCGTGCGAAACACGCGGGCTCATCTCGATGGACGGCGCGTCGATCGGCAAGATGACCTTCAGCGCTGGCGCATAGTCAAAGCGCGGGCGCTTCAGGCTCTCGTCCCAATACACCTTGCGAAAGCCCGCGCCAGTAATGGGAAGCTGATGCAGGAGCTGGTCTGTGCCAATCTCCCACTCAGGGCACTGATAGATAATCTGATCGTTGGCGAAGGCCGCAACGCGTTCGGCGCGCTCCGCTTTGGCGCTGTCGGCGTCTTCACCCGCGATCTTGACCGCCACCACTTCATCGCCGCGGACGATGTTCGGATAGGCTCGGGCTGCGAATTGAATGGACGCCGTCGTCAGCAGCGGAAAGCGCACATCGGCCGCGCCGTCGAAGGGATAGGTCTTCTTCTCGCCCTTCTTCTGGCCCGCCGTCTCTAGCGCGGTTCTGGCGCTCGCTTCCCAGTCCTTGCGCGACGACTTGTCGAATTCGTATTCGCGCACGACGAGCGCGCCGATCTCATTGAGCTTTCGCTTGCCTTCCTCGCTGTCCTGGAAGAGTTCGGCGATATTGCCGTCCCATTGCAATAGTTCTTCCAGCATGAAGCCCTGCTCGGCTTCGCCGCCCTCGCCTTCCGTGTCGGGAGCGCTGGCGCCTGCGAACGCTTCAGCGTCCTGGGCGAAGTGCTGGTCCTGCTCGAACTTGCGCCGGCGCGTGCGATGCGGAGCGCCCGCCATCTCCAGCGCGTAGGCTTCCTCGTTGAGCGCATCCGCTTGCGCTTGCGCGAGGCGTTCTTCAGCCGTGAGGATCGCCTGCACCTGAGCGGGCATCACATTGCCGAGCCGGTGATGGCCGCTGGAGCGGGCCATGCTTAGGGCTTCACTGCGTCAGCTGCGACCTGCGCGGTGACGTTTCCGGCAAAGCTCGAGTTGGCCTTGAGCGCCACAGAAGCCCCGACGCCGGCATCGAAGCGCACATTGTAGGAATAGCCATCGGCCGCTTCGTTGGCGACTTCGCGGATATCCGTCTGATCGATCAGCGTGTCGGGATAGTCCGCAGCCGCGCCAGGCGGACGCACCACAACGAGCACGCCGCCAGCCGTGATGTCGCCGCGAATGGAAATCGAGCCCGTGCCTACAGGGCAGTACTCATAGCCAGTCTCGCCCGTGGCGGAGCTGATCGTCGCTGTCTGAGCCATGCCGCCAGTGTAAAATGACGGCGGGGACTGGCGGGGTTAGGGCTTCGCTCCGTGTGGTCTACGGCTCTTACGGTCAGCGCGCAGCTTCACCACCTCGCGGGTCTCCTCCATCACCCGCCTACGGAAATCGCGCGCGAACTCCTCCGTCACCGGCAGCACGTGACAGAAGCGTTCCGGGTCTCGCCATTCGCAGGATGCGACAGATGTGGCCTCACCTATAAATCGGTCCATATGGTGCGTCAGAAACGCGATGCGCTCTCTGAACGGATTATCCGCAGGCACGTGGCGCACCTTTACGGCGTCCTCCCATTGGGCCTGCACGCCGTCGCGCTCTTGAAGGATGTCTGCGATCATGCAAGCCACTTGCTTCGCCACGTTGTCGCGGTGCGCCTCAGTGATTTCCGCGCCCGACATGCGCCTATCTATTCGCGGCGCACGGTACGTCTGCTCTGGGCGCGGCTCAATCTGCTCGCTCATCTCAATACCCCGTCGTACTGTTCGCGCGCCACTTGATCCACGGCTTCCACAGCAAGCGCGCCCACCACGAGCGCTTGACCATGACCACAGGATCGCCTGCTTCCAGCTCGATTCCGGCGATGGCCTTCAGTGAATAGCGCGGCATTTTAGTACCCCGTCGTCCTGTTCGCCGTGCGGCGACGCTCTGAGTAACTATAGTCGTCTTCCATGGGCTCGACGCGGGCGAGGCTGAGGCCCGTCAGTACAAGGTAGCGCGTTGCGTCCATCAAGTGGTCGTTTTCCTTCACGGGCTTGTTCGGCGGTTTTTCCTCGCGCCGATAAATCCGGTATTCCGCCAGCCAGTTGCGAAGCGTAGAATAGACCTTGATCTTACCTGCTTCGAGCCGTCTTTGCACGGCAAGAATGCCAGCCTCTACAGCATTGTCGGCGGGCATCAGGCCAAGGCCAAGCCGCTGGTATTCCTCCATCAGCTTCTTTCCGTCGAGTTGTGAGCGCCCTTCGCTGGCCGGATCGATCGCGCCGTAAATCCACTCTCCCCTGCCCTTGATCGCATCGGCGTGAATCTGAGGCGGGGCCTGCGCTCCGTAGTGTTCGCTGTAGAGGTAGAGTGTATCGCTGTCGCGATCGAGCGCGCCCCACACTGCCGCCGTGCGCTTCCAGCCCACGTCAAGGCCATAGGCGCGCGGCCAGTGCGCCGGGATGCGCGGCAACGGATCAATGATGAAGCGGTCTTCGGGGATCTGGTAAATTGCGCCGGCGCCGAGCATGGGGATGCCCTTGGCGCGCGCTTCGCGCTGGTGAGCGGGAACGCTGTCCCACAGCTCCTTTCGGTCTGCCTCCGAAAGGTGCGGCGCGTCCGACCAACCAATCTGGATCATCCACTTGCTCATGCCGGCGCCAGATGCGGCATGAATTGCAGCGCCACGTCGGTCATGCCTTTTAGCGGCGTGAACGTCGCCATCAGCATGCCCTGCGTCGTCATCAGACGCAGCAGCGCTTCAGTGTAAATCTCCATCGGCGGCTCTTCGTCGAGCCAGATCACGTCGCGCTCCGTCCCTTGCCAGGCAACGCGGCCTTGATCGTAAGAGCGGAATTGAAGCGTGGAGAAGCCGCCGTTGACGTTCTTGATTGTCGCGTAGTCGATGTGGCCCGGAACGCCCGTGTAAGGGCGCAAGTCCTCAATACAGCGCTTCGGGATGAGCCCCGTCCCGCGCGCTTCAGGCGGCCCCAATAGCTTTTTGACAATGATGTCTCGCGTCGTGCTGGAGGTATCGCCACCGCACAGGAGATTGATCGGGCGATCCCATGTGCGCCCCGGCCACCATGGCGGATACTCGCCGGTCAGATGCAGTGTGGATTCGTACCCGCCGATCGTCTCTGTCTTGCCAACGCGGTTAGCCGCGATGACGGCGCGCTCGCGGTGTTCCTTGCCCGCCGCAAAGAACGCCATGTGCTTGGGGTAGTGAGCGCGGCTTAGCGGCCCCTCGTCAGGATAGTAGGACGCCAGATGGTTTTCCGCGCGGCGTCTCGCCAGCGTCGCCTCCGCCTTCCTGATGAAGGCGTCGAGCTGCTCGGGCGGCAGCGAGGATAGTTGCAAGCTCGTCGTCATCGATCTCCTCCAGCGGATCGACGCGGACGTTCAGCTCCTTCGGTAGGATCGATGCGACGACCTTGAGATAATCACTCGGCCTGTCCTTACGAACAGCCTCAATAACACTAGCTCCGTGCACCGCCCAATCCGCTTGGAGATCGGTGATGAACGCCTCGCCGAGTTTGTTTCTTGACCCCTTTGGCTTACCCTTGGGGTTTCCAGATGCGCCAGCCGCGAATGTGCCGTCCGCTCGCCTGCTTTCCCCAGTATTTTCAGGAGTAGCGGTGGCTGGCGGTTTCTTCTTTGCCCGCTTAGCTGCCATGGGTTCCACCCGGAAAATTTAGTCTGGCGCCGGGCCCGAAGAACTTGATCGCATGCGCATCATATGCCGCTGCTGCCGCTTCCTCGGTTGCGAAGCTGCCTAGTTCGTGTTGCACGTAATTGATGCGTATCTTCGCCGTCCAGCGCGTCTTCTTTTTCGCTACACCAATAAATCTTGACGTTGCGCCCTCGCGCTTCGGCCTGTTCTGGGCGTTCTGTCCTCTTGTTACAATCCGGAGCGATCCCCGGCGATTGTCGAGTTTGTCCAGATTGATGTGATCAACATCCATCCCGTCCGGCGGATTCATAATCATCCTGTGCAGGAGGATTGTTCGAGCGCCAGAGCGCGTGCTCACATAGCCGTTCGTGCTGACGCACAGATACAGATGCTGCGCCCACAGCCAGACATCTTCATCCACAAGCGTCACTCGCCCGTGAGCATGCTTGCCGTGCAGTTTAAGTGCGTGACCCATAGAGCAATGATGCTCTGCTTCGGCCTTATGGGAAAGGCGGTCTACTGCACTCATGGTCGATCACGCTTCCGGCGATCTGTTGATGTTGGGAGCTAGTATGCGCGGGGCGCGGATGTGCGCGGGGTTAGTCTTCCAACCAGCTTGCAGGCATCTTGCGCACTTCGCCTGACGTGTGCCTCGCCGCCACGATATCCCGCGCGCGCTTGACGACGGTCCAATCCGCCGGGGTGAAGTCCGCAGGCTTCTCTTGCTTGCGTCCAAACTGGAAGTCGAGCGTAGGTTCTTCGCTCATGGTTGAGGATTAGAGCGCGCCACCAGCACCGGCGACCACAGCGCCAGTCGCGTCAATCGGCTCCCACCATACGTGGAAGACAATCGAGCCTCCCGTCAGCGCTTCGGTGCCGATGGTGTAGCCGATGTCCTTGCCGTTCCCGACCACGATGTCGGTTTTCTCGAAGATCGAGCGCGCCGCCAGCGTGCGGGTGTCTGTGGCGTCGAACCACCATTCGCCCGTGGCGAGGTTTTCAGCGTCCGTCGAGGCGATGATGGAGTTGGATGTCGTTTCATCGCCAAGCACGAGCGTTGCGCCACTGCCGGCCGAAGTGGGTGTTCCCGTCACCTGCGGCAGGATGATGATGTGGCAGGCGCCAGTCACGGTCAGGATTTCATGCGACGCCGCAGTATTCCAAGTGGCGCTGGTGAAGTCCGCCGTGACTGCGAGATAGTTCGTCGAGTTGCGGTTCAGCATCGCGGCGGCGACGCGGTCCTGCACGTAGCGCAGCACTTCGGCGATGGAGACGCTGTTGGCCGCCGCCGCAGCGGCTGGATACGTGCCGATGCCCGCCGCACCATAGAGCGCGGCCGAAATCGCCGACACATCGTCCTGCGCCAGCGAAGAGCCCGAGCCGCCCGTATAGGGCGCGCCGGCGGCGCCATCGAAGATGTTGGCCCACCAGGTGGATCCTGTGACAGTGTCCACGACGTTCTTGGAGCCGTCAGTAGTGCCGGAATTGTAGAAATTGCCGACGACGCGAATGCCAGTGCAGGCCGTGGTCAGGAACTCGACGATAGCGGTCGAGGCCTTGCCGTAGAAATCAATATTGAGCCAGCCCTCGTTGCAGCCGACGAGACGCACGGCGTTGACGCAAGCCGAGCCGCCGGTCTGCCCGTAATAGCGCAGGCGGCAACGGAAGCGGTCGGCAGCAGCCGTGGTCAGCACAACGCGCGCGGCTTCCACGTTGGAGGCGTCGTCGCGCCATTCGATGTCCAGCGTGCAATCGGCCGCCTGCACATGGAAGGGATTGGTGAGCGCGTTGACGCCGGCCACGCCGATAATGTTCTGGATGGTGACGTTGGCCGCCGAGATGACGACGCTGGCGCCGGTCGATGTGCCGAACGTCAGTTCAGGGCGATCGGCGCCGTTGCCGCAGCCGATGATCGAAACGCCGGCGATGTCGCAGGTGATGGCCGAAGCGGCCGTCAGGGTTTCAGCGTGGCCCGCCTTGACCATGATGATGTCGCCGCGGCTGGCCGAGCATTTGCCGATGGCAGCGTCGATGGTTGCAAGCGGACGGTCGAACGAGCCTTCGTTGCCGTCGCCGCCGGCCGTAGAGCTTACCCAGAACACCTTGCCCGAGTGCGTGGCGAGCACGGCCATGTCCCGGAGCGCTACGCCATTGGCAAAATCGCCGTAGCGGGTCATCAAGTCAGTCATGTGGCGTCAGGCCCCTCTTAGGTGTCTGCTACAGCGTAGACGAAGGGGCGCGAGCCCCGGTGAATGTGGAAGGTCTCGTAGGAATTGGCGGCGATGTGGATGTCGGTTTGCGCCGCCTCGTTGCCTGCCGAATTGTCCAGCACGACGCGCACATGCACGGCGGTCGTGCCGTCGTCGTTGTGAACGCGGAAGACCCGCGCGTTCTTGTCGCTGATCTGGTGGAATTGGCTGAGCCCCTTGCCCATCTGACGATGCAGCTCAGGGAACAGCGGCGCGCCGCTGCGCTCTTCAATATCCGCAAATTCGACGATGCTTACGGTCATGCACCGCGCATTATCGGGTTCCGGACAGACGCGCGGGGTTGCCTAGCCGCTATCCTCGCAAGCTGCCTCTTGGCGCGCCTGGCAATGGGGTGAACGCGGGGAGAAAATACGAGGCGGAGCCAGCGGAAGAGCCTCAACAGAAAGGTCCCGCTAGCAGCGCCGCGACGACCATGTCTTCGGAGGCTTGGGACTCAAACGTGCCCGCGTTGCGCGCGCCAGCCTCGTCGTTAGCCAAGTGATATTCCTTCGCGTCCGAGACAATCTCTCCAAAGCGCGAGTCCACCACGACATAGAGGTCAGGGCATCCGCCCTTGTGGAACTTGGGGTAATAGCGGCTCATGCGTCGGCCTCTGGATCGAGGAAGTCGCGCGCGCCGGCAAACTCAAACGGGGAGCGCGAGCGTCCCGGCGGCTGGGGCATGTATGCCATGAACCTATCGAGCCTGAAGGTCAGACGGTTCATGTTCTCCGCCATGGCTTTGACGGTCGCGGCGAGTTCGCGAACGCAGCCGTGAATGCTATTGTGGTCGCGCTGCCAGGCTTCTACGGCCGCAAGGCGCGCCTTCAGGTCTGTGTCTACCTGGACGGACTTGGTGTGCTCGCCGCGCGAGCTGCGCCATTCTGAGATGAAAAACCCGATCGCCAACAGCACGAACGGGTTGGAGAGCATCTCTTCCAGGCCCACCTCACAGGCCCCTTCCAGGGTCAGCCGCGCTTAGCGAGATCATCTGGTTCGCTCCATCCTCAGACTTGCGTGCGAGCGCGTTGTGATCTGGCGTCGCGTTGCCGATGGAGAAATAGTACCTGAGATTACAAGGGGGCGGGGTTAGGCCAGCCAGGTATGCGGCGCTCAATCGAAACCGAAAGAGTGATGAGGTATTCGATCAGCGGGCCGTGCGCGTCGCCAGCGATAAGACCGGGATCGCCGCAAGCTAAGTGCGCGAGTTGATGCACAAGGCCCTTGTCGCCGAGGATGTCGCATGGCCGCGCAGCGCGAGAACTGATTGCCAGCCAGCCAAGGAAACTCGCGGCATGAAGTGCAGCGTTGTAATCAGAGACGGTCAGGTCAGGGCGAGATAGAATCTCGCGGATTGACACGCCCTCAACCGGCGCGCGGCCCTCATTCCAAACGCGCTCGCCGATGCCGCGCATCTCGACCAAGCGCTCCGCATCGTTGCGGTCGAAAGCTTGGACTTCCGAGATGTATTCCGCGCCGTCCAACTCATATTGCGTGGTGAAGTAGCGCTCGCGTCGCCCTTCAATTCGCGCATCGATGTCTAGTTTCATCCGCCTATCTTACCTCGCTTCGCCGCCGGCACCAATCCCAGCGCTATGGATTCCGCATAGACAAGGGTTCCGGTTTTTGTTGGAGCGACGAGGCGTTCGGGAGGCTCGCGCTTTGACATGTGCGGCTCTGCGTCTTGGATGAGCTGGAGCGCGAAGCACTCGGCAAGGCCGGGGTCTAGCTCTCTGAACGCGAACTGCGGCAGGCGCTTCTTGGTAGCCTCAGCTGCGATGACGCGCCCCAGCACGCCTCTGGCTTCGCGGGAGAGCTTCTTGGCCGCGAGGGTGATGAGATCGCGCGCTTCGGCCTTGCGCTTAAGCCTGGGATGCGCGCTGCCCCAGTGGGCTAGCCTTCCCTCGAACCATTCCTGGTCCGTCTTGATGTGGACGTAGGCGTGGACGCCAAGGCGTATCCGCTCGACGCGATCGGCGAAGTCATCGTCCTTCTCGCACCACTCGCGCACGGCGGCCTGGTCATCTCCTATCGTGTCGCGGTGGCGATCCATCACCCTCGCTTGCGCCTCCTGCCCTACCAGTTCTGAGAGGCAGTAGGAGAGCACGCGGCGAAACCACATGCGGCGCTTGGCCGAGCGCGCCTTGCCCGAGACGAACAAGTCATCAAGCCGGCCGAACGAGAATTGCAGGAACTCAGCGCCCCATAGAACGATGCGCGAGTCGATGAAGTCGAGATCATCACTTGGAGGATTGTTTCCGCCAATGACCGCGCGCGGGTTTTCTTGAAGTTGTACGCTCACGACATCACGGAAGCGCTCAAATCACTAAGCAGGAGTTACGCTGCTGCATCTCGTGGCGTGTTCGGCTCGAGCGAGGAGTCGTTGCCGTCAGCGTCGCGCGTCCAACGCATGGTGACGCCGCAGCCGCCTTCTTCACGCTGGCACATCATCGCAGAGTCCGTGGTGCTGTAGGTGCGCGCAACTCCGCTGGCGATGTTCTTCAGCGCCATCTCCCGCATGACCTTGCGCCGTCGCTCTATCCAGCATTCCTGTCCGCGTGGGCATCCAATATGAACCGGAGCGCGGAAGGTCATCTCGCTCATCCCTTGCGCTCCATAAGCTCGCCGCGAATGCGCGCTTCCCAATAGCGAGCTCGCGTGTCCCGATCGAGAACGCGGTCGCAAAGATACTTCACGCAAGCCGGGTCGTTATCGTCGATTGCCTGAAGCGCGCGCCAGCCTCCGATGGTCTCTGCCTCAGCTAGCCATGCAGACAACTGCGCCAGCGTCACGTCGAAGTGCTCTCTCGGCTTTGCGTCTGGAGGAAGCTTGAGGTGGGTGAGATCGCCCATTAGGCGGCGTCCTCTGCAAAGAGGGAATCGTCGCGCACGCCAACCTGATTGCCCCATGCCGTCCAGCCGCGCTTGGTGGTGCGCGCAAACATCTCAAGGTATGGCCCGCCGACTAGCCGCTCAATCAGCCCGTATTGCTGCTCCGGCTTGGCGCTATGCGCGCCGCGTGGGCAATGGATGATTTGCTCCACGCCCTTGCTGACGCGCTTGGGCGCGCCTCTGGTGAACAGCCAGCACTGTTCCGTTTGCTTTCGTGTCCAGTAGCCCATGCCGACATGCGGCCAGCCGCCCGCCTTCGACTTCACCCAAACGAACGCGCATGTCTTGAACTCAAAGCCCCACGCTTTGCCAAGCGCGAGTGCTTCCTCAAGATGCGAGTCGACAACCCACATGAACAGCGCCGCATCGTCGGCGGCAGCACTCGCGACAGGAATGGTGGCGAGGTCTTCGGTTTTCGTGGTAACGTAGTGGTCGTGCGCGCCGCGATGTGGCGTTGAGTCCTTGCCGCTGTACGTGCGGAACGCCCACGGCGGATCGGCAAGGATGCAGCCGAACGGTCCAGATGGCAGCGCTACGCTCACGCCGCCTTCCTCGCGCGTAGCTGCTGCGCCGCAGGCTGGTAGACAATGCGCGAACAAAACTCGCACCAGTTTCCATCTTGGACAGGCAGCCCGCACACCAACCCATCCGGCCCCTCTTCCCCTTCACAGAACATGGGGCATTGGTTTGAATCTCTCGCGATGAACTTCACGTTCTGAGGTCCGCGCAAAGCTCCCTTTGGCTTTGCTCCGTCGTAGGAAAGGCGGGGCTTGGGCTTGGTGGATTTCTTGCCGAGCCAGACAGCGTGAGCCTTTCCGGTGCGGACGGCGCGCGTGGACTTCGCCCGCGGCGTCAGACCCAGGCGCGACACCTTGCCGATGACGGCGTTACGGCTAAAGCCGGCGCCGATCCGCTTCGCAATGTGCGAGCAACTCACGCCCTGCGCCCAAAGCACCTTGAGCAGGTTGACGCGCTCCTCAGTCCAGTCCTGTGCGCTCATGCTGCGTCCTCATCGTCGCTGTTGTGGTTGGCGTGAACGGCGTCGAACACGCGCTTCTGGAACATGCGGTCAACGGTATCTTCCACTTGCTCGGCGCACCCCTCGGGGTTCTGGTGGACTTGCGAGCCAGTGAAGCGAATGACCTGGAATCCCTCGCCTGCCAGTTCGCGATCCCGCGCTGCATCATCGGCGCGGTCTTCCTTGGAGGAATGAAACTCGTGGCCATCGACTTCGATCGCCAGCTTGATCTGGAACGTCTGGCGGTGCGGCTTGAAAATGTAGGCGAAGTCGGCGCGGTACTTGGCGATAGGATGCTGCACGTAGAGCCGCGCCTCTTGCGGCAAATCCAGGGGGCCTTCGTACCTGGGCGCCAGACAGCGCGGGCGGATGAACATAAGCGGCGCGAGCAGCAGCCGTTCTTGCGGGCTCTCGCACTTCTCCGCCAGTTCATAATAGGCGCTCTCGCGCCGGCGCACGATCTCCACCAGGTGCGCGCGTGTCTGGCGGCGCAGGATATCGCGGATACGATAGTCTTCAGTCGTCATGGTAGAGACCTTGCTGCGGGTCGGCCGCCTTGCGTGTGCGGGTGCGCGCTTCCCAATGCTCGGGCGAGTGGTAGCGCCCGGTGCGGAAATCGAGCGCCGCGTAGGCTTCGCCGGTGCGGTTCATGGTGCGGTGAAACTTGACCTTCCAGACCTTCACTAAGACGCGCGGCGAGTTGGGGTCCGGGATCATCTCACCCTCGTTCTCGGGGTCTTCGATGAGCGGCGGGTCGCGATAGACAGTGACGCCAAGGTCAGGCGCGTTCTTCCAGTGCGAGGCGCCGGAGATGTCGTAGCCCTCGGGGATTGGATACGTGCCGTCATTGTTGCGCTTTGGCTTGGCTGGGTGCGCGACGATCGCCACATGCACGTCGAAGGTGCGCGCGAGAATCTTGAAGCGCTTCAGCGTGCGGCGAACGTACTGATCCTCACGCTCGCTGCGGTCCATGTCGTGGTCGATCTGGCTCCAGGGGTCGAGCACGATCAGACGGCAGCCGAAGCGCACGATGGCGGTCTGCGCCGCCTGAATGAACCAATCCACCGTCGCGTCGATCAGTTCGCCCTTGCCGGGTTCGGCAAAGCCATCAGCATAGAGGAACGTCACATGGTCGCGCGCCCATTGCGTGGCCCGCGTCATGTCCTCGAACGTAACCGGGTTACGCGGTCTCCCCTCTTTCACCCAGGGCTGAAACGCCGCGAGGTCTTCCATGTACTCCCGCTGCGGCGTGGACTCGAACGGCGCTGCGCAGATGCGCAGATTGTAGCGCTCGGCAAGCGTCCACATGGCTGCGTTCACGGCCGTTGACTTGCCGTCGCCGGCAAGGCCGGTCCAAACGCTTACATGGCCGGGACAGATCGCCAGTAGCCGATCGACCGGCTCAAAGATTTGCGGACGCCACACCGTCAGCGCTGGCACGGGCGGCAGTTCATCGATGTTGTAGACGCCGGCGACATTCACCCAGCGCGCGCCGTCGATGACCTCGCGAACCTTGTCCTCGCCGTGTTCGCGTAGGACATCGTTCAGATCCTTGCAGCCATCGGGGTACGTGACGAACTTGCAGCGCGACGGGCCAAGCAGCGCTGTTAGGTCAGTGCGGAGCGCGATGCCCTTGGCGTCGGCATCCACCGCTAGGACGATCTCACGCACACACTCAAGCGCCTGCCACGCTTCGCGCAGGCAGTAGAAGCGCGGACTGTTGCGTGCGTCCTCTGGGTTCTCAGACGCCGCTGGCGGGGCGCCTCCGGGCACGCTGGTTGAACGCCAATAGCCAGCCTGGATAGCGGCGATCGTATCGAACTCGCCTTCGGTGATGATGAGCGGCTGCGAGGCAAGGCCAGCGTCGGCGATGCAATCGCGCCGCCAGAAGATTTGCTCGGCGCCGCTCGGATGTTGGTCGAAGCGCTTCTCGTCGATGCGGCGCAGTTTGTGCACGAGGTGAACGCCGTCCCGCTCATACGGGATCAGCAGCCACTCATTGCCATCGCGACGCCGGCCGCTTGCGAGGCCGAGCCTTTCGCACAGCTCCGGATCGAGCCCACGCGCTTGGAGGAAAGCGCAAGCGTTCGCCGACAGGCTGGCGTTGCTGTTCTTCGGAAGAGCGCTCATCGGCGATCCCCGACCAGCCGCAGTTGTGGCAATGCCAGACTGCGACGTTGTACGGGATGTGTCCGCGCGACGTGGTGTTCGGTCCAGCCGTCACACTCAAGCACGGCTCGCGCTTGTTCTTGCGGTTCGCGCTGCACTGCGGACAGGTTTGCTTCCACGACTGTCCGTGTCCGCGAAGGCGGATTCCAGCCTGCGAGAGGGTTTGCATGACGCATGTCTCCCCTCACGCCCGATAGTGGTTTTGGCGATGGTCGCGGTCGTAGTAGACGCTGCCATCAGACCGCGTGCGTTTGATGTAGCCTGACTTCTTCGCTGCTGCTTCGCCGCGCCACTTCACGCGCTTGCCAACCCAAGTGCGCCAGCTCGCTTCGTGACATGCGATCTCCGTGGCCCTAGCGATGTGCCAGTCGCGCCACTCATCGAACATTTGCTGGGCGGTGCCGTTGACGAACCCCTTTTCGGCGGCGTGCTTAAGCATCGCCGGGGTTGGCTTCTTCGGCATGGACCGCTCGGTTGCCTTGCGACGCTGCTTGCGCTTCGGCTCGTCCGACTCAAGCGCGAACTCCCCCACACCCCCTGTAGAAACATCCTCTTCTGTTTCAGGAAGAGTCTCTGAGGTAGAGGTAGTTCTTATAGGGGGGTCTGGGGGGGCGATGTTACGGCCCCCCGTAACCTGAGTTACGACCATATCCCTTGTGGTCGTTTCGGTCTGCGCATCGCTATTGGCGGCCCGTAACGTAGAGGTGTCGGCCGTCGTAACTTCCATGTTGCGCGCAACATGCAGGTTACGGGTCAACTCGTAGGTCGTGTTACGGGTCCCGCCGCCCTTTGCGCGCTTGATAAGGCCGATAGCCTCGAGCTTCTTGGCGGCGCGCGGGATGGAGTTCGCGGCGCAGCCGCACTCATCAGCGATGACGGAGCGCGGCGCCTGCTCTACCGGGTGCTCCATGATGTAAGCGAGCAGCGCGAGTTCGACGCGCGAAAGGCCGGACTTGCCACGGCAATACTGGACAGGGATGCAGAGCATTCGCCCACACTCCGCGCTTGTTTGGAACGCGGCGTGCGGCTCGTTTTCTGGTGAGGACATTGCCTCAGCATCGCCCGCGTTTTCGTGTGTGCGGGCTTCAGAAAACGGCGTGTTCAGCGCGGTTTCATGTGCAACGTCGGGGCGTTCTTGCCCTGTACACCATACGTTGTTGTCAAGGTCGCGCGAAGCAGCTATATAAGGGCTCATCGGAAGTGGCTTTCCTCAGTGGCATGGGGTCGTCTTTTCGATTGCGGAAGCAGTTCGAGCGCGCCGGTCAGGACAGCCGGCGCGCTCTTGCTTTTGCGGGCTATGCGGCTTCCTCCCTGTTCGCCGCTTTCATCGCGGCGACATCGATCAGCGTTTGAATGGAAGCGATTGAGGCTTCAGCGTTGCCGTTGGCGAGCGCGCGGATAGCGTCTCTGACGAGCTGGGAGTCAAAGCCCATGCAGGCGCGCTCGACGACGTAGACGTGGCCTGTGCGCCGCGGCCACCACCAAGCGCGATCGGAGGCGCGCTTGGCGTACCAGAGGGCCTTTTGCAGATCCTCGAGGAGCGAGCCCTTCTGCCCTGCCCTCCATAGATATTTTATGGCGTTGCCCTCGCAGAACGGGAGGAGTTCGGCGAGCTCGATGCACTCCATGCCGTCCGGCCGCTGGTAATGCGCGGGGTGATTGACGGGATCGCTCATGCATGAGCCTCCAGAGCGCGGGAGCGCTTGCGTGGTTTCTTGAACTTGATGGGAGCGACGGGCGTTAGAGGCGCTTCCTCGTCGTTCTCCATGTAGGACGCCATGTGCTCAAACACCTGCTGGCGCGTCCAACCGTTGGTGATGCGCAGGCGCTTGACGTGCGCGTCCGTTTCGCGGTGAGCCAAAATCGCCTTGGCGTCGTCGTCAAGCGAGTGGTCGAGAACGGTCATCAGTACCTCCCACGTCCTGCGGAAACGCCGCGCGCCGCGCGAAGCTGACGCGCTTCATTGTGAAACCCGAAGCTGCCCGAGTTTGCGTCGGCGCTCTTGGGAAGCTGCTCGCGCATGCCCGTGAGGCGTTCAATGACGGACTCGTCCTCTTCGCCCAGCACGAGGTGGGCGACGATCAGTTCGCGTAGGTGCGCGATAGACCAGCCATCGCTTGCAATCACCCATCGCTCGCGACGAGGCTCAGGAACGTCCGGCGCCTTGGCGGCAAAGTACGCTGCACGGGCTGGCGCTTCCGGCATGCCAACGAGCGTGATGCGGTCGAAGCGTCCGGGCCGATCCGTAAAGCGGGGATCAAGGCGCTCCGGGTAATTCGTGGTGGCGACATTGACGACGTTGCCTACTTGCAGTTCGCCGTCGAGCAGCGCGAGTAAGCCCGCCTCCCCGTGCATGTCCACCATCGCGTCGATGTCTTCATAGAGGAGGATGATCGGGCGATCCGGCTCAAGTCGGCGCACTAGTTGAAGCGCCGCCGCCGTTGAGTGCGGATGGTTCACAAGCACCACGACGCCACGCATCTCGCGGATCATGTGGTGCGACATGAGTTGAACCGCGCTTGTCTTGCCGGAGCCAGGCGGGCCGTAGAGCATGAGGCCGCGCTTCACGCTAAGGCCCCGCTTTGCCATCTCCGGCGCGCGCGTCCAGAACAGCACGAACTCGCTGAGCAGCATGTCGCAGATGGGGTCCGGCAACCGCAGCAGGTTGTCGGTCTTCATCTGGAGGCGGCGCAGAAACGGACCCAGATTGGGCACCACGCCGGGCTCATAGAATCCGGGCTCAAGCGCGTCGCATGTTTCAGGCGAACCCCAATAGACGCCATCGCTGTGTGCGTAGCGCTTTGGCACGAATGTAGCGCCGCCCGAACCTTCTGTTTGCGTTGGCGCTGGCGCGCATTCCGCGAGGCTGTTGCTCCCTCCAAACATCAAGCGTAGTCCTCCAAGGCGATTTGAGCGGCGAGCGCGCGAAGGCAGCGCGAGCGTTTCTGCGAGAGCTTGCGCGCCCTGCCCGTTGGCTTTCCGTCTTCACCGATGTTTCGGATCAACGGTCGCTCGTCAGCGAGCACCTGAAGCGCGCCGGCGAAGGCTTGGCCCTCTGTGAAGCCAGCGCGCAGAAGCGAACGCTGAGCCTCGAGCGCGTACACGACAGGGCTCTGCTCGCCCGCTGGGCGAACGTCGCGCACTGGCGCCGGAGGCGCTTCCTGCGTTCGCTCTCCAAAGATCGGAGCGTTGAAGAGTTCGAAGATGCTCATGCGGCCACCGCCAGTTCCGGCGCGAGAACAGCGCGCATTGCGGTCCTGCCCTTTTCAGTGAGGAGGACGAGGTGATCGCGCAGATCACTGTCGCGGCGGCACTTGATGACGAGCCCTGCGCGCTTCAGCGAATTGGTAGCGCGCGTGATGCAGGGCTTGGATACGCCTAGAGCTTTGGCGAGGTCGCGGGTTTGCATCGGCGCTTGGCTGCGTTCCAGAACCAACAGCAAGGCCAGGCCGCGTGTTGTCGTATAGGCTGGCAGCGCAGTGATGCTGCGAAGCGCTACGTTCAGGAGGTCCGCCATCAGAACTGCCCCGCTGGAAACAGCGCGCGCGGCTTCGTGGCCGGCTCGGCTGGAGCGGGAGAGTTCGTCGCGTGCGCAAGTTGGCGGCGCAGCCACGCCACCTGCTCACGCGCTTGCGTGAACTCGCGGTAGAATCCGATCGCTAGGCCAGCGGCAAGCGCCGCCAGCACGTAGCCTAGTGTTGCACTCATAGCTCCCAGCTCCTTTGCGGAGTCCGCCCCATCATTCCCGCGCGCGCCCGCCACCTCATGCAGATTTTGTTTCGACGCCCGCCTTCACGCGCTGCCGATGACACGCGCCAGCCACGGCATTTCGCGTGAGTCCGCACGCCTTGGCGGCCTCGCTGAAAGTCGAGCCTCGGCGCACCATCTCCACCGCGCGCGCTTGTTGCGGTCCAATCTTGCCAGCGCGCTTCTTGCCGTTCTCACGTAGTTTTTTGCGCCACCGCTCGCGAGATTCCGCAGGCCAGAACTCCGGCGAACTCGGCCGGATTTTCACGCGGGCACGAAACAGGATTTGGCGCACGCGTTCCCGGGTGATGCCGTGCTCGTCAGCAATGTGCTGCATCGTTCTGCCACCCTCGTAGGCGGCCACGATGGCGCGGTTGCGCTCCCCGCTCATACGCGCAGATCGGCGTGCAGCCGTCCTCTGTTAGGTTGCTCCATCGCCGCTCTGTGCGCGGCTTCTTCGATTTCGCGATCTTCTTTCGCTCTCTTCTCGCGAGCGTCATGCAAGTGAACGTCGAGAAGGAGCAGCCCTCCTCCGAGAATGAAGAGGAAGGCGATGAGAAACTCGGCGGCCGGCGTGAGGGTGTGCGTCATGGGCGCTCCCCTTCTGGAAGCGCGCCGATGTAGGTGAAATGTGGTTTCGCGCGGCGCCAGAAGAGCCACGCAACGAAACTCCAGCGCGACATTTCGCGCTTGATCTCAGCGAGACAATCTAGCGCGCACTGCTCCGCCACTTCCTTTGACGGATAGCTGTTCGGATCGCAGAACTCGCCGCCGTCAGGCACGACCGCGCCATCCACGCGAATGACTTTCAACCCGCCGTAGTGAGCGCGCCACCAGTTGCGCCAAGCTTTTGCTGGAGCAGTCGCTTTCTTTTCCAGAAGCTCGTCTCGGGTAAGGAGGTCGCTCATGCGCGTCCCCCTGCCCGTTCGGCTAGGACGTTTGTGCTATTGCGACCCTGGTGGGGATAAGTCGGAACGCTGTCGGAACGTAACTTGACGTTGAACGAACAGCGGCCGAACGTTTCTTCGGGTGGAATAGTGGGAGGCGGCGAATGACCAAATCCAGAGCGCATTAAGCGACCCCCTCAGCGAGGGCGGCGCTTTTTTTTTGAGACTTGCCTTTTTTGGTCGCGAGCCAAGCCATACGGACCTTGTTGAGGTCGGACGGCGTAACGGCGCCGCCTGTTGCTAGCTCAACCGCCGCTGCGGTCTCGGGAGAGAACCCCCTCTCCCCTTTAGCGACCTTATAAAGCCACTTGTCATTGAGGCCCGCCTCGCGCGCCACATCGGCGACAGTGACCTTTGCGACTTCGCAATACTTGAGTAGGGACAGACTCATGCTATGGAGTGTGCACTATGCCCACCTATGTGGTCAACCCCCTCTACGGCTTAGTGGGCGCTAGCGCCCACGACATGCGATCTAAAGCGCGGGTAGATGGGCCATGGCCAAGCGTAACCTATGGTTTCTCAAGCAGTGGCGCGAAGCGCGTGGGCTTACGCTCGAAGAGCTCGCCCACGCGGTCAACGACATCACCGAATCGTGGGGGGATCGCGCTATGAAGCTCAGCAAGTCGGATGTTTCGAAACTAGAACGCGGCGTTCGCCGGTATAACAGCGATCAACTTGAGGCTTTTGCCATTGCGTTGAAAGCAGAGCCTGGGGATATCGTACAGTACACGCCCCAGGAAGCGGATGAAATTAAACGGATTGTCGGCGCGATCGTAAAGCGCGGGCGCCCGATTGACTTGCGGCTGCTGCGCACGTTGGCGGCCGACGACGCAGACAAAACGTAGCGCTAGGCGAAAAACCAAGCGCTTAACAATCCGTTAAAGCGAAGCTTTTGCTACAGTGGGCAATGTGCCCACTTTTTCATTGACGCACAGGTTGGCATACTGCACACTCCCTCTACTGCTTCGGAGGGAAAGCGATGCCGGAAGGCGAGGCGAAAACTTATGAGGTGCGGCGCAGCATGAAGGACGGCGGCTGGGCCGTTTTCGCGCGCACCCCTGATAAATACGAAGCGGCAGAGATCGCGGGCCGTCTTCAACAGGCCGTCCGCTCAAAGGGTGCCTTTGTAGACGTGGTGGAGGTCGCGCGATGAGCGGCTTTCGCAACGTCTACACGCGCGGCGACCTTGTGTTTGTCGGGCGCTATCACGCCACCCTTGAAGCCGCGAACGAAGCGCTCGCGGACGAACTGCGCCGCGAGGGGGCGACCTCACTCTTCGCCATAGCGACGGATACGTCTGGTCCATCGTGGGAGGATGAGCTTCGCGCGCTTGGCCGTATCGTCGGCGTGGTTGATGCGGACGCCAGCGCTGAGGCCATCGGGGATGCAATCACCTCGGAGCGCGACACCCTGCGGACAACGCTAGCGAACGTCGCGCGCGGCCCCGTGACGCCTGCGCCCGATCCTGGAGCGCACTCGTGGCAGGCCTACGCAGCGTTTTGGCAGGCGCATAGCGGAAGAATGGGCGCGCTCGCGCGCCTCGCCCTCAACCCGGAGGCCGCCCAATGAGCGCCGTGAGCGTGGACCTTGAGGCGCTGAAGGCGCTGCACGCAGATGCGGAAGCTGCGCGCGCGGACCTTGATAACGACTTCCCTGTCGGAGCAGTTGCGCGCGGCAAGTGGCAGGACGCGCGGCGCGCAATGGCGGATGCGGCTCCTGCGTTGATCGCCCGCGTAGAAGAACTCGATGATGCGCTCCGCCTTTGCGTGACCATGCTTGAAACCGTCAACGACAACCTTGTCAGCGTGATGGAGAAGAACTGGAACGCCAGACTGAAGGCGCTGACGCACGCGCGTGCTGCACTAGGCATCGTCTCGAACAAGGATGACGGAGCGTCGGCATGACCGACACCAACGTCATCCCTTTGCCGGTCGCGTTCCGACCGCATGTGATCGAAGGCGCGCCCCTCCCCCGCCGTCAGTTCGGGCTTCGCCCTCCCCATGACTTCTTCCGTGATCCTGACGTGCGGGCCGGAATGGAAGCTGCGCGGGAAGAAGACGCCTTCTCGCAGGCTCAGTATCGCGAGGAGTCTCGCGTTCGTCGCGCCGCGCGCGAAGCGGCAAAGGCTGATGGACGCTCGCACGTCTGCCCTACCCTGCGCGCTGACCTCGCAGCCGAGATCAATGTCATTGCCAAGCTGTGCGCGACGGCGGCTGAGACAGCCAAGCTCTGCGGTGAACTGAAAACCGCGCTCACGCTGCGCGAGCATCAGCATCTTCTGGAAACGCTGGCGGCCGAGGCGAGCCCGGAGGGCGCGGCATGAGCGAGTGCAAGCCTTTGCTCGGCGTATTCGCGCGCGACCATGACTGGCTCAGCGCGCGAGAGATGTGCGCAGGCGATTATTTCGACATCATCTTGCGCATCCCTAAGTGTCACCCGCCGCGTGAGGTCCGATCAGGACCGAAGGCGAATGATCCCGCGCGCGTTTGTCGGCGCTGCGGAACGTGGGACTGCCCTCCCCTCAAAACGGGAGAGCCCGCATGAAAGCCCAATCCAACACCGCGCGCGTGTTCCCCACCAAAACGCAAGCGGCTAGCGCAGAGCTAGGCCTCGAACCCCTTGGCTCGCGCGAAAGCGCGGCGGCTGGATCGGAAGCTTATCAACCTCCCCTTCCGGCCGCCGCGCCCCCTTTCATTCCAGCAGGAGACGCGTTCGCTGCTGTGGTGCTGAAGATAAAGCCGCCGTTCGGAGTGGCGTCGTGAGCAGCGCCGCGCATATCGCTCGCGCCAAGCGCCATGGCCGCGCCTTCGAGCGTTTCCCGGATCGCGAGATTTTCGAGCGAGACGACTGGCAATGCATGTGCGGATGCGAAAAGCCGTGCGATCGCACGAAGGTTGCGCCGCATCCTTGCGCGCCGACCATCGGCCACAAGATCGCGCTCTCCTGCGGCGGCGATCACACGCGCGAGAACTGCGAAACGCAGCGTTGGGAGTGCAACGCGCGGCAGAACAACGAAGTGGACACGCCCGTCGCCGCGAAGACGAAACGCAGGCAGCTCAAGACGGGCCAGCAAGCGCGCCGCGCAAAGCGCAAAGCTGAAGGCAAGCCGCCCCTCCTCCAAGGGAAAACCAAGATCGAGAGCCGTGGCTTCGACAAGACGCGCTCGCGCAAGATGAATGGTGAGGTCAAAATCCGTGGCTGACGACGCACATCTCCCGGCCCCTGTCGATAACGCCGAGCTGCGCGCGCGCGCCGGCGCCGTGCAAATCCATGGCGGCGCGATGGTCCCGAAGAACTTGGCCGAGGTGATGGAGTTCGGCCAGCTCATGGCGAAGGCTGGGCCGATGGTCGGCAAGGCGTTCCGTCAGAACCCCGGCGCGTGCGTCGCTATCACCATGCAGGCGATGCAGTGGGGCATGTCCCCGTTCGCGGTGAGCCAGAAGGCTTACGTCACCAATGACAGCATCGCCTACGAGGCGCAGCTTGTTACGGCCGTCATCAACGCGCACGCGCCAGTTCAGGAGCGCCCGCAGTACGAATACCGCGGCGAGCCCGGCACAACGCGTCAGTGCATCATCAGCGCGACGCTTAAAGGCGACAGCAAGCCCAGCGTCTATGTCTCGCCAGAAGTCAAGAAGATCACCACGAAGAACTCCCCTCTCTGGAAAACGGATGAGGACCAGCAACTAGGCTACTATTCGATCCGCGCTTGGGCGCGGAAGTACTGCCCCGAAATCATCATGGGCGTTTACACCGTCGATGAGATGGAAGGCGTCGAGCGCGCGACCGTCACGGGTTCGGAGACGCTGGACGACATCGATCAGCGCCCGCAAGATGAGATCGAAGAAAGCAACAATTTTATTCATGGTGAGGCGTGGGGCTTAGTGCTCGCGCACTATACAGCGAACTTCGACAACTGCGCGGACGCCGACAAGCTGGAGCAGCTTTGGAAGTCTTTCGAACGCAAGTACTGGGTCGGTAAGCGGCGCTGCATTTCGCAGAACAGCCATGACGGCATCGAGGAATTGTACGAGCGCGCCAAGCTCCGGTTGGAAGATGGCGACGCGGCCCTGGGGAAGATTAAGGCAGGCATCGAGGCCGCCACCGACTTGAACGCGCTGGAAGCATGGCGCGCCGACGCGCACACGGAGGCGCGCTGGGGCAAACTGAGCGAAGCGCAGCAAACCGAGGCGCAATCACTCTACGAAGCCGCCCAGGAGCGTTTCGCTGACGCCGTGGCCGAACAGCTTGCAGCGGAGCGGCGCGCGTCGTGAAGCCCGCGAAGATCACCCTCCACAGCGGGCGCGACAGAGCGCAAGCGGCCAAGTGGCTCGACAAGTGCCCGCTCGGCTACACGCTGCTGTTCAAGCCCCCTACCCGTTCCAATCCTCAGAACGCGCGCATGTGGGCGTTCCTTGATGACATCGCCGAGCAGAAGGAATGGCACGGCAAGAAGCGCTCCAGCGAAGATTGGAAGGCGCTCTTTACCGCCTCGCTGCGCGGCCAAGAAATTACGCCGAACCTAGACGGCACAGGCTTCGTCGCGTTCGGCGCGCGCACATCTGAGATGTCGCCAGAGGAAATGGGCGACCTTCTCCAGCTCATCGAGACATGGGGCGTCCAGAACGGCGTCACCTTCACAGACCAACCAATAGACTCCTCCTCGCCGGGAGGGGAGCGCGCAGCGGAGTCGTCGGGGGCTAACGGGGCCTCCGCTGCGCGCGGTAATTCTACGGAGCGGACATGAGCCTTTCAGGCGCACCGATGACGACACGCCAGGCGCTTCACGTTTCGCACAAGAAGGAGCGTGACATACTGGGCGAGACGATCGCCAAGCAGCGCGAGCAGATCGACGCGCAGATGAAGCTCGCGGCGGAGTGCTGGCGCGACGAAGACTGGGAGCTTTTCCAGTCGGCCATCAAGAACCTGAACGGGCTAGCGCCCGCCTACCGCGAAAACCTGGAGATGCGCAGCATGTCCCGATGCACAGTGCCCGAGGCCACGAGCGAGACGCTCGCCGGCGAATTGGTGAAGCGCTTTGAAAGCGGCGAAGCCGGCGTAGAGAAGACGCTCGCCGACGCGCTAAAGCGCATCCGTCAGCCCAAGCGCAAAGCGGGAGGCGCCCGTGGCTCTCGCTGAAGAACCATTCTCCGAAGACCTGTTTGGCATTCCCGATAACGACGGATCGTCGCGGGACGGCGCGCAGAAGCTCGCGGATAAGATCAACGAGTATTGGGAAGAGCGCGGCTACGTGGCCGGCGCCTACCCCGTGCTCCTCCCCTATCACAAGGCGCTGCGCGAGTGCGGCTATGGCGTGAAGTCCAGCCTCGTGAACGGGCTTCCGCGCAAGCGCCTCCCCGCTCGTCCGGAGGAAGCATGATGTCGATGCCTTGCAAGTTCGCCGAAGCAACGCGCGCTCAGTGGGCCGCGACGTTCAACCAATACGGCGGGGATATTCTGCGCGATCACGCTGACCTGGTTGCCGCGTGGGAGAAGTTCGCTGGAACGTGTCACCGCGCCGGCGTGCTCACGACAACCAAGGAGCGTTACGTCGCTTGCGGCCTCGACGCCATCGCCAACGATCTTCCTGAAGAGGTCGTCGATTACATCGGTGCGGGCTGATGTCGTCGCTCTTGATCCAGGCGATGTCCGCACGGTTACCCGCCTTTGGAGGACGATTTGAGACTGATCACCGTATCGCCGAAACCGTGGGTCGCCATTTGGTGGCGAACGTCTCCAACTACTGCGGTGCATGTTCTGACGCTGCCGCGCTGGATGCGCTTTCTCTCCCTGCTTTGAAGGATGCGGAATGATGCCCGAAGCGGCTCTCAATCCAATGCTCGGCGGAATGCTCGTTGGCTTTGTGGCTGGAGCACTCGCTATCGCGCTCGGCATCTGGCTCGGCTCGAAGTTGTTCAAATAGCCCTCCCCCAACCCTGAGAGAAGAGAATGAGAGAGGCGAGATTTACTCCGGGACCGTGGCGCGTTGAAGTGCTCGGCGACGGCTTCGACCCGGCAAGCGAAGGCTTGGGCGTTTGCGACGGGATTGGGCGCCTCATCGCGCACAAGGAGCATGAGCGCGAAAAAAGCGCGAAGCACCACGCGATTGTGCGCGCTAACATGGAGCTGATCGCAGCCGCGCCCGATCTGTACGAAGCGCTGTCTAGACTCGCTTCAAGCGAGGCGTTCACGACCTCCTTTTACATTCCGAACAACGCCGTTGGCGATGAGCTTAAGGCGCGTCTGGAGTTCGCCCGCGCCGCTCTCGCCAAGGTGGCGAACGGCTCGCCGCAAGCCACGTCCGCTGGAGACAATACGAATGGCTAAGCGCCGCTGCGCCAAAGTTGACGCGGCTATCGCCCTCGTTCGTCAGGGGTGGATGCCGCGCTGGGCCGCCGAAGAAGTCGGTGCCAACCCCGGCTCGGTTTACGAGCGCTTGATGCTGATGCAGCGGCGCGGCGAGACAAAGGGTTGGTTCGAGCACGAGCACAAATCCCGCAATCAGAGCTTGATTGCAAAGGCAAGATCGCCACGCCGCAAGGTCAAGACAAAGGCGCGGCCAGCCGTCAGCAAGGGCTGGGCGCCGATCAATCCATGGCGGGAATACAGGGTGATGCGATGATGGACGGCCATGCCATGGACTTACTTCTCGCGGTCTCAGATCGCGATCCAGAGCTTGAGGCGATGGAGACGTGCTTCAACGCGCTAGAGCCGCTTGACCGCGACGTACAAGACCGCGTGATGAAGTACCTCGCCCTTCGCTTGAGCGGTGCCGCCACTGAAACAGTGGGCGCGAAGGAAGTGGTGCTCGCGCTTATCTCGCGCGAGCACGGCTTGCGCGGGAATGAGATCGTCGCGCGCACTCACCTGAAGGAACGAACCGTAAGGACAGCGCTCCATCGGCTCAAGCACGCCGACCTAATTCACCAAATCAACGGGACATGGCACCCGACGCCGGGCGTCGGACGTGTCTCAGCACAACACATTGAGGAGTGAACAGATGTCCGGAAACATGTTTGCCAGTCAGGAAGATGCCTACAACGCCGGCCGTGCGGAAGCACTCACACAAGCGGCGCGTATCGCGGAGAGCGAGCCGGAGCCTGAAGGCGAGCCGCCCTCTCCCTTGCGTCTGCTGCCGCTCAAGGATGCGGTCGGCGCAGTGGTGCGGGCCACACGTAACTCTATCGCTCAGCGCATTCGCGCCGAGATGTCGAACTGACTTGCAAATCCAATTCAGGAACGAACAAGTGACCGCTGAGCAAATCGCCGCCGACCTAAGCCCCTTGCGGCGACTGGCCGTCCAGGTGCTTCAGCCGCACTACCTCCAAAATCGGGGTATGGATTTTTACGACTTCGAGTCCGCGATGCGGACGCGGGCGAGCGCCGAGAAAATCAAAGGACGCCTTCGCATCGCGGATGATCCTTTGTTCGAGTGCTACGAACACTCAAGAGAAATCGGAACATTCATCGCCCTCACCCCGCTAGGTAATGCGGTCCATAATCTCCTCCAGAAGTCAGTTTGAGGTCACGCAAATGCGAGCGGCACAATACGAGGCGATACGGTTGCAAGAGCAGCTAGAGAAGTTGTCCGATGCCGAACTGGCGGATCAAGCGCGCGCTCTCCTGCTTCAAGTCAATGTGACAGGAGCCGGAAGGTATAGCGCCGATGGGCGGAAGCTGCACGCGATGCAGGTAGAAGCCAAGCGCCGGTTGGGCCGGTTGAATTGCTCGTCACAAGCCATTCAGGAGAAGCCGTGACGGACGCTGAAATCGCCGAAGCGTTGCAGGGCGACCCTGAGCGCAAAGCCTACGCAGCCGCTGTGGAACTACAGTTGCGCGTGCTGGAGGAAGTCATGTGCAATCATCGCTGGTGGCGCGGCCCACTGAGCGCGGTTTGCCGCAGGATGATCGCCAACACACGCCGCAATATGAGCATTGTCGCGCGCGGACAACGCTCTGCGACTGCCGCATCCGAACGCGCAGATACGACTGGAGGTAAGTGATGTGGCGGCCGACTGATCCGCACCAGCTCTGGAAGGATGACGAGGATCGCATCCACGCTGACGGCTACGGTGGCGACGACCGTACGCTGTGTGGCGACTCGTTGCTTCAAGAGGAAGGTAGTTGCGAGCCGATGGTCTCGGCGCGCGGCAGAATCGACTGCCCGCACTGCTTGATGATCATTGCGCATGCGCGCGCCATTCCGCGCCGATGCCTGCCGAAGTCGTCGGTCACCGCATCAGACACGTCCGCACGGGTAGATCCGACTTGAGCGACCGCCGCACTATCGCCGCGTCCGACAACGTCGCCGTGCTGAAAGGCACGAAGGCGAAGAACAACGGACGCTACAACGGCAACGGGCGTCATTGGGCTACGCCGCCGGAAGTGTTTGACCCGTTGGACCTTGAGTTTCGGTTCACGCTGGATCCGTGCGCGACGCCCGAAACGACAAAGTGCCGAAAGTTCTACACCGAAGCTGACAACGGGCTCGAGCGAAGCTGGGCGGGCGAGCGTGTGTTTATGAACCCGCCTTATGGACGCGAGGTTTACGCCTGGACGCGCAAGGCCCGCTTAGAGGCGGCCAGCGGCGCCCTCGTTGTCGTGGGGCTCCTGCCCGCGTCTACTGACCTCGCGTGGTGGCATGACGACGTTGTCGGCCACGCCGAGGATTTGCGCTGGATACGCGGGCGCGTGCGCTTCCTGACTGGCGGACCCTACCGCGCGTCGGGCTTCTTCTCGAGCGTGGTTGTCGTGTGGCGCGGTCACGCCGTCCCATCCGATGGAGTGAAGTGATGGAGCTTGCCGATCTGGATCGCGACGAGCGCAACGCGCTCATGCATGCGTGGCGTTATCACCTGCACATCAGCCGCGTGCGCCTCACTGATGAGGAGGTCGCCACGCTGTTTGAAGCGGAGCTGGCCTATATCCCGGCCCCCTATGATGATTGGGCGTTCACTGAGGAAGGCGAACGGCTAGCGCGCGAGATGTTCCGCGAGCAGTCGTCGGTCACCACGCCTGCAACGTCCGACGAGGTAGATGCGGGATGAGCAAGCCGCAAGCCATTCTGGACAAGCTCAATGAGCGCGAGCGCAGCCGTTTGGCGAGCTGTGAATACTCGTCGTGGACGCCGCGCACGGACACCCTGCTTCGCTACTACGACCTGATCTATGATGAGCGCAGCGATTGGGATGATCGCGTTACAGTGCGGCGCACGCCGCTAGGGAATGAGGTCCGCGCGCTCATGGGCAAGCAGTTGAATGGCTTCAAGGCAGACATTCAGGAGCGAACAGAGTGAGCGCGCGCGTCAGCTTCTACTGCGGCGGCAACACGCAAATCAGCTCGGTATTCGAGGACGAGGCTGTTGCTCTGATTGAGGCGAAGCTTCGCGAGGGCGAAGATATGTGGCTATCGACATCCGGCGACGGGAACCGCACCTTCCTTCGGTTCGCCAACATTGCAGCGGTTCGCTTTGAACCGTGTGTCTCGGATAATTCCCAACGGGAGCGTGACAATGACGTTTGATGAAGTGCTTGCAGACCTGGATCGGCTACTGCCGGACTACTGGTGGGTGGCGGGAACGCGCCTCGGCTCGGAGAGCGACGAGGATTTCTTCGCGTCGGTCCACAGTCCCTTCTCTTCGGGATGGAGCGGCGCGGATGCAAAAGGCTTTGGCCCGTCGCCAGCAAGCGCATTGTCGCGTGCCATTGCTGCCGCTGTGGCGTTGCGCACTCCAGAGGCCCCGTCCGATGACTGAGCCGGAAACCTACACCCTGCTCTTCTGCGTGGGGGCGATTGCCTTCGTCCTTGCGCTGAAGGCGGTCTCAGACAGGCTTGATGACTTCGCTTGCGGGGTGCGCAATCGCTCTATCGATCCAACGTCTAAGGGAGACAGTGATGGCTGAAGCGCCGAAGGTCTATGTCGAGCAAATCCAGCACAACGACGGAAGCTGGCATCAGCTCGACAATCTCACCGTCATCCATGTGCTGCGCAATCCGGGCGGCTGGACAGAGGACGCAGTGCGGGCGTGCCGCCTGTTCGCTGCGTCCATTCTGGAGGATCACGCGCGGCGCATGAACATGCTGAAGCCGAAGCGCGTGCGAGACGCCATCGAGCGCGTAATCAAAGATGGCCCTCTCAAGTCAGTTGAACCTGGAGACAATGACCAATGAGCGACATGCTCGCGCGCGCCAGCGACGCGCTCCGCAATCTCGGTATCGCCGCAACGTGGGAGGCGAGCGCCAGACACGCCCTCCTCGCCGCGCTCGATCCCGAGGATGAGGCGCTGGTGGAAGAATTAGCGCGCCGCATGAATGACGAGGACTTCTACCGCGTTGATCCGAGCGCCTGCCGCGCCATGGCCTATGCCGCTTTGGTCGAACTCAAAGCAATGGCCCAGGGAGAGACACGTCCATGAACCACGACGAGATGTGCCAGCACTTGCGCGACACGCTCATTGCGCGGCTTCGCGACACCGACGAGGAGCATTGCAGCTTAGAGCCGTACTCTGCCTACCTGCTCTGTCAGGAAGCCGCCGACGCCCTCGCCTCCCTCACAAAGGAGATGGAGGGATTCAGGGCGATGTTTGCGCTGATCCCGGACAACTACCGCTCAGACGGCGACACGTCGTTTTGGATTGGCGAGTACGATCCGGTTCACAAAACCACTGGGCGCTCGATGACGCCGGAAGAGCGCGAGCAGCGCTCCACGGTGGCTCACAAGGTGCTGGGGTGCGCAATTGCCCTGAGGTCGTCGGGAATATCGAGTGCGCAGTCCGAACAGGAATAATTCGGGATATTCCCCGGAGGAATTATGGATCGCAAAGACACACACGAAGCCCTCTTCCGCCTCTACAGGCGCGCGCAGAAGCTATTGGGGCTGAACCTCGATGAGGGCATGGAGCCCGACGACTTCGACGACGACTTCAGCAAGCTAATGGCGGAACTCGCAAACGCAGCCATCAATGCCTACCGAGATGGCTTGGAGGATGGCGCGCAGGCCTGCCGCTATTACCTCAAGCACAACGAGGATCGGCTCGACAACACGTTCTCGTGGGAGGAGGCAAGCGAATACGCCAAGGGTTTCCACATCGCATGCGAAGGCTGTGAAAGTGCGATCAACACGAAGATAGCGTCGCT
>Ga0196973_1000035_pt1 | contig 52467 bp, 105 predicted proteins | sample S1_513CmetaG_FD_155457 | JGI IMG/M metagenome (GOLD analysis project Ga0196973, IMG submission 155457) | Soil microbial communities from Anza Borrego desert, Southern California, United States - S1_5-13C | ecosystem: Environmental > Terrestrial > Soil > Desert | place: USA: California...
CGGTAGACGATCAGGTGCCGCAGGCAGGGTTCAAGCGGGAGCCGAAGATGCGGGAGCGAGCCGCAGGGAGGTGATGAAAGGTTTCCTTGCTAAAGAGCACTTCCTGACACTATCTTCCATGTGCATCCCGCCCCTCCCGATGCCCTTCCGGAAAATGCCCTCCACTCTGGACACATGCTGCTACAGGATTCATTTTACCCTGCGACCCTGAACGGCTGGATCGGGCTGTTCATCTCGCTGACCGTTGTAGCCAGCACGATAGGCGGGATTCTGTACCGATTCGCGATCAAGCCGTTGGAAGATATGGTTAAGGCTTTGTCCGCAGCAACTGACGTGAAGATCAACGGCCAGACGCAGCACTTCGAGAGCCGCTTCGCGAACCACGGGGAGCGGATCGGCCACTCCGAGGGGCAGATCGGACGAACCTGGGAACGGGTGGAAGCGCTGGAACGCAGGGCAGACGTTTCCGAAGCCCACCGGGGCGAGATGGAGAAAGACCTGGGGCGCATCAACACCCGGCTGGACAGCATCGCAGAACAGAGCACCGTCAACAAGACGGAGATTATCGCCTTTGTCCAGAGCCGCTTCGACGCGATGATGGGGACAGTCCAAAATCACTCAGAGGCAATGAGGCAGGCCGTTCATGAACTGGACAAACGGATGGCTGGCATTCTCGCCGTAGACGAAGATAGACGCAGGCGCGAGCCGAGAGGATGAACATGAAGATCAAATGGGAGCCGGCGATGGTCACGGGCGCATTCACCGCCGCTATCGCCCTGCTGGTGGGGTACGGGCTGCTGGATCTCAAGCGGGCCGGTCTATGGGAAGCGCTGGTCGTGGCGCTCCTTCCGCTGGCACAGGCGTTCTTCACCCGTCAGCAGGTCGTACCCGTCCAGAAAATCGAAGATGCCGGGATGAGCGTGCGGGACATCAACCTGAAAGCGGGTAATGCTCCCTGAATTCTCCGAGGCGCAAGCACTTCTTGCCCAAGCGCGCGAGGCCCGTGCCGTTGGTGACGGTAACGCCTGCCTGGTGCGCTGTGTCGTTGCCTACGATGCAGCCAGGGCAGACGGAGACGTGGATACCGCGTTCTGGTCTCTGCTCTGTGCCGGCAACTTCCATCTTTCGCGTGCGGAACCGCATGATGCGCTCCGATGGTTCAGCGCCGCAGTAGACGAAGCCAGGGGAAATCACGCATCCGAGCTCCTGCCGCTGGCGCTTCACGATCTGTTCTTGGCGCAGGCGGAAGCCGGGATGCACGACGATGCCCGAAAGACTGCGCTCGCGGCCTTCGAGGCTTACCAAGACGCGATTCCATCACACCCGCATGTGGCCGGACTGGTGGCGGACTTCACGCTGCCGGACCTCTGGTATGGTGAACATGCGCCCGAAGTAGAGAAGAAACAGGCGGAGCGCGGGCTGCGGCTCTATCACACTGCGCTCTACTGTACGCCGGAGTTGAAAGCCAAACTCCAGATGTACTGTCTGGCGAACATCATTCACGCCGCAGGGATTCTTAAGCTGGAGAGCCGGTACAACCGCACCTGGATCGAGCTGCAACACGTTGTCCTGACACTACCCAACACTGAAGGTGTGGCCGCTTCGTACATTCAGGCCGGTGAAGGTGCCAGACGCTTCGAGCGCTTTGAACAGGCGCACGGCGCAGCAAAGACGGCCTTGCAGGTGGCTCAGAGCCGCGGTGAGTCCATCCTAGCCGAGCGGGCGGCCGTCCTGCTGGATCTGGCCGCCCGCTGTAGCACGGTGCCGCTACCGATGTTCGTGTGACCGATCAGCCCCCCGATCCTCCCCCCGTCCCACTCCCGCCCGAACCTCCGCCGGTCGCGCCGCCGGAACCGTAGCCCGTTCCGGGTTGCGTAACCGGCGGCGTCTCGTCTCCCTCGCGCGTGCGGGTGCCTTCGTCGGGCTGCTGCGGCTGCGGCTGGGAGCGTTCCCGCTCCTGGTCCTTCGGTTGTGCCATGCTGTCCTCGCCGGGTTGAAAGGTGAAGCACGGGACGACGTAGCCAGCGGCGGGAACGGTGATGCAATCTGCGCGCCGGACGCCGCCCTTGCGTACTTCACCTATATATGCTATTATGTAACCGAACACACCGGCCGCAATCACCTGAACGTGCGGAAACGTGCACTCGACTCTTGGTAGCAGGCTGGCGGGACATCGCCGCAAAATGAAGCTGACTCAGGAGGAAGTCGCCTCCGTAGTCGGCATCAACGCCCGCTATTTGTCCAAAGTAGAGAACGACCGGGCGAAGCCAAGTGCGGATCTGGTGGGACGGTTAATTCATGCGATGCAGGCCGATGCAAACGAAATACTGGGAATTGCGCACGTGGCGCCCGGCCCGTTGTATTCCCCTTACGAACGGTCCAACCCCGATGCCTGACGACCTGAACACTCAGTACCTCGACGCCATATACGAGGCGATGAAGGCGCGGGACATATGGACCGCTGCGAAGAACTCCGGCGTGCATGCGTCCATCGTGTCGGCGGCGGAACAACTTGCTCTTACCGACTATCGCGCGTTCACGCTCCGTTTGCAAATCATCCGCGAAGCCGTTGCTGCCGTCCTGAACGAGGAGCACGAACGATGAGCGCAACCGGAAACGTCTTTGAACAGCTAGCAGAAGAGACTCGCGAGCGGCTTGCGCTCAAGCCGTGCCCCTTCTGTGGCGGGACCAATCTTTACGTCGGCACGAGCGGGGCCGAGCGGAGCGTCACCTGCGGCGCGTGGGGCAAGAACGGCTGCGGAGCGCAGGCAAAGGTTTTCTATGCCACCGAAGCCGAACTTGCTGGTGCGTGGAACCGTCGTGTGTGCGGGTCGTTGGGCGAAGATCCAGAGGCAGCAGTGCGGGAGTTGCTGAGCCTTGCGCGTGTGCTTGGCAAGTTAGATCCCGAGACGCTCGACTCATACGAGGAAACCACGTGTTTTTTCTGTAGGGGGGAAAGATACGGGGTGCCCGGAGACCCTTCGGTACTACACGACGAACGGTGTCTGTGGGTAAGCGCTCGTTCCCTGCTGGCGAAGTACGACACGGAGCCGAACGATGCCGCCCGCTGAACCGAATTCCGATGCCGCGTGGTGGGAGTGGGCCAAGTACGTAGCGATTGACGCCACCGGCGAAGTGTGGGCGTTTAGCGAAAAACCGACGTGGCGAGGGGAAGGTTACGGATTCTGGAGCGCGCCCCACGGCTCGGAGTCCTATCCGGTGTCCACGCCTACCGACGAAGACGCTGAGCCGGGTTCCGAAGCCGCCCGCACGCTCCTGTTCCAGCGCGTACCCCTGCCGGAGAACGACCGATGAACGAGTGCACCGCCTGCCACGGTAGCGGCCTCATCCTCATCCGTGAACCGCTCGGTCACTCCAAAGCACCGTGCCCGTGGTGCGATGCCTTCGGGCGGAACATCCGTGCGGCGAAGCAGAGCAAGGAGAGCGACAGATGACCAAGGAAGAAGCCCGCAAAGAAGCGCAGCGGAGCGCCGACATTCACGGCCATCCCGTTCTCCTGTACCTTACCAAAGGCTCGCAGATATGGCTTCACGACTCTGGTTTCGCCAAAGACGATCCCGCTGATTTCGCGAGCGAGTGGGAAACCGTTCTCCCGTCGTCTCAGCAGTTGGACGTGCTGGTGAGCGCCGCTGTGGAAGTGCTCAGCAAGGGGACGAAGCGGCACGGGCAGTTGCAGATGCGTGATTACGCTGCCGACATTTTGGGACGTGCTCTCAAGTACATCGGTAGGCTCCCCGCCACGCTGGACCCGGAGTGCTTCCCCGACTGCATGATGGGTGATCCAGAAGAAGATGAAGCAGAAGCCGAGGGCGTGGAAGCGGCGGAGATGGGGTGCGGGCCTGATGCGAACCGCTTTGAAACGAGTTCACGCCTCCATGCTGCATGGGAGCGCGGCTACTTCACAACGCTCGCCGGATTGGAGCCGAGTCAGTGAACAAGTGCGGCTATCGCGGGCCAAAACCATCCGATCTCACCACGCTCCGCAAACTCATTTCTGCCAGGCGGGAGGAAATCGGACTGCGTGCGGTCGCTCGCGAGATCGGGATGAGTCCTTCGGGCGTTACGAAACTCCTGACGCAGACCGATTATCCCTATCATCCGACGCTAAGGAAGTTGCGGGAGTGGCAGGCGAAGCGTAGCGCCGGGATGATGAGCGAGGGCGAGCGGCTGGGTTGCATCGTCGCGGTGATCGAGATGGCACGCGAGGTGGGACCCGGACTGTCGCGGGAAGACGTAGACCTGATCTACCACTACGCCAGCGGAGCGATGAACGGAGGAACGACGTGAGCAGCAAGGTATGGTTTCAGTGGCCGGATTTCATGCTGGAGTGGAAGCCGGCGAACGGGGCCGTGCTAACTCGCTATATTTCCGGAGAATGGTCGGGAAGCCTCCCCGTACCAGACGATGCCTACCACGCGGAGCGTCTGGGCATCACGCCTGAACTGCACCGCCTGGAGCACGAATTGGCGCACCACTTGGTTGGACTGAACTTTTACAAGTTCATTTTCGGGAGTCCGATCATATACCGGGACGCCCACAAGCAGCCGCAGCCCGAACGCGAGGCCGAACTTGAGGAGTGGATGACAACGGCTCTCCAGTACCACTCGCACGGGCGCAAGGCCGATTTCGGAGCGCTGGTGGATCTTCAGGGTGCGGGTGCCGACGTGAACGCGCTCAGCAGGCAGTTGCGGGCGCTGATGGACCTTGCCGCTAGTCCCATTCCAGGTCTGATGATGAGGATGGAGCCATGAAAGCCCTGATCCGCTTCCTGCACCTATGCCGGGACGGCGTGATTCTTCTACGCGAGCAACGTAGCCCGCCGGAGCCTGAGGCTCGCCTGAGTGACTCCGATCTGCGCTGGCGGGTGGCCGAAGGACTCTCGCAGACTGGCCCGTTCAACAAGGGGGAGGTATACGCCGCCCCGATCGTGGCCGACGACGATGCGGAGCTGGTGCGGATGGTGATTCGTCGGCTGATGAGGCGGGAGCCGTCGGCGCTACGCTCGCGCTACACCTTGCAGAGGGAGGTCGCTGCGTCGAGAATGAAGGAGAAAGTACGATGAGCGAGACGCCGTTCACGGACGCGCTGGACGCCTACTTGTCAGCCCGTACTCAATATCAAATAGCGGTGCGCAACAGTAGCGTTGTAGCTCAAGGCGGTTTGGTTATTCTGAGAGATGGTCCGGTTCTAAAACAGGCTCCACACTCGTATCAGGATGAAGAACAGGAGGCTGAGCGGGACCTTGCCCGCGCTCGCGACGAGTTGGAACGCCTGTATTCTCTGGTCGTGAGATGAGCGAGCAAGAGGCACTGGAAGTGCTCCGGCAGATTGATGCAGGGCGGGAAGCCGTGTGGCGCACGGACGAAGGGTACAATATATACCCTGAGTACCAGACCGCTTCGGGTTGGCGATTCCGACTGTTCGATGACTGCGGGTCGCTGGATTACGTTGACGCCTACTCGCCGCCCGGCTCAACAGAGTGGATTGAAGCTGGAGAGCGGGAAGGCGGAGTGCTCTGGTACAAGACGAACCCTGAGCGTTGGATTTGGTGCGTGGGCGGAACGAGCCCCGCCGGGTACATCTGCTGAAGGGGTATCGTCATGAATAGGTGATTCATCTTTTCCGACAGAAGGAGAAGGTGCGATGAGCGAAGTACCTGAACAAAAATGGCGCGCGGTCTGTGGCTTGTGCGGATCGGAAGACCATGACGCCAGCTATCATTTTCCGAGCGCAACGCAAATTTCTGTAGCAAGGCTTTCGGAAAGCATGAAAGAAGAAATCCGAGAGATCGCACGCGAGGTGAGCGGGCCAGCGACTCACGTCGTCGCCGTCGCCAACTTCACCGCCGACGAAGCACGCGCCTTCATCCGCGAGGAAGTAGAGCGCGGGATCGGGCGCATCATCGCGGAGTTGGGCCCGCTACTGTTCCGAGACCGGAGCGGGAGCGATGCGCCGGACGGTAGCTCCTAGCGACAGTCGCGCGTGGTGGTCGGCTTACCGGATTCCCGGTCGTCCCTGGCGCGGGCGTCACAAAGGTATTGGATATTGGACTCCACCCGGTCGAAGCGCATCTCAACCTCCCGGTCGTGCTGGGCGCGTTCGGTCTTGTATTGCTGGGCGCTGGCCCTGATAGACTCGATTTCCTTGCGGTTGGCCGCGGTGCGGTCCTCCATGCGGACGAAGACGGCGATCAACAGGATGAGGGGAATCAGGAAGGGAAGTATCCACTTCGGGATGCGCAGGAAATCGGACGAAGGCGTATCGGCCATGTTTGTCTCGTGTGGAAAAGGGACGGACCCGCCGCAGACGCGCTTCCGTTTCGTCCGGCGGCGGGTCCTCAGGAACCCCCGCGGCGGGCGGCGGACCAACGGTCCAGGCGGGGGGCGCGAGTGTGAGCGGAGCCGTGCGCCACCCCTATACTAACGTGCTGCACACGACTCGGAAAGGTGGAGACGATGGACACGGAGACTCCGCGGCGGGATGCGGTCGCTCGGTTGAACGAGCGCGTTGCCCAGCTTGAGCGCTCCCGGCCTACGTGGTTCTGGTATGCCGTGCTTGCTCTTGTCGTGCTGGTGGACGTTCTGCTAAGGGCACTCGCATGAACGACGGTCACATACCCTCTGGGATTCCCGAATGCATATTCTGCGCAGCCGTATGTATCGCGGACCTGCTGATGCTCTGGATAACCTTCGTGTAGGAGTCCACCATGCTGCTGATGCTTCTGGTCTACGCCTTCGCGCTCGGCTTCTTGGTTGCCGCCGGGTACAGCTTGGGGCTGTGGGTGTTCAGGTTCCTGCGATATCCCAGAGGGCGCGTCGTAATTGACAGCGCGTTGCCGAAGGATCGGATTCACGCCGGAGATATCAGGATAGGTAGGATTTCCGGTGCTGATTTCACCTGACAGGGTGGAGAGTGTCTAATGGCTATGAGCACACACGTCGTGGGCTTCGTCCAGCCTGACGAGCGTTTCAAGGTGATGATGGCGATTTACGGCACCTGCAAGATGGCGGGCGTGTCGATTCCTCCGGAAGTGGAGAAGTTCTTTGGTGGCGGAGAACCCGATCCCACGGCGTTTCAAGTGAGCTTGCCGGTTCAGGAGTGGAAGAACCCTGAGGGCACGCAGGAAGGCTATGAATTGCGTGTGAAGGACATTCCCGCACACGTTTCCGTTATCCGCTTTTACAATGCATGGTGAACACGAGTTGTGTGCCCAATGGACTCGGAAAGCCTGATGAATGAGCATGCCTGGTACCCTCCTGACGCATGGCTTGTCGTTCAGGAAGACGACCGCAGCCAGAGCCTGTGCATCGCATCCGATCTTCCCCGTCTCGACGCGGCCGTGACGGCGTACCTCGATTCCGGGAAGACCAGGGACACGCTCCTGTGCCTGACGTTCGTGGAAGGGACCGAGTATCATGTGCGGGCGAGTTGTATCCGGGCGTTTTGGCTGAACACGCCGGAGCATCGGAAGCGTTTCCTGATGCACGAACGCCATACCCGAGACGAAGACCGGGAACTGCGCTCGGAACTCGGTCTACCGTGGAAGGAGCCATGAAGCGTAACCAGGTGCTTCCGCTAGGTTCTCCTTCCCAAACTTCAACAGGAGCAACGCAGATGAGCGCATACGTCCTGGAGCGCTACGAGGGTGAGAATCTCGAAACCCACCGGCTGCTGGCGGCCTCTCTCGATGAACGCCCCCTGCGTAGGCTGGCAGAGTCCGAAGCCAAATGCCCTCTTAGATGGACGCCAGGCGAGTGTGCGGGAATGGTCTCCAGCGCCGAAGTGGAGAGCACGCAGACGGTGTACTGCATCTCCGAGGTGGAGGCGCTGTAGTTATGAGGCTCAAGCCGTTCTTCAGCTACTACGGAAGCAAGCACCGGATTGCGCGGCTGTATCCCGAACCGCAGACGGGCAGGATTATAGACTGCTGCTGTGGATCGGCGGCGTACCCTCTTCTGCACTTCCGGCGCAAGGTGCTTCTTACAGACGCGAATCCGCGGGTTGCCGGAGTGTGGGATTTCCTGATTCGTGCATCTGTAGCGGAGATCCGGACGCTTCCCGTGCTGGCGAACGGAGAGGGCGTAGACGCGCTGAACGTCCCGCAGGAAGCCAAGTGGTTGATAGGATTCAACCTCGCTCGCGGCCGTGCTCACCCGGCGAAGACTCCGAGCGCGTGGCGAACAGACCAGTGGAAATCCTCGCACTTCTGGGGCGAAGCGATCAGGGAGCGAATCGCGAGACAGGTCCCTTTCATCCGGCATTGGAAAGTGCGTTGCGCGAATTATTGGGAAGCTCCTGACGTGGAAGCGGACTGGTTCTTCGATCCTCCCTATCAGGGCCGGGCAGGACGCCAGTACAGGCGCTTCGGCTCAGACAACTTTGATTACGAGGCGGCCGGACGCTGGGCACAGGAGCGGCGTGGGCAGGTGATCGCCTGCGAGAACGTCGGCGCCACCTGGCTTCCATTCCAACCGTTCCGGCGAGCTACGGGAATGCAAGGAGCTAACCGCACGGGCGTCTCTCACGAAGCGATCTGGCATCGGCCGCTTTATTCCACTCAGCAAGCGGACCTGTTCGCCGCATGACGCTTCGTCCGCGCAGGGTGCACCTGATCCCGCCGGTCTCCTACCAGGGCGGCAAGCGCAGGCAGGCGCCGGAGATCGTGCGCCACATGGCGCTGGACCCGGAGACGCCGTTTTACGACCTCTGTTGCGGGAGCGGCGCGGTGTCGCTGGAACTCATCTCGCGAGGACACAACCCGGCCAAGATCACGATGGTGGACGCAGGGCCGTGGGGAGACGTGTGGAGGCTGGTGGGAGCGGGAGAATTTGGTGTTTCCGCGCTGGAGCAGGTCGCCCAGCCGTTACTTCGCGCACGGAAACATGATCCGGCAATTCCTAATTTGCTCGCTCGGCTCGCAGAAGACTATCCACCTTCCCATCGTCTCGCGCCTTACGCATTTCTTTTGATGCAATCGGGAGCATTTGGTTGCAAGGCAATTTCGGTCTTTAGCGAGCGGTGGCGTATACCCGGTTGGAGCACGCCTGGAGATCGTCAGCATCCGCCATTGATTCCTGAGCCGGACGTTCTTCTTGGTCGCATGGACATAATATGCCGTTATGGGAAAGGTATAACCGGGATCAAAGCATGCGCAACTTCCCTCCTACCGCAGGCGGGCGCAGTTGTCTATGTGGACCCCGACTACAAGGGATCAACCTCCTATGGCCACTCGCTAAACCCGGCGGAGGTCACGAGCTTATGGGCTGAAAACGCTGTCTACGTATCTGAGCAAATTCCGCTCAGTTCGTCCGCTAGACTGATCCGTAGCAGGAAGCGCGGCGGAATAACCGGCCTAAGCACCAACAAGGTCGCGACGACTGAGTATCTGTCTTTGTTCAACGCCGACTGGCCCACGCCCGATGTTGACCGTGTCCAGCAAATGAGTCTATTTGAGGGCTTCTGAAGCACCGAACACCATTCGGCCAAGCCTAACACTTCCGCGCGTTTTGGCCGTGTACACACGAAAGCCTTGCGCTCGTTCGCCCTAGGCGCCAGTATTTTAAGGTTACGAACAAAGGAATGCATCGTGGGCCTAAATTATTATCAGAAGTACATTTCCTCTCCTGAATGGCGCGCCGTTCGGAGCCGCATCATCATACGAGCTAAAGGGAAGTGCGAGAGATGCGGCCGACGTTGCCACTCGCCGCAGGTTCACCACAAAACATATATTCGTCTCGGGCGGGATTTGGACAGCGATTTAATCGCTCTCTGTGCTTCTTGCCATCAGAAGGAACATCCTGATAAGGAGATCCTACCTCAGTACCCTTCGTTTGTAGGGACGAATCCGTGTAAAATATGCCCCTGCGAGGTTGCCGAGATATTTGCGGTACAAGATGGCGGAGCACGCTATCTGCTCCTCATCTGCACCGAATGCGGGGAGATGGAACGGAAGGATCTCAGACCGCGTCCACCACGACGGCGCAAAGCCAAGAATAAGAAGCAAAAGGTGAAGGCGGACCCGTTCGCCGTGACACGGAAGCGCCAAGCGGCCAGAGAACAGGCGGCGATTGCAAGAGGCCGGGCGAAACTCGGCCTGCCACCCAAGGTCGGGTAGGAGGGATTCTGGAAGCGGAAAGAAGTGTTCGGCTTTGCAGCATGCCCTTCGGCGAACCGAATGTACTAGATATATGTTTTGGCCGTGTTCTGGTGTAGTCGGCCTGTATACCTTGTTTCTACTACCTTACCCGTCTATTCTTCACGAATCCACCCGTTGCACGAAGCGTTGAAGGCGCTCGCACAGCCGGGTGAACCGGGAGAGGGACTTAGCTCTCTCCTGAACAGAACGCACGCCTGAGGAGCGGCGCCTGTTTATGGCTGATCTATTTCAAAGGGCGTGCCAACCGACCTACCTGAGGAGGTCAATTATGAAGAGGCTGAGACACGCGCTCGCCGCCCTGTTCGGGATGGCGGGCATTCTTATCGCCATCGGCGGCTGTAAGAACTCCACCGAGCCTGATCGGCCAGAATTCGATCCTCCCACTACCGTCGCCCGCGTGACGGATGCGGAGTTCGCCGCCCTCTCCGCGCGTGTGGCGGCACTGGAAGCTGCGGTGGATCTCAATGACAGCCCCGACGCAATCTTCTTCAGGGTTCACGGAGAGGAAGTCGCGCAGATGCACAACAGCAACAACGTGCGTGGCATGTACGTTCCGGGCAGGCTCCAGGTGGACGGCCTCGGCAACGCATTTGCCCTTACAGTCGGTGGGGACGCACAGTTTGCCGGTGGGAACATCTTTAAGCCCGCCACTCTGAACGCGAAGAATCAGACCACCCTTACGCTGTATTACGCGATCTACAATCCGTTCAACGGCACGTACTCCACCACGCCCCGCAACATCTACGTGGGGGGCGCGAACAGCGGAGGAACGGGCTGGCGCACTCTCTTGGTGGAGAACTAGTTCGCGATCCGGAGCATTCGGAATCCCGGCCCTCCGGAATCAGCAGCGCCGACTACAACGCGGCGGGTCTCCACCACGCCCGCCGCGTTTTTCAACTCCACTTCTAGTCTGGTCTGGCTGTTTGCAAGAGCCGCATAGTTACGGAAAGCATTGTTACCGAAGGTGCAATCATGCCCACCGTCCACAGAAAACCCGGCCGCTCCAGTGGCGCCTAGACCAGGCGCGGGGCTGACAATCAGTCGGCCGTTGATTGTTACCCCGCGCACGGTCGCATCCTGACGGTACGCCGCCAAAATCATATCGGAGGACCCGGTCCCCGTTGGAAAGAGGAATGCCACGTTGGCCGTTCCAGAAACGTCAACTGAGTCCAGCCGCGCGAACTCGGTTCCGGCATTGGTGAACTGAACCTCTCCCGTTCCCGCGAGTTGTACCTTGAGTGTTCCGGTGAACAGCGCGTTGATCGCCGCCAGGTCGCTGACGCTGATCTTCGGGGCCGTAATCGCGCCGTCGCGGATCAACACGCCCGGGAGCACTTCTTCGATCCGGGCGTCCTGAACTTCGCCGTACCCGACCGTCCCTTCATAGTTGATCCCGATCACCAGCGACATAGTGACGGCACCCGCCGGGATCGCGTAGGAGGAGCCCGCGCCGAAGGTTCCCGTGTACTCAGTCCAGTTCGACCCCGGATTCACGCCTCCCACCCCGTACACCCCCACGTTCGTCCCTGACGCATTCCAGAAGTGCACTTGCAGGTGGTGCACACCGTTGCCTCCGACGCTGCGCGCCCAATCGTGAATACGGTATTGTTTCGTCGGGTCCACGGGGATGCGTTTGATGTCCTGCGCGAGCCACTGCGTGTTGGCCGTGTTCCGGAGCGCAGTCGTGCCCACCTTGCCGTTGGTGATGGTCACCACCGTCCCCCCGCCCACGCTGGTCGGGTAGTTGGCCCACGCGGATGCGTCCGACGTGTTCGGGTCGCTGTTCAGCGCCGCGCCGCCGAAGCCCACGGCCAGGTGCTTCACTCCGATGCTCCCGGCCGCCAGCGCGCCGAACACGGCAGCAGCAGCCGAGAGGATGCCCACGCGTAGCGAGTCGAGATCGGCCTGAGTCGCCGTGATCGTGTTCGCCGTGATCTTGTTCCCGTGCAGCTCCGTAATCATGGCGTTGGTGACGGACAGGTCGGGGATGAAGAGTCCGCCCCGGATCGTCTTGCCCGGCGGGATCACCCGCCCGTCGAACAGGTACAGCGCGCCGTTGTCACCGCTGTGGACCGCGATCAGCAGGTCCGTGTAGCCTGAGGTAGGCGAAGGCGGCGCGTAGGTATTGAAAGCGGTCACGAAGTATCCCACGGTGCCCGCACCCATGGCCGTATTGGCGTGGGTCTGGTCTCCACCGATCAGGACCCGGAAGTACAGCGCGTTGTTCGCCGGAATGCTGATGTTGGAGAACGGCCCAAAGCCAAACCACCCATTCGAGGCGAGCGCGTTGGGCAGCGAGCGCAGTTGCACCGTCCAACTGAACAGGAAACCCGTCGTCCACGTCATGTCCCCGCCGCCGGAGATGGGCGCCTGGGCCTTGCTCTGCACTTGCCTGGCGAACGCGCTACCAGGATTCAACTGTGCATCCCCCACGGCGGAGCCCGCGATCTGCGCGCCGCCTACCTGTCCGAGCATCTGCGCGGCCTCCTGGAGCGCCACCCATTCCGTCCCACTCCAGGCCGCCAGCCGCTTGTTGCCCGCCGTGCCCTGGTAGTTGGTGATGAGGATCACGGATTCCGGGTTGGCCGGGGGTCGCGGCGCGTCCGCCCAAGTGTAGGTCGCGATCACCTGCGCGGCCGCCGCTGCGGCTGCGGCTTCGGTGAAGATCGGCACGCCCGACACGTCCAGACCGGCCGTGCGGAGCGTGCCAAGCACGTCCAGGTCCCCGGACAGCGTCGAGTCCCCGCTTACCGTCAGGTTCTCGCCAATGTCCAGGTCCCCGTGCACGTCCAGGTTATTGAACCGCTGGCTGTAGAGCTTCCAGCGGGCGTGCGCCGACGTGTTGCCGTACAGCACGTCCACGTCGTTCTGGCTGGCGGAGACCGCGACGTTCACCATCCCGAGATTGGGCCCCTCGCAGAGGTCGACGCTCGGCGCGTAGATGGCCCCGAACGGGCACTCGATGTTCACCCCGGCGCGAGAGTCCGCGCTCTCGTTCCAGATGAGTTTCACGGGCGAGGTGCCCGTCACCACCGTGCTGGTCTTCACATGCCCGCCGTACCACTCGACATACGTGCTGGTCTCGGACAGCAGGTGGAAGATGCCCAGTCTGGTGGGGCTCCCTCCCGCATACCCGTTCCGCGCATACGCCCAGCAGTTCAGGAACCGGGTGATCCCCGACCCGCCGCCGCCGGAGCACTCGAAGACGAACACGGGGAGGTTGTTGGCGCCGGGCGGGTCCACGTTCACGAAGAACTGGCAGTTGATGAGGTGGGAAGAGAAGTCCGAGAGCGTCTGAATGAAGCAGGCCGAGCGGGTCACGTTGGAGCGCACGACAATCAACCCGTTGACCGTGCATCCGCTGTCTACCGTCAGCGTTCCATAGAGCGTCACGGCCTCCGCGTTCAGGATGATCCCGCCCGGCACCGTCACGTTCTCCGTGAAGGTCTGACCGCCGCGAACGTTGATGACCCACGGAGAAGTGTAGTACGCCCCCTGCGCAACCGCGTGGGCGATTGCCGCTTGAATGGTGGTGAAGTCGCCCTCGCCGCCCGCGTCCACGGCCAGCACCGGCTCCGTCACGGGTGTCGGCTCCGCCTCGCGGGTCAGCTGCACGCCCTGGCCCGTGGTGCCGGAGACGGCCGATCCGGTCCAGCCGCTCCAGGGCTCCGCCAGGATGGTAAGGCTCTGGTCAGCTCCGAAGGTGAGGGCCAGCGTCGTGTTCAGGGCGCTCCCCGCGCGGTCCACGAACGTGGTCAGGACTCCTGGATCGGCGCCCGTCGCGTGGACCTTGTAGTAGATCCGCACCCCTGCCGCGTAGTCGTTCGGCGTCCACAGGACCGTCGCCACCCCGCTTGTATCCAAGACCAGCGAGAGCGCCAGGAAGCGGGGAGTGGCAGGAAGCGTGACGGACTGAGGAGTCGTGTAGGCGCTGGGGCGGCGTCCCGTGGCTTCGCTCCGGGCGCGCACCCATACCACCTGCCCCGCGCCCAGCACGGGGCCCCTAAGTGTGGTCGGCGTTGCGGTGCGGCCCATGAACGTCCAGAGGCCGGAGTCGGCCGCAGGGGCGAGCGCGGAGACCGCGAACTCCACCACGGCTTCGGCACCGCTCGGAATGGCCGTCACGGCCACGGAAACGACACCCGCCGCGTCCGCGGTCGGTGCCCCTACTGTCGGGACAGCCAGCGGGTTGTTCGCGGCGCCTGCGTCGATTGCGACCAGTTCCCGGTATGCGGGATTCACGTCCTGGATGGATACCACCTGGGCCAGCCGGTCGCTGCCCCGGATGCCGGTCGCGTAGTCGGGGAAGTGCCCCACCTGCACCTGCACCCAATCCCCGGGCCTCAAGGCCGCCGTGGCCGTCCTGGTGGCCCGGATGCGCATGGTCTGCGCTCCGTTCACGAAGCGGTCTAGCGCCTGCCTGGCCCTCTGTTCCGCCAGCAGGTGCCCCGTCTCGTGCACCGTGTCGCCGCCCCACGGCCTGCCCTTCACGCCCCCGATGGAGGTCAAGGTCACCGGCTCGATGTCGAGGCGCTGTTCCCCGTGAATCGCGACACTGGTTTCATCGGAGTGCTCCACATGCACGTCCAGGGAGAGAATCCCGTCACCGCTGGAGAGCACGCCGAAGGGATCGTCCTCCGGCAGCATCCGGAACTCGCGCGTGTACTTGAGGTGCACCACGTTGACCACGCCTTCGGCCGGGTGACTCCAGGTGGAGGCGGGCGTGGTGTTCGCGTCCGTCAGGACGGTGATCGTGGTTCCGGAGCCGGGTAGTGCGTAGCGGACGGGTGAGACCGCGCCGTCCGCGTTGATGGCCGGCGCCGCCCCTAAGGGCTGGTAGATATGCTTCTCCACCCATTCCCGGAGGTTGTCCACCGGCTCCGTGACCCGCGCCCGGAGCGGCGTCGTGAGCGCCGACACGGCGGTGGAGTCGTACCGGATCGGGATAGTGCCAGTGGGCGAGTAGTCACCGTCGTACAGCGCCGCCAGGAACGCCCCGAACGTGGTCTCGTCTACGTGGAGCGGGTAGGTCTCCGTGGGGGGGCCACGATAGCGCACGATCACGTCAATAGAGGCCCCATTGGCGGGGACGGCGGGAGAGGTCCCCGTGCCCGTGGCCGTCATGCGAATACCCGTAATGACTGTCACCTGCGTCTCGGCCACCGTCAGGTTGAGCGCGCCGGCCTGGATTTTCACGCCCCTCTGGATCTGGAAGAGGCCGGCTTCATAGGTCAGATTCAGGGCCGCGAAGTCCGGTAGGCTCATCTCCACCAGTTCCGTCCACGCGCCACCCGCCGCCGGCCTCCACATCACCGTGGCGTGCTTGAGGACGCGCGCCTGCCTCGCTTCGTCCCACTCCGGTTCGATGGCTTGGCGGATGTCCTCCGTCAGTATGTGCTCCGCCCTGAGGTACTGTTGGGCGGTGAAAGCGACCGCCCCCGCCGTGGAAGACGAGCGCGTGAACGTTCCACGCGCGGGAGTGGTGGGCGGGATCAGCCAGGTGCCATTGGGCAGCTTCCCGTACCCGTTCAGCACGCCGCGGGGGAAGACCGTGGGCGTGTCGGTGATCTGGAAGGCCCTGGTCTTGCGCGCCCGCTCGTTCTCGTCGCGGAGCGGGAGCGTGTAGGATGTCTTCTCGTCGTTGAGTTCCACGCCGCCGATCACGCCGTCCTGCTGCACGATCCACGCGCCGTCCACGTAGCGGCGCAGCCTCGCCCGCCGCCCGTTCAGCGCGCTTTCGCCGGCCGCGCCTAAAAGCGCCGTGAACCAGCCCGTGCGCTGGTCGGTGGGCACGGTCCGCTTGTCCAGGACGCGGATGTTGGTCTGACCGATCACCGCCGTCCCGCGGGCCAGGTCCACTTCGCTCTCCGCCCATTCGTCGGGGAGAAAGAGATAGGGCCGGGCGTGCGTGGCGTTGGTGGAGCAATCGGTCAAAACCGAACCGTCCTCCCGCCACACGGTCAGTTCGGCTTCGCCTTCGATAGGAGCATAGGGCATCAGAGGTCTCGATAAGGTGAAACGCGCGTTACTCAATTCGCCAGGGCAGTGGGGAGTCGAACAACTCCGGCTCACCGACTACGCTCACGTGGAGGTGATGGACGTGCTGATTCTCTCCCGTGTATTCCTGCGGCTTCCAGGCGGCAGGGGAGCGCTTGGTGACGTAACTGCGCCAGATCTTGCCGTTGAAGATCAAATACTTGACGCGCGGGTCCCGGAAGGCGACGATGCGCGACACCAGGCGCCGGCAATCGCAGCCGCGCGCGGGATCGTGCGTGATGTCCAGCGCGGTGACCACGCCCTTCGCCTCACCCGTTGGATCAGCGACGTGCGGATTGTGGTCCGACTCCCGGCTCTGGTGAGCGGCATCTCCAATGGAGCCGTCGTACTTGTGGCTCCGGTGCGGGGCGATCCGGTTCACCTGCGAGAGCAAGACTTGCAGTGACCGCGCGACCCGCCAGCCGCGTACGGGAGCGACAGGCTTCACATAGTCGCCATGCACCCAACCGATGCGGCGGTCCCCGGTCTCCACCTTTCGCCAGACACCTTCGGTTCCCAACAGAGTAAGGGACGCTCCCTTGCCGAGCGGACAGCCAATCCTCTGGCTGGCGGCATCGGGGGCGGAGCGCAGGTTGACGGCGGAAGCGGTGACTTTTAGGATCATCGGTAGGGGTGTTCCACGTGAAACGTTCAGAAGTATACGACCGTCCACGGCACGTTGCCGCCCAGGGACGCCACGATTTCCACCTCGTAGGTCCCGGTCATCTCGCCACGTTCGGGAACGAATTCCTCTCCCGGCATCGGGCTTTCCAGGATCATGCTGAGGGCCGCGCCGGTAGGCCCGCCCGGCTGGATCGTCCAGGTCTCACCGGTCTGCGCCGCGATCACGAAGTTCTCCAGCGCCGTCATCTCCGATTCCCATACCCGGAGCCTGAGCCTCACCTGCCGGTCCCGACGAACGAGCCAGGTCTCGCGCGCGCCGGACGTGGACTTCTCGCTACCGCCCTCACTCGGCATCGTGCGTACCCAGGGCCGCATGGGAATCGTGAGATCCCAGGTGCCGGCGGAGGAAACGATGCGGGGCGTCCAGAGCGGCATGGTTAACGGGTCCGCGAGTGATAGGTCACACCTGCGTTCTGCCCATAGCGCTGTCGGGCCCTCTCCAGCGCGCTGCGGGTTAGCTCTTGGTGGCGCGGGTTGCTCGGGTCCACTCCGTCCACGTAAATGTGGATTTCGCTGCGCCCGCGCTCCGCACTCTCGGTCGTGCGCTCGCCCGCCCGGCTCTGCCCGACGTTGCCGCCGCCTCCCCCACCTCCCAACGCACCACCTGCCGCGCCTGCGAGCGCTCCGAAGGCTCCCCATTTTCCGGCGGCCACGAGGTGTCCCACTCCGGCCCGCCGCGCCGCCGACGCCCCTACCGGGTCCAGGATCGCGATGCGCCCGAAGCTCATGGCGAACATCTCGAACGCTCTGGCGATGTTCTCCGCCACCTTCGTGCGGGCCAGGTCCGCTACGCCCGCAATGGCGGCCTGCGCCATGCCCCTGAACACGCCGCCGATGAACTGGTTGAGCGTGGCGCCCTCGAAGATCAACTGCGCAAAGGCATCGGACCAAACGGCCATGATGTTCTGCGCGGCGCCCTGCGCGGCGTTTTCGATTTCTGCATAGGAGTTGCGCCAGGTGTCCGCGACGTGCTGGGCGTATGCCTGCTGTTTTTCCGCTGTAGCTAGGAGCGCGTCCGCGCGCGCGCCGCCTCTAATCGCACCCTCAGGAACAGTCCCCGGCGTCACCTGCGCACGGCTTCGTTGGCGCTCCAGTTCCTCCATGTAGATGAGGTGGGCGGTTGCCGCCTCTCGCTCGCGCTGGATACGTGCGGCCCGCTGGGTAGCGGTTTCCTCGCGGCTGTGGTCCCCGCCTGTTTCTCCTCCGGTTGGCCGAGCCGTACGGCGGGGAGTTTCTTGAAGACGGTTAATTCTGGCGACAATTGCGGCGATTAACTCATTGATGCCATGGGCCAATTCGCTGGCGTTGGGCAGGGCTGCCAGTTCGGCGCGGCGGCGGGTCAGTTCCGCTTGAAGCTGCGGAACAGTGGTCATGCGCTCTACAGAACGTAACGCTTCCCTGCGTCCCAAATGGCGTTGCTGAACAGTCCGTTCCGCCCTGCGGACATCGCCGGGGTCCATGTTCAGCAACCGCCAGACATCTCCCCACGAGTCGCCACTGATATTCAGTTCACGAATCACCGCTCCTGCATCCATCCATGTGTCGATCCAGGCACCCATCCGGTCAATCAGGCGATCCAAACCGTCGGCTGCATGCATAGAATCGTCATAGATGCCGTTCAAGAACTGGCTAACGCCTGGTGAGGTGGCGATGGCCTCGCCAATTCCCTCTCTCAGGTCGTTCCAAAAATTAGTGAGTTGCTTGACCTTGCCGGCGCTGGTCTCCAGTTCATTTTCTGCGGCGCCCCGGAAGCGCTCGCGCAGCACTTCTATCGCATCGCTGTTTTCGTCTACGGTGATGCCATGCCGCTTTAGAATCGTGGTATTGCCCGTCATCACCTTCCCGACCAGCATGGCGGCCGTGTTCAGGTCCAGTTGCTTACGAGCCGACAGGTCCGCCACCAACTGCACATTCCTGAGCGATGCCGAATAGTCACCGGACAGGTCAATCAGGATCTTGAGTACATTTGCGAACTCTTCATCCCCAATCGTTGTGCGGCGGCGCATGGAGTCGGCCGCGCGCTCGATTTCGACTCGCGCTTTGGCGAAGTTTGTCCCCGTGCTCTCGACCGTCTGCCCCAACCGGTTCCATATGGCTTCCGCCTGGCTGAACTCGCGCAGGCTTCCGGCGACGAAGTCACGGATGCGCCCCAGCGCGAAGACGCCCGCCAGCACGCCGCCCAGCCGCCTCGCGCCCGCCGCCAGCCGGTCGAAGCCGCCGTCTACCTCGCGAAGGTTGCGGTTCGCGCGACGCGGGTCCGTGGCCCGGTCCAGCGAGCGCTGCGCCTCGGCTTCCGCCCGGTTCGCGGAGGCGCGGTCCAGCAGAATTGAGATGTAGCGCCGAATGCCGCGCGGCTCAGCCATAACTCACTCCGGGTATGCGATCATGCGGGTCTCGCGGCAGAATTGCCGGAAGTCCTCCGGCCTGCTCTGGGCGACGGCGCTCGCCTGCGCCAGCCGCAACGACTCGCGGGCCGACGCCCTGCGCAGGTGCGTCAGCCCGTACACGTAGTGCTTCCATGAACAGGGTAGCGTGCGGTCCCGGCGCCAGAACGCCCACCAGGGAACAAGCCAGTGCGGATAGGCGAGGGCGAACTCGCACAGGCAATCCGCCAAGTCTACCGGGCGGGGCTTCTCCCCCGGATCGGCGGGAAGTCGACTTCCGAGCGAAAGCGGTACGTATAAAAAACCGCGAGGAGATGACCCACCTCCACCTCGGAAGCATTGCGGAAGGGATTCGGCGTCCAGCGCCTCCACCAAGGCCGCGCACAGCGGTCGAACACCTGAACGGCATCCCGGTAGAACGCCAGGAGCTCGCGCTGCGAGGTGTCAGGGTCCCTCTCTAGGAGTTCCAGCCGCCGCTTCAGCCGCTCAAGTTCCTGTGCGTTCAGGAACGACGTGGGAGGCGGGCGGTAACGCCTGCCGCGATATTTGAACTCGCCGCGCTCGTTCAGTTGCAGAACAGCATCGTCGTTCAGCACTTCGGGGACGCGGTTCGCCGCCTGCCGCTCCGCACGCTGCTGTTCCTGTACGGCGAGGAACTGTTCGGGAGGAATCAACTGGATCACGATTACAGCCGAATCGTGGTGATGCCCTGCGCCGTGGGGTCACCAATCGTGAACATCTTGTGACCTTCTGGATTGGCGGCGTAGAACATCGCCTGAAACGTGACCTCCACGATGGTCCGGCCTCCGTCATCGTAGCTGAATCCCCACCCGCCGCGCTCCGGCACGGCCCTCCATAGCCATACCGCGTGAACCGGAGCCGCACCGGCCCCAGAAGCCGCAGCAGCGCCGTTGCCTTCCGCTCGGGTCCAGCCGGTAGTCGCCCCCGTGGCGTTGGTGAGGCCGCCACCGACTTCCAGGTTGGGGATCAGGAGCACGGAGGTAGTGACCACGGGCTGCGGAACGCTCCACCCACCACCACGGGTGCCGGTGGGGCTGATCTTGGCGTACAGCGCAGTGTCGCCAAGGATGATCGGCACCGTCACGCGCGCGCTCAGGCCCATGACCGTGCGCTGATGCACGGCGGGGCCGGTCTGCTCCGCCGTAAGGTCGCTCACATCTTCGGTGATCTCGACACGGACTTCTCCGTGCTTGGCGCCCAGCGGGGCGAGCCCGTCCGCAACGAACGGCGTGCCCACGTACACGTGCCCGCTACCTATTGACTGAAGCGCGGCCGTCAGGGCCGGAGTAGTTACGGCCATGGGTCAGGCGCCTTTCTCGGAGGCGGTAGATGAAATCTTCGCGGGGGCCCTGTCGTCCGATTCCTGGATCACGCCCGCTTTGATGAGCTCATCCCTCACTTCTCGCGGTAACGCCTTCACCTCATCCGCGTTTTCTCTCGTGTAGTACTGGTCTCCGTGGTTGAAGCCGGAGAGCACCGTGTATCTGAGCGCCATGGTCAGACCGTCCAGGGTTGGCGTGTCGGCTCAATCGTGAATTCGATCACCCGGTGCACGACGTGCGGATCGGGATCGGGCACGCTGCGGGCGTCCTCGTAGCGCCACAGCATCAGGAGCCCATCCTGTTCTTCCGCTATCGGCCGGTCCAGCAACGCGCGCTGGCGTGCTTCCAGAGCGGCTGCCGCAGTGCCGCCGTAAGCCCAGTTGTGCAGCCGTAAGGACACCGGTTCCGTGTTCTCCAACTGCGGACTACTCAGCACTTCATACTCGACGCTCGGGACCAGCGGCGCGTCGTTGGCACCCAAGAGGAACACCCGCCCTACTCCTCCATTCGCCGCCACGAACTGCGCATCCGCGTTCAGGCGGGCGATCACCCGCGTCACCACGTCGTGCCACCTCACACGGGAAGTCCTCGCACGAATCGGCCGCGTGCCCCTCGGAACCTGCCCGCTCGCGGCTCGTACCGCTCAAATGCCTGGTCCGTCGCCTCTTCAGCCGCGCGCTGCGCTTCTTCGATGTGCGGACGCGGCAGCATTTGCGAAGTACCTAGCTCGAACCAGACCGCGCGTGGATCGTCTGTGCCGGCCTCACCGGACACTTCGTCCCCCCGCACCTGCAAGGGATACTTCCGGAACGAGCGGCGGTACGTACCCAGGTCTTCAGCCGGCGGGTCTCCCGGCGCGCTCGCCTGGTGCACCCTGCCGCCGCGCCTGTAGATCCTGCCCCGCCCCGGCTGGCTGAGCAACTCGTCTATCTTCCGCAGGAAGGCGTCCTGCCCTGCGCGCACGGCTTCCACGCAGCCCGGCCGGTACTCGAACAGCACTTCGCCGCCCAGGCCCCGGAAATCGTCGCCGGTCACGCGCACGCGCATCATGGCAGCACCTCTCCCGGCTCCATGTCAATCTGATCGCAGCCAACCACGCGCCCCACCTCGAAGTCGTGCGGCCCGGCGATTCCGGTCACGCTCAACACCTTGCGCCAGGTCTCGTTGGTGAGTGGATTGGTCCCGTCCACAATGGCCCGCATGTCCATCTGAACATCCGTGTCGAGCGGCACCAGGAGCCGCCAGTCACCGTGCTCCCATAACTGCGCGCTCCGAAGCCTTTCCTCGCGCCTGCCCGGAGCCGGAAAGCACCCGCACGGCGTGGTGATTGCCGTCGTCCAGACCTTCGCTACCGTCCCCGCTGGTGTCGTTGTCCGTGCCGCCGTCTGGAAGCGTACCGTGCTCTCCATCACGCTTTCAGCGAGGTAGCGCAGGTCCGCCAGCGTGGCTACGTCGATTAGCGACATTCAGAACGACACCGTGAAGGGAACCGCTCTCGTAACCAAAGGCAGATGAACGGGTGTGCTGGCTTCTGTTGCTCCGATGATCGCGAGCGCGGCTTCCCGAGCGTCTGCCCAGCGGTCTCGTTCTCCTTCCAGCATCTTGAGTTGGCCTGAAGGATAGGAGACCGAGATTCCCGCGGCGCTCAGGCCCACGCTGGACGGCTTGAAAGCCATGCGCTTCACCAGCGCGTCGTACCCCCGCCAGTAGCCGTGCGCCCGTGCGACCGTGTCTTCCTGTTCCGCCGTTGCGTCCTCTGGCGCCAGTGCGTAGCCCTCCCCGATCCAGAGCGCGAGCAGTTCAGCCAGGTCCTCGCCGGGAAACCACTCCGGGCGCAACTCCCCGGTTGGATAGGTCAGGTCTGCGGGTGCGACGGGCACGGATCAGCCCTCTTTTTCGCTCGCGATCCGCTGCACGTCCGCCTTCGTGTAGCCGCCGGACGATCCCGACGCGCCCTGCCCCTCGAAGTCGGATGCGGAAAGGCCACTCTCGCGAGCCAACTGCTCCGCCTCGGGGCTGGCGAACTCGACTCCGGCGAGCGTGTCTTCACCGGCCGCCTGGCTATCGCTGGAACCGGCACCCTTCTTCGCCTGGAGTTCACGGGCAACGGATTCGGGCACCTCGCGGTCCTTGCCGGGTCGGTACAGCGTGCCGTTCTCATCCCAAAACGGCGTCTTCAGGTCAACGGTAGGCATCTGCGCTTACCCGATGGTGGTGGAGGTGAGAAACACCTTGTCCGGATTCTCGATCACCGGGAGGAACCGCCCACGCGCCCGGCCTTCCAGGTGCTGCGGCATGTCGTCGGGAACGCGCACGTCCGTCCAGATGCCCGTGCGCCCGTTGTTTTCGACTGTGGGGCCGATATGGCTGTACCCGATGGCGCGGTCGTTCTCCGGGTCCTCCGTAGCGCCCTCTCCCACGATGAACTCACCCGACCGGTCATTCGAGGCGAAGAAACCAAGCACGCCGTCCGGAACCATCTTCACTTTCTTGGTGGTCCCCGGCGCGTCGAGATCCCAGATTTCACCCTCCTTGTCGTACACGACGAACTGCGCTCTCTCGCGGGCGTCGTTGCTCGGAGGCCGCAGGCCGTCGTCCGCTCCCACATACCGGACGATGCTCACCATGTTGTCCTCATCCGCCAGAACCGTCACCTTGTTCACCGGATTGTAGATGATCGCGTCCACGGTCTCGCGCGTGGCGATGGCTCCCCGGAAGGCCGCTCCATGCTTGCGCCGAGCCGCCTTCCAGTCGTCCCAGAACACCGACGCGGAGCCGTCGTAAGCTGCTGCCCCGGTGCGGGTAGGCAGGATGTTGGCGGACGGGACGCCGTAGTCGACCTGAAGGTCAACCCCGATGAATTGCCAGTTGATGCTTGTGAGGAACAGCACTTGCGCCCGCATCCACTCCCGGCGGTCGTAATGCGGCTGAAGGAGCATCTTCGCCACGAAGTTCAGGACCGCGTTCACCGCGATATCGCGCGTGTTGCCTCCCGCGATCACCGCCGCCGCGGCGAGTTGCTGAATTTCGATAATGGTCTGTTCCTGGAGCCGGCTACTGATCGCGATCTTGGCGATGTTCTCCATGAACCGCGACACGTCCATGGCCCCGCCTTCCGGGTCCTTGGAATCGAGACCCACCACGCCGGCCATGGTGCTGCGCACGCGCATGGACCCACCACGCGCGACGTAGGAGTTCACGTCGCGTTCGGGAAGAATCGCCGTCAGGTAATAGTTGGCTGGCGTCCGCGCGGCGTTCGACAGGCGGTTGATCCCTTCCACCCCGCCTATCCGCTCGTCCAGGAGCGCGGCCCTGAAGTCAAGAAGCATCGTCTATTTCTCCTCAGGCGGTCGAATCGCGGTACTGAAGGAACGTGAAGTAGCAGCCGGCGGCGGCCAGTTCCGTCTTTTCGGCGGCGGGGATGACCTTCGGCGTGCCGGTGGAGCCGGGCATCAAGTTGTCGTACAGGGCTCCGCCCAGGAACACCCCGTATGCCTCGCGGGTGCCGTACTCGCCGTCCTCGCGGGCGTTGGTAGCCAGAACCATGGCGGCCGGGTTGGTGCCCGCCACTCGCGGATAGATCCGTCCGTTCGTGCCGCCCGTGCCCATGCGCGTGCCGGCCGGGATAAACTTCCCGCCGGTGCCTGCGATGGTCGCGGTATCGCCCTCCTCCACCGCTGCGTCCAGCGCGTCGACCGTCAGAGAGATGGCGCCTGCCGCCGCATTGGCGCTCACGCGAGCGTATTCCCCGGTGCCGGTGAAGTCCAGGAGCGTGCCGGCAGGTACTGCGTACGTAAGCGCGACAACGGGGATCGTGGTGTCGCCTGCCGCCGCGCCGCCGGTCCCCACTGTCACTACCTGACCGGGACTGGTGCGGTACGTCTCCGGCACCGCCGCCCAGTCGATTGTATGGCCGGTGTCACGGATGATGCTTTCCCAGTCCGCCACGAATGGCGGGCGGCTGATCTCGGTGCGGGTCACAGTTGCCATGGTTTCTGATGCTCCGGATTGCTTGTTATCCAGCCTTCGCCGGGCGGAGCGGATTGGCGCCCTTTGCGGCGGCTTGATTCGAGGCGATTAGGCTGTCGATTCCAGCACCCGTCGCCTTGCCGTTCCCACCGCCCTGCCCGCGCTGCTCCGGTACGTACAGACCGCCTCCGGCAGAACTCCCGTTCGCCTGCGCCGTGAACATCGCAGCGGGTAGTTCCTCCCCCTTCGCCCACTCCGAGAGCCGGATCTGCCTGCCGTCTTTCGTCACGTACCCGACCGGCTTGGTCTCCTTCTTCCCGTTCGATTCGACCTGTTCTTCTTTCAGCTCAAACGGGGTCTCATCTCCCAGCAACCGATGCAGGATTTCGGCGCTTTCAGGGGCCCACCCCTCTGTCGGAGCGGCCTTCCGGATTGCTTCCTTGCGCTCGCGCGACGTTTTTTCCCTTTTCAGCGTGTCCCGCTCCTTCACCGCGTCGTCTACCTGCTTGAGCGTCAGACCCGCACCCGCCACTGCCTTGTACGCGGCCGCTTCGTCGCCAGTCAGGATCACCGCATCGTCGGACGGAACCTTGGCTTTGAGCGCGTCCAACTCCTCTCCCTTTGCCTTCAGTTCCTTACGGCGCTCTGCCGCCTCTTCCTTTACCCTTTCCAGATCGCGCTTCTGCTTCTCCAGTTCTTCGGGCGTGCCGAGCGCCGAATAGCGCCCGTACTCGCGCAGTTGCGCGTCCGTGATCTCAGGCATTGTTTTGGAAGTCTCTGCTGGTGAGGCCCGCGCCGTGGCGGGGTGCGCGGCGTCCATGCGCCGCTCGGTTAACTGGCGGGTGTCCGGACCGTGCCGGACGGCTGGTGCTGGAGAACTGGCAGGTTGCCTGAAACGCGAAAAGGCCCGCACCTCGTGTCTTCCGAGGCGTGGGGCCTTCTGCGTGTGGGCCGCTCCCTGCGTGTCTCCTCAAACCAGACTCAGGCGCCGCAGGTGCGCTTTTCGGGAGCTACCCTAGAGTCCAGACGATAAGTTGGGGTATCGGGGCCATGGCTATCCCGAATCTTATAGGCGTTCCACGGGTTAGACGGGGCCACACTATCCCGCCCTTATGGGCTTTCCCCGTGAATCCCCCTCTTTTTCCATCAAACCGGCGGACGGTGGAGTGATACCGCCTAACACCGGGTGTTTTACCCACTGCCAGATTCGGTCGGCAGTATCGGGAAGCGAGCCCGGAGGTTTGCGGATTCTGTCGGCGGCTCCGTCTGCCGCCCTAGTCTCCTCCGCCCACTGAGAGCGCCCGGCAGGATTTGAACCTGCACTCTCGCGCTTACAAGGCGCGGGCATCTTCCAAGTTGATGCTACGGACGCAACGTTTACACTTGTATACGATAGTCGCTGTCCGTTCCGTCGTCAAGGATCATGCCGGCAGTACAGGCGCAAGGATCATGGCAACCGACGCGACGGCGGTAACGAAGGCGATAACATAGAGGGCGACGAATGCGCGATGATACACATGGCCGGGCGCTTCAGCCGAGTAGTTCCGGTTGAGAAGCGCTGCGCCAAATAGGCAAATCCAGCACGTAAGCGCCAGGGCAAACGCGACCGTCACGTCTCCACCTCGCTAGATTCGCGGTACTCACCTGTTAGCGCGGCGCGACGGAGTTTAATAGCCTGATCCGCACAAAGTCGGCTGTCAGTGAAGCGCTTGGCGGCACACTGCTCAAAAAGCCCCCGAAGGAAACCAATGCGAATAGTGGCAAGCGTCAGGAAGATTTCTCCCCACAAGTTCGCCCAATCGCTCGCCAGCCACGCTGATGCTTCAGCGAAGGTGATAGGCGTCTCGCGCCGATGATTCCTGTCCCTATAGGAGTTCATAATTCGGCAACGAGCCGTTCCGCTTCCTTCGAAATCGCGCCGTACAACGATGCCGTTGCGGCCCACTTCGTAGCCAACCGCAAAACCGCCTTGCGTGAAGGCGCTGCAAAACGGTTAATTCCACCCTTGAACGAGGACCGACGAACCCGTCGGTTTGGTTTAAGGCAGACCAGCGCGAGAGAAGCGGCCAGTTCCGCCATGCACCGGGAGCGCTTATGTTCGGCTACCCTCCCTATCGCATCTATTGAGGACTGTGCATACGAGTTCAAACCTCCACCTCCTGGGATCTACGGTATTCAGCCGTACACCTGCACCGGCTGAGACACTGGCGCTCGCCTATCGCCACCATCTCACCAATCGGTCGCCAACCTGCCGCCTCTTCCTCCAAACAGCCATCGCAGGAATCATCGGTGTGACGCACGGACCGTTCCTCGTCGTACCCGCGGATTCGCATGTCTGCGCGCGTCATCCGCTCGTTCAGCACCCGTCCGGCCTGCGCGTACAATTGCGCCCGCGCGTTCAGGCGTCCGTCGAGTTGCTGCTTGCCGGTCTCAATCTGCCGTGCGAAGCCGCGGAGCGCAACGTACTGGTCCTGCACGAAGCGGCCCACACGTCCCAGGTCCGACTCCGACATCTGCGCCCAACCGCCCTTCGAGACGGCTGCGCTGTATAGCGCGACGTTCTTGATCTCGCGCCGCATGCGGATCTCCCAGGTGATGAGATCCATCCTACCCGACTTGAGCGCTTCTGCCAGAGCGTCGAACCTGTCGCCCGCCTTCTCAAGTGCGTCGTCCAGCCAGAGCCGCACCTGATTGCGGGGCACGAAGCGCCCGTTGCTTGCCCAGCGGTACTGTCCCGAGCGGGGATCGTACCTGAACCTGCGCGGCGGCTCAGCCACCCTCGTCTTCCGCCTGGGCGTCCAGGAGCGTCTTGGCTACTACAGGAGCGTCCTGTCGCCACGTAGCCCGCGCTTCGTCCACGTCGGACGGGGTGATTGGCTCGGCATCACTCATCGTTGGTTTTACCCTTATAGATCGCGGTATCGTTGATGAGCATCTCAAGCGCTTGCTCTTCGATAGCTTCCGGGTAACTCCGCACGGAGGTGGCGAAGGCGGAAAAATAGCCTTTGATCTCAAGATACGTGACCATCATCCCATGATGCTTGCAGAGCAGTTTGTAAGCCGAGACGAAGTCGGCCTTGCGGCGGTCAGTGTCATCTACCATGCTCATTGGACGATGAAAGGTTCGCCGTCGCTACGTGCGAGTTTGCGCGCCCACTCTTCGGAAATCCCGACAAACATGTACGCCGCCACCGGGTCAGCGCCGCCCTGGCGCAGCATGTTCGCCCGTTCAATCTGCTTGTCCAGCGGGAGCGGCTGAGCCTCGATTCGGTCCAGCTCCCCACGGACGTTGTTCTCGCCGTTCCGGGCCAGTACCGTCTCCTTGGAGAGATATCCTTTGTCGGCAAGCTCGGCGTTCGCGCGCTGCCGGTCCGGAGAGACGGGTCCCGCCGAAGGGTGGCACTCCGCCGAATAGCGATACTCGCGCACGAACCGCGCCTCAGGTAGACCCATCAGCGTCTCACACATGCAGGCACGTACCGAGAACACCTGCGCGATTCCCGTGGACAAGGCATCCCCCACGGCGTCTATGTCGGCCTGGAAGATGGCCCTCGCCTGTTCGTATGCCTCCCCGGACAGTTCCACCGTGTGCCCGGCCAGCGTGGTGGAAATGTGACCCTGCTTGCAGTAGTGGCGGATCACCTGCATCCGCGTCACCATGTTCTTCGTGATATTCTCCGGGTCGCTCGGCTCGTGAATGTGGATCTGAGGCGTGGCCCTCGCGCGGTGTTCTATTCCCTTTTCGTCCACGTGCGTGACGTAGCTGTCACCGTAGATGTTCCGGATGATGGAAGGGGACATCTCGGCTGCGGTAGGATGGAAGTACCACGTTTTGCCGCTGGTATCGGTGAAAGTCTCGGGAGGCATCCCATCAGAAGTGACCGGCGGAGTTTCCATCCAAAACCCGTCTCGTCGTGCATCAATTTCGGATCGCTGGGTATACCCATGCGCCAGTGCGTTGCGCCCAAGGCCAGTCGAGGCCGCGTCGAGGGCCGCCTGGTTGCGCAGCACCGGCTCTGTCAACAATGTACCGACTCTCACCTGCACGATGGGCAGGAAACCGTCCCAGCGGAAGCGTTTCGTTTCCTGTGCTTCCAGGTCGTCTCCGACGATACGCCAGACGGTATCCTCTCCTTCCGTATACCAGATCTCAGCGCGCTTCTTGTCCGAACCGCGCTCCGTGTACAGGAACACGCCCGTCTTCTGGTGAGTGTCGGGGTCAATGTGGACGAAGCACTGCGACGGATCGGGAACCGTGATCTCGATATGCCGACCCGCCGCTTCCATATTGGGCTGCTCCGGGATCACGAGCTGGACGCCGTCCTCAGTTGCCCGCTCTTTTGTGCGGGAGGCTGGATTCCAGAAGAGGCGGAAACACGCGGTGCCATCCACCGGGTTTGCGGACCCGTAGCGCACCACCTGCTTGGCGGCCTCCCAGAACGATACACTGTCCCGGTCCCACCAGTCGCCATCTTCCCGGATACGCTGCGCCGCAATTTCTTTCTGGCGTTCGCTCGGGACCTGTCGCGCCGGCTCGCCCTCCTTGCCCGGTTCCTTCGCCTCTGGTTGCTTCGGCTCCACCCTCAAATCCGCCTGAAACCTGCACACGGCGGTCACGCGAGTTTCCACGCATGCCGCCGCTTCGGGGACGGGGATCTTCTTCTTTTCGATCTTCGCTTTCGTGGTCTCCGAGATGACGCCTAGCGCGTCTTCGCCCGGTCCCATGTAGAAGGTGTCTATCGAGTGCTCGCCGTTCAGCATCGCCAGGTTGGACGCCAGCAGCGGGTTGGACGGCGCGAGCTTCCGCACGGTGTCCAGCGTCCACAAGGCCCGGTCAAGCGGGATATCGTCTTGTGCCATTTCTATGATTGAAGTCGCCTTGAGAGCGGCCGGTAGGGAAAGAGGAAGACCGATTAGTTCTTTTGGTACGGTAACAGAATTGTTACCGTTGGTCAATAAAAAAGAAACCGGAGCGAACCGCTTAAAAGCTACCAAACCAGCACATAACAACTAATTAGCGGATAGACAGCCTACGTTTCTGCGACAGCGATCCGGTTCATTCTCCCGCCTTGTCTAGGAACTCGCAGGTGCCACAGCAGTACCCATGCAGGACCGCAGGGTTGCCGCTGGTGCACTTCTTACGCTTGCAGCGCTCTACAACCATGGAGCAATTCCCTTCCGGAGCAGGGTGTGGGTCGTAAACGTCGCCCCCGTGGTGGGATTTGTCCACCGACACGTTGTGAGATTGTACGTCGCGTCGATTCTTCGCAGCACGTCTTGGATTTCGGGCGGGAGGCGTTGCATCTCCGCTTCCGTCCATTCCACTACGGGGTGCAGCGGGTCGTGTGCTGTCACGGTATGCCTCCTCTGCAATCCTCAGGTACTCGGAGACCGAGAACGGCGTCCCCGTGTCTCTGATCCCTCGTTCAGCGGCTCGCTTGAAAAGTTCGCGCCACTCAGCGTCCGGCCACGCTATCGAATGCCTTCCCATGTTGTGCAACTTATATACATTACCTACCGTGCGCAACCCTTTAAAACGTGCTGGTCATCCGCGGCGTGAGCTGGCGAGGGTCGAAGTGCGTCGGTTTACGGAATCGGATGAGGGGGAACAGGCTGTACCGCACGGCGTCCCATGCGTTGTTGTGCTTGTCGATCAGCGTGGGCAGCACGTCGCCGGTCTTGGGGTCCACCTTGTACGACCAAAGCCGCGCCTCGTCTATCGTGCCCTCGCAGTCGGGGTGAATCACGATCTTCTTGTACTGGCGCAGGTGCGCAATCCCGTCTTCCACGCTACCCGGCGGCTTGGGGCATCCCACGATCTTGGGGAAGCCGTGGCGCTTCAGGTAGCTGATGGAGTCCGGCCGGGCGCTGTCGGCGCGGATGACGTAGCCTTCGCAGCCCGGCAGGCGCCGCCTCAGGAAGTCGGGCGTGTCGTCTAGCTCCAGTTCGATTTTGTACGCCTCCCTGCGAATGTACAGGGTTTCGGCGTTAACCCAGACTTCGTTGCAGGAGAACGGGTCCTGCGAGAAGCCGAAGTCCAGTCCGTAGTAGGGTCCGTCCCAATCCTCTCCCGGCTCGAAGTCGTAGGAAACCCATATCCCGGCCAGCACCCTGGCCTGAGAGCGCTTGTTGTAGCCGCCCAGCCAGATATGCTCGTGTGCGTCCGGATCGGTGGCGAGCGAGCGCGCAGCGTCCTTCCTGGATTCTTCAGGGCAGAACGGGTTCTGCCTGTAGGTGACGTGGACGACCACGGCGTCGGGATCGCTCGCCAGGTCCGAAAACAAGGTATCTACGGGATCGGTGGGCTGGTCCGGATTCCAGCTGAACCATATCTCAGAGCCCGGCTCCCTGATCGTCGGCAGCAGCAGTTCCATGCTGCGCTTGGATAGATTCTGCGCCTCTTCCACCCAAGCCCGCCCGAATCCCTCCAATGACTTCAGGCTGTCCGCGGTGTGGTCCTGCATTCCCTCGAAGATGATGATGCCCCGCCCGCCGCGCCTGCGGATCTCCCTCTCCAAGATATTGAATTCTCCCTCGACCCCGAACTCTCGGATCTTCTTCTCGATCAACGACTTGGCCGAAAACTTGAGGCTCCGCTGCACCTCCCGGATGCAAACGGAGCGCAGGTCGGGATTGGCAACCGACTCCTCCACTAAGAGCCCGGCGAAGAACTGGCTCTTACCCGACGCCCGACCTCCCTTCGCTCCCTTATAGCGCGCCGGTGGCAGAAGCGGTTCGGCCCATTCAGGTGTCGGAATCTCAAGGTTTATCGTCCGCACGAGCCTTCACGATGTAGCGTCTGGACACGATTTCGACCGGGCCCTCTCCTCCTTCGCCTGTAAGTGGCTGCGCGGCCTTTCCATACCCACGGTCAGTGACGTGCGCGATAGCGCCTAGAAACGCTTTGGCGCCCTCTTCACCGCGCAGGCAGCGCCGCAGATAGTCGTCCACCTCCTCTGCGGACGCTAGTTCTCTCATGTGACGCTTGAACTCATCAGGCGGCCGTCCGGCGCCCTTGTTAGTGCCGCCTCTTTTAAGACGCCCCCCATTCCTGCCGGGGTTGAACGCACGGGAATCTTCACGGGGTTTCTTGGTATCCATGTGTAGGAAGATACATCAAAGAGGGGCGGCGAGACAGCCGGGGAGTTTCAGGCGCCGATTCGTCCTGGTCGGGGAAACGGTGTGGCGCTTGCTTCGACCCGGCTTCGGGAGTGAGTCGCACCGAACGCATCCCTGCGTTTCAGGAGCGGGTCGCAGGTGAAGGGCGTTGCCCCGCTGGCTCCCGGCTATGCGTCTCGCCGCGTCAGCAGTGGATCAGGGTGAGTGCGAAGGGGGTTACCCCGCTACTTCATCAGGGCAACGGCGGTACGTTCCGTCGCGGGCAGAGAACCCACCTCCCGTGGTCATTTCCCACGCTTCGCCCCTTCGCTCAATCGGCGGTCCACCTTGCGGACCTGCTCGGCAAGACGCCGGAGGTGAGACGCGGCGTCACGGTCGTCTTGTGCGGCCTGAATCCACAGACGTTGCTTTCCGTGTCGACGGATCAGCGCCTCGTAATGCGCGGCATCAGCTTCTAGGTCGTCTGCTTCGCGCAGTGCCCACGCTACGTCCCCGTTCATCCTGCGGTGCTCCTCAATCTGTGCCCGTAGGACTGGGAGAGTCAAGGACGGCGCTTACTTCACCAGTCGCAGGGTCGTATTCTAAGTACTCCGTTAGCCGGGGCTTCGGAGCACGACGGGCGACGGCGAGAAGCGCCGCCGCTCTGAGGTACGATTCCCAGGTGCTCACGTCAGAACGCATCTACCACACTCGCGCGTCTCTGGATCTCACGAGCCGCATCCGACCACGCCCAACTCTCGCGGTTACTCATCCCGATCAGCGACCCACCGGGGGAAGCGAATATGCGCCAGGACGAATCACCGACCCTGCGGGAGAACGCCTGCGGATACTCTTTCTGAACCTTCTGCTGAGCGGTCATCGTCTCACTCCTTACGAGCAGGTGCGCTTGGGTCTGCGGGCCTGGTGCTCACGCCGATGCCGAAGCGATGCGCCGCTGGACACGGTAGATCAATTCGTGCGCCTCAAGCCCCAGCGCGTCCGACACTTTGAGAATCGTCGGCAGGGTGGGAGAACGCTTCGTGCGCATCGCCTCATCAATCAGGCCGGGGGCTCCATCGGCTACGGCGAGCGACACACTCCGGAGACTCCGGCGCCGCGCCTTTGCCTCTTCGATGACCGTTCCCCAAAAGACCGTCGCCACGTCTCGCTTGTCCATGCTCCCAACCTAAGGGATAGAAAGCCGCCGCGCAACCCCCTTGACAGGGAGAGATGTATCCCTTAAGTTAGGGAGAGTAACAGGAACGACGCCCCAAACCATAGGAGCCCCGACGATGCAAGGTCCCTGGTCCCCCATTCCCGGCGACATAGTGCGGGTGCGCTACGGCGCCCAAGCCACGCTCGCGGATAATTCCACGGTGGAAATGCGCGAGCCGGGACCATACCGCGTGACCGGCGCCGACTACGTGGGCGCGGCGAGCGGGCGCGGGCGTGTGACGCTGGAGGGTGTCGGCACGCTGGACGAAGCGGCCTGCGAAGTCCAGAAGCCGAGCGAGGGACCGCAGGCGGAAGCCGAAGCCCTCCGTCCCTCCTGGCGCGGTGGTCCCGGCGGGTGGGAAGGCGTGCTCAAGGATCGCTCCGGCGCCGTCGTCTGGCGCTGCGGCCACCGGCACCCGAATCGTGACCTGTCCTCGCGCTACAAGAGCGCGGCGCTTTCCTGTGCGTCCAGCGAACGCCACCGGCGGATCTTGGTAGCCCGCCACGGAGAGGAGCAGGGTCAGCGCTTCTACGAGCGCGCGCTGGAGACCGGCAAGCACGCCCTCTGCGGCCGCTGACTTCCCCGAACGTCGCCCACTCTGACCACGGGAGAGCACGATGAGCCGGCTGACCAAGGCGCAGGAGCGCACCATCGTTTCGCTGGCGGAGCGCGGCAGGCTCCCACGTCGTTCGCAGGCCCGCACGAGGCTTGCCCTGCGCCATGCGGGTCTTCTCGACAACGATCCCGGGACCGGTGCCTACACGCTTACGGAACAAGGGCGCGCAGTCGCCGCGCGCATCTCAGGTGGGTCCGCCCGCAAAGCGAAAGCGCCTAAGGTCCATTGGGCGGTTTGGTTGGGTCGGTGGCAGGCGGCGTGCGGCGCGTCCGTTTCGGCCGCTGCCCTCACTCGGCAACTGACCTTCAACCCGATAACCTGCCACCGCTGCTTGGCGCTATTCGAGTCGGCCGACAAACCCGTACATCCCCGGTAAACCATGAACGCTACGCTCTACACCGCCAACGAGCGCCGGAAGACCAGCACAGAGGCCGAAGTGCTGTATGACAAGGCGATAGACGCCTTAGACGAAGCGATCCGCGCCGCACGCGAGGCCGTGCGCAAGAATCCCGATTCCGCGTGGCCGCAACGGGTGTCGGAACTGCTCGCGGCTCGCCGTCCGCTCGGTGATCGCTTCATGTCCTGACCGCCTGACCGACGCCCTGAACCGGAGACAGAACGATGCCTTGGATTGCCCCGATAATCGCAACAGTGGACTCGCTTGGTTATCTGTACTGCACGGACTGCCGTCCGGCGGATTCCGGCGAGCCGGTGCATGGAGATCAACACTTCGGCGCCGATGACAAGTGCGAGCGGTGCGGCAAGCAACTGGAGCACGTTCCGACCAGCGGCTACGTGCGCGCCTGACGCCTCCCCTCTGACTGGAGAACGAACGATGCACGCGAGAGTCAAGGTTGATTTTGCGAACCCTGCCGGAGCGGGTTTCAAAAGTGCCGCGCGCGAGTTGCAGTCCATCGGCGTTGCGGTTTTCGCGAGCGAGGAAGACGCCAGCACGTTTGCCGGCGCCTATCACGAGCACCGTGGCCGCGCGTGCTCGGTGGAGGAGACGAAAGATCCTCGCATCGTTGCGTATCGCTGGGAAGTGCGTGCGCTGGACCTACCGTCCGGCATCCCCGAGGAGGAAAGCAAGCGGCTGGTGGCACTCTCCGATGACGAACTGGCGGCGATCCGCGCCGGACTGGTTGCGATTCTTCACGCTCGGTTCCCCGGTTCCGCGCTCTGGATTCCGCGAGTCGAAGACGTTCCGCTTCCGCTCGACGCAGGGCAGATTAACGCGCTGGGCGCCCGGCTCGGCGCTCTCTCGAAAGGACGGTGAAGGATGAATCCCGATGCTCCGATCCTGGCAGACATTCTCGCGGCACTGGAGCGCAGGCGCGTGGTAGCGACGTGGGAAGAAGATGGCATCCGGCACGCCATGCGGGACGGCGGCGTAGTGTTCCTGTGGATGCAGTACGCAACGCCGTCAGCATGGGTCCGGCACGTGGTCAAAGATCCGATCCCCCAAGACTGAGCGAGCGAGGTGAGCGATGCAAAGGGAAGCTCTTTTGGATGCTATTGAACGTTTGGTAGTTGGTGTAATTGAGTACAGAGAAAGGTTCTCGGGCGGATGTCTTTCCGAGCAAGAGGCTCAAGCACTCGCCCGTGCCAGAAACGCAGTAGCGCGAGAACTGAACGCCGTGATTGACCGGCGGGTCGAAGAGGGCATCACGGCCCGGCTCGCCAGCATGCAGCATCTTCCCGTGGACCTATACCGGATGCTCAACCCCGACTCCGAATTCTGAGTGGGTCAGACAGGAACTCTCAGCCGAAGGAAGGTGAACGATGTTCGAGCCCGCCTTTTTCAGCCCCGTAATCGGGATCATTCACGACGTGGAGCATCAGCGCTGGCATCCTGTGCTATTCGTGGAGGCGCCGCTGCCCGGCCCTCCGTCACCGGACAAGCCCGTGCGCCACAAGAGCAAGATGCACCACACCGACGGCTTCTTGTCGCGAGAGGAGGCGGTGGAGAACGCCAAGACCGATCTCGGGCCGAAGGTGAAGGAGTATGCCATAGGAGAGGTGCGTTTCGCCCTCGAAGGTGATTTCCCGTGGGACGGCAACGGTATCCCGGCCATCTCCACTATCTTTGCATCCACGCCGGACGGTCTCATTCCCGTCTTCTGAAATCCGGCTTTCCCCTCCCCTGCCGCACCCCTTCACCGGGTGCGGCTCATGCTTATGCGCTCAATCTGGCGCGTCTTGCTGGCCATCTCGCGCTCCACCGGGAAAAGGTCGCGTTGCCGTTCGGGAGCGCGGCGCGAAGGCTTGAGGATCATCCGGAAGCGCTTTCGTGGGTAGTGCCCAAGTAGGACGTACCCAAGCGCTTCCATCTCGGCCCGCGAGCGCGTCTCCGGTCCTGCCTTGCGTGCTACCAAGCGATTCGTGAGTGGATCAACCCACACCGGCAGCGGCTTCGTCTCTCCCCGGTCTTCCCAGTTGGTAGCCTTGTAAATCGCCCCGCTATGGTTCTGCCAGGTGTCGGCGTAGGTTAGTAGACACTCCCACTCGCCCGCCGCTTGGATGAAGCGCACACTCCGTCCGATGAGGAAAGAAGCGCCGTTAGTTGGCACGTCGGGATGGATCACCAACCTGGAGAGGGCAAGCACCTTTTGCCATGCCCCTTCTGGATAATTAGCAACCGCACAAGCCTTTGTCGGAGGAATCCACCACGCCACTCCGAGCGGACGGTGTGTACCAAAGCGAAAGAGACCGTGCACGTAGACCGCCGTGTTACTGGCTCCTTTCGCGTAGTGATGCCGACGCACCAGCTCGCGGCCCCATGCGATTGATACCGGCCGCACTTCCCACTCGCTCGCCCGAAGGTGCGTCATTTGCTCGCTCGCTTCTCGCGCTCCACCCTCGCCCGTACCTCGCGCCACTCAGGCCCGATGCACGCAACTTCAATCCGAAGCGCAGCACACCGGGCATAGAAGACGGCGTTCAGATAGTGTATGATCCAGTCGTCTTTCACTCTTCCTCGCCGGGATCGTAGCTCCTTCGGGTGCGCCTCTGTTTCTCTGCCATCCTGATGAGCCGCTTGCGGTGTTCGGCTTCCGCTTCGCCGGGATCGGAAAACACCGGCGGTGCCGCCTGTGGAACCGCCACCTCCTTAACAGTTCGCGGATCGGGCACTTCGCCGCGGCAGTATTCGCACAGGTAAGGCGGTGCGTCGTCGGGTTGCGCCAGCGTCTCCAAGCCACAGGGGAACCGCGCCCGCACCGTCTCGCCCTTCTTCGTGCGGTACTCGCGGAGCTGACCAGGGCAAATCACGCGCGCCGGCTCGGCAGGGTGGGGCGCATCGGGTGGGCCGCTCAGCCCTTCCTGGGTAGCCATTCCGCCCACGGATCGGATTCAGGCTCGCGGCGGTCTGGTCCGGTCAGGACGGCGCCGATCATCTTCTCGCGGATGCGGCTGACATGCTTTGCCCACTCAGGCGACTTCTGCCGGAGGTGGTCCAACGAGTAATTGCTTGTGAAGATCGTCGGCCGGCGCCGCTTATCCAGCACTTGAAACATCCGCACTGTGGCGTCCTCTCCGCTCGGCTCCGTGCCGATGTCGTCCAGCACCAAAACGTCAGCGGCGAGGTATTTCCCAACTACTTCGTCGGGAGTCCGCCCGTCTCGGTTTCCGTAGGTCGAACGCACTTCCGAGATAAGGTCTACCGAAGTCACGAACACGAGGTTGGGCCAGCGCTCGCCCGTGCGTTCGTGCTCGTAGATCCTGAGCCTGCCATTCTCGGCCAGCCAGGTGAGGACGCAGGCGGCGAGAAGAGACTTCCCGTTACCTGGCGCGATCACCTCTCCCTGACGCTCGCTCGTGAGGAAGAGCATGGGTCCGGCGTGGTCTGGACGGCCAGCCTCAAACCATCCGTTGCAGGCGGCGGCAAAGCGGCGAGCAAGCGTCAGAGCCTTGCGGTCCGGATTCGGGTCGAAGTCCGCGAAGTGCTTGTTGCGGAACTTCGGCGGCAGGCCAGCCCGAAAGGTGCGCAGATCCCGCTCCCGCTCACGTGATTCCGTAGTCGTCATCTCCCCAAGTGTGCTGGAACTGAGGGTCTTGGGAGGCAGGACGTGCGGGACGGTTTCTCCAATCGCCGTCAGACTTCCGCGGCTTTCCGTTGCCATTTCCGTTCTCCAGAGAGACGTTTAGCGCAGCCTGAAATTCGTTCTTTAAATCAAGCAGATCCCAAGGTTCTCCCCGGCTGAACTTGAACAGTTGAGGCATTCCCTTGATGGCGCGATTGATTTCTTCTGGTGTCCTTTCGGCGCATATCTGCTTGGCCGCTCTTCCCTGCTTCGCAATTTCGGTGTCCGGTGGACGCCTGCCGGTCGTCCGCTCCTGTGTCTTGATCCACCAGCCAAGAAGGTTGTCTCCCGGATCTGGCGGCGCGGCGGTTCTGTCGTCGCCCTCCCCCGTAGGGGGAGGAAGTTGTTCTTTCTTCTCTACTCTGTTCTCCTCTTCTCTACTCTTCTCTTTGGCGTTACGTGGCGTTACGTGGCGTTTCGTGGGTTTCTCTGTCGTTTCATGGCGTTGCCGCTGCCGGTACGCCCGGACACGCTCCTTGCTGTCGTCTTCCCGTTCCCGCTTCGGATTCTCGCGTTCCCAATCAATCAAACGCCAGCCATCTAGATATTTTCCCTGCATGGCCTCTCGTACTGCCTGCACATCTTCTGCGTGTGCGTCCAAGGCAACACCCACGTCCTCGTCTGACCAGCGACTTGCGTCCACCGTCCCGCGTGGAGTGGCCGCGCTCGCGTTCTCACGTAGACTCGCCAGCACGGCCAGCACCAGCACGACGGGCCTGTCGCTCCGTCTGGAGACAAGCCGCAGGCGGGGGTCGTTTATCGTGCCGTGGTGCCACCGTAGCCAGTCCATTTTCCCGACCCTACGTCGCAGTTGGATCGTACCGTTTGTCTCCGCTCACCAACTCCGCGAACTCTCCATCTCCTAACTCGAGAAGGAGTTCAAAGGCTCTCTCGAAGTCGGCGCTGGTGAGACACGTAGCGGAGGAAGCAACACCTCGCTGGCAGGCAAGTTCGGCGGGATCGCTTCCCTCGCGGTGCATTCGCGCGAACGGACGGAGAGCCGCGAAAATATGGTTTCGGACGGCTTCGGGTCCGGAATCCTGCCACCAGTGAGTTTGAGAGTCCGGGAACACTGCGGCAACCTCAGGACGCGGCTCGGGAATGGTTAGTTCGTCTGACATGGCAGGAATTCAGAAAGAAAGCGACCCCGGCGTGCTGTTGGCACCGCCCCCGCCCTCCGGAAGCAGAGGCGGGTGGCGACAGCAACGCGCGGGGTCGCTTGTTACGCGAAGGCGCGAGTTGCTTCCGGATTGTCTTGCTGCGCGCGGGTGCCAATCCGCGTTGTCCGCTGGCGGGACTCCTTATCCTAACCTCCGGCTCCGGAGCCGTCAACGGTCTCGCTCACCCGTCCCCGATCCGGTCTCCACCGTCCGCCAGGAACTCTCTGACCACGAACTGCTCTAGGAGCGAGCCGTGGTTCTTGAGAAGCGTCCCGACGTTGTAGGCGTAAGCCTGTAACTGGCGTAGCGTCATGCCTTCCAAGTCCGGCACGGTCAGACAGCACGGGCACTAGGCGATTGCTCGCCTTCTCCAGCAGCATCGTGGCGCGAGGCGGCGAGGATGCGGTCCTCAAGCCGTTCGCTCACGTCTTCGGGCGTCAGGTGCGGTTTCATCGCTTTCCCCCAGCGGGAGAAGTCCGGAGTGCTCACGTCAACACAGTTTCAGCGTGTCTAATTCTCGCGTCCACAGCCTCAACAGGAGCGAAGCCGGCCTCACGGGCGCGCACGGCCTCCATTAGTTCGCGAAGTGCTTGGGATACTTGGTTAAGCCGGTGCTCTTGTTTTTCCAAGCACGGACGGTAAATCCAGTCTATCGTGTCTGATAATTCCGGGTTGACCCCATGGTGCTTCAAGAGCGCTCGCACTTCACGCTCTTGCTGCGTTGCGTCCCACTGACTGCGACGCTCATACTTTTGGTTAGTCGGCTCGTTCATCGGTGTTTCTCCTCCACCAGCACAGGTTTCCACGATCCACCAAACAGATCGCACTCGCATCCGCAGTCCGGACAGAACAGCCGCTCGGCAATCAGCACGTGTTTGGTGGCAGCGTGCTGGTAGACTGCGTTCCGGTGCCCGGTTGGGCAGGTACGTTCTTTCATCGGCTGTCCTCCACCAGTATGGCGACCTGTCCGGCGCTCTCCTCCGCACAGTACAGGCACGTTGCTCCCTGGTTCTTGGCTGAGAGCGGCAGCGTCGCACGGAAGCATTCGCACCAGACGCGCGGGTCCGTTGCTTCACGACGACGAGCCTCAAAGAGGTTACGCCAGTACCGTGTTTCAGCGCAGAGTTCGTCGCGTTCCGCGGCAGCGTCCCAGTCTTCAAGCATGGGAAACCTCCCGCAGTCCGACGCGCTGGAACTCTGTGGCGATCCGTTCGATGAACTCGCGAGTATCGGGTCGAACGTCCGTATCCTCCGGCCACGGCTTTCCATTCACCTTCTGCCAGTGTTCCCTGAACCAGCCTTCAACGTCGTCGTAGGTAGGCACACCTGAGAGCATAGGTTCAAGTTTCTCCAGGACGTTTGCGGCCTCGCGGCATGTGTCCTCAAACTCTGTCCACCAAGAGTAGTCGCCCGCCCCAGTGTTCAGGCTCTTCAGTCCCGCTTGCTCCGCTTCGTACTCACAACTGCGTAGGCTGGTAATCAGCGTCTCAAAGTGCGGCATCACTCACTTCCTCTTTCGCTGGCGTTTCTGTTCGGCCGCGTGCTGACGCAACTGGTTCTCAGTCCAGTGCTTCACTCGCCAGGTCCCACGGCGCAGTTCACTACCGTTTACATCTAGCACTCGCCAGGTAGAATAGTGCTCACCGGATTCGTCGCGAGTAAGCATGCACCGCTCTCCCTTCGAAGCGTCCCAATTGACGGCGGGTTGCTGGCCCTGTCCGTCCAGAGCGATGTAGGCAACGTGCGGCGCGTCCATCATGGTTTGCAGTACCGCTCCCCTGGGATACGCTTGAATGCGGTGATTTCGCCGGCGTCCAGCAGTTCCCCGAAGGGGTGGAGTTCGCAGTCCCACCACGGATGATAGTTCACGATGACTACCTGCCCACCCTTGAGTTTGCACGTATAGTGTCCGACGCAAGATGGCAGACCAAGCCTCCACCGCTCGCTCATGGCTTCCTCTCTCGCACGAGGACCTCCACCCGCGGCCTCTCGCAGTCTATCTCCAGCACGGGCGGCAGATGGGTAAAGCGCGAGTCGTTGATCCCCAATGCGTCCGCAATCCCGTCGAAGTCCGCTTTGCAGTTGGTGAGGGACTTCGCGTTGTCCTCGTCTCGGCGGCGATTCGGGTAGAAGAACGTCACCTGAATCTCCGCAGCCTGCCACGGCGGCCCGGACGCGCGTGCTTGCAGCCCGAGGACCGTAGACCATATTAGCCTGCACACGAACTCCCGTCGTTTTGCCGTCGCCCGTGCCTTCGCCATGTGGTGCGCCCGTCCGTTGGGAGTGAGCGCCTTCGGGGGCAACAGCAGGACAAGATGTAGCGCTCCGTCCTCTGTAACGCACGCGGACGCCTGAACCGGGGCAACGGGTGCGGCGGTGCGCGTTCGTGCGGCACACGCGCGCTTGGGCGCTTCAACTGCCCCTGTGACGCGCTTGCGCACGTCGGGCGGGAGGTCGCGAAGGCGGATGGTCATGCTGGCCGGGTGGATGATGGTGGCGTATAGGTCCCACCGCTCGCTAAAGTCGCTCCGGCCGCTTGGATCACCGGTTCCGCTCCTGCATAATACTCGACACGGCGTTGCCGCACTTATCACAGACGTGGTTCTCCGCTTCTGCGGCAGGTTTAGGGCGCATGTACCCGTGGCTGGAGCCGAATACAATCCCGAAGCCTGAATTCGGCTCGCCGGGCACGCTGCTGGTGATTGGATCGCGGCACAAGTTGCAGCGATACTCGCATCGCTTCGTCATCTCAGCGACTCCAGCGTTTGCAGGGAAGCGCACCGTTCGCGGGCACGGCGGTACACGGCTTCGGGGTCGCTCACCAAACCGCTGATACGCTCCTTCACCTTTCCGCGCTTCAGGCCCTTCCCGCTCGCCCGGGGAATCCACTGGAAGATTCCCACGCTGAACGTCTCGAAGGTGGTGAAGGAGCGACGAACGCTTCCATCCGCCAGTACGGGGACGCAGGCGCCGTCAAAGTCCCACGCGTAGGGTGCCGGTACGATCCCGCTCACCTGGCTGGGCTTGTTCGCGCTACTCATCGTCGGCTACTCCTCCACCGTTTCCGTCTTGGTGGGATGCTCCAGCATGTCCAGCCATAAGGTGACCCGTTCGCGAGTCGGCGGCGGTACTTCGCCGTCAAAATCGGCACGGTTGTGCCTCCGGTGTTCAATAACAGGTCCGCGTTCACTTGAATCAAGGGCGATGCGGTACTCTCCGAAGTCGTGCGGGTCCGGCTCGATCCGGGGCACTTCCATCGTGCGGATGATCGGAAAGGTGTCGCGAGCGGCGTCCTCAGCATCGGCCAACGCCCAATGGTTGTGCGTCTCGACGTTCGGCTCAGGATGATTTTGGAGCCACTCCAGATGCTTGTACTGCCAGCGCGTTCCCTTGACGAAGCCTTCCCGCCGCGCAAGTTGTAAGATACGATTACCGCGCGCCGCATGCTCGCCGGTAAGTTCTGCGGCATCGGCGGCATCGTTCAGAAGTTCGCCCAACTGCTCCTCAACGCTCTTGTCGCTCACGTCTTCGCCGCCTTCCGGTTATACCGTTCCACGATGCTTCGCCCGACGCATTCTGCCCTCGTTCCGTCAAGGGAGCGCAAGAAGTAGAAGCCACCTTCGTACTTCGCGACCCTCCAGCGCTCGCCGCCTAGGAACTCCGGTAGGACGATGAATTCACTGGCCGAAAACACCGGAGGTGCCGAAGCAAAGTAGACCCACTCGTCGGGGGTGAATTTATCAATCGCGGCCATCGGCTTCTGCCACCCTCTCGTGAAGCGTTGCCAACTCTTCCTGTGCGTCTTCCTCAGGTGATCCGGAGGTGAGTGCCGCGGGTGACTTCCACGCCAGCGGGTAACGGCTGTCCGGAGCGCCACATCTCTATCGCTTTCGTCGCGTCGAACTCGTACCGCTCGGGTATCACCCGTACAAAGTCAGGCGGGATCGCCGGTACTGTGCACTTCGCGGCCGGTGGGCTCTGCTGAATCCGAATTGTCACCAGCGGTCTCCGCAGCTCCATCTTTTCGAACCGCTCCAGCCAGTGACGCAGGTATTCTCGTAGTCCGTTTGCCCCGTTCTCCAGCGCCTTCCTGCGTGAGGCCAGCCGCCGCTCCTCAATGCCCACCGTTTCGGCATGCGCCTGCATCTGTCGGATCATCAAAGCGACGCGTTCGGCCTTCTCCTCAAACATCCCTTCGAGAGAGAAAAGCGCCTTTTCCAACTCCGGTGTCAGATCGCCGCCGTTTTCTTCTAAGGTGCGGTACACCGCTTCCAGATCTTCCCCAATCGCGTACAACGTCGGTAGGCTCATCTCAGCCGCTCCTCTGCGCGTACGAGTGCTTCACGGGTGTAAGGCACGTCAGCGGATGATGCGAAGATCGGAGACAAGGCACGGCCCTTCGCTTCCGTCTGCCCAACGGACATAGGTGTAAAGCCCATGCCCATGCGACCATGTGCGCCCTCGGGTGCCGTTCTCCAAACTCCGGGTTTCTTCCCATGGCGGTTTTCTCACCTGTCGGCAATTCGGGCCTCGGCAGACCATGCATATACGTGCGCACGGGACATTTCGAGCGCTTGGATCAAATACGACTGGCGACCACGCCAAGACTCGATTTTATCCCACAACTGGGAAATCTCCTTGCCCAATTCACCAATCCGTCGCCAGTCGGCTTCGGCTTCTTCCAAAAATTTCCGGTAGCGCAGACTCGCGTGTGCGAGGTCTTCGGCGCGACCGTCCGTCAGTTCAATCTTCGTCTGCCGACCACGTGAGTCAGTCCGGTACTTCGGGTCCCGCTCGTATGCATCCCTTGCCTCTTCCTTCAACTCACTGAGTAGTAGCGAACGTTGGAGGTCAAAGTGCGACGGCGAGCGGCCCTTGGAATCGTATCGCGCCTTCAACATTGCCAGTTCGGCTTTCAGCGGCGCAACCCGCTGGCGCAGTGCGTAGACCCTCCGGGGTAGCTCCTCCAAAGCTCTCAGGAGCCCGTCAACGTCATAGCCGGTGTCCTGGGCCACCAGCAGCTTCAGGCGTGGCTCCGTCACTTCTCCACCCCGAAGCGCTCGCCCGTTGCCCTCTCTGTAGCCTCAACGGCCTGGCAGGCGAGCGCGTATTCCTCAAGAAGCCGCTTGCCGTGCATCTTCAGCCAGGGTCGCATCGGTGTTGTCATTCCGTCGATTACGAAGGTCTTTGCGGTATCCTCTGGGTTTGACTCGTAGACCTTCCTGAGGAACGCGAGCATCGCGTCGTGGTCTGCCGGACGGTTTGGGAGTGCCCACGTGGGTAGCGGCGGCGGGTCCCACCGGAACGACTTGCCATCCTTGGTCTTTCCGCGGAACCGCCCTTGTTCGTGGACTTGGGCGAACGTCTCCTCCAAGGAGTAGAGATAACGCCCAATTCCGAACTTGACTGCGGCGCGTTTCAGTGCGCCACTCAGGATGCCTTTCTCCGCTTCCACGTCAGTCGCACCCGAACCGTCCCATTTGGTTAGTTCGCGGCCATCAGGGAGTCGGATCGTTATGCCGCACAGGACTCCACCACCGGGCGACGCCGTGAAGTGGTCCCACCAGTTCTCTGGTCCGCACACCTCGTCCAGCCGATTCATAATCGCACGCGCAGTCACGTAGCACAGACATATGGCCCATACGCGCCCGTTGGATTCTCCGGCAGACTGAACTCGGAACTCTAACTCATCCTCCCGGAAGGGCGCAGCAAGCGCCTTCCAATCAATTTCCTTGGACACATGCACTCCCTTTACGACGGTGGAAGTAAATACCATAAACCTCGTACACGGCACCCACGTCAGTCTCCCACGCCAAGAATTTGGTCGGTTGAGACGCCTAGCGCGTCAGCGAGGCGCACCAGGTTTGTTGCAGATGGGATGCGGCGGTCGCATTCCCACTGGCTGATTTGCAGGTGGCCGAAGTCATCGGAAAGGCCCATGCGCTCCGCAAGCTGTTCCTGCGTCCACTCGCGCTTGTGGCGGAAATCTCGAATCCTATCTCCAGTTGTCTTCATACCCCACAGTATACCTTACGGTTTGCTACAACGCAAGAGGTCGTGGAATCATTTTCACTACCTCTGGGCTTCTTCCACGACCACGCCAAGCAGATCCATGCACTTGGTGCAGAGACGCTTGCGGGCGAGCGGCGAAAGCGTGTGCTGCCCATCGGCGCGGTAGCTAAATCCCACCGTTCGCGCTCGGCTTCCGCACCGCGCGTACATTTCGCCCGCACCGTTCATGTGGATCTTCTCGCGCGTGAACAGTAGCGTAAGCATTCAAATCTCCCACGGCAGGCTGTCTCTCCACTCCCCAATCTCGGCAATTACCATCCTCGTATGAGGCGCGAACGTGGGCTGTTCAATGCACTGCCTCTCCAGGTTCGCCAGCAGGCGCGGGAGGTCTTCCACGAACATGGAGAGCGAGGGGTACGAGAGAAACGTGTCTTTCGCGTAGTCGAACCGGGGCGGTTCAAGCGCGATCACGTCCGCCAGCATCTTCGCCACGCCTAGGAGCCGTTCGCGTTCGGCGTCGGCAACTGCTATGTCTGCCGGTCCGCTCTTGGGGCTGGAGTGCTTGGCGTGACAGCGACGGTGGCCTGGCAGGATCGCGTCCTGCAATCCGCCGGCTCCGCGAGTCCTGATGTGGCACGGGTCGCTTTGCCTGAAGTGTCCGACGTACTCTCGCCAGCGCTCCACCGTGCGGAGCATTGCCAGCGGGGTGGCGTAGGATTCGGGGCAGTGCCAAAAGCACGGAAGCGCGTGATAGAGCGCGTGCGTCTCCTCGTCTCCGAATTGGTCTCGCCGCAGATCTGCCCGCCGCTCGGGATTGGAGCGCAGACTCTTCCCTGCCGCGAGCGTCGAGTTGTGCGCACGCCGCTTCTTCTTCGGCTTCGGGCGCCCGCACTGGCGCTCTTTGCTGAAGGGCTTAATCGGCATGGGTTAGAACGGCTCCCCGACTTCTTGGTCATCGTCTCCATCATCCCACGCGTCCGGTTGTGCCCAAACTTCTAGCGCGTCCAGGCGGGACTCGCACGATGGATACATTTGCTCTGGACAAGCTCCGAATTCGTCCAGCAGAGCTCCGCAAGAGCAATCCAGGTCGTCGCACGGGCTCAGGTGCTCCGGTGGGGACGGATCATCGGGAAGGCGCGCGACCGGCGCGTCGGTGGCGAAATGGAAACCGCTACGGTGGTCGGTCCACACGCCGCACCAGGAGCACCACTCAACGCCGGGAACAGTTTCAGCGATTTGGTCGGTCACGGCTCTACCTTCTTTCCCATGCGAGCCAGTAACGAGTCCACCCAGTCGGACAGCGTGGGGTGAGTGCCGTTCGGCGTCAGCAGCCAGTGATCGGACCACTCTCCGCTTTTGATCCGTTCAGCGCACAACTCCAGTGCGTCCGCCAATTCCTCGCGCGTCGGTCCGTCGTGCTCTGGCACCGGAAGGTCGGGGAAGGCACCGACGATCCTCTGCCAGTCGCCGGGCATCTGCTCCATGCTCCACCCTCTGCCTGCCAAGGCTTCGTGCGCTTTGTTCATGCTCTCGGAAAAGAGGTTTTCAGGCATCGTTTAACCGCCGACGATGAAGACACCGGAGCGCGGACCAAAGGTCACGTTTTGCCGGTCCTTCATGTTGGGGAACGTCGCGAGCGGACCATCTCCCGGATCATCTTCGTCGCACGGCAGGCCGTAGCAGTCCGCGTCAGGATTAACCGGATACCAACGCTCGGGATGCCCCGCCGCCTGCCAAACCTTTCCTCCGTCCCACGCGTATACGCAGTCGGTAAGGCGAGAGTCTTCCCACGGCCACGGCCAGCCACCTTCGGGCAGGGTCGCATCGCTACGGCCAGCAAGAAACTCCGCCACCCACTTGCGCCAGTCGGCTTCGTTCAGTGTCACCGCACTGTCCAGCATCAGTTCAGCACCCTCGAAGACGCCGGACGGGTATCCATCCCATGCGATGCTCCCCAGCCATTCGGCGCTGTCGCCGCGCCCGCTGTAGAAGTCTGCTCTAGTTCCCATTGTCACACCTCGACTCCAGCGTTCTTAAGGAATGTTCCGATCAGCCCGTAGGCTTCACGGAGCGACGCCAGCACCTTGGGATCGTCGGACAAATGGAACGAGACCGGACGCACTCCCTGAATCATGTTCAGCCGCCCGCTGTCTTCGCGGATGGTGACAACAATCCAGTCTCCTTCGCTATCCACGACTTTTGCGCGCCGGTCTGGCATCGTCTCACCCTCTCCCGTTGCTGGCGATTCAAGGGCGGAACGTCCCACCGTTGTCGATGATGTTCTGCATGATCGCGCGCAGTTTTTGGTCAGCGTTCTTGAATCGTTCTCCAAAAGCAAGGGCTCGCTCCGCAGCAACTTCGCTTACGCGCGAATTCTCCCTCCACGCGAAATCCATTTCTCCCTCAAATGCAGTCTCCATCAAACGCCGCTGCTCAACGGGAAAAAACATGGCCACATACTCATACGTATTCACCCGATGCATGGGCACCTGGGGGGCACGGTCGAAAAGCCTCATGCCGGCAATCATGGCCGAGCCCAAGGCGCAAACGTCGCAGGTAGGAAGATAGTCCGCCGTTTCCTGAGCCTCCGCTTCATATCGGTAATCATCGTCCGTGTCGAAGTATACGGACTCGGCACGGAATTTCCGCGCCTTCAACAGATCCAGTACCTCCCAGGCAATTGCTACGCGCCGTTCGGCCGCCGATAGTTTTCGGAAGCGTGCGTTGCGGTCAGCGATCTTCTCTTCCAGTTCGGCGCGGGTCCAAACCTTCACCGGTGCGACCGCAGTCTTGCTCACAAATCTCTCCCGGTCAAATAGTCGGTGCTGGTGCAGAGCACGTCGGCCAGCGCAACCAGCGTCTCATATGAGGGCAAATGCCGGTCGCTCTCCAGCTGCGAGACGGCGGCCTGCGTCAGATCGAGACTCGTAGCAAGGTCCGTCTGCGTCATCCCTAGCGACTCTCTGAGCCCCCGAATCCGGCTCCCTAACGTTTCTTTCCTCAACGCTCACGCTCCGTGTGAATCATCCGCCCTTATATTAGCCAGTCTTCTAAATCTGCGCAAGCCTCTCGGTCGGGACCTTCCGTGGCACCTGTCCCGCGTGTACGTTTCTGGTCTATGGAGACGAAGCCCATCAACCCGCGCAGGGTCCGCTACACGCAGGCGTACGTCGCCCGCCGCCGCGCCACGGCCGAGCGGAAGCGTCAGGCTGCGCATGCCGCAGAGCGAGCGGTGGCCGTGCTCTCGTTGGGAGAGGACGTCGCATGGAGGCGCTGGCAGCAGCACGACGTCGAATCATAGGGAAGTTATCCAGGCGGTTGATAACTTCCAAACGACGATGCGGCGGCATCCTGAGTGGAGCCGCCGCTTCTGCGTGAGTGGGGCACGGAGAGGCGGGATCTCCCCTTCCCGCCACGGGCACTCAGCCGCAGCCACAAGCACCGTCTGAGATTTGAGCTTAGCCCCGTCCGCCGGTCTCTCTATCCGACGCTTGGCCCCTGTTCTTCCTGCTCTATCCACATGCGGGCGAGCATCCTTGCACCATCCGTCCCGTCCCGCTCTGCCCATGCAAAGTGCTCTCGCGCGTACTCCAACCCCGTTTTCTCGGGAAATGCCAGCGGCAAGCCCGCTTCTCGCCTCAGTTCTTCCAGGGCGTACTCAGGAACGGTGTGCCCCGCAGCGCGGTGCTCCATCAGATGCTCAATCATCTCTTCGGGAGTCTGCACCGTGAAGCCAGGCGGATGATCGGGCAGTTTGCAGCCGCAGCATTCGATTCCTCGCTCGCTCTCAAACACGTACACGTCGGAACCGTCCCACCAAAAGCGACAGTAGCTCATACCCTCCCCCTTTTTTTCTTTGATCGTCCCGTCCTGCGCTCCCTGCCCCTGCGCGCTTCATGGTCCCCCGCTCTGAGGTGAGCGGATGGGATTCTCTTGAACAGGGACGGGGAGACGCAGAACGGAATTCAGTGTGCGGGTAAGGGCTACGCGAGCGCCGCGGCTGGCTGTCTGCATGTGGTCCCTCGCGACTAACCGTCTTCGCGTAGCCCTTACCCGCTCATGTGGTGCGGACGCCCCGTGTACTTGAGGGCGCCGGGATCAGCGCCAACCGTCGCAGATCGGGATCAGAGGTCCCGCGCTTCGGCCAACTCCCCCGATGGACAACGTTGCCGCTCTCGCGGTCGGTATCCACCCGCTTCATCTGCTGTGGGACCGAATGCAGGCCGGGCTTGATACCGGCTGGCGGCGTGGGCTGGTGCCTGGTACTGCGCGCGCTCCCGAGCGGTGCTGCCCCGCTCTTGTGGATCATCCTGCCTTAGACGCCACGACTTGCTCTCGCGCGCGGGGGTCGCCGCCCCTCACTGTCTTCGCACGTCCTTCCGTGCCGCTACATCCGATCCCTCACAACGCAGTCCCGAATCGAACGGGAGTCCTCCGGCGTCCCGGCGCTCGCCTTCCACACAAGCTTCCTGCGCTACCGCGTGCACGTGCCTGCGCTATGACGCTCCCCCGCCGCAAGATGAGGATTCAGGGGCGGGACGTGGCAGGCTACCGACTGTAGGTGGTCTCCACCGCTCGCGCACGCCCGAAGGTCTAGCGCTTGCGGCTTCGTCGGCGTCCTCTCCACCTTGCACGCGAACCGACCAATGGGCCCGTAGGTGACCTCTACGGAGGCGGATCGAAAATCCGCGCGCCGGTTCTCTGCTTGGCTTATCGGCCTACGGGTCTTCACCGCCACCACCCTGCACGTTCCGGCTTGCGCTACTGTGGAGGCGTAAGGAGGCGCGCTGCATTTTGCTGACGGCCAGTCGGCGCCGAACGGCCTCAGGCCCCGTCTTGTTGCCGCCACCATCCTTACGCCTCTCTTCTGGTGCGCTGCTGTGGAAGATGCCTCATCCTGCGTCCGCGAGAAGGGCCGTCCCTAAGGCATCAGCAAATCGGTCCAGTTGATCGACGGTCAGATTCTCCTTGCCGTTCTCGACGGCAGATATGTAGGGCACCGTCACCCCGAGCCGTTCGGCAAGTGCCTTCTGGCTCCACCCCTTCGCCTCTCTGCTTCGGCGGATGTTGGCCGCCAGCCGGTCGCGCGTCTTCATGGCTCCTATCTTAATCTGTCGGCTGTCTTCACGCAAGGGGTTGACAGCGGGCGGAGAGGACCTTAAGTTGTCAGGTGTAAAGCGGGGCGGCAAGAGATAGTTGGGGAACAAAGGCGTCCCAACCACCCGCTCCGCCGCTGAACCCTATTGAACGGAGAAAGAGCAGTGCTGCACCACGTCAACCGCTACGTCGAGACGGCAGACGGCAAGATCATCCTACTGGGAACCGAGCGCTCCACCCATAGCGTGCGGTTGGCCGAGACGCTCTGCGACTACTTCAACCGCGCGGCCGGGAACTCGATCAACACCGACGGCACCTTCCAGCGGACCAAGGGGCAGACGTTTTACATGATCGGAGACGTTCTCATCTGAGAGAATGGACCTCCGAGGCAGGCGACAAGTGAGCGGTGCGAGTGCGTGAAGTCGGTTGCGCAGACCTGAGAGGAGAACGAGCGATGCGGTTCTATCGAGTGCACGTGAGGAGTGAAGGCGGCTTGAGCGCTGGCTACCTCTGGTTCACGTCGCATAAGGATGCGTGGAAAGCCAAGCGTCAGCACGATGCCCAAGCCGACGTCGAACTGGACCACGCCGACGATCCAGAAAGCGTTCAGATCGAACCGACGCGCGACGGAATTCTGAGCGCCCTTCGTGAATGGGCGAGCCACGCGGACAACGGCTGACGCACGGGTCTCCCCGATAGAGGAGGAAACGATGGAGACGGGGAAGTGGGCAGTGTTCCGCCACTCCGGCCGCGATGGAACCGACTGGCGCTCGCTGTACGAGGGAAGCGAGGAAAAGGCCCGTACACGCTACTCCAAGGTGGTGGAGAGCCTTCGGCAGGGGCGGCGTCCGACTCCGCTCACCTGATGGGGTGAACGTCTCCGCAATTTGGGCGCCGCGCCTGCGCACCCGCTGGTAAATCACTGACCTGAGAGGGCGGAGAAGATGAGCGAGACAATGGAGCGCACCGATCCTCGCGCATGGTTGAAGAACGTGCGTTCAGGACAGCCGATCATTTTGGACGACGAACAGGGCCGGCGCATCGCGACTGTGGAGCGGACGACCGCGACACAGATCATCGTGAATGGACATCGTTTCCGGCGCGAGGATGGTTTCCGCAAGGGAGATGTGTGGGCTCGGGCAATGCTGCGGGAGGCAACGCCGGAAAAGATCGCGGCTCTGAAAGCCGAACAGAAGCGCATCGGATTGGCGAAGCAGATGGAGCACCGCAACTGGCGCAAACTCCCTCTCGAAGTCTTGGAGGCCGTTGCCGCATTGCTGGAGAAGATGCAACTATCCACGGAAGACTGAGCGAGGCAGGCGCCACGGGAGCACGGTAACGATGGAGACGCGCACGAAGGAATGGGGCAGGTTGAGCCTTGACGAAGCCAGGGCTCGATTCAACGCTCAATGGGCAGCGGACCGCGACGGCAAGCCGCGCGTGGTTCTCCGCAACGCAAGCACGCACTGGTTCGCCACCGAAGACGATTGGGCGCAGATACTTCTTGAGAACGGCGAGGTCGCCAAGAACAACATGGTAGTCGGCGCGCCGGTCTATCCCTGGTCGGAGCGTGCATCGTGAACATGCAGGACAGCTCTCCCGATCTTGAGCGGCACCTTCGTAGCTCGGCGATGGAAGCCGAAGAGCGGAAGGTAAGGATACCGGAGCGGCTGGAATTCACGCGCGCGTGGCCGTTGCCGTTCAAACGTGGCGAAGGATGGCAGGCCAACATCTATGCTGTGCCAGCAAACGACGGTGATAGGGCCTTTGCGCTTGTTCTCGGTTTCACGCGGGAGGAAGCCGAAGTTCGTGCCGCGGAGTTGGTGCATCGTTGGAACGCGCTGGACCCGAGCGAGTTTGACCCGGATTGGGAGAGGTAGCGGTGAACAAGCGCAAACAGCCGTCGCGTCGTCCTCCGGGCGTGCACAAGATCGTGAAGGAGCACGTAGGACTCACGAAGGGGTGGCCCGTGCACAATGAGCGGGAGGACGTAAAGATCCATCTCGCGCATGACGTGCTGGAGAGGATAAAACGCTACAAGGGGAGCGGATTGTGACTGAGTGGACGCTGGACATCAAGAATCTCAAGGCGGGAGACGGCGAGCACTTCGCGCAGTGGACAACCGTGAAAGCCGGTCCATCTGCCGATTCGTGCAAGGACAAAGCGCGCGATCTGGCCCGCTGGACTCCCAGCCTAGCATTCCGCCTGTACGATCCGACCGGCATCCTTCACGCCGTGTGCATTCCCGGCACGCGGGCCAGAGCGCGCCTGCGCTGGGAGACTGATTGCGCGCACAAGCCGCGCGAGACGCTACCCCGATGAACCGTCTGCGCCGCTGGTGGTGCGCACTCCGCCGTCCACCCTGTTCAGCCAGAGGACACCGTCTCTCGCACTTCACATACGAGATGGACAAGGTGCTCTACATCGTGTACCGCTGGACGTGGTGCGGATGCCGGAAACGCGTGAGGGTAGACGATCAGGTGCCGCAGGCAGGGTTCAAGCGGGAGCCGAAGATGCGGGAGCGAGCCGCAGGGAGGTGATGAAAGGTTTCCTTGCTAAAGAGCACTTCCTGACACTATCTTCCATGTGCATC
>Ga0196973_1000037_pt1 | contig 50863 bp, 94 predicted proteins | sample S1_513CmetaG_FD_155457 | JGI IMG/M metagenome (GOLD analysis project Ga0196973, IMG submission 155457) | Soil microbial communities from Anza Borrego desert, Southern California, United States - S1_5-13C | ecosystem: Environmental > Terrestrial > Soil > Desert | place: USA: California...
CGATCCTCGGCCCGAAGTGCAGCGCCACGCGCGGCGGCACCTGATCGCGCACGATGACCGAGGCCGCCACGGTGTCCCCGCCTTGCGCGAGGTCCCCGAGCGCCGTGATCTCCGCCTGCGTGACGCTGTTCACCGTCACGAGGGGGTACGCGATTGAGAACCGGGCGGGACCGAACCAGTCCCAGACACTCAATCGGGGGTCCCGCTCACCGTACCGGCGGGCAGCTTCCCGTCCGCCACGAGCTGGTTGAGCACGCGCTTGTGCAAGGAGGTGGTGCTGAGGTTCGCCTTGTTCAGCGTCACCATCAGGTTCGTCGCCGCCGCGCCCGTATACCCTTCGGTGCGGAGTTCTCCGTTCGGCCCCTTCAAACCGACGGCGATGCGGGCGCCGTCCCAGTCAAGCAGCAGGCGGGACACGCGATAGTCGGTGACGCTCGGGGCCGTGATTGCACTGGTGAGGTCGAGTTTTTCCGCCATCGCGCTCCCCCTTACGGCCTCGTCGCGGAATTGGTCCAGGTCGTGGTGCTGCCGTCGAGCGTCGCCGCGAGGTAGCGCATGGAGCCGCCGAGGTTGTAGGCGATGACGAACTTCGTGGCCTGACCGTCGTGGGTCTGCTGGGTGTACATCGCGACCCCGGCCCCGGCGTTCAGATGCGCGGTGGTCGGCGTCCCGCCGGCCCCGGAGACGCCTTCGATGAACAGGTAGGACGACGCCGGCATCGACGGGTGCGAGCTCGTGCCGACGAGAAACGCGCCCGCAACGTTGGAGTTCGACCCGCACGCCATGACGCCGCTGCCGCGGTCCACGAGCATCGCGTTGGGGGTCGCGCCGAGACCCCACTGCACGAACCAGCCGCTCTTGATCTCAACGCCGCGCGACGAGGAGAGTCGCACATACTCGGTGTCGTCGGAGAGATCGACCACACCTACGGCGTTGCCGGCGCCGGTATCGTAGAGCCCCATCCCCGTGCCGACGTGCAGCGAGGGATTCGCCGCCGTCCCCGCCGGGAGGATCATCGCCCCGCTCGAGAGCGTGACGTTGCCGCCGCCCTCGGTCAGGAGCGTGAACTGCGAGCCGCCGCCTGAGAACCATTTGACGTCAGGCATTACGCCTCCGAGATCAGGCCGGCGCGGAGGTGGATGTACCCGAACTGGATGCCGGTGCCGGCCGGGGAGGTCGTCCCGAGCGCCGCCTTCGTCTGCGAGCTCTCGTTGACGAGGCCGAGGTGCAGGCTGCCGGTCCCCTCCTCGTCAATCACCGGGATCTTCATGCCCGTCACGGCATAGATCCACTGCGTGCCCTGGGCGAGGGCGTCCGTCGTGTCGAACTTCCAGTAGTCGATGACGCTCGACTTGTACGGCGTCGCCGCCAGCTGGTCCGGCGAGCCGGAGCGCGACTTCACCATGATCGTGAAGGCGTGGTTCGTTGCCGTCGTCAGCGTCAGGGACGTGAGGTACGTCTTGTTCGGGCCGGTCTGGTGGATGGCGATCGTCTCGTACTCGGAGGCGTACTGGACGAGCGCGTCCGTGAACTGCGTTAGCCGGTTCGACTCGACGTAGAAGAAGTTCTCTTTGACGATCAATGGAGCCTCCTACCCCGAGCCAGTCGGGTCCGGGTGGTCCAGTTCAGCGAGCCGGCCCTGGATGCGGAACATCTCGGCTTCGCAGTTCTTGACGCCCTGCTCGTGCTGGAGTTTCTGGTTCAGCAGACGGCAGAACTCCGTTTCGAGTACCCGTCTGCGGTCGGCCTTCTTCGCCGCCACGAGGTCCAGCACGCCCATGTGCGTCTCAGCCACCCGCCGCCCGCTTCTCGGCCTGCTTCTGCCGAGCGACGGCGAGACGGTCGCGAAGCGCCTGCTTCCGCTCCTCGCTCATCGGCGCCCGCGGCTTCTTCTCCTTCTGCTCCCGGGCCTGCACCTGGGCGAGCGGCGAGTTCACCGTCCCCTGCGCCGGCATCTCGGCCGGCCAGTTCGCCTTCGCCTGCGGGGTCATGGCGAACACACCCGGGATCTGGGCGTCAGCCATGAACGTCGAGGCGCCGGACTGCGGACCGATCTCGGGCCGGAAGCGTTCCAGGTTCGTGTGGTCCGGGTCCTTCGACTCGGGGTCGATGGCCCACATCGCGCGCTTCCACTCGCGGATCGCGCGCTTCGTCTCCGGCCCCTGCTCCTGGCGCAGGAAGGCCCCGACCGCGCCTGAGGGATTCCGCCGCATGACCTCGCGCGGCAGCATCGCCGGCTTGATCTGGCGCTCGAGCACTTCGTCGGCGAGGCGCTTGATCTCGTTCACGCGATCGCTGCGCCGGGGCGCCTGCTCGGCCAGCATCTTGTCGAGGTTCCGGTGCCGCTTCGTCGCCTGCCCGCGGTCACCTTCGATCCACGACGGCGCGTGGATGATCTCGTCCAGGCGCTTCTTCTCCTCGGCGTAGGACTCCACCTGGTGCGGACGCAGCGGGTTCGACGGCTGGCGTTCGGTGTCAAGCAGAGTCTGGAGCTGGTCAACCGCGCTCATGGATTCCTCGATCGGGCAGCGCCGGAGGGCGGCCCGTGCGCAGCGCGGGCACATGCCGCGCCGCGGTAATGAGAACGTTGCGGAAGGCTTCATCGGGGACGTCCCCCGCGAGGCCGGTGAACTGCCAGCCGACCGTCTGGTTGTCGTAGGCCGTCAGCGTGATCTCGAAGACGGGATGCGGTCCCAGCAGCGGCGAGGGGCCACCGTTCATCGCACGAGCCTCCCCACCCACTTCCGGAACCGGGCGACGTACTCCCACGGCCGGGGCCGGTAGTCCGTCGTCGGCACGAAGGGGTCGTCCTCGCGTCGCGGCCGGTAGTAGTAGAGGGCGAGCGACGCGCGGCTCGGCCCGCGGAACGGATCGGGGTGGCCGTGGAAGCTGGTCGCGTGCGTCTCGAACAGGACCGCGCGATTGAACGTCGGCGCGATCGACCGGACGCACTGCCGAACCTTCGCGTCCCACAGTTCCAGATCACCGCCCCACGCGACGTCCCAGTCCTCGGTGAGGTAGATCAGGAGATTCAGGGCCCGCTGCTGGCCCGTCTTCGGATGCCGGGAGAAGTCGGCGTGGACGTCGAGGAACCCGCCGGGCGGCGAGCAGTGCAGCCCACCGCCGAACAGCGCGTCGTCGCCCGCGACGTCACGCTGGCCGGTGACCCGCTCAAGCCAGCGGAGGAACGACGGGGCGTGGAGCGCGTCGATGACGTCCCGCGCGACCGGCCCCACGCGTGTCAGCGTCAACTTGTGCGAATGCCGGTGAATGCGCCGCGTCCAGCGTGGGGACGACGGAGACGGGATCTCGCGGGCGAGGGCGCGGGCCACCGCCGGAGCGAGGAACCCGTCCATGACGACGTGGCCGTACGGGCGGGCGGCGGCGAACGTGCGGCGGAGTGCGGCCCACCGGAGATCGGAACGGAAGGCAGAGAACGGCGCGGCCACCACGGACTCGATGACCGCGCCGTTCGCCGTCATGGTTAGTTGATCGCCGTCAGCGCCGTGCCGGAGCCTTCCTGGTAGCACTCCGTCAGCTGCGCTTCGTTGGCGCCGAAGTTGTCCACGACGAGGCCCGAAGTGATGACGCCCGTCCGCGGGAACAGACACCGGACGATGTGAACGCCATCCGCGACCGAGGCGGTCGTGCCGTCGATGCAGGAACCCATCGTGCCGGAGGTGATCCACACCGAGTTCTCGATCACGCAGCCGTCCGCGGCGGTCGCCACGGCGAAGGGCGTGGCCCACGCACCCGACGTGTTGTGGAACAGGCAGTTCTCGACGTGGACCATTGCCGTCGCGATGTCCACCGCCCGCCCCTGCGCGCCCTCGGCCACGAACGTGCAGTCCTTGATGTAAGCCGTGGCGAGCGTGGTCGTGTTGGAGTGCTTCGCGATGGAGGCCCCGCCCGCGGTCGAGGAGTCGGCCCGGTAGCCGAAGTCGATCCCGTAGGTGCCGACCGAGGGGTCCGGCGTCTGGAGATCGAAGTAGCAGCGGTAGAAGATCGTGCTGTTCGGGCTGGCGTTGCGGAACTGCACGGCCGAGAACCCCGAGGTCGGTGTGATCGTCAGCCACGAGACGAGGATGTTGTTCGCCTCGATGGAGAGCGTCGCCGTGCTCGTCCCCGTGCTCGCGAGGACCGACTTCGGCTTGAACGCGCGCACGGCGAAGTCGGCGTACGGGTTGTGGACACCGACGACCGTGAGCCCGGCCTTCGTGAGCCGCTGCACCGCGGTGACGGTGTGCGTGCCCTCGAGCATCACGGCGACGTCGCCGGCATTCGCGGAGGCCAGCGCGTTGAAGCGGTTCAGGTCCCGGATCGCCCGCTCGGGCGAGAGACCGTCGTTGTCGTTGCTGGCCGAGTACGTGCGCCCCTCGATCGTGTAGCTGTCCGAGGGGGCGATGTAGAACACGCGCCCCGTCTGCACGACCGGCAGGCCGTACAGCGAGCCGTATTTCGTGAGGTAGCTCATGCGAGCCTCGTGCGGCGGGCTGGCACCTCTGCCCGGATGATTCCCGCCGCGAAGGAGAAATCAGCCGGCCGGGCGCAGTGGGGCGAGCACCGCGTTTCCAGGAGGGTCTGGACCCGGCCGGCCGACGGGATCACTTGCCGCGCTTCTGCTTGACGTTCTTCGACTTGGCCCAGGTGAACGGGGGCTTCTTCATCACGACACCTGGTTGCCGAAGATCCAGCGCCAGTCCGACCACCCGAGCGAGATGCGGCAGTACTTCCGCCACTTCGCCACGAGCGTGTCGAAGTCCTCCACCATCGCGAGCGGCTGATCCTCCCGCGTGATCCAGTGGAGGAACTGCTTCATGTAGGTCGTGTCGATCATGAACCAGTCGTTCGCATCGGTCAGGCGGATCCACCCGCCCGGCATCAGCGACGTCATCACGCCGTGCAGCGCGTTGATGTTGTTGTTCGGCGTGTCCAGCTTGCCGGTCGTGCGGATGATCTCCTCCGCCGGCTCCCAGAGGTCGATGGGGTACAGCAGCGCGGTGCAGTCCACCTCGAAGGGGTGCCCGCGGTCGTCCTTGAACTTCCGCGCGAGCACCCGCGCCGCCGACACGCTGACGGCCGAGAGGGACGCCGTGCCGAGGTTGTCGAAGCCGGACGCGGTGGAGACGCCCGGCGCCCGCGTGGTGTGCGAGTTCGAGCAGAGCGGCTGGCCGTCACCGCCCGTCTGCCACGTGTTGTCGTTGTGGAAGGCGTTGACGAACGTCTGGGCCGCCCACTTCTGGCGGGTCCGGGCGTACGCCATGCCGAGGCCGCGCGGCTTGCCGTCGATGATGCTGTAGAGCTCGTCCTGGGCGAGCGTGTGCTCGACCGAGAAGCCCTTCGCGTACTGCACGTGCGTGAGGGTCGTGTCGTACCCCTCGTACACGTCGTCGTACTTCACGGACCCGGTGAAGGTCTCAAAGTCGCCGAACGTGCCGACCTGCGAGAACCGGGTCTGGTCCTTCATCGGCCCGAGGTCGCCGTCCGTGTTGTAGAACGTCGGCACGGCGTCCGGGATCTGCTTGTAGGCGTCGTTGAAGATCCGCTTGATCCGCGGATCGAGGAGGTCGGGGAACTGACCGGGGATCAGAGTCATGGCGTCTCCTTACGTGCCCTGCGTCAGCACGTGGCTGACGAGCGCCGCATAGACGTAGGAATTCCGCCGGGCGTTCGCCTGGCTGGTGGTGTCGAATTCGAGGGCGAGGGGACGGAAGTCCGCGCCCGTGCCGACCGCGACGTCCTGCTCGGCGTTCGCGAGGTCCGCCGAGAGGTTGATGTTGTCGCCGGCCGTGTCGTTCGGGGTCCACGGCACGAGAATGAAGACGTCCCCCGCCGCGATGTCCCGCGGGAACGGCACCGTGACCGTCGCCGACGTGGCGCCGACCGCGGTGATCTTGCGGGTGTGCCCGTAGTTCGCGCCGCCGACGCAGACGATCGTGCCCTCATCCATCGTCGGGGAGTTCGGGGCCGGGTCGCCCGTGGTGATCGTCACGACGGTGCCCGCCGTCTCGGCGACGGAGTTGGTCGTGAGCGTGAGCTGGGCGTTGTCCTCGTCGCCCACCATCAGCATCCGGTAGACGGCGTAGGGGTTGGTGATGACCGTGACGACGCCCTCGGCGTCACCCTGCGTCGTGGAGTACGTGCCCGTATCGACGGTCACGCCGACCTGCTCGGTGGCGGTGGTGCGCAGGCCGACGACGATGCCCGCCCCGTTGGAGGCGCCCACCGTCGCGTAGATGCCGGGGGTGGCGAAGGTCGCCGAGATCTTCATCTTGCGGAGCACCTGCTGCCCGCCGATTTCGTCCCATGCGTAGTTCATCGCGGATCTTTCTGCCGTGGACTCTCAGGCCCCATCGGCTGGCCTAACGGATTCGCGCCCAGCGACCTTTGCCGGGAATCCGGCGCTCGTCGCCGACCGCATCGTGAAAAGCGGAGTGAATGAACGCCGCGGCGTGGAGGCTGTGCTTGCCGCAGTCGTCGCAGAAGGCGTTCATCGTGGTTCGTCGGTAGAGCTCGTAGCCGACCTTCCGCGGGTTGAACTTCGACACGCAGAAGTCGCAGAGGATGACGCACTGCCGGAGGCCGATCTTGTCCGCGATCCATCCCCCGGCGGTGCGCCCGCTTGGACGGCCGTGCCCGCGAATGACGGCGGCGGCGGCGCGGCGCTGCGCGGTGTCGGGTTTGGGAACGTGGAGGGTGACCGTCATCCGTGACGGCGCTTCCAGCGGTCGAGGTTCACGTAGGGCAGTTCTGCCTTCCGCTGCTCGACCGAATAGCCCAGCCGGTCCCAGTGGTCCTTGAGGGGCTGGGGAACGTCCTTGAACGGATCGGCCTTCGGGGGCACGCGACCGCCGCCCCCTCGGGTCTCGACCGTGGTATCGGCGTGTTCCCGGGCGTACTCCCGGGTTTTCGTCGCATCGGCCAGACGATCGAGCGTGCCGAACGCCTGGCGCAGGGCCTGACGCTGCACGCGGGGATCACGAACGTCCCAGCCCATCTCCTCGGCGATCTCCGAGGCGATGCGGGACGCTTTCAGGAACTCCTTGGAGGACGGGTCCGCCAGGGCCGGGATGCGGTCGAGGTACTGATTCACTTCCGTGGTGGCCGAGGCGCGCTTCTGTCGCAGATCGAGGTCGTTGACCGTCTGGAGACGCGCCTGCTCCGCCCGCTGCCACGCCAGCTGATCCGCCATCTGCGCGGGGCTGATGCGTCCCGCATCGACAGCCTGCTGGAGCTGTTCAGCGGTGTAGAACTGCGGCTTGGGGGCCGGCGGCTCCTTCGGGGCTTCCTGCTGGCGGGCGAGTTGGGCGCGAAGCGCGGCAGCTTCCGCCTTGAGCTCGTTCTTCTCGCGCACGACGTCCTCGAAGCGGACCCCTCCGGGCTCGAGCGGATGTTTCCGCTCCTCCGGGGTGGGGACCTCGGGAACCTCGGGCGTTTCGACTTCCGGAGTTTCGATCTCGCCTGCCATGTGGTGTCCTTTTCCTTCTCGCTCCGCCCGTTAGCGTCGGCGTCACGCGCGTTCCGCGCCTTTTCGCGTTGTCAGGCTGCGTCGGCCAGCCACTGCGACCGTGCGAGCGGACAAAGAAAAAGCCCCCGGGGCGCTTAGCGTCCCGGGGGCTCTCCGTGTCGAGGTCGCCCGCTTCTATGTGACTTCGGTGTTACATGGTCAGAATCCTAGCACACTGTCATTTCCGCACATAGGCGCTTGCGTAGACGTGCGGGGTGTCCCCCGCGATCACGCGCCCGTGCTCCTTGAAGTCGTAGGACTCAATCCGGCCTTCGTTGACGTGCAGCACGATGTCCCCGGTGTGCTTGGCGGCCAGCCACGCCCGGATCTTGACGTCGAGCTCCGCGGCGGTAACCTTCACTCCGCCGGCTCCGTGACCAGCGCTCGCCACCAGCACACAAGACACTGACCCGGGCCGAACTCCTCTTCCAGCGAGCATGACTCACCATGCGGATGGTAAAGTTCCCCGAACACGTCGCGGCCCGCCTCGTCGATCGTCACTCCTGGCCCGCCTTGACGACCTCCGGGAGCGTGGTGAGCGCCGCGTCCAGCCCCGCCAGCCAGCCGGCGCAGTTGGCGATGTCCTCCCGGAGGAAGCGCATCTCGTCCGCGGTGACGCCCCGCCCGCGCGTCAGCCGGTGCTCGAGCCCCTTGAGCCGGCCCTGCTCACGTTCGCGGAGTTTGGTCAGCGCGTCCTGGAGGATGGCGAAGCCCGGGTGATTGATCGCCTGCGCGGCGCGCTCGGCCGAAGCCCGCTGCTCGTTCGTGACGGGCGGGCGTGGGGCTGTGGGCTGCTTCTCGTCGAGGTACTTCTGCCAGTCGTCCAGCGTGATCGTCATGCCACCCTCCGGGCCAGCATCACGGCGACCATGAGGGCCACCGTGGCCAGCGTGGCCACGCGCGTTGGGAAGTTCGCCAGACACGCCACGCCGAGCGCCAGCGCGGCGCCCGTCAGCGGGTCGGACAGGCCCAGGGCTGGTCCGTAGCGGTACGCCCACCAGCCGAGGACGAGGACACCGAGCAGTCCGTACTCGTAGAACATCTCGAGGTAGTCGTTGTGCGCCTCGTTGTAGACCTCGCCCGTCATCACGTTCTCCGACCGGACCCACGTCCGGGCGCGCTGCTGGAAGGCACCGTGGCCGGCGCCCACGAGGATCTGCGACCACGAGGCCACGCATTTTCGGGCCGTCACTTCCCAGATGCGGCGCCGGGCGAACACCGAGTCGCCGAGGTGACGGAACTTCCACCCGCGAGGATGGTGGCCGATCTTGACCATCCGGTAGCCCATCGCGCCGAGGATGACCGGCAGGGCGTAGAGCCACGCTTCAGGAATCACCCAGAGGACGCCAGCGGACGCGGCGGCGGTCGCCACGCTGGAGCGCGAGAGGAACACGCCGACCGCGTAGACGAGCGCGAGCGGGACGCCGTAGTCCGTCAGGAACCCGAGCGGGATCAGGAGGGCGAGGTAGATGCCGAGGCCCGTCCGGTGGCCGAACGTCCCGTGGATGTTCGTCCCGTCGAGGAACACCGGCAGCTTGAAGTACTGGCAGACGCCGAGGGCGGTCTGGACGACGCCGAACACGAGGAGCGCGGTGAGCCAGAGGTCGATCGCCCACTGCGGCGCCGTCGTGCCGAGGAGGACGCCCATTGCGACGAACGGCCAGAGGAGTCCGCCTGAGATGCGGGGCCAGCCCTTGATCCACCACCAGACGCAGCCGGCGGCGGCGAGGACGCCGAGGCCCGGATCGACCCAGCCGGCGAACAGCGTGCCCGTCAGCATCCGGTAGAGGTCGCTCGGGACGTCACGGGTGGAGAACGGGCGACCGGGAAAGAGGGCGGCGAGGCCGAACGCGGCGATCGGCAGGAGGACGAGAACGATGAGCCAGGCGAGCGTCATATACTCGTGGGCGTGAAGTGCCGCTTCTGCCAAGACGACGAGGGCCACCCGATCACCGCGGCCTGCTTCAACGCCCAAGCCGAGTCGGTGCTGGCGACGCTCTCCGTCGTCGCGCTGGCACCGATGAACGCGGTTCCGCTGTCGTGGTCCGTGATGGCAGATTCAGGGGAGTCGGGGCGCTGGATCGAGTTCCACGAGGGGCGGATCATCGACGCCCAGCCGCACGATGACGGCGTAATCGTCACGGTCGAGAACGGCAAGCAGTACATCATCCGTCCGACGTAGCCCCCGCCAGTTCATCACTCGACGGGGCTTCCGTCTGCATCCCCGGCGCCTCTCCCGCGGACGGCTGGCTCCCCTGCCCCTGTCCGCTGTTGCCGAGCGACGACGAGAAGTCGGCCGCCGCCTGCGCGAGCTGCTGCGCCTTCATCTGCTCCTGAATCAGGATGCTCACCTGCTGGAGATAGGCACGGAACAGCCCGGCCTGCGGCGCCGTCAGGAATCCGAAGTTGTCCGACTGCATGAACTTCTGAAGGTTCATCAGGTGCTCGGTCGGCTCCTCAAGCGGCGTGCCCACCGGCAGGGCGTTCGTCTCCATGATCGCGAGGATGGCCTCCTCGGCGGTGATCTTCGGCCCCGAGGTCACGCCGAGCGGCTTCTTGATGTACCGCGAGGGATCGAGCGTCGCCGCTTTGATGAGGTCGGTCTGCCAGTTGTAGTACTGCTCGGCGCTGACCGTGCCGACCTGGAAGGACAGCGGGTTGAACACCGCCATGCCGATCGCCTGGAGCGCCTGCTGCACGAGCCCCTTGTTCGTGTTCAGCAGCGTCGGCTGCCAGTCCCACGCGATCGGGATGGCGACGTCGAGCGGGTCCGCGATCTCGCGATACGGGTCCTCGTGCTCCTCCAGTTGCCCCGAGGCGAGGTACTGCTTGCGCTTCTTGAGGAACCGCCCGTTCAGGAGGTGGAACTGCTCCCACACCTGCCGGAGCCCCATGAACAGCCTGCGAAGAATTTGCTCCGGCATCGCCGCGCCCTGCTGGAGGATCGCCATCGTCGTCCCGAGCGTGCGGAGCGCCGACGCCTTGCCCTGCGGCACCTGACCACGCTGGATCGGGCCGATCTGCGTCACGTCGTCCATGAACTGCTTGGCGAGGCCCACCATGTTGAACCCGAACGTCTGGTCCGCGTGCGGCAGCGTCGGGAAGAACACGTCCTGCTGCGGGTTGTCGATCGGGTAGAGATCGCCCGGCCACAGCTTGATCGCTTCGGGCTTCATGCCACTGGACGCCCGGTAGAACCCGAACGGACGGTTGGCGAGGTCGCCGTTGTCCGTCATCTGGTTCAACATGACGTGCAGGAAGTCGTGCAGCCCCTCCATCACCTCGAGGAGCGAGATGCCGTAGATCTGGCCCTCGACGGGGATGTAACACGTATGCGACATGGGCCGGGTCAGCGGGATGCCGGGGGAGAGCTCCGTCAGGTACTTCGCGCGGATCAGGGTTTCGGATTCGCGGAGCACCCAGAAGATCACTTCTTCCTGGAGGCCGTCGTCATCGACGTCCCATCCCCCGAACCACTGGATCAGCGTGAGCCACTGCTTGTCGTAGTCGTGGGGGCCGGACGGCTGGATGCCGGCGGCGTCTTCCTTCTGCTGCTTCGGCCCGTCGTCCGTCTCCCCGCCGTCGGTCGGGACGCGCCCCTCGGCCGCCGCCAGGATCTGCTTCCAGTCGTCGTCGGTGATGAGGTCGTAGATGCCGTCTTTCTCACCGCGCTTGAGTTCATCGACGGTGATGCGGCTCATGCGCGCGACCCACGGGGCGCCCTTCGGATTGTGCGGCGTGACGGGCTGCGGGTTCTCGCAGCGCACCGGCACCACGACGTCCTCGAGGTCGTCCACGATGGCGGTGGGGCCATCGAACGTCGTCGCGTCCCAGACGGCGACGAGCTCCAGGCGTTCCTCGTCCTTCTCCCAGACGGTGAAGTCCACTTCCGTCCGCTGCTGGTCGTCGTTGACGAAGGCGCCCGCCCAGACGGTGCCGTGTTCGTTCTTCGCGACGAGTTCGGTGACCTGGGGGAACAGGTCAGGGATCGCCACGGCCATCGATTCGATCAGCGGCCGGTCGTCCTTGGGCAGGACCCGAACGTCGGTGAGTCGCGAAGAATGCTTGACCCACGGCTGGAAGCTGAAGACCGCGGGGTCCTTGCAGAACTGCGCGATGTACTTCTGGATGAACTGCTCGCCGTTGCCTTCCACGAACAGCTGGTAGTCGATCAGCTGATTGGCGGCCTCGGCCTTGTCGCGGAGATCCTTGCGCACCTTCGGCTCGAACGGCGGGCGAATGCCCATGACGGCGTTGAACAGGCCGGCCTCGACGCGCAGCTCGTTCGCCATCATCGCGGGATAGTGGTGATTGGAGCAGCCGTCCCACGGCGGGGACTCGCGCTGCGTCCAGCCGCGGAACTTGGCGTAGCGTTCCATGCGCTTGTCGAGCCACGTCTGGCGCTCGCCCATCGCGTCGTCCACTCGCTCGATGACGCCCTGCACGACGTCGGTGGCGTCGACCGACATGCGACGCTTGCGAAGCCTCGGGCCGGGCTCGGGCTTCTCGTCGGGAGCAGCGAGGTTCAGCGGGTTCGCGTAGTCGTCGGCCATCAGTAGAACAGCCTGAAGTGACGGATCTCGCTGTAGTCAGCGTCGTGCGCGACGAGATGCGCTGCGCGGCGCAGCCACGACACGAGCGCGGCGCGCTCCTTCGCGTTCATCTTGCCGTGCAGACTGATACGGCACCGCAGGCGTTCACCTTTACGCGGACGTGCTTGCTTCATCCCAACACCAGTCCTTCCAGCGCGCGCGGACGGCGCGGCAAGTCTTGCGGCACGAGGAGCAGCGGGACCCGCTCCCGGATGGCGGCGATCTCTTGATCGAGGAGCCGGTTGTAGCGTTCCTCCGTCACGAGACACGCCGCGGCGAACTGCTTGTACTGCTCGTGGCAGCCGGCGCAGTAGCGGGCTTCGTGGCCGTCGGCGTTCACGAACGTCAGCGCGTCGGGAGCGACGGGTTCGCGGCAACCATCACAGGCGATCATCGGCAGATCTTCGACACTTCGTCCGCGTGCGTCTTACACGTCAGGACGGCTTGGCCTTGCGCGAGATTCACGAACCAGCAGCCGCAGGTTCGGATCTCGCAGATCGGTATCGTTCTGAGCGAGTCGGCCATCGTCATGTTGCCGGCGAACAAGTCGCGACCGTCGATCATCGGAACACCCTCGTCATGGCTTCTCCGCAGCAGGACGGCGTGTGCCCCGTGAACGGCGGGCTGCCATCGCACGGCTCGAACCCGTTGAAGTAATGGCCGGGCTGGTGCCGGAACTCGTGGAGGATGACGCGGTAGGCGCGCCCCCCACACTTCCGGCACGTCAGCCACGCATCGTGTTCGTGCCGCCCGGAACAGTGCTGGGCGCACGTAGGACCTTCCGGCGGCAGCGGAAGCGTGCGCGGCGCCGTCCCGGGCAGCACGAGGCGTTGCTTCTGCGCGAAGATCTGGTCCCAGCGTTCGTCGCTCATCCGCGTCTCCGATGCTGGAACACCATCCCGCGCGTGTAGCCGGTGAACGACGGCCGGTCGAGCGCGAAGTAGCGGACGAGATCCGGGAAGTCCTTGTGACGGTCCCTAACCTTCTCCTTCGGCTCCTTGTCGCCGCCGCGCGTCCACTCGTCCCACGTCCAGTGGGTCATCCCGTAGATGAACTTCGGGCACGTGTTGAACACCGCGAACCGTGGACGGCGGGTCCGGGGATCGGGACGCAGGAGTTCGTTGACCTGCGAGATGCCGGCGTTGATCTCGTCGTTCGCGAGATCGCAGCGGATGCCTTCTTGGTCGTACTCCTTGCGGATCGTCCACCCGCGCTGCATCCGGTCGTTCGTCTCGGTGGCGATGTTCGGGTCCATCAACCGCTTCACCGGACGCATCCGATGGCGCTCCTCGAAGGAGCGGATTTCGCGCGCGACGTCCTTCGCGGTGCCCGTCGCCTCGAGCTCCCCGACCATGAACACGTCGTCTGACGGCGCCACCGCGAACCAGCCGATCGCGTCTGCCTTTCGAGGATGCGGGTCGATCACCATGACGACGGGCCAGCCGGCGGGAATCGGGAACGGCTCGATCACGTGCGAGAACTGCGAGAGATCGTCGCCCTTGCACGTCGGGCACGACCCGTCGATGCCGAGCACGCGCTTCTGGCAGCGGTAGCACCACGTCGCGTAGGTGCGCTCGAACATCGAGTACACGACGCCCGAGAGATGGATGAACCGGCCGTAGAGTCGAACGGCCCGCTGCTCGTCGGTCAGTCGTTCCGCGATCGCCTGCACGTCCTCCGGAGAGAGGATCGTGTTGCGCTCGGTGAACAACTGGATGGTGTCGATCTCCGGGTGCTGGTTCGGCCCCGGGAGTCCTGGTTCATAGATCTCGTCGAAGAACCACGCGGCATCGACCTGGGCGGACCCGGCTTCGTCCGGGGGCGTGAACGCCGTGTAGAGCTGGCCGCGGACGTCGAGCGTGCGTAGCCGGTTTTCCCGGTAGATGTCCGAGGGTGGCAATTCGTCGTGGCCGACCCAGTGCAGCGAGGACCCCGCGAACGCCGAGAGGTCCTGGTCGTAGGACATCAGCTGAATCGTGGACGTGCCGCTGACGGAGTTGATGGAGCCGTCCGCCCCCCGCCAGTACGAGTCCACGCTGACGTGGAGGGTCCGATAGCGTTCGGAGTACGCCTTTTCCCACGACCCGCCGGCCAGACAGTGCCGGGGAATCCATCCCCAGTGACCGCGGCCGTCGTTCGGGTCGCCGACGCCGTTCCACTGATCCCAGCGCAGCTTCGGCTTGATGACGGGCTCGATCGTGTCCGTCAGCGAGTTGCACACGAGGCGGGCGCGGATCGGGGCGCGGATCTTCTCGCGCGGATACGTCCCCATCAGAGACACCGGGATGTGGCCCGTCGCCTGAATCGCCAGTTCCGCCAGCATCGTGTCCGTCTTGCTCGAGCGGTTGCCGCCGACGATGGCGACCTCGCGCTTCATGCTCGTGTGCGCCTTGAGCGCGTCGGGATTGCGGACCTGGTAGTAGGCGAGCTGCGTGCCCTTGCGGTCCTCCTGCAAGGCCTGGGTGGTCTGCATCAGGACCGTGCGGAACCACGCCGGATTCTCCCGCGCCCTCGCGATCAGCTCGTCCTGCGAGAGCTCGGAGAGATCCTTGAGGTCGATCACGCGGGCTGGTGCTTCAACTGTCCGAGGCGGCGACAGACCGCCATCCCGACCCGCATCAGCCCCTTGCCGACCACCGAGTCCCCGTGGGCCATCTCGCGCGTCCACGGCTCCGCCACGACCCACACGAGGCGGGTGACGACCGAGGACCGGCGCATCGCGCGCACGACGGTCGGCGCCCAGCGGTAGTAGCCGGCGAGGACGACGGGATCGACCGTGCGGCCGAACGCCTCGTCCGCCTTCCACGTCGCCTCATCGAGGTAGCCCTGGCGGTAGAGCTCCGTGCAGATGACGGTGGCCCCGCCGGCACCTCCCCCTCCGCCGCCCGCGGCCCCCCCGTCGCTCTCGTCGCCGCTGCCGCTCGGGCCCGCCGTCCCGGTCCCCGAAGACGTCCCACCGCCATCCGTTTCGTCGCCGCTCGGTGCCGGCCCGGTGCCGGTCGGCCCCATCCCCGTGTCTTCGCTGAAGGTGACCGGCGCGGTGGTCGTCGTGTCCGGCATCCCGCCGCGGACCCCTGACGAGAACAAGCCCGGCTGACCCTGAAGGCCCGTCACGGCGGTGGTCGGCGCCGCGGTGAACGACGGGTTCGACAGATCCCCGAAGGTCGGCGACGGGATGCCGGACTCACTCAGCGGCCCCGTCCCGAGCGCCCCGACCGCGATCCCGCTGCTGTTCGGCGTCGAGGTGGTCGTCGGAGACGTCGTGCCGCTCAGGAACCCCTCCAGCCCGTTCACGACGCCTTGCAGCCCGCTCACCGTCGCCTGGGACGCCGGGGGGGCCGGCCCGAACGCCCCGAGGCCGAAGTTCGCCAGGCTCGCGGCCAGCCCCAGTCCCGGCACCGCGGCGTTCGCGATCGTCCCGACGAGGCCGTTCGCCACCGTCGAGGGAATGCCGAACTGCGCGCCGAGCTGGGCCGCCGGGGTCGCGGACGCGATCGTCCCCAGATCCCCGAGCAGACCGCCGGAGTTCCCGTGCCCGCCGGAGACCCCGGAGCCCGCGCCCGGCGCCGATGGAGCGCCCGCTTCTCCGGTTGGCCCGCCGGGGGTCCCTGGCGAATTGATCTGCCCGGTTACGGATTCGGCGTTGCCGATCGCCCCCTCAAAGAACCCGATGCCGGGGTTGTACGGGGCCGGGGACGCCGCCGGCATGAACGTGGACGGCTGCCCCGGAAACGCCGTGTCCGACCCCTGGACGCCCGGCAGCGTCACCGGCTGGCCTGACGGACGCCCGGGATAGGCAATGTCCAGCCCGGCCAGACTCAGCGGAGCCGTCAGCATCAGCGCGCCTCCTTCGGCATCTCCGCCTCGATGATCCGGGCCACCTGCCCGAGCCGTGATACCAGCTCCGGCATCGACACCCGGACCTCGTGGAGGTTCGCCACCAACTGCGTCGGCTGCCCGCTCAGGAGCTGCACCTTCTCCGTCGAGATCCCCATCGTGATCGCCAGCGCCTGCCGGTCCTTCGGGCTCAGATCCGCCTTCCGCATCCCGTCATAGGCCCCGAAGAACGTGTCATGCCACGCCGCCAGCATCTCCGGCACGTGCGACTTCTTCAGCGCGTCGATCTCCGGTCCCAGATGCGAGAGGATGTCCCGCACCGTCCGGCGCGGAACCCCCGTCTCGGAGGCAATGGACGGCGTACAGGCCTCTCCCCGAAGCGCCAGGTTCCGCGCCGCCGCTTCCGCTACGGCCCGGACCTGTTCCGGCTGAACCCGGGTAGCCACGGCCGAATCGTATCACGCTATTCCCGACCGGAAATAGTGCCTTTTACACTCACGGGTGCGCGCACCCCACTTTCCCGCACCGCCCCGGCCCCCCGCAGTTCTTCCCGATCCGCCCCTCGTAGACCGGCTCTTTGACCGGCCACACCCCCTTCCGCGCCTCCGCCAGCTCCCCCTTCAACCGCCCCACGTCCAGCCGCAGCATCTCGATCTCAGGCACCAGCAGCCGAAGGCGCGCCACCTCCGCCAGCAGCACCGCGCAATGCGGGCACTCGCCCTTCTGAATCGCCTTCCGTCGCCGGACGCTGTTCGACTCGGGAACCCGGTCCACCGATACGTTGAACCCGGCATACGCGGGATCGACGCTCAACGTCGCGTTCTCCCCCCGGGAACGTTCCCCCTCTTGTTCTCCCCCCGGCGTTCTCCCCTTCCGGCACCGGGAACACCACCGCTGCTTGCCGGCCTCGCGTTCTCCGCACTTCGTACAGGTCGCCATTTGTTCCTCCCGCGTGGGGCTAAACGTCCCTTGACCTCGTTTGTCTCAGCGCTCTGTCGGTAGGGAACCCGTCACCGTGCCCCACATGACGGCCGGGCTGCCCCCAGGCCCCCCTCCCACCCAGCTCCACCCCAAATCGGGTGCCCTCGTACCCACAACGGGTGGTGTTCGGGCCCATCTGCCCCCGAGAGGCGTGCTGCAAGTACGCGAGAAGGCTCGCTTGACAGACTAGTGCGGTTCTCTGTCATCATCTTGTCGCAAATCCCGACCGGAAATGGTGCGATTTGCGCGTGGCGCGTTGGATCAGCGACGGGTAGCGTCCTGCGCCCTAGAATCGGAGCCTGAAGCGTCGCCAGCGATACAGCGACATGAGCCGTCGCCAGAACCCTGCATGGAGGAGCGGGGAGCGGAGGCAGGTTTCGCAGTGCCAGCCGTTGCCGCAGCCCGGGGAGATGTAGCAGTCGCAGGCGCTCATCTGGCGCCCTGACGGGCGGGGTGGTTCATCGTCCGCGCTCCAGTAGGTCCAAGAGGCGGGCTGAGGCGTTCGAGGGGCCGAGGTAGCGGGCGCGGTAGATGCCTAAGGCGTCGGGATCTATGGCGAATGGCTCGGGGTTGGTGACGAGCGGGCGGATGACGCCGGGCCAGTAGCCAAAGGTATACGGCATCCCGGAGTAGCACTCGTGCGTCGTCCTGTGGCCGTCCAGATGCGGCTGGGGCAGGGTCACGGAATACTGAGGCACGCCAGCGTGCGCGAGCTCCATCGCGGCGCCTGACTGGAAGTGGACGGCGACGGTCGCTGACCGGATGAGCCGGAGAGACATCGGTGGGTAGAGTTCCGTGTCCTCGTACACGGCATCAGCGAGCTGTCTCACATACGCAGGGTCCGCGTGCTTACGCCTCGTCTTGATGACGAGGCGTAACTTCTCCGTGTCACACCAGCGCCGCAATCTCGTCAGGAGCCGGCGATAGCCCGCGTAGCGGTACACGAAGCGTCGCCAGCCGCCGACTCGGAGCTTGCACGAGAACAGCAGGAGCATGGGTGAGGACTCACTGGGCAGCGGGCGGGCGGCGGCCCAGGCGTCGAGCTGCGTTGAGCCGAGCGTCGGGGCCCACCAGTCAGACCGATGGCGGTCGGCCAGTCGGTATTGATAATCCGACACGTAGCATTGCAGCATCCCGGGGATGACGGGCGCATTCGCCTGCTCCCAGCTGTAATCCAAGCTCACGAGGCGGGCTGAGGACCAGGCGCTCACATCGTGGGTGTGCAACGTGGGGCCGATGAAGGCATCGGCCGGGGACGGGTCGGTGATAACCGTCGTCGACCACCAGCGGTGCGAGACGTCAGCGTAACGGGCCTGCTCCCCCGGCTTGCGGTCGCGGGTCCAGTACAACAGGACCGTGTGCTTGCGGCGTAACGCTTCCTCGATGACGGGGCCGATGACCTTGAAGTAGCCGATCCGTGCCGCCGGGAAGGCGAGGATCACTAGCGGCGCGCACGGAGGGTGCGCTTGAACGCCCTCTCTGCCACCCACACCGCCAGACACATGCCGATCAGCGAGCCGACCACGAGCCCGAGCAGCGTCATCAGTAGTGTCATCGACTCGTCAGCGCCATGATCAGCACACCGGCCAGCCCACAAATCGCGGCGGTTATAAAGAACGCCGTCGAGAGCCTCATTCCACCTGCCTCCTCAAATGCCACCCCTATGCCGTCTCGCCGCCACTCGGTCACGACTCCCGCTTCTTGTACTTCATCCCCCGATGCGCCCGACCACCGCGGCGCCCGCCTCGGCGCAGCTTCGCCTTGATGTACTCTTGCGCCTCGGCCTTGCTCATGCCGGTGCGCTTGCACAGATTCCAGATCTGCCAGCCCTCGAAACTCGGGAAGTCGAAGGCGGCCATCAGCCGTAGCTCACGATGAGTTCGGGTGAGGTCGAGGACAGGTGCGCGTCTAGGGACGCGATCGTGGCGTCCCGTTGCTCGGTCGTCGCCCCGTTCAGACCCATTCCGTCAGCCTCCACGAAGTCAATCCAACGGCAGCGGCGGGGAGCCCCAGTGTTCCAGCCGGCGCGGCGCAGCAGGGTCCTCATCGGTCCAGCACGGTCCGCATGGCGGTGATCCACGAGTCGAGACGCTGGCGCTGCGCGCGGGAGCCGGCCTTGAACGCGGACGCGCCGATCGTCCCGCCGCCGAGATGGACGTAGAACGGAATCGCCCGGTCATCGCACGCAACGTCGCAGGTATGCCCTCTGAAGGCGGCCTGATACAGCATGGTCGCCCGCCAGCCTGGTTCAACACTCTCGGCAACGTCGTACTCCGGCATCTTCGGCGCGAGATTCATCGTGGCAAACGTAGCCACATCGAACAGCGTCCCGGCGGAATGACCGCGCTGGCTCCGCCGGCTCACGATCGCCGCCGCGGGCAATGGCTGCCGCAGGAGATAGGACAGCCAGCCGGCGCGGACGGGCAGCGCGTCGTCGTGCATGATGAAAACGTGCGAATATCCCGCAGCCCCGGCCCGATCGAGCGCGCCGCGCAGCATGCGGAGCGCGAGCGCGTTAGCCTCGCCGCCGCGTTCGTCCCACGGCCCGTGATCCAGCAGGAACACGTCGTGGGGGACGTCCTGCGTGAACCGCGCTATCGCATCGCGGGCGAGGTTCGCCAGCGCGCGCTCGCCTGAAGACGGGATCAGGATGGCGACACGCCTCGCCGCGGCCTTGATTTGCAGCGCCTCCAGCATGGCCGTAAGCGTGTCGTTCATCGCCACGTCGCACGCGCGGCCGGCAGCCGCAGCGGCCCTGGCGGCCGTCCCGAAGGATGCAGAGGTCGCGGCCGTGGCCGCGGCCGACGTGACGGCGGCGTTAATGGCCATGAAGACGGCGAGGGCGGGGTCAGGCGAGGTGACCACGTTCGCCGCCGCGATGGCCGCGTGAGCGGTTGCCGACCAGTAGCGTTCATAAAACGTCCTCCGTGCGGCCCACGCTCCGTGGGCCGCCGCGTCGAGATCCACCCGACTAGCCTCGCCATGCCGGTACGCCTCCGCGGCCCGCAACACCTCATACGCGCGTCGGTCCACCGTGAGGCCGCGCGCCGCAGCCCGGTCCAGCGCCTGCGTCCCCACCACCAGCGCGAACGCGCGCAGCGTATCCGTGCAGTCGGCGGCCCAGAGCACCCGGCGCTCGCTCGCGCACACCTTGTCCTCGTCGCGCTCGATCGCCCCTGACAGTTCCACGCGGGACACGACGCACGGCATTCCGGGCGGCGCATAGCGCAGCGCATCCAGGGCGCGCTCGCTGGCGTGTAGACCGCGCGCGCCCAAGGCTAGGGGCGGCAGCACGGTGTACGTAGCGACGTCGAGCGGCTGGCCATCGCGGAGTTTCCAGTTCGCGGCGAAATGCCAGCCGATCATCCGACGAGCTCCGTGTAGACCGCCATCGTCCCGCGCACGCACCGCTCCCACCGGAAGTGGCGGTCGATCCGCTCGCGGGCCGCCTCGCCGAACAGGCGCCGCACCGGAGCGTGGTCGATCAGGAGTCGCAGCGCACGCACATAGTCGTCCTTCGTCCGGCAGACGAATCCCGCGTCGCCGACGAGCTCCGGTAGTGACCCCGCGTCCGAGGTCACAACCGGCAGCCCGGAGGACATGGCTTCCCCGACCGCTAGGCCGAAACCCTCCATCGACGACGGGAACACGAAGATGTCCGCGCGCTGATACCACGCCGGCTTGTCCGCCTCCGGGATGTACCCGCTGCACGAGAAACCTTGCGCCTCGAGCATGGCGCGGTCCGGGCCGTCGCCCGCGATCACGAGCGACGCGCTCGGGCGCTCGACCGCGCGCCACACGTCGAGAAGCAGGCCTAGGTTCTTTCTCGGCTTCAACCCGCCGAGGAACAGGACGCGGACTTTTCCGTCATGCGGGACCTGCCGCGGCGTGAAGCGGCGATCGATCCCGTAAGGAACGACCCGCACGTGATCCGTCCTGAACCCTTCCGCCGCCATCTGGCGCCGAGCGAACTCGCTGCCGACGATCACCCGGTCCACCAAGCGGACGACTTGCCGCTCGACCGGCCACGGCCCCGCGTCAAGGTGGTGGTGATGGGCCACGATGGGAACGGACCACCCATAGCGGCGCTTCGCGATCAAGCACGCCGGCCCCATGAACTTGAGGCTGTGGACGCGGAGCACATCGAACGGGTGGAGATGCCGGAGGGCCCGGGGAACGACGAACGGGGCGATCGTCCAGTGCAGTCCTCGCGCAACCGGAAATCGCGTCACAGCCCGCCCGAGGCTCGCAGGATGCGGCTTCCCGTGGGCCAGCAGGATCTTCTGCTGGGCTGGCAGGCGCGTCAGCAGATCGACCTCGTAGCGTTCGCCCCCGGAGTTCGTTTCCGGGTCGAGACCACAGTGGGGGGAACAGACGACTATCAGGGGGGTCCCTCCGGCCGTCCGCCGCGCCCGTCGTCGTCTTCGTCCGTCCACGGCCTGATGTGCGGCTTACGCGCCCCGAGCAGTTGGGGCAGATGCTTCCCGCACGCCGGATTCACGAGCTCGTCGCCGCAGACAGAGCAGCGCGCTTCGCCCGTCTCGGGCGCCTTCGGGCCTGCGGCGTGCAGCGCGGCCGCGAACGGTCGCAGCGCGTCGCGGACTTCGTTGCAGTGGAAGTTGTGGCGCTCGTCCCCGGGACAGGCGTAGTCGCCGCAATGCGCGTAGCACGAGTCCGGGTCGTCAGGATCACCGAGCAGGTCGATTAGCTTCCGCCGCGCCGTCTCCATGCTCAGTCCCCTTCGCGCCGACGTGTCCAGCGGTAGGCGTTGTTCATCGCGTCCTCGTCGATCATTCCGGCATACAGGTGGTTCGCGCGCGACGGTTCGACGTACGTCCTCACCCACTTCCCGCCTTGCAGCGGGTGTTGCAGGTGCTCCACGTACCGCCGCGCGATCGGCTCGGTCAGCGCGACGGCGCTCAACACGGTCGCGCCAGATTTAGCGAGGCTCCACACGAGCCAGATGGGGATCTCCCGCTCCAGTACGGCGCCCTCGCTGGCGCCCGAGGCGGGCGTTGCGCCTCCGGCGCGAAGGCGGGCGCGCTCGTCGAAGGCATTCGCGGCGGCGACGATGAACTCGGCGGTTGCGCGGCCCGCTACGAGCGCGACGGGGCCACTCTCACCCAGCGGCGGATAGATGCCGTACTCGTCGTCCAGTTCGCCCTCGTACGGCGCGTCGGGGAAGTGGTGCTCGACGTACCTCCACCGCTTCGGGTGCCCGATCGTCTCGCCCTTGCCGTGAGGCCCGGACACCTCCCACGGTCGCGCCGGCACCTCGCCCGCCTCGGACGCCATCGGTGGCGGTGGGGCGACGAGGGCGGCGGCCGTCAGGCGTCGCGCTTCGACTTCCCGCCGGGCCTTTTCTTGGATCGCCTCGTGGATGGTGTAGCCCTCGCGCTGGATATCGTCGTAGGTCACATCCGCGCGCTGCCACGCCAGCAGGGCGGCTCTCAGTCGCTCCTCGGGGGTCATCGTCGGGCGCCCTCGACGGGCGGGGTGTCGTGCCTCAGCACGCACCGCTGGCCGACCTCGGCGTGCGCTCGCGCGGCTCGGAAATCGAACACGTTGAGGGACGCCAGCACGAGGTCAAAGTCCTTCGCCGCCTGCCGCAGCGCGCTTCGCAGCGTCTCGGCGCACGCCCCGCACAGGCTTCCGCTCCCTAGATCACACCAGCTACACATGGGGAGTCTCCTTGGCGCCCTCGACGGGCGTACCCGCAGCCTTCGGGAGCAGTTCGGCCAGCGCGTAGCGGAGCAGGCACACCGCGTCCACCTCGTTGTCGTCGTACTCGCGCTTCCCGAGCCATCCTCGAGCTATGGCAGACTCGGTCATAGCGAACTTGTCGCCGCGGCCTGAGCCCGTCGCGAACTTCTTGAGCGTGGCCGAATGCACAGCGGCGTGCTCGATCTCCCACTCAGCGCAAAACTCCTGCACGCGGGTCGCGAACCCCGCCGCCACCTCGGTCGCGGCACCGCCGCGATGGTGCGTCTGCTCGTACACGACGAGATTGAACGAACGGCCCAACGACAGACGGTTCACCTCGTCCAGCCAGCGGTTGAAGCGCAGGTAGCGCATCCCCGGCGACTCGCCACGCTTCACGTCGAACACCTGCACACCCGACGTCATCACCGACCCGACGCGAGTTGCCCAGCCCGTCTTCGTCCCGAGATCCAACGCCAGTACGTTCACCGCGCGCTCCTTTCGTTCCCTTCGGACACCGCGTCGAGGGCCGCCAGCGCGGCGACCAATTCGTCGGCGCCGACCGCTCGCGTCTCTCCGTCCGCGACCTTGCGCGCCAGCCCCGCGTACGTCGCATAGACCTGCGCCGCTTCCGCGACCGCCAAGAGCGCCTTGTACGTGTTCCGGGCGGTGGCGATGAACTCGGCGTTGGCTTTAGCCTCGGCCATTGGGATCGGCGGGGTGCCGGGTGTGCAGACCGCGCTACCAGCCGTGCGCCCGTACGTCTTGGCGATCATCGCCAAGCCCTTCACCGATATGGCGACGTGATGCTGCCCGCTACCGCTCAGGTTTCCTGCGCGCCACTCGCCCGCCGTCGCGGCCGCTTCCAGGGCTTTCAGCCGGTCAAGGGCACTCACGCGGGCGTCCCTTCGGGACGAGGGTCGCGGCGAACCAGCAGGTAGCCGCCGTAGTAGCCGTTGCTGTCGTTGCGATAGTCGATCGTCGCCGTCCCGTGCTCGGTCGTGATCGCCAGCCCGTAGTACGCGCGCGTCGTGTGTTCGTCGGGATCACCGAGCTCCGGCATCTCCGCTTCCTGAACGTTCGTCACCGTGCCGCACAGCGCCGTCTCGTTGAGCACCTGCTCAACCCATGTGTTCGAGCATCAGTCCCCTTCGGGGATCAACTGCACCGCGCCCTCATCGGTCAGCAGCGTGATGCCGTCCGCGTCGATCGTGACTTCACGAATCGTCATGCCCACGAGCGTGTTGAGATCGCTACGCATAGTTCGCGTCTCCCTCGGGTGAGTTGTTCACTTCGCGCCGCCGGTCCCCGCCGAGGCGGCCACGCCCGTCCTGCACCCCGTACAGCCGGAGGAGCCGCACGAAGTACGTGCGCTGCATCCCGAGCGATGCGGCCGCGCGCGTGCGATGCCCGTCGTGCGCGGCCAGCGCCTCCGCCAGCAGATCGCGCTTGAAGGCGAGCACCCGGCGCTCGTAGGCGTTGATACCAGGCGTCATCAGCGTGATCCGGGGCGTCTGGCGGCGACGAGCTCCGCCGGCCGGCACAGACGCCGCGTGTGGACTCGCCGGGCTGGCGTGGAGGCCACTTTTCTTCCGGCCCAATACCCTACTGGCGGGGTCGGGCCGATCGCCCGCCACAGCGCCTTGTAGCTCGTCACACGCGGGGACGGTGGATAACTGGCGTCTCACGGGCGTCGCTCCGCGACGGGCTCGCCCGCGAACAGGACTTCTTGGCGAAGTCTTTTGACCGCGATCTCGCAGTACCTCGGCTCGATCTCGATCCCGATGGCGCGCCGGCCGAGGTTCTTGGCGGCGTGCAGGGTCGTGCCCGACCCCGAGAAGGGCTCTAGGATCAGATCGCCGGGACCGCTTTCGCGGATGATCCGCTCGATGAGCGCAATCGGCTTTTCGGCGGCGTGGCCGTTGGGGCGGGCACTCGCCCACTGAGCGCGCCAGATGTCTGGAAGGCCACGGTTCGGAATCGCGAAGCCGTCATGCGCGAACAGCGCGACGAGTTCATACGATGGCCGCAGCCCCTGCACGCCGCCGGGGCCGATCCACTCCTTGTCCCACACGAGCAGAGATTCGATCGGCCACAGCGCCTCGTAGGCGGCTCTGGCGAGGATCGGGAAGCTGCGCCACGAGTTGAAGATCCACGCCGCGCCTTGCCGTGATTGCGTGAGACGGTACGCCTCACGAATCCATGAGGCGTACCACCGCGCCCCGTTCATCAGGTCGCCCCACCCGCCCGCCTTGCCCTCCTGCGCGGTCGATGCGAGGCCGAAGGAGTACGGCGGGTCCGTGACGACCAGATCGACGCTCGGCAGTAACGGCATGATGTCGAGCGCGTCCCCGCAGTAGAGCGTGATCCCCGGCTCCTCGTGAAACAGGTAGTCGCGGAGGGACTTCATGCGAACTGCGTCCGCTTGAAGCTGCCCGCCGCCGTCAGCGAGTGCGCCTCTTTCGCCAGCAGGCTCGGCGTGCGGGCGCCGCCGGCTCCGCGCCGCGAGCGCATCTCGATCCCGTCCTTCCGCATCCGCGAGACCTGGTGATCGAGCGTCCCCGGCCGCACCTTGAAGTCCCGGCAGATCGCCGCCACCGCGTCGCCGGCATTCCACCGCTGCGCCAGCAGCGCCGTCCGCTCCTCGGTCCACACGACGCGCCGCCCGATCTTCGCCACCGGCCCGAGCGGCACCGCCGCCGCAGGCGGCGCCCAGGAAGGCGTGAGGACCGCCGTGACGCTCTTGCCGTGGATGCAACTGACCACCCGGACCTGCTGGTAGCCGTCCGAGTCCGTCGCTTCGCGGATGATTCCGCAGGCCATGACGTCGTGCATCAGGCGCCCTCGACGGGCGAAGAAACGGCGGCGTGTTCACGCTGTGCGTCGATCAGGCGCTTGGCTTCGTCGAGCGCGGCTTTCGTGCCGACCAGCCAGCCGCCCGCCTCGCGGTACACCATGCAGGCGTGGCCCGCCGGCATATCCGCGAGCACGATGCCGTCGCCGCGCCAGAACACGGCGTTGCCGAGTCTGAGCAGCGTCGGCTTCGCGTCCTCGCCGTCGTCGTCCTCGTCGAAGCCGGCCGCCTTAACCAGCGCCGAGTAGATCGCATTCCCGAGCTTCGTGCGCTCCTGCTCGGCTTCCGCGCGCGCCTCGGGACCGAGCCACGAGAACCACTGCGTGACAATGTCGAGCGCCGTGTCGTGCAGCGAGTCCATCGCCGCGCGCGCCATCGCGTCGTTCATTCCCCTGCCCTCCGTCCGTTCGTCGTTCACCACCACGCCCCGCGCGCAGCGCGCCCTCACAAGGCCACCGCCCGCGCAGCAATCTGCCGCATGTACTCCCGGAACAACTCCCGGTGCCCCTGGATCTCGAGCGCGCACCGCCCGCACGTCTCCCCGTTCCGCCGCCCCGCCGCCCACTCGTGCGGACACGTCGCCCGCCGCCGCAGCGCCGGAATCTGGCACCCGGAGCACAGCCGCTTGCCGCGGTCCTCGAGACAGGGCGTGTCGTCCTCGAATGCGCGGACGGACGAGTCGTGCGAGCCGCAGGCGTAGCAGTGCTGCACGGGCGTCCACGCGCCGCGGCTGCGCTCGTCGCGGATCTTGATGCACGCCAGGCACCGCTCCGGGTCCGGGTGTGTCTCGCTCTCGGGCTCGAGCGCAGGCGCTTCCGTGTCGCGTCGAATGCGGCTCATCGGCGCACCGCCTTTCGCTCCTCGCCGTTCTGACGCCACATGTCGGCCTTCGCGACCCAGCGGCGCAAACGCTCCCGAAGGTTCAGCCGCGCGATCTGCGCTGGCGTGAACTTGCCTTGTACGTGCGCCATGTTTTTGCTGGCTTGCACGAGCAGGTCGAGCTTCGGATAGCCGTCCCGCAGACTGATCCACCAGTCCGGGACCGATAGCCACTCGGTACGAAAGGGCTCAGGACAGGCTTGCAAGAACTCGAAGTCGGCTGAAAGCAACAGCCCTTTCGCCTTGTCCAAGTCTTCCTGAGACAACGTCCTTGGCGTCTTAGAACTGCTCTTTGGAGCTTCTAGAAACTTAGAACCAACAGCACTTGCTGCTTTAAGGGTCGAAAAGACCCCACCGTTTTGTGACACGTCACGTGACTCGTCACGTGACCTATGCCTCTGCTGCCGCTCCCGATCGTTGGCGCGTCGAGCCTCGATCTCTGCTTCGACGGACGAAAAGTAGCCACCGGCATACAGGCGAGCGATGTGCGCTCCAGCCGTTGCCTGGGTGTCTTTGTCGTACCGCTCGAACAGCTCGACGGCCTTCAAGAGCAGTTCGACCTCTGGCTTCACTCAGCCACCGTTGGCAGCCGGGCGCCCTTGCGTCGATTGCACGGGCCGCAGAGGGCCTGAAGGTTCTCGAGGTCGTCACTGCCGCCGCGGGACCACGCGATGATGTGGTCCATCTGGAGGTCGTGGGTTCGCCCGCAGTGCTGACACACGCGGTCACGTTCGATCACCGCGTCTCGCACGGACTCCGGGATCGGTGGCCGAGATGGTCGCGGTCGGGAGCAGCGCGGCCGGCGGTTCCGGCAGTAGAACCGGAACATCTCGGTGACGACGAGGGCGCGGTCCTCGGGCGAGAGCGTCAGTAGCAGCCGCTCGACCTTGGCATGTACGGCGGTCGCTCGCGGCGTCACGCGGCCACCGGGGTAACTGGCTGCCCGAACTGACTATGAAAATGCACTCGGATTCTAAAAAAGGGGGTCATTGCGCCTCCCGCGCCGCGAACTTGTTGGCGGCGGTCACGATGCGGAAATCAAATCGCTCGGCGCCGAGCGGGGTGACGACGAGGCGGCCCGTCGCATAGTCGAAGTCCGTCCGGTCATGGCAGGCACGACAAACGGCCACGAGATTCGACGGGTCGGAGAGCGGGCCACCAGCCGATCGTTTGACGACGTGATGCGGGTCCACGGCGATCGCACGGCAGCGGCGGCCCTCGAGGACGACTTCGCAGCGGCCGGCGGCCCGCTGGAACACGAGCGCGACGGCCTGCTTGTAGGGGCGGTCCTGGCGTCTCCGCTTCCGGCTGACCGGACGGAGCGGGCGCCCTCGACGGGCGGGCGCTGCGCGCCTCACGGATTCGCCTCGAAGAACGCGCGGGCGAAGTTCGGCGGGGTGATCGCGTCCCGCGGGCTGGCGTTCTCCAGCTTCGTCTGCCAGGTGGACGGCTTCGTGCGGCGCCCGACGGTGTACATCGGCGGCGTGAAGCGGCCCCAGAGGCCGGTCGGCTTCTCTCCCGCGTCGCCGTACTCCCACTGGCGGAACTTCCACGCGGGCGGGCCGAGATAGCGCCGCAGTTTGTTCATCGGGTTCTCGAGCGCCCACCACACCGGCCGGTAGATCACCACCGCACGCAGGCAGGCATCCACGACCGACAGGGCGGCCCGGAGCTCGTCCTCCGTCGGTTCGTAGCGGTTGCGCGCGTACGAGAACACCGTGCAGGGCGGCGCCGCGAGGATGCCGTGGACCCGCAGGCGCTCGTACCGCAGCAGGCGAACATCGTTCGGGAGATCGAATCCCCGGACGTCGTACCCCGCCAGCTTGTAGGGTCCGACCACAAGCCCGTCCCCGCACACAGATCGAGCACCACGCGGTGTCTCACCGCCGCGCCCCGCCGTTCGACGGCGCCGACGGCGTCCCTTCGGGACGGGCGTTCTCCCGACGCAGGGCGCGAATCGCGGCGACGCGCACGTTCTCGGGCAGGCGCCCGAACAGCTCGACGCACAGCCGCTCGAGATCGCCGATCGCGTTGCCGGTGCCGCCCATGATCTCGATGGCCTTGAAGGCCACGCGGATCTGCGCTTCCTGCTCCGGTGTCGCGCAGGACGCCACGATCTTCCGCCAGAGGGCGTCCGCCTGATGGCTCACGCGATCCTCACCGCGCAGAAGTCACACTCGCGCGTCCCCGGCGGGACCAGGACGCGGGCCAGCCGGACCAGCGCGGCCCCCAGCCGGAGGTCGTGGGCGCAGTCCGCGCACAGCGTCGCCTCCGGGGAGCGATACACCGGGACCAGCGGGCGCCCTTCGGGCGGGGCGCTCATCGCAGCACCCGGAAGACATTGCCGGCGACGATCAGCCCGACGATGGCGGTCCACGTCTGCCACGACCACGGATCGAACTTCGTGATGGCCGACACGACCACGCCGACGAGCACCCCGAACGCGGCGCCGAGCAGAACGCTCATGCGTGCCTCCCCGTCGCGAAGCGACGCCCCTGCGGTTTCCACTTCGACACCCGCCCCTCGGTCATCACGTAGGCGAGCGCCCGCGCCGTCGTCCACGCGAGCCGTTCCCGCCCCGCCTCGGCCCTGACCCAACTGAGCACCGCGTCGTCGTCCATCGGCACCGGCCCCTCGGGGACTTGCGACGAGGGCGCGGGGCGGAAATGGGCGATGTGCGCGAGCGCCTCACGCATGCGCTGCTGGCCGGGCGCTGACAGCGGCGTCGCCGGACGGGCGCCGCCGAGCGTCGTGGAGAAGCGCACCTTGGTCCGGGCGTAGCGGCCGCTCATGTGAGGCCATCCTCGGGGAGCGGGCTAACCACTACGTAGGAGCCGTCCTCCAGTTTGCGGATCACGCGATAACCGCACCGAGTCATCAACCCGTTCGCGAACACGCAAAACCCCGCCTCCAACTGCTCGGGCGTCACAATGCGGATGTGCTCCTGCGTGCTCACGCATTCCCTCCGCCCGTTAGGCGAGCCGGCTGTCCGGTTCCGCGCGTCACCGTCAAGGCGTAGCTTTCATCCGGGCGGACCTTCGTGGGGACCATCCCGCCGGCCCTCATCGGCGGCCATCCAGCAGCGCGACGAGCGCGGTGAAGCACGCGACCGCGGTAGCCGACGCCGCGCTCGCCGGGAATCCGGTCAGCGCGCAATAGACGGCCCCCGCCGCAGCGACGGCCGACCACATCGCCCACAAGAACGCGAGCCAGCTCACGCCGCCCCCTCCGAGTCGCTGGACGACTTCTGGCGGGACTTGTGCGACCGGATGCCCTGTTCCTTGCGGGCCGCCCGTTTCGACGGCTCCACGGACGCGCAGCGGACGCACACGTACCCGGCGGGCCGATACGGCAGGCTCGGCCACCGCATCTCGCCGCACGCGGTACAGCGGGTCTCAAACGTCGGCATCAGAACGGCACCTCCGTCTGCGTCCGCCGCTGCTCCCGCCAGTCCTTCACGCCCTGCTCGTCGCCCATCGCGAGGTACAGGGCGCGCAGCTTCTTGAGGTCCGTGTCCTTCGCGTTGAACAACTGGCCGCCGAGGAAGTCACGCGAGAGCGCGTCCCGCTCGTCGGTCGTGAAGTTGTGGCGCTTGAGGCCGCGGGCGATGCCGCCCTGGAACCGGACGCGGTTCCGCTCCTCGGGGGCGTCGTCGTCTGGCGCATCGAGCGCGGACGCCGGCACCGTCTCCACGCGCCGCCCCGCCGTCGCGAGCGGGGAGACGCCCTTGGCGGCGACGCCCTCGTACTCGAACGGCGGATCCGCGTTGACGTCGTGCGGAATGTCGCCGTCCGACTCGAGCCCGACGAGGTTCGTGTTGCGCCCGTTCGTCTCGATGGCCGGCGTCACCGCCACCTTGGCGTCGCACATCTTTTCCGCTCGCCCGGCGAGCGCCAGATCGAACGTGCTGGCCTTGCGCCCGTCGCTGAACTCCACGTCGAAGCGCGTCCACGCCTTCCCGGTCTTGGCGCTGGTGCCCTTCTGGGTGTGGACGGCGACGATGCGGAGGGCGCCGGATGGCTCGGGCGCGGTGGCAGGCGCGGCCTTCGGGCGCTCGGCGCGCTCCTTCTTCGGCGGGGCGTCCTCGCGCTCGGGATCGTCCCCGGTCGGCATCAGGAACGTCTTGAGCAGGAAGTACTTCTCCCCGCCCGTCATCGCCTTGTAGAGCCCCTTGTCCTCCTTGTCCGTGCCGGCGCCCGCCCACTTCCGCGTCAGTTCCTCGCCCGACTCGCCGTCGAGGAACGTGAACGACATGGCGAGCGTCGTCAGGACCGAGCCCTTGTCCCCGACCGGGACGCGATCCGCGGACTCCACGGAAGGAATCAGCATCACCTTCCGGTCGGCGAGCTCCTTGCGGATGACGCCGGCAATGTCGGCCTCGGTCGCGTAGTCGTAGCCGTGGAAGTCGTTGCGCCCCCGCTTCGGGACGCGCTCGACGGCGGCCATGACTTCGGCCAGCTTCGTGACGAGGGTTTTGGGCGTGCCGTTGGCGCTCATGCGGCGTCCCCGGACACCCCGCCGACCTTGCGCGCGATGGTCAGGAAGTCGAACCGGTGCGTGTCGTTGAGGTGGATCAGCAGGAGGGCTTCGTCGGTCGCCGACCAGTCACACACGCTGCACCGCTGCGGAGTGCGTGACAGGTCATACGCCGTATAGATGTCCGCGTTGACTGGGATCGCGTCGCTGAGAGCGATCACGGCGCACTTGGCCCTGTCGCCCGCCGTGGTAGGTACCCCGCGGAACCACTGCGGCACCCCGTCGAGCGCCGCCTTCACCAGCACTTCTCTCGCTCGTTCGTTCATCGCACCCTCTCTTTCGTCAATCCCTCGTACTCGGCGGCATCGGACGGACTCAGCGACACCCGCAGGCGCAGCGTCTGATCCCGCAGCGACGCCTTTTTCTTTTCCAGCGCGTGCTGCGTCGCGCTGATCTGCTTCAGCGCCAGTTCCAGGGCGTGCAGGCGGGCTCCGGGAGTCATGGGCGCCCTGCGGGCGAGTCGCCTTCGGCCAGCGCGAGAGCTCGTTCGGCGTCGTCGTATTCCCGACACGTGCAGTCCGGCCGGTCGCGGAAGTGCGCGAGCCGCATCGCACGCAGCGCTGCGACCAGCGCGTCGTGCGCGTTTACCGCGCGGACGATCAGGTCGGCGTTGGCCTCCATGACCGGCAGCCGCGACAGGACGCATTCATGCGCGACGACAGCCACCAGCGAGCCATCACCGCCTTTAACCGTGGCTTGGTCGTTACGGTCGGGGTTGCCGACCTGCCAAGGTCGCGCCGTCGCCTCTCCGCCCGTCTCGGGCGCCATCACACGCTCCCCAGCGCGAGCAGGAGGTAGAGCGCCCCCGTCACCAGCAGGGACAGGACGGCGGAGAGGAGAACGTCACGCATCAGGGGCACTCCCTTCGGGAGTGGCTGCCGCTGGTGCCGACACGGCGCGTCGAGGAACGAACATCTTGTGTAGCGCGACGGCGCACTTACAGCACTGGGCGTGCGCGGCCTTGTACGGGTGGTCTTCGCAGTAGCAGTGCTCGCAAGGCGAAAACACGCGCGGCCTCCAGTCTTGCGGCGGCGGGAAAAACGACCCGCGCGCGCACTCAGCGCAGCGACAGCGGCAATTCGTGGGGTGCGGACAGCCGATGCAGTTGCACACGCCCATCACGCGCCACCGTCCTTTCGTCTCGACGTCACGGGTGCCGCGACGTAGGCGCCCTCCGGGCGTTGCGGCTGCGCCGCGCTCGGCGTGGAGCCGGCCCGAGTGGCCGACTCCATCGCGGCAAGCGCGTCTTCCAGTTCGCGGATGCGATCCACCGCGCACCGGTCCACGATGGTGTTGCCGCACTTGCAGCGGATCACCCCTGCGAGGAACCGAGCGCGGCGCGCACGCCGGGGACGCTGTGACGGGTGCGGGCGACGCGGCGGGCACTCCGCTTCCCCGCCGGCACCGCCGTGCGCGAACCGAGCCGCTGCTGCCCGCCGGGAGGGTTCAGCCAGTAGTCGCCCGGCTTGAACTCCACGCCGCGGTCGAACGACACGATCTCGCGCTGCACGGACGGCGGGACGACGTAGCGCGTGGCGCGCGGCCCTTTGACGAGATACGCCACGGAGTGCGACAGGAGCACGCCATCGAGGTTGAACTTCCGCCGGCAGGCCACCGCCATCGCACACGTCTGATGGCTCTTGCGCCGCCCCTTCCGCGCATCGGCCGGCGTCACTTCGATCTCGATGGGACCGTGCGCGTCCGTGACCTTCTTCACGCCCGGAAAGTGCTTCTGAACGATGCCGAGACTATTCATTGCCACCCTGGACTCCCCCTTCAGTTGGTGTTGTGTTGACTGCTTCTCCGCGCGCCTCGCGCGCCCCCCGCCCCGGACAGGGCTTCGTCCACTGGCTCCCCGGATAGATGCGGTCGCACCGGGCGCAGTGGAACCAGCCCTCGGGCAGCTCCCCGTCCGGGTGGAGGAACGACACCGCGTGCGTCATCCGCTCGTCCTCGATCCACACCGCGTCGTCCATCAGGCGCCCTTCGGGCGTTGCGGCTTCGCCGCGCTTCGGTAGCCGGCGTATTCCGCGACCAGCGCGGCCTCGCACTCGTCGGTGCAGGCCGACCGGCCGCCGTACGTGTATTCGCCGCAGTTGAGACACTTCCCCGTCGGCTCTGGCGCGCCCTCGGGCCACGGCTCGTACTCGCCGGTGCCGCGAGACGGGAACTGCGCGACGGTCGGATCGACTACGCGCCCGTCTGGCGCCACGAGCCACCAATGCGCGCGGCGTCCCCACATCGGGCAGTGGTAGTGCCCGCGCACCCGGCGTAGTTCGGGAAACTCCTCCGCCATCGTCGCGGTGATTGCCGCGCACAGGCCGATGGGGTCCGCCGGCACCTCGGCGCGAATCCAGTCCTCGTACCGCTCGTCACTCATCGCGGACTCCACCGGACCCGCTGCCCGGCCAAGCGCGTCCGCGGCTCCGTCAGGGGATAGGCACGTGGCGCCATCGCGTCCTGCCGGCGGCACCCGCCACACCGCGCAGCGGTGCCCACGTAGCCGGTCTCCGCATCCGGGACCATCTCCGTGTCCTCGAGGGCGTCCGGGGCGCCGCAGCGGTCGCACCTCATCGGGCGCCCTCGACGGGCGTTGCGCCTTCGGCGCGCTCCTGCTCCCACTCGCGGGTGACGAGCGCCTTATGGGCGCGGATCAGTAGCAGGTGCTCGCGCTCGGTCTCAGCCTTCGCCCGCTCAAGCCGCTTCTCGGTGGCACGCAGAAACGCCTGCCACGCGCTCTCGGGGGTGAAGTGGCACTCCTGCGGGTCGTGATGCGTGCGGCAGTAGAAGGCCAAGCCGCTCCGCTCCGTCGTCACCCGCTTGTCCGTCTGCTTGATGACGCGCGCCCGCTCCAACGTCGCGCGGCCGTCGAAGACGTCCACCGCGTAGATCCACACCGCCGCTTCTCCGCCCGCCTCGGGCGCCATCAGGAGGCCCCGCCATACGGAGGCCGCGGAGGATGCGCCTTGTGCGCCTTGGAGGCCCGGCCCCGCCCGCAGACGGTGCACCGGGGATACTTCTGGTAGTCGAGCGCCCGCCCGAACGGGCTCTGCCCCTTGGCGTCCGACAGGATGCGGTCGTACTTCTTCTGCTGGAGGCCCGAGCGGTCCTTCATCGGGCGCCCTCGACGGGCGGCGAAGCGCAGCCGTCCACGTGGGCCAGCAGGGCCTTTGCGCGCTCGGCCCAATACTCGTGGGCGAGCGTCGCGCCGTCGTCGTACGAGCACGTCGCCGCCTGCGCCATCAGGTCGTGGATGAACGCCCGCATCGCGTCGTGGTGGTTCACCGCGCGAACGATGAACTCGGCGTCCGCCGCCGGGACGACTTGCAGATGGCTTCTGCGGGTGACGCTGGCTGAGCGGCAGATCCGCGCCGCGCAGCAGGATCGCGCCGCCCTGACTACAGGGACTCAGACTCCACGGTCGCGGCGTCGCTTCACCCGCCGCGTCTCGCGGCGCCATCACTGCGCCTCCCGGAGCGCCGCGACGCCCGCACACCGCGGACACCGTCCCCCGTACCCGTGCCCTGCCGGGAGACGGTGACACCGGAGGCAGAGGCGGGTGTTCTCGCTACTCTGTCGAACTACACTCAGCGGGGGGTCCGCGCGCTCCGTAACCCCGCGAAATGATGCACACGGCTGAGTAATCCTCTTCTCGGATCGGACGTCGCTAGTGCCCGTCATTCCTCACCTTTTGATCGTTCGATTGCTCTGTCTGCGGCCCGTTACCCTGCGGGACAGTGAAGTCGTTACCGAGGTACCGATCCAGGCCGACGTACTGCTGCTGGCGGGCGGCGTGGAGCTCGTCCGGGACGATGTGGTCGTACGCCTGAATCGAGTGCGGATTGGCGTGGCCCATCATCCGCGAGCGGATCGACGGGTCGATCCCACCCCGGCGCCGGACGACTTCCATCGTGTGCCGGATCGTGTGAGCCCCGACGCGGAACCGCGTGATGCCGGCGCGCTTCGCGATCGCCGTCGCCAGGTGGGTCAGGCTCGAGGTCGTCATTGCCTCGCCGCGGCTGTTCGTCAGCAGCGGCTGATCGGGATGCACCCGCCCCTCGTTCAGCATCGTCGTGTGCAGCATCTCCACGACGGACGGCGACACCGGGATGTCCAGCTTCCGGCGGTTGCGCCCCCGGCCCTTCACGACGACGGACAGGTAATAGAGGCCGTTCACGTCGTGGAGATCCCCGACCTTCGCGCGCGTCAGTTCCAGCGACCGCAGGCCGGTGTCCACGAGCAGGGCGCGGGCGTTGCGCTGCCACGGCTCCGTCAACTCGACCGCGAGGAACGCCGCGAGTTCCTTCGGGTAGAGGTACTTCCGCTCGCGCTTGACCGCCTGCGGCCACTCAAACGCGGCCGTCGGGTTCGTCGTCATGTACGGCTTGCCCGTCCGGCTGTTCTTGTGCTGCATCCCGTACTTCGCCAGCGTGGACAGGGCGGCCAGCTTCGTGATGATGACGTTGATGCTGACCCCGAGTTTCGCCAGCTCCTCCGCGAACCCGAGGGCCGTGTCCTCGTTGAAGGACCGCACCTCGTCCCGGAGCCCCGCCGTCTTCGTCACGTAGTCCACGAATTGGCGCCACGTGCGCTCGTACGAGCGGATCGTCAGCGGCGAGTAGTCCTTGTAGGTGAGCAGATGGGTCGAGCAGGCTTTGTAGAGGTCGGTAATCATGGCGTCGGGGGCCTCCAGGCCGTACGGGATGCGAACCCGCGGCATGGTACCCCTCTCGCCCGGTTGCCGATTTACCAGCAGGCTCACGCCTGTCCCCTCATCCACCGCGCGAACGCCGCCACCTCTGCGTCGTCGGCAACGTCGGCGGCCTTGTCGCCTGCCATCGCGGCGAACAGCGCGTGGACACTCTCCTCGGCGATCACACGCCGGCCGTCCTCGAGCACGTGGCACAGCACGTCCACGCCGAACAAGCGGAACGACGCCGACCGCACGGCCTGCGTGCTCACGCCCGCCCCTTCCGCGCATCGCGCTCGCGCCGCCACACCTCGAGCGGGTCCGCCGTCCCGCGCGCAGCGCGCCCCTTCGGCCGCTGAAGCCCCGCCAGCGTCACCACGGAGCAACTGGCGAGGACGAACAGCAGGAGGAGGTACTTCATGGGCGCCCTTCGGGCGAGGCGGCGCGCTCGTGCCGCACCGTCGCGTCCCACGCCTCGTTGTAGGAGTCGTGCGGCCCGCCTTCGTCGCCGCAGGAGCACGCCCACCAGTAGTGCTGCCGACATCCAGGCTTCGGCTCGCGAATCTCGGTGGCGTGCGCGTTGTCCGACGTCATCGCACGCGCCGGTAGTCGAGTAACGCCACCACGGGCACCGTGCCGTACGGCACCCACTCCTGAATCATCCGCTCCAGCTTGACGAGCGTCGCCGTCGCGCCATCGACCTTAACGACACGCATGAGGCCGACAGACGTTTCAAACCTGTCCCCGACACGCACGGTGGCGTTCACGCCCGGCTCCACGTCTCGAAGATCAGCCGGGCGGCGTCTTCGGCCGAGATCCAGCCCCACGCGGCCGGCGCGTTAATCAGACGACGCGGCCGACCAATCGGAGTGTCGAAGGCCGTCTCATGAGCCCTCGGGGCGCAGCGAAGGTCTGCAACCTGTACTTGAAAGTCGCCGCGCTCCGCCCGATCACCCGTCAGCCACAGATACTCCGGCTTGACCTCGATCGACACGTACGGAGTCCAGTTCATGTCTCACGCCCTCCGTCGGGACGTCTGAGGTTTTCCGTCGCGCAGCGACGCCCGCATGAGGGGCTTCCGCACGTCGAGCCGCTTCCAGGCGTCGTACGAGTGAATGCGGAACACATTGGAGACGTGGGACGGGGCGCCGGCCTCGCCGCTCGGCACAAGCACGCCTGCGGGCGAGGTCGTCACCGCACCGGCCGATTCCGGCCCGCTTCTTCGGGGCGACGTCCCGTGAGGTCCGTATGACGATGACGCACGCGTATGACGTCGTGTGCTCATGGATTACAGCCGCCCCATTCCCGTAATCCCGACGTGCGCTGGCGCAGCATCCTGTGCTTCCACGATGCTGAGGGCGTACATGGTGAGTTTCCGAGCGAACCGCGAGGGTTCTTCCGACCGCCGCCGCGCCGCCGCGACGATCCGGCGCCAGTCCGACGGCGTGTACCGGATCGAGTGCGGCTCCATCGACTCCATCGGCGGCAGCGCCTCGGCACGCGCGAGCGGCTTACGGTCAGCGTTCGCCATCACGCCGCTCGCGTCCGTGAACGCCGACGTTCCTCGCGCAGCAGCGCCCGCTCAGCCGCGATCCACGTCGGTGCCGCGACGAGCAGCCCGCGCAACACACGCGAGAAGTGGCCGACGTCCTTCTTGGCCTTGCGCGCAAGCGTGTTCTGCGACCAGCCGAGGGCACGCGCGCGGGCCACCAGCTCCAAGCGTTTTGCGTCGATCTCAGCGGGTGTTCGGGGTACTGTTGCGGTCATCGTTGGGGGAGTATCTACGAATCTTCCGTAGGTGTCAACGAAAAATTCGTGGGAGAGCGTCTGTCCCGAAAATCGCGGGAGTACACGGCCTCGGTCCCTTGGGCCGCCGCAGTCGCTCTCGCCGGGAGCGAGGAGACGCTGAAGGCTGGCGTCCCTTACTCGACGTGGAAGGGCTGGGAGAACGATGACCGGGTGCCGGCCTACGTCATCCTACCGATCGTTCTCCAGAGGTACGTCCCGCAGCACGGCACCGATAGTGGGCAATCATCTACCCATTCGGCTCAGAAGTTGCCTGACTCCGCCCCGACCGATCCAGCCTACGCCGAATGGGAGCGAAACATGGCCGATGTGGCGTACCAACACATCTGGAGGCAGGTGTCGCTGATCTATCGGTTAAGACAAACCGACCATCTGAGATGGGATCTGCTGCAAGGGATGCTCGCGAACCTGACCGCCGGTCTTGACAAGACAATCGACGACAATCGTAAAGTAGAAACTCCGGGGAAATCTGGCACGACCGGGGATTAACTGGCTGGGCGTTCATTCACCGGGGAGGGGGCGACATGATGACGCTGACCATCCTTCTCTGCACCGTCGTTCTGCTATCAGGATGTGCCGCCGCGCTGACGCCCGCCCAGCAGCGCGGCCACCTCTTTGCCGAGGCCTGTACGAAAGAGACCGGCTACGCGATGAACTACGCGGTTTACCCCGATGGCAGCGTCCGAACCCTCGAGGGCAGTAACGCAGGCGCCCACGATCGCTGGATGCGCTGCATGAACCGGAGCGGGTACAACTTCCCGGGGGTCGGGCGATGAAGATCAACGCAGACGTCGGGACGGCGCTGTTCTGGGGACTAGTGTTCGCCCTGATCGTGTTCCTGTCGGGCTGTGCGTCACGCGACATGGCGACACACAAGTGTGCCGATGCGCCCCGGGATTCCGCCTGGGCGCGGTCGAACTGCCGCTAGGGCTGCTGGCAGCGGGCGGGGTCCTCGCCCCGCATGACGCTCAGCGTTAAGCAGTTCCGCACGTAGGCGTCCACGACGCCGATCACCCAGCTCTGGAACGACGCCGCGTCATTCGCCCGGGGGGCGAGGGTCAGCGGGGGCTTGACGCTTGAGTTCCCGGCGCAGGAGGTCAACCACAGCGCGCTGACGAGCAGCGCGCACGTCGTCGTCACGCGCCAGCGTCTCCGCGATCTTTCGCTCGGTCTCGAGCGCGGCCTGGGCGTCGTCACGCTGCTGGCTCGTGCGTCCGTGCCGGTGCTGCTGCCACGCCGCCAGGAGCGGCATGACGAACCCTTCGACCAGTGCCCTGAGCCATCCCCAGGTCACTTCTTGTCGCGGGTCAGGATGCCGACGAGCGCCGGCACTGCCAGCAGGAACCAATCGCCCCAGCTCGCGGGCGCCTGGCACCCGAACGAGTTCCAGAGCCACACGGCGACGGCTGTGCCCGTCACCCCGATCGTCGTCGTTCTCCAGCCCGTCAGCCGCGTCATCACACCGTTCATGGTTTCTCCCCTTTCGGTTGTCGGTCAGAAGCAAGGTCGCGGGACGCCTCGCCGACGCCCAGCACCTCGATCACGGGGGTCGTGGGGTGTTCGCCCTTGCTGTATTCGGTCGCGAGTTCCCCGATCAGCGTGCTGAGGTTGGCGAGCGCGCCGGCGATCCCGTCGCGGTTGTCATCGGCCAGCGGAAGGAACTCCGCGTTGAACTGGAAGCGCATCAGGAGTTGCGGGACGGGCATTAGTGGCACTCCCGGCAGCGGCCGCATTTCACACAGGTCAGCGTCCGGCGTTCGCAGCGGAAACACTCGCTCACAGGCCGTTCACCAGGGCGCAGGCGGTCGGGTGCTCCTGCCGGTAGGCGACGAGCGCGGTAATCACGGCATCGACCGACTTGGCGTCGAGCCCCGTGCGCTCCGCGACGATCATCAGCATCTGCCCGTACACGCGGTCCTCCGGGTCATCGGTCACACCGTCACCTCGATCTCTGGCGCCCATGTCGCGCCGTCCGGGCGGCCGTGGCCGTGGCGCGAGCAGTCCAGCCGCGGCGTGATGTAGACGAGCGGGGCGCCGAGCGTGGCCGGGCGCATCATGCCCTGCTCGACATACCCGCCCATCGGCACGTTCCCCTGCTTCGACTTGTGCATCCAGCCGCGGGAGAAGCCGCCCGTGTTCACCAGATGCACCCGCTTGTGGACGAGGGCCGGGCCGCCCCGCCCCTTCCACCGGACGATCACCCGTTCGATGGGGGCCACCGACGACTTCGTGGTGTGGCCCATCAGGTAGATGTCCGCGGATGGGAACGACGCCGCCATGTCCTCGATCTTCCCGAGCGGCCCGCCCGCCTTCTGACCGCCGCCGCAGCCGTGGTGCGCCCAGAGCGTCACCGGGAGCCGCGCCCCGCCGATCGAGAATTGCAGCCGGACATAGGCGCTCGTCCCGAGGAACGGGGCGTCGAGAAGCTGGCACAGCCGCTGGTCCGTCGTCTCCCCCGTCTTCATCAGCGTGTAGTGGTGGCCGTGCAGCAGGCCGAGCCACCGCCCCTTGGTCGGCTTCAGGTAGAGCTCGAACAGCTCGAGCACGAGATCCAGCGCCTTGTCGTCGATCACGTCCTCGGCGGTGTCGTAGAGGGCCGCCGAGCGCAGGCGCTGGCGGTTGGACGGACTGGCGAAGTCGATGTAGTCCCCGAGGCCGACGAACCACGCATTCCGCTCCATGCAGCGGTCGATGTGCCGCTTCAGGAGATCCTTGGCCGTCGAGCCCCGAGGCCCCGCCCACTGGATGTCACCGATCGGCGCGATGACGACCGGGGTGTGGTCGCCCTGCTTCCTTTTGATGTCAAAGGACGCGAGCTCCACCTACTTCGGCTTCTTCTTCCGGCGGCGGTGCTGATGCGGGCAGTCCGACTCGGCGTGGCACTCGTCCACAGCGTCGGCGGGATCGGTGCTCACCACGCGGTAATCAAGCGGACATGGGGCCGTCATCCCGTCCTCCGTCATCGCGAACACCGGACTTCGATCTCCACGCCCTTGTCGCCACCGAGCCACGTCATGGACATCCGCACGCGGTCCTCGGGACACCCCGCCGCCACGACGGCCTGCCGCAGCAGCTTGGTAGCCTCGTCGAGCCCGTCGTTCACCGGGAACGTCGCCTGGATCATCAGCGCGAGGAGCAGTGCCCGCATCGCTTCTCCCGGCACCGCTGGCAGAGGATGCGGCGGTCGCAGCCGCACGCGGAGCACTTCATAGCCACCGGAGCACCATCCACGAGATGAACCCGGTGACGGCCCCAGTGAGCGCGCACCGCCACAGGCTCAAAACATCCCCGCGTCGCTGGAGGCCCAGAAGTCGTCCGCGCGCTCCTGCTCCGTCAGCCGCTCGGAGACCTTCCCGCGGTGGAAGAAGTCGCAGTAGATGCGGTTCGCCGCCGCCCAGTCCTCGCCGGCCGTGGCGACGTGATGCGGACACAGCGCGGTGTCGCTGTAGAGCTCCAGCCCGCAGGCGGCGCAGAGGCTCACGCCGACTCCCAGACGTTCTCGATGACGAGCCAGTGCGGCTTGCGCGCCTGCCGGAACTTCTCCATCAGGGCGTCGAGCGCCAGCTTCGATCCGAGGATCTTGCCGTCCCCGCGGATGCGCCCGACGAGGATGCACCCCGAGGTGTCCTCCGGGACGTTGCCGGCGTGGATGCGGATGCCCTCGAAGGCGGGGACGTTCAGGACGTGCGGCAGCGGCTGCTTGAAGCGCGGGGAGTAGTCCACCACCACCTCGTAGCGCCCCTCCGGGATCGCCGTCTTCCCCGGAATCTTTACGTCGCGCACGACGTCCTCGAGCGTGAAGCACTCCCACACGCCGTCCAGATAGAGCTCGCCGATCGTGGCGTCCTTCTCCACCCAGCGACGCTTGACCGAGAGGTTCACCGGCCGCGCTCCTCCAGGATCGGACAGTGCCGTTGGAGGTGGTGCAGATCACGCTCGAGCACCGCCACTTTCGTCACGAGCGGCTGCAACTGATCACGGATCTCGTGGCGGCTCTCCACGAGTTCCTTGCGGAGTTCCTTGATGTCCTCACGCAGATCAGCGAGCGGGGACGGCCCCGTTTTCGTGCGGCCCCGGACGAGGACGGTGACAAGCGAGCCGAGCGCGGTCACGAAACCGGCGACGCCGTACCAGCCGCCTTCAGGGGGCACCACGGATGGGTCACTCATTCCGTCCTCTGGGGCGTCGCCGGCTGATTGGCGTCCGCGGCCGTGAACCGCAAGAGATGCTTCGCCACCGTTTCGCCCGTCTGCGCGTCCAGCCGGCCTTCCCGAATGGCCGCCGCGATGATCCGGGAGGTCGTCGGGTCGGTCAGCGCCTTGCCGAGCACGTACGGCATGATCGTCGTCGCGCCGAGCATCGCCGTGTTCGCGGCGCCGACGCCCTGACTCGCCATGTCGCTGAGAGCCGCGCCCGCGCCGCCGCCCTGCACGAAGACGCCGATGGCGCCCGTCGTGAAGTCGCGAATGCGCGTCACGGACATCGTGGGCGCGGCCGCCCGGACGACCTTGGCGAGCTCGCCCAGCGCCTTCGTCTGCTCGGGGTCGAACAGCACCTTGAGGACGTTCGTGTCGCGCTGAATGCGGTCGGCGAACTTCTGCCCGAGGAACATCGGCACGATGTCCTGCGGGGCTTCCTTGATCGCCTCGCTGAACACGTCGTCGAAGTACTGCTGCTGGACCATCTTCCAGCCGGCCGGGGACACCGTGGCCTTGGCGTCCATCAGCAGGCCGGGGTCGCGCGGGTTGAACAGCTGCTTGGAGAACGAGCCGAGCTGCTTTTCCGAGGCGAGGATCGCCTTGTAGAAGTTCGAGTCCAGCGCGTCCGCCACGCTCGTCTTGTAGAACTGGTTTGCTTCCTTGAGCATCGTGAGCGTGCCGGCGCGGTCGGCCGTCTCCTCGAGCGCCTGCGTCATCGCGCCGTAGAGCTGGCGGGCCTGCCCGATCGGGACGTCCGAGACGGCGGCACCCGCCAGTCGATCGGGGTACGCGATCTCCCCAAGCGCCGTGCGGATGTTCCGCAGTTCCGAGATCGGCACCGGGCGCTTGATCGGCTGTCCAAGGATGTCCGTCTGGGGACCGAGCGCCGGCCGGTCGAGGCGGGCGATGTCATCAAGCACCGCGGTGAGCTTGCTGTTCCGCAGGCTCGGCGTGCTCGGCATCTGAGCCTTGAGGCCCTGCGCCGTCGCCACCAAGCTGCCGATCTCGACCGGCGTCTCCGGTCCCGTCGTGGACAGCCACTGATCGAACTTGTCGCCCGCCTGCTTCTTCAGGTCATCCACGCGCGCCGACAGCGCCGTCAGGAAACGGTTGCTCCGCGTCGTGGTGTCCAGCATCGGCCCCGTCGTGGCGTCGCTGATGCCCTTGGCGGCCTTCACCGCTTGATCCGTCTGCCGCAGGCCGATGTCCCGGAACGAGCCCGAGCCGAAGAACGACCGCGAGGTGATCGCCTCGATGCCGCGCAGCATCGGCGTGCCGGCCTGCTCCCCCGCCGTCAGTTCGATGCCGAAGGCACGGGCGCTGTTCATCACCGCCTGCCTGGACGCCTGCTCGACGTTCCGCGAGGCGAGGAACTGGATCGCCTGCGGGGAGCCGACGAGACCGAGCGTGGCCTGGCCGAGGCCTCCGAGCACATCCGTCGCCATCCGCCCCTGCGCCGCGCGCGCGAGGCCGCCGGCAATCGCTCCCGGAGGCGTCGATTCCAGCCCCGCGCGCCCGCCGCCGAGGACGACGTTCGAGACGACCTCGCTGGTCGGCTTCGGCGGCTGGCCGGTCGCCATTCGCGAGCCGAGATCGACCGCTTCGTTCGCGGCGAACCCCGCCATCCCGCCGAGGACCGCACCGCCGACCATCCCCGCAGGCCCCAGCGGGGCGCCTGCGACGGTGCCCCGGGCGATCCCAGCCATCGGCGCGATGACCGGCCCGAGGGTCTGCATCGCCCGCTTGCCGCCTTCCAGCACGATCTCGCCGGCTGACGGGGTGACCGGGGTGTAGTTCCCCGACTGGAGGGCGTCGTCAATGAGCTGGTTACGTTCCTTCAGGTTCGTCGGAACGCGCCCGAGGTTGACCCTGACCTTGCCCTTGTCGGTCGGGACGATGAACTCGGCCACTTACTTCACTCTCGTCACGTCGCCCGTGCGCTTGAGCGCCGGCTTCGGAGGATCGGTCGCCTTCGGCTTGTCCGCCTCTCTCGAGCGCAGGCCACCCACGAAGTCCGGCACCGCGTCCTTGACGTTCACGCCCTGGCGGGTGGCGATGTCCTTGAACTGCGTCTCGATCTCCTCGTGGCCGGAGAGCTGCGACTGGAACAGCGCCTTGGCGTTCTGCACGAGATCCTTGCGGGCCTCGTCCGCGAGCCGGCCGTCCGACGTGAGGTTCTTGCTGTACCAAGCCTGGATGCGCTGCCCGATCGGGCCGAGGTTCTGCGCGGTCGCGAACTCCGACTCGCGCACGACGGAGCCGGGGTCGAGCATCTTCATGTAGTTGAAGACGATGGACAGGTCCCCGGCGGGCGACGGCTTGTCCTTCGCCATGTTGATGCGCGACCACGAGTCCTTGATGGTGCGGAAGTCCTTCGTGACGTTCGTGAAGTCGTCGCGGATCGTGTTGGCGAGGTTCGCCGTCTGCTGGGGCTGTGCGTACTTCGCCTTGATGGCTTCGACCGCCTCGGCCTGCTTCGTGACCTTGGCGAGTTCCGCCTTCTGGATGTTCGGGTCGAGGCCCGCTTGCAGTTCGGCCGTCTTGACGGCCGCCGCCTGCTCGGCTTTGCCCTTCGTGACCTCGGGCGTCAGACCGGCCTGAATCTTCGCGGTCTCCTGCTGGCCGGCGAGAGCCGCCGCCCCGCTCTGCACGCCGTACTGCGCCATCAGCTTGTCGTCCGCGAGCAGGGACTGGAACGCCGCCCGTACCGCCGGACTCTTGGACAGTTCCGGGAACTCCTTGCGCGCGACCGCCACCACTTCCTGCTGCGTGATGTTCGTGCGGCCGGGGAACCGCGCCGGGATCAGCGCGAGCGCCTGACTCACGAAGTCCTTGGCCTTCTGGTCCGCTTTCGCCTGCCACGCCTGGGCGACCTTCAGCCGGTCCTCCGGCGTCTTCGTCGCGGCGAAGTCCTTCGCGGCCACCTCGCGCTCGGTGTCGAGGATCGGGTCGAGCAGCGCCGTCGCCGCTTCCGCGTAGCCCTTCACCCGGAACGTCGTGTCGATGTCCTTCGGGTCGAACTGGTAGCCGCCGACCTTGGCCGCCGTGGAGAACAGGCGGATGTTCATGTCGCGCGTCGCGTTCTGGACGTCCTCGGGCTGGCCGTGGAAGTCCGTCGCGAACGTCTTCAGGAGCGTGGCGAAGTCGCGGTGCGCGTTCATCAGGTCGCGCGCCGCCGTCATCTCCTGCGTCTTCTGGGCGCGCGTCTCGCGCTCGTGCGAGAGTCCGAGATTGAGCAGCGGGGCCGCCCGCTGGGCTTCGCGCATGACGTCGCCCTGCGTCTGCGGACCACCGAACATCGACCGCAGATCGTTGATCGGTCCCGACGGCTGCGCGGCGCGGTAGCGCGTCAGGAGCTCGGTGAACAGGTCGGTCGCGCTCTGAGGCTCAGGCATTACCGGGCCAGCCCCCCGCCCCAGCCGCTGCCCTGCTGGTAGCTCGCGCCGCCGCCGTAGTTGAAGCCCGTCATCCCCGTCGTCCCGCGGTTCGCGGCGAAGATGTTCGGCTGCGCCCGCCGCTCCGCCGACTGCATCCCCGCGAACTGCGTGAACCCGGGCTGGAGACCGCCGAGGGCGAGCCGGTTCTGGAACGCCTGCTGCCGAAGCTGCTCCCGGAAGCCGGCGAGGTTGGACGCGAACTCCTGCCCGGCGCTCCCGAGATCGAGCGCCGACTTCGCGCGGGCCGTCTCCAGCCCCTCGCCGAACTCGCCGCGCTGACGGATGAGTTCACTGCCGATCGGGGAGTCCGTCACGTTCATCCCGCGCCCCGCCGCCATCTGCTGCCCGAAGCGCATCAGGTCGGCCTCGCCGCGCTTCAGAGCGGTGCCGTAGATCTGGTCGAGGTACGCCTGCTGATCGGGCGTCAGGACCGGGGCCGTTCCCTTGAGCCGGTTCAGGATGTTGGTGCTCGCGAGTTCTTCGATCTCGCGCTGCGTCTGCGCCAGCGGGGACTTCGCGAAGTCCTCGCGCTCCTTCGCCGCGCCCTGGATCTCCGACTTCTGGAGCTGCGCGAGCTCGAGCTGGAGCTTTTCCAGTTCCTTCTGCGTCTCCGTGGCCGCCGGCAGGGTGATCTGCTGCTGCGTCGTGCCACGGTCACGTCGGGTCGAGGACGAGCCACCGAAATTGAAACTCATGTCAGCCTCTTGGCGAAGGCGTGGCCCGTGCCCTGCACCTGCACGGCGTAGCGATCGAGAATGTGCGCGGCGTCCGACTTCGTGCCGGTGAACGCCATCCAGGCCTGCACGCCGTACTCGCGCAGGACCGTCTCCATGTGTTGCAGCAGCCGGATGCCGTACCCCTGATGCTGGAACCGCGGATCGATGGCCGCCTCGGTGATGACGGCGTAGGGCGCCCCGAGAAGGGCCTGGACGACGCCGATGATTTCGCCCTTGCGCTCGCACACGAGCGTGACCGGCCCCCACTTGTCGTACGCGATGCCTTCGACGGCGAGCCCGCAGTCGTGGATCAGTTCGTTCAACCGCGGGAAGTCCTCGGGCTTCGCCGGACGGATCACAGGAGCCTCCGCAGGGCGGCCTTGAGGTCCGCCACCGTCGTTGCTTGATCGAGCGCCTGCCGGGCGGCGTCGCGGTCACTGACGGGCGCCGGCTCCACAACAATCCGGGTGCCTCGGCGTCGCCACCGCGTGAGGTCCGATCCGTCCTTCGGCCGCATGGCTTCGTAGGCGTCGTTGGAGTAGTCCTCGGGCGTCGCGTCGGGGTACTTGGCCGCCAGGACCGCATTAACGGCCTCGACGGCCGCTGGGGATTCGTCGGCGTACACCGTTTCCGCGAACGAGCCATCGGGGCGGACCCAGAGGCGGATCAAGCCTGCCGTCCGATGGCGGCGACGCACGCAATCTGCGGCGCGGTCAGGGCGTTGCCGTTGTTGCGAATGCGGATCTCCGCCGTCGTCGAGGAGAGCGGTTCGGTATCACTGAGACACACGTCCACCCCCTGCCCTCCGTCCTGCGTCGCGGTTCCCAGCACAAGATAGGGTGTGGCCGCGAAGGCTCGCGACCACGTGAGCGTGTAATTGCCGTCGGCATTGCGGGTCACGGACGTCACGCCGAACGAGCCGTAGATCGAAGCCGCCGAGGTGGCCTTGAAGTTCACCCACGCCGCGATCCCGTTTTCCTTGTAGAGCGCGTTGGCTAGAGGGACATTCGCGACCGCCGAGCCACTGCCGAGGCTCGCCGGGATCAGGGCCGTCGCCAGCGTCACGCTCGCCGTATCGGCGGAGCCGAGCGTCAGCGTCCCCGTGCCCTTCGTGTCGATCGTCAGGCCGGTGTTCGTGTCCCCGCCGGCCGCCGTGATCGTCGGCGCGTTGCCCGCCGCCGCCGGCACGATCTGCACGTAGTTCGTCGCGTCCGCGTAGGCGGAGGCCTGGAGGACGCGGCGGCCTCCCGCGATCAGGTCAAGCGTCCCCGCGGCGATCTGCATGACGCCCGCGACGCCCGCGCGCCCGTGCTCCTCGTAGAACCCGAACGACGGCCAGAACGTCTCGCCCGTCGAACGCCCGCGGCGCGCTGCGACGTAGGAGGTGCCCTTCGGCTCGAGCCGAATCCCCAGACTCGCGTCCTCGCCCTGTGCCGAGAGCGTCGGCCAGACGGCGGCGGCGGCCGGCGTCGCTTGCAGCCAGTTGACGGCCGAGGACGCCGAGGCGATCTGGAAGCCCCGCGCGCCCGACGTGACGAGCTCCAGGACATCCGGGGTCAGCGAGGCGAACCCGGTGTTCGAGTCGTTGTTGAACGCGAACCCCGGCGCGCTGAGTGTCCCCGGCGCGAAGTTCGTGACCGCGAACCCGTTGGCGTTCAGGTTCCCGGTGAGGGGGGAGATCAGCGCCAGGGCGTTGTCCAGGATGTTGTTGAACTCGCCGTTCAGGGCGCTGGCGGTGAGGGTGTTGCCGGGGCTCCACGTCGTGACTCGACTCAGGGCCATCTATTCCTCCGTGACCCCGCCGATGGTGACGTGCATCTCGATCCAGTGGATTTCCATGTCCTCGCCGGTCCCGGCCTGCGCGCACCGGATCTGAAGATCCTGGAACTCCCCTTCCGTCCGGTAGAACTCGGTGCTGAACTGCGAGCCGCCGAGGACCCCGAGCGTCGAGTCATCGAGCACGAAATCAGGCAAGGGTCGAGGCCCCTCCCCCCTGGTTGATCATCGTCGTCGTCTCCGCGTTCCCATCGCGCGTGTAGCCGAACGTGAACGTGTAGTTCCCCTTCGGTTGGAAGGAGAACCACGCGCCCTCGAGCGTCTTGAGATGGGCGCTCGAGCCGAAGTTCAGGAACGGCGACTTCCACGCCGCCGTGTACGCGGACGCCGTGCTCACCGTCCGGTTCGCGATGTCGCACTCGTAGGCGTAGCCGTCCACGGTGCCGGCGAACAGCCGATGCTTCCGCGCCGCGTTCTGAACGATCGCCAGGCAGTTACCGATGAGCCACGGTGAGTCCCAGCCCCACGTGGACCACCGGCCCGGCTGGAAGCGATAGTCGTAGACGAGGTAGACGTTCTTCTGCGTCCCGCCGGACTTCGCGAACAGCCAGATCGCGAGGCCGCGGGCCTGGTAGTTGACGCCCCAGCCCTCTTTCAGGACGGAGTGGTTCAGGTCGTCCTGATAGCGGCTCAGGATCGGCCGGGCCAAGAACGCCTCGATGTAGTCGCCGTAGGCCGCCGTCGCCGCCAGCGAGTGCAGCCCGCGGGGCGAGGCGAACACGATGTCATCGCCGATGCCGAAGATCGTGTTGTGGTTGATGCCGCCGACGCCGCTCACGAACGGCAGGCGCGCGAAGTCGCTCGGGTCCGAGCCGGTGATGCGGTGGACGCTCAGACGGTTCGGCCCCTTGAAGACGATGAGTTCGTTCTTGTGGGACCACAGCCCGGTGATGCGGTCGCCGTCGTCCGGGTCAATGTCGATCGACCCCGACCCGGCCCCCGTCCAGTCCTCGGCGTTGCCGAACGCGGAGTAGTAGAGCCGCGAGGCGTTGCTGGCGACCCCCGCCGCCCACATGCGTCCCTTGTGCTTGCGCATGAACGCGAAGTTCGGCGGCGACCCGCCGACCACCGACGTCGAGGCCGACGAGCCGTCCCACGTGCGCGGCACATCGACCGTGGACGTCGAGGCCCAGAACACGCGGTCCCCGAACACCTCGAACGCGGGCTGGCGGTTGTCCTCGAGGCCCGTGGTGAGCTCGTCCCACGTGCCGTCCACATCTTCCTTCATCAGCCGCGTGCCGACATAGGCGAACCGCTTCTGCGTCTCCGATCCGCCGGTTCCCTGGAACCAGACATCGGTGAGCCCGTGGAACGCCTTCGGCGTGCCCGATTCCGTGACCTGAACCGCGTTCACGCGCGAGGCCCCGCCGATCTTGTGCGGGGCGCCGTCGAGCTCGTAATAGATGTTGTCCGCCTGCAAGAGGAACGGCAGGGCGAGGGCGCCGTTCTGCGGGGCACCGGGGAACGACGGGCCGAAGTCCGTCGCGAGTCCTCCGTTGAAGGACACGATGGCCTTGGCTTTCCCGGGACGATCAGGCACCGCTCTGCTCGATCTGCGCGTTCACCGTAACGGTGTTCGAGGCCCCGGCCGCCGAGCCGGTGACCGTCATCGTGTTCCCGGGCTGGCCTTCCAGCGGACGGGTCCACGTCACGGCCAGTCGGGAGGTGGTGGCCTCGCCGGACGCACTGCGCCAGATGACGGTGGCTCCATCGGAGACGGTGACGGTGGACGTGCCCGCCGAGGTGAAGGCGTCCAGCCGGTAGAGGCGACAGATCTGTCCCGCTGCTCCGGTGACCGTGACGGTCGCCGCGGCGTTCGCACTGCTCACCGCCGACTGGCTGCGGCTTGCCATTACCGGAGCTGGTCCCAGCGGTCGGCGTTCGCCGTGTACCGACCCCCGCGGGAGCGGAACGGCCCGGCGACCCCGGCCATGTAGGGCGCGCGGGCGGGGCGCAAACGCGGGGTATCGCGCTCGGGGAACGAGTCGTTCTTCATCCGCTTCACGAGGTCGGCGTACTCGGCGTTCGCCTCCTGGCTCCGCGCGTCGTCCTTGCGGTCGCGATACCACTCGCGGATCGCGTAGTAGACAAGGACGTGCCGGTAGCGCAGCGGGATGATCGGCTCATCCGTCGCGGCCGAGAGATCCGTCGCCCCGACCCCCGCCGACGAGACGGCGAGATGGTTGGTCACGTACCGATACGGGATCGTGTAGACGCGATCGGGCGGCGGATGGAACACCACGCGCGGACGCATCGCGACGGAGCCCGCGGGGCCGAGCTCGATGATCGTGCACTGCTGCGGCGTCCCCGGCGTGTCGTTCCGGGGATAGTGCTTGTAGAACTCCGAGCGCCCCAGCACTTCGATCGCGAGCGAGTCCGAGAAGCTGCGCGTGTCGATCAGCCGCCAGAAGTCGGACGCCAGCGCGTACTCGTCCTCGAAGTACGAGTAGGACCCGTAGGCGACGGCATAGGCGGAGGCGACGTCCACGTTGCCCGTGTAACGGCTCTGGAGCGTGATCGCCGTGTCGCTGCCCACGGACGAGACGACGTAGACGTCCGACTCGCCCGCGATCTGGATCTTCCCGCCCGCCCGGGCGTTGGCGAATCCCATGCCCGAGACCGTCGTATTCCAGAGCGTGTTCGAGCCCTCGAGCGCCGTGCGCGACGTGGACGCGATACTCAGCGACCCCGTGGTGTATTCGGCGTGCGTCTGGATGACGTCGCGCCGCTCGCTCCACGGCCACGGCTCCTGGACGTGGAGATCGGAGAGCCCCTGGTTGATCAGCCGCTTCGCCACTGTCTCGTCGGACCCAGAGGCCGTGGTCGAGCCGCGTACCGCATTGAGGACCGCGGTGATCAGGTCCGAGAACGTGGTTGGCGTCGTGGACGTGGACATCTAGAGCCAGGCCAACGCTTCGATGACGAGGCCGGTGAGGAAGCGCCCGAACTCGGCGTCCGTCAGCCAAAGGACGAAGAAGGCCAGCCCCACGAGCCAGCCGAACAGGCCGCGAAAGGTCTGGTCCGTCTGCTCCCGGTCACACGTCGGGCAGTTCAGAGCCGCCCTCCGTCGATCGCGTGCGTCTCGTCCGGGACGCCGTGAAGCTGCGAGAGCACGTGATTCAGCTCGTGCGCGAGCGCCCGGCCCTGCCGCTTGGTGAGTGCGATCTTCGGCCCGAAGTGCAGCGCCACGCGCGGCGGCACCTGATCGCGCACGATGACCGAGGCCGCCACGGTGTCCCCGCCTTGCGCGAGGTCCCCGAGCGCCGTGATCTCCGCCTGCGTGACGCTGTTCA
>Ga0196973_1000041_pt1 | contig 49644 bp, 81 predicted proteins | sample S1_513CmetaG_FD_155457 | JGI IMG/M metagenome (GOLD analysis project Ga0196973, IMG submission 155457) | Soil microbial communities from Anza Borrego desert, Southern California, United States - S1_5-13C | ecosystem: Environmental > Terrestrial > Soil > Desert | place: USA: California...
CATCCGAAAGTCAAAGTGATGAGTGGACACCCCTCCACCAGAACTGCGCCATCCGGAGTGGCTGGTAAAGCTGGTCATCGAGCCGCTGAAGCCACGCAACCGCCTGCGTACGGCGAGGTGGGTCCTGACGCTGTTTCTCTCTGCCGCGGTCGCCGGGATGTTCCGAGAAGTAACGCACATGATTGCGATGCGCCTGGAGTGGGAACCGCCGCCCCCGAGGTCCGGGGAGCGGATGCCGGGGGTCGACCCGGTGAAGTGAGTGGAGATGTCGAATGAGGAATATCCCAGCCGAGGAACGGGCGACTGGCGCGACCTCGACAAGGCTGAGGTGCACACCCTCAGAGTCGTCTTCCGAGCGCTTGAAGCTGCTGGAACGGCTGGCCTCAGGAGCGTTGTCGCTCTTGAGCAAGCTACAGGAGATCAACGCCGCGCACTTACCAGAGAAATCCGAGAACAACTCAAATACGTCTGTGACGTCGGACTTAGCTGCGTCGACGCCCTGAAAGGATGCGAATGAAAATCAAGAATGCGAAGAACAAGGTACTGGCCGCCGTCGCCTCCACCGTTGCCGGCGCCGGGGCGGTTGTTGGCCTGGCCGCGACGGGCGTAGGCCTTCCAGCCGCCATCGTGACCGCGGCGAAGTGGATTGTCACCTGGGGGACGGTCTTCGGGGTCGTGGCCGCCAAAGCCCTCCCCGGGAACGGGAAGAACGCCCCCAAGAAAGACGCCCGCGGCCAAATCGCCGACGCCGAAGACCCCCGATGACCACCCGGGACTCGGTGTTCTTCTGCGCTGGGGCCGTCCTGGTTCTTGGAGTCGTCCTCATAGCCCTATTCGTATGAGCGTTAACCTCCCCCCATCGCCGTTCCGCGACCCTCCCCCTCTGCCAATCACCGACGGGGAGGCGTTCCGGCTATCCCTCTTGCGCCCAGATGCAAGGGCCAGGGCCGAGGGAGTCATGCGGCGGATGATGCAGCGGGGGCACGACTGCCCATACGTCGGGTCAACCAGGCGTACCCAGCGAGAGCAGGAAGACGCCCAGAGACGAGGGACCAGCTCCGCGTCCCAGACCCTGTCCTGGCACCTCCTGGACCGAGCAGTCGACTTCAGGAAGCGCCTCCCAGGGAACAAGCCAGACCCGACCACCAAGGACGAGAGGTTCTTCCTGGACCTCTGGGAGTGCGCAGAGGAAGAGGGGATGCGCTGCCTCGGCTTCGAAAAGGACCACGCCGGTAAGCCCGTGAAGCTCTATATCAACAACGGCAAGCTGTGGGACCCTGGCCACTGCGAATGGCGCCAGCCCTACGTTTCTCTCGTCCAGGCCACCGCGGCGGAGGCGCCCTACCTCATCGCCTAGCGGACCCGCTTTCGCTTTAGCGGGTTCTTAGACTGCCTCCAAAGCAGCCACCCCATAACCCCCGTGGCCAACGTGAAAACGGGGATGCACACGAGAACCACCCACGTCTCGTCTGCCCAGAGGGCAGACCACGCGCTCACGCTGGCGGCACTGATAGATACCACCCACGCCGCCGCTTCTTTCTTGGTGATAGGTTGATTCAAAGGGTCACCCGACAAACGAGCCGTCCGTCTGAGTAGAAGGCTACAGCGTACTTCCCATTCCCCCCTAGCTCCCGGTCGAACTTCACAAGCGTCTCTACCCTCCAGCGGTCGATATCCTCCACCCAGCACCTATCCCCCATCCCAACCCTTTCTCTCCTCCACATGAGCGCCACGCCGTAGTAGATGCGCTCCGAGGCATGCCAGGCGAGCCTGCCACCTTTCTCGTCGTTCAAGGGGAGCCGGGTTTCCTTGCCACCCTCGAGCCGATAGAGAACCGCGTAACTCTCGTTCGTCCGAAGGTCCGTCCGGTTGAAGACGTTCACCGGGGATATGCCAAGGTGCTCAGAGAGGACGGGCAGGGGGTTGACGCTCCCGGCGACAGGGTAGTCCGCTACCGCCAGAAGACACCCAGCGACGAACACGAACACCCCTATCCCTGCTCGATTCCCCTCGGGGGGCTGGAGCTTGAGCGGGGGACCCCAGAAAACCAGGGCCCACAGGAGGAGCTCGAAGTACGGGAGCCACGCCAGGTGCAACAGGAGAGCGCTGGAGACGAAGAAGGCGAGCCCATAGCCACAGACCGCCAGTCGGCCGAATCGGCTTCCCCAGAGCGCAAGGGGAAGCATTAGGACCTCCCACGCAAGCATCGCCAGGGTGGCGACCAGGGACCCCACGGAAGCAGCTCCCGGGAGCCTCGCTACGACCCACCGAAAGGCGTCGGCGTGGGCGCTGAAGTAGGGGTTGGTGAACACCAGAACCTGAGCCTCTCCCGAGCGCCAGAGCCGGTCCTGCAGGTGAAACTGCGCGGCCGAGAGAGAGGCCACGGCGTAGGCCGTAAGCGCCATGAGGCGGAGCAGATTCGCCCTGCTCTCCGTCGGAGAGCCCCATACGCGGTAGATAGCCGTGACCCACCGCCAGCGTAGTCGGGCGTCCAGGGACAGCTCCGTCCCGGCTGGCAAGAAGGCCATGACCAGGCAGAGCATCTGCACGACCATCGTAGACAGGGACCAGGACAAAAGAACTTGGTCCGCGTGCCACTGGAACAGAAATAGGGAGAGAGCTGCGAGCGGCGCCAGAAACCCCACTGCGAGCATGAGCGCCGCTGACAGCTCGAAGCCTATAGCAAGCCACTGTGCCGGCGACGTATCCAGGTGCGCCAGGGCCCACAGGTTCGTCCCGTAGCGGTGGAGCAGGACAGCCCCAAAGGCTATCCGGATGAGGTTGATGCGGAACACGGGGGGCCGCCGAGTATCGCCTTCTCTTCCCGCAGCAACAACTCCAGCTCGACGCGCTCTCTCTGCTCCCCTGCGATCACCCTCGCCTGTAGCTCTTCCCTGGCTCTCTTGGAGAGCTTCCCGGTAACGAGGGCGTAGGCCCCTTCGGGGATGGTCATACCTTCAGCCCGCACGCCCTCAAGGCTTCCTCCTCCGTCTGGACCACGAAGTAGGACCATGGGAAGAGCTTCTGTAGCGCCTGCTCGGACTCAGTGAGCTTGCGGCAGTGAGGGGGGCCTGGTTTTTTGATCTCGAGAAACACAACCTCTCCTCCCAGGGTCTCTGTGACGAGGTCGCACCCAAAGCCGTGGTACCTGGCCACGTCCTTTACTGGGCGCCCAATGCGTTCCAGGGCTCGCTTGATGGGCAGGTGATTGACATCAGTTCGGTACACTCCTAGTTCGCCTCCTTCTCCAGGCGCTCTTTCGTGCAGCCAGCACACGACGGGTCCGTACATGGCAAGAGCAGAGAGGCCGCCTCTTCGTTCGAGAGTCCCGCCCTCCTGAGCCTCCGTACGAATTCCACGGTGGCGTGAGCCGTCCCCTCGCCCAGCCCTGACCTAAACCCCCTCTTTATGGCAACCCGGTAGATGGGGACCCATGCAACTACCGCGAGAACGGACGTCCCGAAGAAGACGACCACCGCAAACGCCTCTGCGCTCATCGTGATATTCCTTTCGAGGTGGACCGTGACGAACTCCTCCGCCTAGCCGACCAAGCAGCCGCCCTAGCCCTGGAGAACGAGAAAACAGCGGCCATGCTGCGCCGCCAGGAAGCCCGATTCCGAGAGATGGCGGAGGAGGTCACGCGCGAAAGAGTATTGCACAACCGTTTACAACCGTCTACAGTAAACGGCAACATGCACTCTGCCCAGCGCTTGGCCATCTCCGCGGGCGTATCCGGGGATGACGCCTTTCTACAGACCATCCGCTCCGCCAAGCCAAAGGGGTACACCCAGAACGCCCTGGCCACGGCCATAGGCGTTAGCGACGGCCTTCTAAGCCTCTACCGCCATGGTAAGCGAAAAATCCCCCTGAAACGCGCCAAGCGCATCGAGAAACTTACGGGCTGGCCCGCAGACGCCGAGCACTGGCCCGGCGGCATCGTCGATATCGAGTAGCTGTCCGACGGGCTATGTCGATTTTTGAAGAAAGAGCGTTGACACCTGTAAACACTTACTCTACCGTTTACTCATGCTCGAACTTCAAAGCTGGCACGACATGAGCGAGGCCGAGTACGAGTACCGGCTGGAGGACGCCCCGGCCAACCCCCGCTGCCACTGGTGCGGCCTGGCTGTCGCGGAGACAGACCCCCAGGTACGGGAGACCCAGCAGGGGGTGTCCTGGGTGTTCCATGCGGAGTGCTTTGAGAGCCACGCGGACCGGACCCCGACGTCCGTTCGGGAGACCCGGGTGACTCGAATAGTGGAGGTGAAGTGACATGGCCTGCAATGGCTTCGAGGAGACGGTAGACGGGCGTCTGGTGTTTTGGTTCGTTGGCTACGGCGACGAGTCGACCGGCTGGTGCGTTGACGAGCGGCGCGGAGGAAAGCTGGTTCGCATCCTGTCAGGCATCCGCTCATACGAGGACGCCGTGAAGAGCGGGCGTGGGTATTACAGCCAGCTTCGCGCCTCCCTCCCTACCCAGAAGGGAGCCCGCCGATGAACACGCTGCTGGACATCGAAGAATTTCCAAGGTGCCCCGTGTGCCGTGGCCGGGAGGCCCATGCCAGCGAGATGATCGACATCTCGAAGGCCATTACGACGCCGGAACTGCGACCCGCCCACCCGGTGCTCGTTTGCCGTGAGTGCGCCAATGGTTAGCGAGTGCGATGTCCACGAGGAGGGCTGCGGGGACTGCCGGCGCTGCAAGGGCGGCGGAACGAATTGCGACCACGCTCCGAACTACGCCTGTGACTGCCCTCCGTGCCCGGCTTGTAAGGGTGACGGGACGTGCCAGCAATGCGAGGCGTGGCAGGACGCGCAAGCGCGCTACTGGGGCTGGTACTTCGGCGCGGAGATTCAGCGCGCCGCCCAGCAGGCCCGCGACGAGCGCGAGGACTACGGCCGTGAGCTGACCGGCAACGAGCGGATGAGCGAAGCCAGGAGGCTCAAGTGATGACCGGAGACGATCGAACGGACTACCTCGCGGCGGTCACGGATGCGGATGTCGGCCCGGCGACGGGAGGCGAGGACGGGTGGCAGTTCATCGTCGACGAGGCAACAGGCGTCGTCTACACGGCGAACCTGTTCGTTGGGCAGGACATCCCGAGACTGGAGATTGCCGCGCTCATCGACGCCGGGGAGTTGCCGCTATGAGCGTCGCCATGGTGGACAAGCCAGCTACCTGTCAGGAGTGCGGACAGCCCTACGAGACAGAGCGAGAGAAGATCAACCGGGAGTACGCGGTAATCCCCTTCCTCCTCGATGCCTTGGTTAAGGGGCTGAGGGTGAGAGAGGGGCAGCAGTTGACCGAGGGGTTGATTCAGGAGAGGGCGGCGAACCTCTGCCTCGGCTTGCTCGGGGCTTTCGAAATCAAGAGACGGGAGGACGGGAAATGAGCACGGCACTGGTACTGCACGGGGGGGAATTCACCCGGGACCAAATCGACCTCATCAAGCGGACGATTGCCACGGGGGCAACGGACGACGAGCTGGCGTTGTTCGTCCAGGCCGCTCAGAGGCTTCGCTTGGACCCCTTCGCCCGCCAGGTCTTCGCCGTCAAGCGGTGGAGCCGGGACGCGGGTAGGGAGGTAATGAGTATCCAGGTCAGTATTGACGGATTTCGGCTCGTTGCCGAGCGAACCGGGAAGTACGCGGGGCAGCTTGGCCCATTCTGGACCTCCGACGGCAAAGAGTGGACTGAGGTCTGGCTTAGCTCGACTCCACCCGCCGCCGCGAAGGTTGCCGTCTTGCGACACGACTTCAAAGAGCCCGTTTGGGCGGTGGCAACATGGGAGCAGTACAAGCAGGAGGGGAAGAACGGCCTCTCTCCCATGTGGAAAAAGATGGGCCCCCTCATGCTGGCGAAGTGCGCCGAGAGCCTTGCCCTTCGCAGGGCATTCCCTAACGAGCTCTCCGGCGTTTACAGCCCGGAGGAGATGGCTCAGGCCACCACGGTCGAGGTGGTGTCCGAAAGCCCCGCAAACGACGATTTGGAGCGTCTGAGGGCCACGGTAAACCAGGAGCCGCCAAGGCGGAACCCGGGGGAGGTAATTGACGGCCCGGCCAAGAAGCTCACCGCCGCCGACATCCCCCACGAAGGCGTCCCGCTGTCGGATGGGCAGCTCAAGAAGATTCACATCCTTCGAAAGGAGTGCGGGGGGGTGTTCACGGGAGAGGACGACAACCCGGATAGCTTCTGGCGGGTGAAGGTCCTCCGGGTCTACCGGAACCAGAAAGGGGAGCGGCTCACGTCCTCGACGCAGCTCTCAAAGAACCAGGCATCTCACCTCATCGACAGGTTGGAGGCCCATAAGGCGAAGGTGACGGCTCGAGCCAACGAGCCCGTGGGCGTGTCGCCAATCACCGGAGAGGACCCGGTGGCGAGGCTGGTGGAGGCCATCGCGGCAACGGGAGACGAGGAGCAACTCACGGAGGAGATTTGCGACACCCTGCGAATCATGCAGGTGGGCGACATCTCGACGCCGGAGAGGGCCTCGGCAGCGTTCGCCCTCATAGCTGCCTGGAAGACCCCGGCCTACGAGAGGGAGAAGGCGCGAATCATCGGGAGGCTTGACCCATGAGCGAGTTCGAACTGTCCGCCGAGCGTAGCGAGGCACCCCCAATGCTTTCGGAGCCCTCCCATGGGTAGCCCCTCAGAAGAAAGGACAGGGATGGACGAGGAAGAGGTGATGGACAGGTCCGAGATGACGCCGCAGCAGCTCGCGGAAGCCATCGAGTTCTTCGGGTGCATCGACGTCACCGACGAGGAGAGCGACTGCAAGCCGCCGCTCGGTGACGCCGTGATCGAATGGGGCGACGAAGGCCACAGCGGGCCTGGCTGGTACATCTACTGCAACGAGTACCCGGAGGAGGGCGCGACCTTCATCAGCCCGAACGAGGAGCCGTTCCCGGAGCTGGCCGCCGCGCTGAAGGCCCAGGAGGAGCGCGACGGGGACATGCAGCCAGCCCTGGAGCCCCAGCCATGACCCCTCCCGTCCCCTCGGCCGAGGGCATCGCCCGAGCCTTCCACGAAGCCTACGAGCGCCTCGCGCCCAGTTTCGGCTGGACGACCAGCGCTACGACGGCTGTCCCGTGGGAGCGGGTCCCGGAGGCGAATCGGCGGCTGATGGTTGCCGTCGTCAGGGAAGTTCTCGGCCCATTCCCGGAGGAGACCGCGCGGGCTCACTGCGGCGGCTGCTACGCCGACCTCGGAGCCATTCAGGGCGCGACGCGGGACGAAATCGAAGCGTGGATGCTGGCGACTGTTGAGGCGCACCGCCCGGTGTGTCCCGGGCCGCCACTTTGCCCAGCCTGCAAGAGGCCCGTCCGCGAGCACACCCAGGACGAGGCCACGAGGGCCGTCTATTGCCCGCCAGCGGGCACGGAGACCCAACCATGACCAAGCCAGGCGTCCCCTCTGTGGGGGAGGCGGTGGGGGCGATGGCCGATGCCCTTCGGAAGCTGGCGGCACGTAAGTGCGTCTGGTGCAACGGCAATCGACCTTGGCCATCCGACGCTCCGCCGGGAGGCTGCGCCCACGACATCGCCCGCGCCGCTCTCCGCTCCTTCGAGGAGGCCCGAAGGGTGCCTCTACGGGAGAACCAGGCGTTTGCGGATTCGCTGTTCAACAGCGGAGTCGAGGTGTCCAGGCTTCTGCTCGACGCCGTCGAGCGCGCCCTGTTTGGAGATGCCAAATGAGTGACCCGGTTAAGGTCCCGCTGGCGAACGGGAAGGGGTTCGCGCTGGTGTCAGCCGGGCGGGCGGCCGAGGTGCTTAAGCACCGATGGCACCTGCTAACGACCAGCCAGAAATATCGGTACAGCCAGTACGCCAGGAGAACCGTCAGGCGAGGCGGAAAAGCCAAGACGGTGCTGTTGCATCGCTTCGTGGCTGAGCTGATGGGGATGGACCTGTCGGCCCAGGTAGACCATCGGAACGGCGACGGCCTCGACTGCACGGATGGCAATCTGCGCCCAGCCACATGCGCGGACAACGCCCACAACATCCGCCAGCGACGGCAGTGGGCGTCGAGATTCCGTGGCGTGCGCTATTACGGCGGATACGGAAGGAGAAAGCGCTGGCAAGCGTGCATAACGGTCAATAGGCGCCGAATCTGCCTCGGCTACTACGCCACAGAGGAAGAGGCGGCCCGCGCGTACGACGCAGCCGCGATAAAGCACCACGGAGAATTCGCCGGCACGAACTTCGGCTCCCCCTCTCCTAGCGAGACGCCTGTTGTAGCCGCAGAGACTTCTATGTCTGCCGACGCGGAAAAACTCACGCGCGAAATACAGGGCACCGTCGATTCTGACGCAACGACCCTCAGCGGGGGTGAGAAGTGAGCCGGCGCCGATGCCTCACCTGTTGGCGCAAGCCTGGCGATACGCCGTTCTGCGGGCCGTGCGGGAAGAGCTTCGTCCGCGCGACGTCAGGCCGGGTCGTCCTCTTGACGGACGCGGTGAAGTGGGCGGTGCGGCGAGCGTTCGCAATGCAAGAGCGCTGGTTAGAGCGCCAGGAAGTCAGGGCGAGACCACCGGAGTATGACGGAGACGCCTGTGATGCGTGCAGCGCCGAGGCGGATATCTTCTTCTCCGACGGGCGTCGCTTCTGTCGCCAGCACGCACCAGCCCGCGAGACGGCCCCAGGGGAGGAGGACAAATGAAACGCTGGTGGGTCCGCTGGTACGGCAACGCGGACGTGAGTTTCGAGTATCACGGGCCGTGGTGGCAGAGCGGCGAGGCGTTCGGTGTGGACGCCGAGGGTAACGAGCTGAGCGTTCCGATCTTCGTGGCCGCGGTCGTCGCGGAAGACCACAGAGGCGCCGAGCATGTCATCGAACGCGCGTACGGCTGGGACCACGCGGGCGGCATTCGGGAATGGAGCTTCGTCGGCGAGCGACCCGACGACTGGGAGCCGTTCTGCGACCGCTTCCCCCGTGCCGACTGGATGAGGTGGCTGCCGCCCGTGACAACCGGTCACTGCGAGCCATGCGGCGGGACGGGCATCCTCGCTCGCTTCCCGAAAGGCACGTGTGCCGACTGCAAGGGCACCGGTCGCGCCACCCCCTCCGAGCCCAAGAGAGAGGAGGGGCCGTAGATGGACCCGATTCCGATGCTGCTGTGGTGCCCGGAATGCGGGACGCGTCACATCGATGAAGGGGAGTTCGCGGCGAAGCCGCACCACACACACGCGTGTCAGGGCTGCGGGATGGTCTGGCGCCCGGCGCTGGTGCCGACGTGCGGCGTCCAGTTCTTGCCGGGATTCAAGAACACGGAGGTGGCCAATGGGCAGTGAGCCCAATCACCCCCGCCAGCTAACGACCGTAGAACTGCTGGACTACGTCGCCCAGGTCGTCGAGGACGCAACAGGGATGTACAGCGGCAGCGCCGCCGCCCTCCGCGCGAGGGCAGAGAGGCTACGGAGGCTGCTCGCCGAGCACTGGCAACTGGCCAATGAGCGCCAGCAGCGTCACGGCGTGATGCCGGAGCCGTACCTAAACGCGCTCCTGGCTGTCGACGCCCCCGACAGCACCCCCACTAGAGGGACAGGGGGTGAGGGGTGAGCCTCGTCGAGTACTTCGAGCAGTGGGAGCGCCAGTGGCGAACGGAGGCCAGGGAGGCGGTGACCGAGCGCGCCGTCGGCTACTGGCGCGGGAAGGTAGACGCCATCGAGCAGGTTATCAACGTCCTGAGGCAACCGTCCACGCCGACGCTGACCCGCGAGGACGTGGCCGCGTACCTGCTTGATCGAGCGGACCAGTACGACAACAGCAACGGGCGCTGGGTGCCGCTTGCAGACGCCGCTCACGCGCTGATGGAAGGCGCGGTCGAGGAGGCGCTCGCCCACGGCGAGCTTCAGGAGGAAGACCTGCGGCGACGGGTTCGTGGCTGGGCCAAGAAAGGACCCCGATGACACCCCAGGAGCGTAACGAGGTACTGGAGGAGGCAGCGCGCATCGCGGATCACAGCGTCGAGATGGCGCACCCGGCGAGCCAGGGCAAGTCGGTCGGGAAGCGAATCGCACGTCGCATCCGCGCTCTCAAGTCCCAACCCGCCGAACCCGCCCCCGCTCGAATCTGCGCCCGGTGCGGCCATCCCGAGCGAGAACACATGGGTTCGTGCCTCGCATTTCTCGGGGCCATGGGCAAATGCGGTTGCCACGCCTTTTGTCCCGCCGAAGGACAGCGCGAGCCCGCCCCAGGGGGAGGGGTGACCGTGAGCTACACCGACGGCAAATGTCCGTGGCCCCGCGAGGAGTGGAAGCTTGAAGAGACGTGGCCAGGGATGCCGTTCGGGAAGACGATTCTCCGCTACGGACCAGGGTCGTCCGACTTCGTGCAGTTCCCGAACGAGGAGATGGCGCGAGCTTGCGTTGAGCCGCTAGCCCTCGCTACTCAGCTCTCCGGGGTACGGGCAGAGAACGCGCGTCTGAAGGAAGAGATCGAGACACTCGTCGCGATGGAGGACGCCCACAAACCGACGTGGGACCGAATGGCGAAGTTGGCCGAAGACGTGATGGAAATCGACGGCGTCATCAGAACTAAGTACGACGCCGCGCTCTCCGAGGCCAGAGCAGAGGTGGAACGCCTCAAAGGGGAGGTGGAGAGGCTGCGGGTGGCGCTGAGCAAGATCGCGTCCCTTGACACGTTCACCTACGGACAGCCGGTCCAAATCGCCAGGTTCGCACTGGACCCGCCCGCTACCCATCCTAAGGGGAGTGGGACGTGAACACCTGCATCCACGGGCAGCTTGCCCGCTCCTGCAACATCTGCGAGCTGGAGGCCGAGATAGGCCGGCTGGTCCTGGCCCTCAAGTCTGCCGGCGGGACCTTTCAGGTCAACGGCGTCGACTACTGCGCCTCCTGTCGCTGTCAGGCTGATATCTGCGATCGAACTGGTCTCTCACGTGACCCGGGAGACGCCCGGTTCTGCGGGGGTGCTGTGGCGAGGGAGGCGGTGAGATGAAGGCTCATGCGTGGCACGGAGATGGCCAGGAGCTCAAGAGTCACACGGGGGCGACGTGGGCGTGGTGCGGCAGGCCGCGGGAAGCCGTCGTCAGGCTCCCGGATGGCTCCTCGGTGCGCCGTTTCTTCATCGCGCACGGGATGCCGACAAAAGAAATCATCCCGCCGAGCCTGGGCCGGCCGCTGCCGGATGCATGCGAGTCCTGCGGACGGGAGACCAAGACGCTGTTCGTGCGCGACGGCGGCGCCGTTTGCCTGGGGTGCCGGCAATGAAGTTCCGCCAGGCCACCATCTGCTCCTACTACGACCGCAACTTAAAGCGGAGGATCGAAAAGCTGGTCTGCGTGACCACCAAGGGAAACCTGGTGGAGCGGTTCATCGACGACCCAGAGGGGTTGTTCTTCAAGGTCCCAGCAACGCATCTGCGGAGACGTAAGGCCAAGTAGCAGAGGTTTCGCATCTTCTAGTCGCTCGGCCTACAGGTTTCGAAACCTCCGGCGGCCGCCACACCAGCGACGGGGAAAGGGGGCCCGGCGCGATGCTGACAGTTGGTTTCGAAACACCACGTCTGAATGGTGTCACAAATCTTTTGAAGGCCCTAGTTTGCTTGTTCCCAGATATACAGGCACTCCCGTACTGTCAGGCCGCCTGAACGATGGGGTTGGCGGACGAGATAGCGGCGAAGGTACTGCTCGGGCTGGGCGCAACGCAGACGCCCGCTGGCAAAAAGCAGCCATCAATTTCGGTGGGCCAGCTGTACATGAAGTATCGCGGCTCGAAGCCTCGTGGGTTGGCCTGGCGAATTGAGCGACAGAACCTCCGGTACTTCATCCTCCGCTACTGGCGGCGCCCCTGTGACTCGCTGACCCAGGTGGACTGGGACCGGCACAGAGAGCTCCGGCGGGGTGAGAAGACGCGCCAGGGAAGGCCCCCGGCTGAGTCCACGATGAACGTGGACTTGACCCGTACGAAGCAAATGTTTTGGTACGGGGTGAACGCGGGGCTGATCGAAAAGCACCCCTTCCCGAAAGCCAAATTCGTGAAGGCCAAGAAGCGGAGGGGGACGGCGCCCAATGCTGCGCAGGTGAACGAAATCCTCGCCCACGTCGGATGCCTCCGGTACCACTACCAACAGATAACCGTCCGCGCTCTGGTGTGCGTGATGGCGGACACTGGGGCTCGCATATCCGAGGCCATGGGCCTGCGCTGGGACAGGATCACGCTACGCTGGACTACGACCGTCCTGGGCAAGGGGGACAAAACCAGACCCATCGCCTTCACGTCTCGAGCGCGCGAGGCGCTGTCCGCCATTCCCCGTCACCCCTCTAGTCCGTACGTGTTCACCAACTACACAAGTGGGCAGCGATGGAAAACGGGAACTGTCCGCGGGTGGTTCTACCGGGTCGTGGACGAGTGCGGCTTGAACGACATCTGCATCGACGGGGACGCGCGGATTGTCCCTCACCACCTTCGCCACTCCTTCGCCACTGAAGCGGACCGGCGAGGAGCAACCCTCACTCAGATTCAACACGCCCTTGGGCATGCCTCCGCAAAAACCACCGAGCTCTATCTCCACAAGGACAAAGAAAATAACGCCGTGGAGATTTCCAGGATTATGGAGGGCGGACGCAGGCTTATGAGACGCGGCCCCAGGAAGTCAAGTCACGAACCAGAAAAAAATCTGGACACGTCTCAAGGCAGTAGGGCAAAGTACATTTCGTGAGGGACGGAACATCGCCGGTGGAACCGCGAAGAGCGCCGCGCAGCGCCCGCAAACGGTCCCTCACAAGCCCCGCGAGCCGCGCTCGCGGCGCCCTTGGAGGTTTCACCAGCGAGTAGCCCGGAGACACGTCGATGGCTGAGGCCAATGTATTCTATAATCACACCAAATCACCTCTAACCCCACGTCGGACGCGGGGGTCGAAACCGACCGCGGCGGTAGTTAAAGCTGCGCTGGAGTGGCTGCTGGCCACACACGCAGACCCGATTAGGCGGGCGGTGGCGCGATGAAGACGGCGACGCTGGTTGCGAAGCTGCCGAGCGCTCGAACCGATGCCCGCGTCTACGAGCTATCGGAGTCGATGACTTGGCACCGATGGGATGGCGATAAGGAGAAAGAAGAGCTGGCGACGCACGTGGTGGTGAGCGCCGCCGTGGTGCCATTCGGCGGGCCCGAGACGTACATCTTCCCGGCCGGGAAGGACGAAGGCGGCGATTGGCAGATAGCCGACTGGCTGGAACTGGAAGGCTCGTTCCGCGGGGGGCTCGACCACGCCGAGGCGCTCCGTCGTGCCGGCTATGAGGTGGCTGCTTCGCAGAAGGCCCAGCCGTGAAGCCCTCAGCGAGGGAGAGGTGGGAGATGGCGACGACTCTCGCCAGCGCAGCGAACCTGCGGGACTCGTCTGACCGATATCGGCGGCTGTTCGCGAGCGAGCTGGCGACATGGGCTCACGGTAACGATTGGCCATCGCTCACGGACGTGTATCACCTGAACTACTCTGGGTGCGCGCTCCTTGTCGCCGCTTCCCTCGCTCTCGACGGCCTCTCTATTGAGGAGGTGAGTCGGGTGGAGGGATTGGAGTGACCCCCCGCCAGCTATCCCGGTTAAGGGAGTTGATGAAGGAGTCTAAGAGGGTGGCGAGGGAGGGGAGGAGATTGGGGGCGCGCTTGCGCGCGCTAACAGCGGTCAGTCGAGGAAGGGGCCGATGATTAAGGCGCTCGCCCACGACGACGACGGCAAGCCGATGTACATCGTCGGGCTGTCCGAGCACAACCTCCGGTTGTTGCGCGATGGGAAGCCCATCGCGTTCGACATGGCGCAGATGGGCGGCGAGGGCCGGATGTTGATCTTCTACGGCGTCACCGAGGAGGCGATGGCGCGCGAGCTGAAGAAGCACATGCGCCTCCCGGAGAAGGAGTGACCATGGACAGCAAAGGCCATCTGTACGCGAACAAGGCCGCCCTTGAGGCAATGGAAGAGCGCCTCCGTGAGGCGTTCACGCCGACGGAGGCCATGCCGGCTGACGCGATTGAAGTCGCCAACCCGAAGGTGGCCGAGACGCTGGCGAAGATGAACCGCAAGGCACGGCGCGTGTACTTCAGCGAGCGGCGACGGGGAGCCAGCGAGGACGAAGCGCTCGCCGCCGCCGAAGGGTCGTACTACCCATGACCTCCCGCCGTATCACCACCCTCAACTCCTACGCCAAGTACCTCTGCCTATGGGGAGCAATCCTCCTGGTGTTGCTGCTGTGCTCGTGGGGGGAGCCGTGAAGATCAACGGCGAGGAAGTGGAGCCGGTGGCCTTCGTGGACCTCCAGCTAGGCGACATCGTCTACGTCGACGAATGCGATTGCGGTAAGCGCTGGTGCCGCGGGATGCTGGTCGAATACGCAGACGACTTCCTCGACGGGAAAGGCCCCGGTTGGGTGACCCTGCCCAACTGCTCGGCGCCTACCGATGAGGCTGCCGCGCTCTTTGACACCCCGGGAGCGGTCTTTTACCGGGTAATCGACCAACCCATGGTCAAGCAAACCACCACCCGGAAGAAGGAGGCTGTCCGGTGAGGTGTAGCCGCTGTCAGCGCCGTTGCGGCGCTACCAAGCTCTTTGCTGGAAAGCCTTATTGCTGTGGCTGCTACCCGGCGGTGATTGGGTGATTGCCGCGATTGTGGGCAGCAGGAGTGGTCTCGACTGGGCGCGGGTGCGCTCGGGAATTAAGGCCATTGTTTCCCGGGCTGACATCGGGACGGTAGTCAGCGGTGGAGCGCTCGGCGTAGACCGGATAGCCGAATCCATGGCGCTCGCAGCCGGCAAGCGAGTGCGTGTGTTCTACCCGGACTGGGAAAAGTACGGCCGCAGCGCCGGCATGAGGCGCAACCGAGAAATAGTCTCATTGGCTGACGAGGTGTTCGCCTTCTGGGACGGGAAGAGTCGCGGAACTAAGAACAGCATCGAGACGGCTCGCAAGCTTGGCAAAACCGTCCACGTGTTCGAGGTGCCAGTGTGACCGCGGTCGCCGAGAGATCGGAGGACAACGAGGAACTACGCGAGGCGTTGTTCTCATGGCTGCTGAAGCAGCCTTGGATTCGCGGCGGACTGCATGAGGCAGACGTGACCGACATTATCCGACTTGTTGCTCAGTACATCACGCCCGGCCGAAAGTCATCAGTACACAATGGACTTGCCCCGGCCGAAATCCTACTGCGCGAGTTTCTTGAGAAGTGGAGTCCAGGGGTTATGGACCACCCCGACCCGGGCGGCCTGGGGTTTGTCCGACGTGTAGCTCGGTACTTCATCCGCCGCCTCCCGACCAAGGTGGTGACTGGGTGAAGAAGCCAAAGTACGTCATGGGGCAGGCACTCTACAGCTACGACGGCGGCCGAACGTGGACCACGAGGCGACGCTTGCTGAAGGCGGTCACGTCAATGAAAGTGACCAGCGTAGATTACGAGAACGGCGTCATCACCCTCGACACACACGTAAAGGGCAAGCCGTGAAACGCTCCTACCTCCAACGGAAAGAGCCCATGAAGCGCTCCAGGAAGCGCAAGGCTAAGCGAAAGGTCTCAACCAAGGGCTTCGCCCACCCCAAGCCAGTAAAGCGCGCCAAAGCGAAGCTGAGAGCGGGGAGGGTGCCTCAGAACGAGGAATACAAGAACTGGATTCGCACCCAGCCATGTATCGGCCTCTCCGAATGGCCCCCCAACAGTCACGGGGACTACGGGGTCCAAGGGCACTACTGCCAGGGAGAGACCCAGCCTAACCACGAACGGAACCACACGGGTTGGGGGCTGAAAGAGCCTGACGAAACCTGCGTCCCCTTCTGCTGGATTTTACACACCCAATGGAGTGACCACACCGGGCGGTTTGCAGGGTGGGACAACGAAGCGCGTCACCGCTTCATGGAAGAGAAGCGGATAGAGCTGAACGCGCGGTTTGAGCTCGAGACAGGGAAACAACTGGAGTGGAGGCCGTAGATGAAAGAGCCAATCCAAGTAGGTGACGTGGTTTGCATTAGAGACGGGAAGAAAAACACATACCGGATGCACTATGGGTTTGAGTGCGAGAAGCCGCGAGTTGTACTTGGCCATGACTTTGGCACAGGCCGCAGGCGCCTGCACCTCGACGGACCTCCCGGCTATCTGTGGATTGGAGACGCGAAACTGGTCATGCGGAAACATGAACTCGAGGCGCAACAGAAGGCCAAAAAGAGCGCCTAAGTGGCCCGCATCCGCCAAATCAAGCCCCAGTTCTTCACCGACGAGGACATCGTCACGCTGGGGCCTTTGGCTCGCCTGTTCTTTATTGGCCTATGGACCGTCGCCGACAGGGAGGGGCGGCTCGAGGACAAACCGCTAACGCTTAAGCTGCAAATCCTGCCTTTCGATGAAGTGGACCCTGCTGTCCTGCTTGCTGAGTTAGCCGCACGCTCGTTGATCTACCGCTACCAAGTCGACGGTAAGCGCTACATCTCGATTCCCGGCTTCACCAAGCACCAGCATTGCCACAAAGACGAAGCTGCGAGCAAACTCCCGGGACCGGAGACAGGTTCTCCACTCCATCGGCAAGAGCCCAGCAACGTCAATCAATCTGCAATGTTAGCAGAGCCCGGTGCAAGCACCGTGCAACCACCGGGCAAACACCATGGGAGCACGCCTCTTAGTCTGAATACTGAAAGACTGAATACTTGTAACGGGAATCTGGAGAAGAACCGGCCGGCAAAGCCGTCCGCCCCCTCGGCCTTCGGCCAAGTATTGAATGCGTGGTTAGATGCCTGGGGAGCCGAGAAGGGCACACCTTACACGCCTACGGGCGGTGACAAAGCCCAGCTCGGGAGGCTGCTAAACGCAATCGGCAGGGACGGGCTAGTAGAGCTTCCAAGGCTGTTCCTGCTGTACCTCCAGGACTCCGACCCGTTCCTAGCAAAACAGGGCTGGAGCCTGGCTTACTTCTGCACGCATTGCGTGAACAAGTACCGTCTGCCCGGAGCGAACGGGGTGCCTCGTCCGTCGTCGAAATGGGAAGACAGCCGCAGGACGTCAATTGCATGGGCCAAGAAAGGGGTTGCATGAACAAGCGAGAGGCGTTCGTAACGGTGCTCAACGTTCTCGGAGAGTCGTTCAATCGTCCGATGACCGAGGGCTTGCTTGAGGGGTACTGGATGGCGCTGCAAGACTTGTCCACCGAGGAAATGCAGGCCGCCGGGAAGCGTGCGCTGCAGGAGTGCAAGTTCATGCCAGCTCCGTCGGAGCTACTGGCGTTCGTTGGGCGTGGACCCAGGGACTTCGCCTTTGAGACTGCGAAAGCCTGGGAGGCGGTTGTGTGGGCGATGAACCGGTACGACTACACGGATTCGGTGGATTTCGGACCGCTGGTGAACGCTGTGATCCGAAACCTGGGAGGCTGGGTCTACCTGTGCAACCAGAAGCTTCCCGAGCTCGTCTGGCGCCGCAAAGACTTCGAGAGGCTCTACGAAGCCTTCGCAAGCAAGCCAGTGGACCAGCTCAATGGCGGGTACCTCCCCGGAGAGCACAAGACCGAGATTCGAAGGATTGCAATCAACGGCGTTACTCCGCCCAAGATGCTGCCGGCGAAGAAGGAAGACCCAGCGCTAGAGATGCGAGCCCACATTGCCAGCCTGGTAAACGGCAAGACGCTGTGACCGCAGCCATCTACCAGCTCTCTAGGGGCTACGAGATTTGGACGTGGCTTTGTGAAAAGCACCTAAAGGCGAAGAGAGCGGAAGGCTTTGAAGTGAAAGAGAAGCGGGAACCCAAACATGAGTTGAAGTGCGATGCGTGTAAACGAAGTGAACGAACAACAGGAGAGTGACCCAATGTCTACGTACATCACGAAGCGAGCTGAAGACCTGGGACTGTCGGTGGTCGATGCGGACAAGCCTCTGCAAGTCGAGGTGAAACCAACAGACATCGAGAAGGCGGTCCAAAAGAACTCTAAGTGCTGCGCGTTTGTCAGAGCATGCGAGCGGTCGCTGGATATTAATGCCGCCTTCTTCTTTCGCACGAAGGCGTGGCTGGAATATGACGACAAAATTGTCCGCTACGAATTGCCGCCGTCTGTGCAGCGCGAGATTGTTGCGTTCGACCGCAGTCGGAAAATGGCCCCAGGCGTGTACCAGCTGTCCGCCGTGAGCCCGAGAAATACCCTTGCTGCAAAGGCTGCGGTGCGCGCAAAAGAGCCGCGCGGGAGACACGCCAGCAAAGGTATTATCCCAGCTGGCAGAAAGGGCGGGCTGGTCCATCGGACTTCCGGCGTGCGGACGTTAAGCGAGCCCTCATACCGGAGTCGCTAGCCGTGGGAAGCGTGAACAAGGTGATTCTAGTAGGCAACCTGGGAGCGGACCCGGAACTCAAGTACACCCAGCAGCAAAAGGCCCTCTGCAACCTCCGCGTAGCAACGCAGGAGACCTGGAAGGACAAATCAGGGGCGAAGCAAGAAAAGACCGAATGGCACCGGGTCACCGTATGGGGCGACCAGGCCGAGAACTGCGAGAAGTACCTGGCCAAGGGACGCTCGGTCTACGTAGAGGGGCGTCTTCAGACTAGGAGCTTCGACAAGGACGGCCACAAGCACTACGCCACCGACATTGTAGCTGACAAGGTGGTGTTCCTCGGTGGAGGGAAGGGCGAAGAGAAGCAGGAGCCGAAGTCCACCGCCAAACACTATGAGTCGGACCCCTATGGGGACGACGATGTGGATTTCTAGGCCATGAGCGCTGAGGACAAGGCCAAGAGAGCATTCCTCCGAGTGAAGCTCGAGAGGCGAGTAGCCACGCTCTCTGACGGGATTGAAGCAGAGAGGCTGGGTCTCGGGAGGGTTACCTGTCGGGATGGAATCTGGAGATGGGAGTGGGCTGATGGCAAGGGAATGTAAGAGCTGCCTGGCTATCAAGGCCGATGGAGCCTTCTACAGCCAGTGTCGGTCTGTTTGTCGGGACTGCTACGTGGAGCGGTGCAAGGAGAGGTACAGGAGGGCGAGGGCGGCTGGGTTGTGTACGAGGTGCAGAAAGAGGCCAGCGGGGAAGGAGTCCATGTGCTCTGCGTGTGTGGATAAGCTGACTGCGTCGAGGCGTTCTGAGCCTGGGGCGTTTGCTGGTTTGTCGGATGGGGATGAGGAGAGGCCTAGGTGCAGGTGTGGTCTCTCGCTTCCGTGTGCTGGGTGTCCGAGTATCTATTCCTACGCTGCCAAGAGGGTGGCAGAGTGAGGTCAGAGATGAAGAAAGATGCTGCCGAATTCAGGAAGAAGCTCATCGAGGATGCGCTGGCAGGCATGTCATCGGGCGCGACCCAACGCAGTTCCCATACGAAGCCGGAGAGGGTGGAGGTGGGGCAGCGGTGGAGCTGTCCGCACGGCGCCTATCCCGAATATGTTCTAACCCGGTGGACTGAACAGCTTAGGGCGTGGGAGGCGAGTCCGTACACGCACTGGACGCCAGAGTACCTGATGGCCGAATGCACCTTCCTCGGCTGGGCTCCTGGTTTCGGCCCAGACTGTCAACTGTCTGCGGCCGAAGGCCGCTCTAACTCCCCCTCCCCAGGGAACACCTGGGAGGTGTCTAGCGACGGAAGCGACTGGGCGATACCGAAGCCCCACGTATCCCTTCTCCTGTGGCCCTACCGCCGCCTCCTCTCTCCAGAAGGGAGGATACTGGAGGAGCATGGGCCCGAGGGAGGGGCGGTCCACGGAGACAGTCTCACGGTCAGGTGGCCCAAGCATTTAGAGGGCCGGGCAGAGCCCGGCGGACAGCGACCACAAGAACCTGTGTGCCAAGTGCTCGGGTGCGTAGCAAGAGGGGTCTACGACCAGGCAGGCAACCCACCTGTATGCCCAGGTCACTTTGGGTGGAAGCTTAGCGGCCTCCTTATGAAGGCTGGCCCGCTGACCGCGCCCGAAGGGCGCACTCAAACTCCGGTGTTCGTTACTGTCGACGAGGCCGCCAAGTTCGACGCCAAGGAATACGAACGCATCGCGCGCACTCTTGGCTCATCCATCCCAACCCCCGTAGGCACAGAGAAGACAGAGCCGGTGAAGGTCGAGCCCCGTAAGCACGACTTCTCAGACCCGTACTGCGCTGGACCTGCCTCCCGGATGTGCGTGGCATGCGGTGCGGCGGAACCCGCATACACCAGGCCAGAATGCACCCCGGCCCCTGACTGGCGAGAGCGCTGGGAGAAAACAGTGGCAGAGCGCCAGGTCAAACTAGACTCCGAACTGTCCCCTGCGGACTGTGGCCCCTCTCAAACGCTCCCAGCTCGTCAGTCTCAAGCGATTGGGGCAGGGCTAGGGGTCTGGTCCCTCCGAGAGGAAGGAAGGCCCCTGGCGCGAAGCCAGGAGGTCGGACGGCCTAAGAGGCCATGGGAGCTGCCGTGACTGCGAAGCAGAGGATTCAGGTGGTCCAGGCGGTGCTCGAGGAGGCTGCCTATCACATCGGCGACGAGTACGGCGAACCGCTCAAGGATATCGACCAGTCGAAGTACTGGCCCACGTCGCCTGAGAGCGACGGAGAAGAGGCTGCGTTTGAGCTCGACGACCAGTGCATGGCCTACCTAGACACCGCCATCAAGAAGGCGCAGGCGGAAATCAGGAAGATAATCAAGTCGTTGGCCTCCCCACCCAAGGCCCAACCGTGAGCCTTGCCGACGACATCGAGACGGCTGGGAGGGTCCTGGTCGGGTTCGGGTTTGACTACACGACCGTGGGTATGCTTGGCAAGAGGCTGATGGACGCGGCAGAGCGGATACGCAAAGAAGAACGCGATGCCAGGCAGTTCCGCACCAACGAGACCTGGCAGGCACACGCGGTAAAGACATTGGACGAATCAGGCGTCGGCCGTACCAACGCCGTCACCCGCGAAGGTCGCATAATTGGTGAGTTTTTGGAGCCCCGGGACGCACGCTTGGCAGCCAAAGCTCCCGAGATGGCCCAGATGCTCAGGGAGTTGGAGTGGGCGGACATGAAGCCGCTGTCAGCCACGCCGCGCTGTCCGTCTTGTGTGGGTAATCCGAGCCTAGGCCACGCCCCCGACTGCAAGCTAGCCAGCCTCCTGAAGGACCTCCCATGACCTGGGTAACCGTCACCCGAGAGGAGTTCGAGCGCCTTATCGACAGCTACCCTAGGAAGCTGGTCCAGGACGTCAACGGCACCTCCGAGCCGCCGTTCGTGACCTACAACGACTTCAGCCTGGGTAAGTGGCCCGAGTCCGTGGTGGCTGGCCATGGGCTACCCGAGGAAGACCGGACTTACTACCGTGTCGTCAGGTAAAGCCCGAACCGGCTCCTAGCTAGACTGCCCACTGTTCGCCGCCAAAGGCGGCTCTATCTATTCTCCGCGCGTCCAGGCGAGGCGGATTCCGTATGCATTGGGCGGCTCCACAGGCGGCATCCCAGCTAGTAGTTTCCTTCTAGCATGAGCTGTTAGGGATTCCCCACAGGCTAGAGCTCTAGACCTGAGCCAAGCTAGCTCCTCATGGGAGAGGCGTATCGGGGGGAGTTGGGGGGCTAGGCGGCCGCGGAGTGACCTAGGCGGCACTCTTCGCCTCAGCCGCGAACAGCGCGCGAGCAGCGGCCATTCCGCCAAGCGCCTGAAGCTGGAGGAAGCGCTCCCCCTTCGGGCCGACCTTCGAGTCCAGCCACGACTGAAACACGCGGTACTCGACGTCAGCCGCAGCGTTGCGAGCGGCCGTCTCAGCGCGGACCTTGGCGTCGTCGGCATTTCGAGCCGCCTTCCGGACCTCGACCGACTCAATGCCCATGGCGCGAGCCGCACACACGCAACCGAAGTAGACCGTCTCGTCGCCCGCGTCGTGGTCACACAGGGCGACCGTCCCCTTGAGGTCCTTTCGGCCGCAGCAATCGCAGATGGTGACCTCGTCCGTCGTCCCGAGCACCGTGAACCGCTTCGTCTTGGTCATACCCAGATACTCAGCACATCACATGCCAAGGTGCAATGCACGCTAACTATGTGTAATCACCACGCCAGGTATTCGGCTGTCTCAGGTATCTGAGAGACAGCTCGACCTAAGTCCGCTGAAACCAAGGCTGTCGCTCAATCTCAGAATCCTGAGGCAACTTGAGAATCTGATAGTCTAAGGTCCATGGGAAGACGCGCGCCTGCACGTCGGTACACTTCAAGGGAGTTGGCCAAGGCCCTCGGTTGCCACATCCGCACCGTCCAGCGAGCCATGCTCCGAGGCGACCTCAAGGGGTACAAGGCTGCGAGCGGGTACTACTGGGCCATCCCAGAGGAGGCCGTCGTGTCGTGGCTCTCAACCCGCGAGACCAGGAGACGCTGAACCGGGAACGGGCGTGAGATGGGATATTCCTCCCCCCTCTCCCATTAGCCTTCCAACCCCCGTCTCATCCCAACCGCCATCACCCAGCCTCTACTCAGCCTCGAGATTACCCCTGCCTTCGTGACCACCCCCACCCCCCCAAAGTGGCGAGAGAGATGTGTGGGGATATATCACCTCTCACAAAATTCAACCACCCATCCCTTTGACGCAGGCAGTCGGTCGATTCGAAGTGACGTGACACTGCGTGTAGGGTACCGTCGTTTTGTGCTCGAGCGGTACCACCGGATGATAGCCAAGGCCGTGGCCAAGGGGCCAGCGCAGCTAGGCCGTGAGGCGGACCGACTCTTGAGGCGTGCGGTTTCCCTGGAAGCGGACGTGACCCGCGAGGCGGGGCGTTCGAAGGCTGAGGCTGTGTTACGGCGAGGTACGACCCACCCGGCGTAGGTGTGAAGAGGCGGTCAATAACCCAAGCGGGGACGACTTGGGGTAACGCCGCTTCTTGCTGCAGAGTACCAACCCTAGCAGGAGCCAGACACTTAAGAGACCCGGAGCGCAAGACCTAGCGGTCTTGCTTAGTTCCCGGTCTGCCTAGGTAGCGGGCTAGGTTCCGCTTGTGCTCCAGGGCTTTGATTTCCTCGGGGGTGAGCCTTCTGAGGGGGCCGGGCTTGCGTATCTCGTAGGCGTGCTTGGAACGCTCTGAGGCGGGGACTCCCGGCTTCACCCTCTCAGTCCCTTCAGCTCTGAGTCGATGTCCCGGAGGTCAGACCCGCAGTCCTGAACGCCGCGCCAGTCCTCGTCCTGGAACTTCAGGAGTAGGTCCGCCTTCGTGCCTACCCGCTTCTTGAGGAGGAACTCGATGCGGGCTTGTCTGGCCTCGGCGGGGCTCTTTTCGCCGGTCGGCCCCCAAGCGCCGTTTAGCCGCCTCCGGATGCCGGCCGGTGGTTCGTAGTTCTCTAGCAACTCCATCAGGCTTTTCGGCATCACCGCCCCCTCCATCGCTTCCGCTTCCTGATGAGCGTCGTGGGACTAATCCCCAGCTCCATGGCTATCCGGTACTGAGGGACCTCCGGGTGGGCGGCTAGCGTCGCCTCGATGTGCTCCCGCTCCACCTCCCGAAGCGGCTTGATGGGCGGCTGCGTCTGGGTGGCTGTCATTTCGCCCTTCAGCTTTGCATACGCTAAATGACATTGCAATACGATACACGTATGGTACCGTCGTGACCATACGTCATGGGACAGCATCGGACGAACCCAGTAGCCATCGCGAACGCCCAGCCTCAGCGACAGGTGCAGGTCACCCCGATAGGGGAGGGGCACTGCGTAGTGGGGCTGTCCCTGCTTCCGACCCAGGACGCTGAGGGGAACTTCTGTGTAGTCCTGGCGGCTATCTGCGGGCGGCAATCTGACCTGGTTCCCATGAAGCCGGTCCCGGTGTTCCTGGCGGAGGTCGCCAAGGTGAAGCTGGAAGACCTTCGGAAGCGGATAGGGGAGATGTTGGATGGGCCGGAGGAAGAGCCGGCGGTGGCTGCGCCGTGAGCGACTACTCCGACTGGATTGACCGCCTTGCCGTGGAATACGCCGGCCGACCCGTCCAGGAGGCAATGCGCGCGGCGGTCGCAAGGATGGGCACGCTGACCGTGTGCTCGGTGTGCGAGCAGGAAGCCAAGCACGTCCATCTTCGCGGCACGATGTGGCTCAGGCGCGGAACGCTTGGCCCAAGTATGTCGTTCTGTCGGACGCTAGTAGGGGTTGCCGGAGGCATTGAGCGCCTGCTGTCCGAATGGGACCAGGTTGACTGGGACGGCAAGCCGGTAGCGAAGACGCCGGATGAGACGCGGGTCGTCGACTGGGTGGATGACCGCAAATGAAGGTCCAACTCATCTTCGAGGCTCACGACTGCCTGCCCTCCAAGTTGGTTGACTCTCTCAAGAGGGCCATCGCCTCAATTCTCGAGCTGCACGGCATCCCACCGTCAATCGACACGAACCGGGACAGGGAGATGGAAGCCTATCAGGCCTTCTTCCGGTGGAACGAAAACCGCCTCGCTGAAGATGAGCGAAAAGGCCCTAGCGAAACCTGACGAAGAGGAGTTGCTGCGAAAGCAGCTCCTCAAGAAGGAGCGCAAGGAAGCCCGCCTTGCGGCACGTACGGCTCATCTCAAGGCCCTGGTCGAGGAGATCAAACTCGAGGCCGCGAACAAAGTCCGCCTCCGCAAGTACGTCTTCAGGCCAGACGAGGAACTGAGAGAGCTCGGCCTCAGCAACCACCAAATCGCCATCGTCCGCCAGTGGGAGGTCCCCAAAAAGCAAACCGCCTTCGCAGTTGAATCTGCGGCGAAGCTCGTAGAGGCCCAAGTCAGAGGCCAGGAAGCAGCCAAGGCTCCGACCATCAACGTCGAAAGCATGACCATCCGAATCCCCGAGAAGGGGACGGAGGATTTGCCCGCGGCGGTGGTCATCGACGTGGAGCCGGAGACGAAGTGAGCACCCCTTCGCTCGCTACCTGGCGGTTTCCGTCAGACCCGTCCGTTGCCCCCGGACGCCCAGCCAAGCTCGGCGAGAGAGCAGAAGCCCTCGACACGGGGGTTATGTACCTCAAGAACGGCCCGGCTGACACGGACTGGATTCCGTGGAGCTCGGGCTCCATGGGCCCATCTCTGGCCAATGCCGAGGTCTACGTTTCTCCGGACGGCGACGATGCCAACGACGGGCTTTCCTGGCAGACGGCGAAGGAGCACGTCTACAACGCCCTCCAGACGCTAATCAGCCTGGATGGTGGAACTCTCTACGTAGCGGATAACTGCGAAGTCGGTGGACCCGTAGCAGGTCAGGGTATCTGGCTGCGTTGGGACCGCCCTTCTACGCCGTTCCTCCCGCCTGGCTTTCTCCCCGCGGTGAACATGCGCATCGTCGGGTGTGGGAAGACCTCCATCGGGTTCCAGCCTGGCATCGCCGCGCGAGTGAACGGGGGAGGGGACACCTTTCGCCCGCACGTTTGGATTGTCGGGGTAATGAACTCGACCATATCCATCGAGAACATCATCCCCCGCGGCTTCCTCACCTACGGGGGAAGAATCGGCGTCGACTGGGACCGCGAGACCTCCGGGGCAATCAAGCAAATAACCGTCACCAACGGCACCCGGACCGGAACGACCACCGTATTCACGCTGGACGTAAACGGCATCACGCCGATTCAGGTCCTAAGCGCCGCCAGGACCTCGAACGTCACCACGCTAACCATCACAAATCCGGGGTTGCCTTGGCCGCCATGGCGCCAGGGGGTTCCTATTCGCGTGACCTCTGGAGACGCCGACTTCGCCTCAGGCGATTACACGATAACCGAGACCTCGAATCACGAGGGAGGGGACGCGGACACCTGGACCATCTCCTACGCCGAGGTTGGGGCGGATGCGCCCAGCCAGACCGTCGCAAACACCTTCGTCCGCACCCACGGGATTAAGGCCGGCGAGCTCTTCAACCTGACGAGCAACACGGTCAACTTCCTGGGGACGCAGTACTACTGCGACTCGGCCACGGTCACCACGGTCACCTGCACGGACGTCTTTGGGAACGGGAATCAGAACACCAACAACATCGGGACGATTGCCCACCAGGAGCGATTCTGCGCTGGGACGGCCCGGGTCCGGGTCACGGGATGCAGCGTTCGTCTCCATGATGCCGACCCGCTTACCGGGCACTCCTGGGACATTGGGCACATCAAGGCCGGCGGCCTGGCCCCGGTATTTAAGCGGTGCTGGTCCCAGGGGTTTGTCGGAGACGGCTCTGGTCCTCGCGATGAGCGGAGGATGTCCCAGGTCTACGCCTACTCGGGCACGGCCGGGAACCTCGGCCCGGCAGCGACCGGCCTCGCGATGTACGACTGCGCCGGGTACGGCGGAGAAATTCTCGTCGAAGTGCCGTCTACCGGCGTTGGCGAGGTCGACTGTCGGCGCATCCTCCATGAGACGTTCTTCGAGGAAGAAAACCCTCGGCCGGTGCTTGAGGTTCGCGGGAGCCCGTTTACGCGGGTGTACGCCGAAGACCTGATAAACGCCGACACGCCGGACTCGGAATTCCCGACCGTCGTCCTAACCAACGTCCCGTGGTTTGCGGCCGAAATTCATCGGTCCGGCTTCGTTGACGGGCCGTGTATTGGCGGGGACCTGGCTCAGATTCCAGCCGCTTACAGCTTCGGTTCCAACATCGCCACCCCTTGGGAGACGAATCATGTGTGCGGGTGGGCGGACGGACGGATCACCGGGAAGCACCCAGGTCACCTCAGGGCCATGGGCCCGCTTGGGGCGAGGTTCAAGAACGTAATCGCCGCTCCTTCTGCGTGGAGCGCGCGCACCAACACCGTCACTCCTAACACCTCAGACCTCGCTGCCCCAGACGGCAGCATGACGGCCACTAAGGTGGTCTCTGCCAATGCCTATCTGTCGTTAAAGCCAAACGGAGCCGACGGGAACACGTGGCAAGTCGGCGGGAAGCTCGTTGTGTCTGGCTGGTTCAACGCCCTAGACGCAGAAACGTACACCTCAGAGGATATGTTTTTCATCGCCGGGGGGAATATCACCTTCGACGATGGGCTCCGTGCCAAGTGCCCGTTCAACGGGCCTGGGTGGCAGTTCATCCAATCGACGTTCGTGGTCGCGTCGGTTACCAGTTCTACCCCGACCTACGAAATCAACACGCTGTTTGCCGGCGCCAAGACCATCTACATATGGGGCGCTACCGCCTACTACATTCCAGCATCGGTCAGTGACAACGACGCCTACGAGGTTGCCGGGGTAACCAAACACCTCCCCAGATACCTCATGCCTGGCATGGCCGGGACGATGGACGACCAGAAGTTCATCGCCCACGGTGGGCTAGGAATAGACGCGTCGGTAATGGTGTCGCCGACGGGGGCTACCGCGACGCTTTCTACCTGGGAGCCGAGGCTGGCCGCGAACGGGTCGACGATTCAAGGCTACATCCCGGTCTATGCCACGCCGGGAACACTTCCGGGCGCAGCTCCTACCGGCGCCGCTGGCGGGGACCTTGGCGGAACGTACCCAAACCCCACCGTCCCAGGCCTGGCCACCAAAGCAGCTACCACCACGACAATGACCGCCGGGGCTGGACTGACCGGCGGCGGAGACCTGAGTGCGAACCGGACGTTCAACGTCGCGGCGGCCGACGGAACCATAATCGTCAACGCAGATTCCATCCAGGTGGGCACGGTCCCGTATGCGCAGATTTCAGGGACGCCTACGGCCCTGCCGCCGAACGGCTCCGCCGGTGGAGACCTCGCCGGCACCTATCCCAATCCGACCCTGGCCAATAAGCCGGTCTCGGTGACGGTATCAGGCTACTTCTCGTCGAGCATCGCAGCGGGAGTGGACGGGTATCTAGTCCCTAGTTCGCTCGGACTGGTGACCGCGGCTCACTACGTGCCCGCGAACAGCCTGACTTCATACGCGCGTATCAGGATGGACGCGTACGTTGAGTCGAGCGCCGTCGGATTCGGAGAGTCGTTCAACCTGAATCTCCGGAGAAACGACTCCGACATAGCCAGTGGGACCATCCTCATCCAGTTCGGGACCATGGGGCAGGCGTCGGTCGACGTCGCAACAGGGGCCACTAGCAACGCGGACAGGTATTCGTTCCGCTTGCTAGACGGCACCATGGGCGCCACGCCGAGGGCGGTTTCCTTCACCTGGCACGTGACTTTCTACAACTGATGAAAGCCACCGTAGAAAAGCCGGTCCGAACCCGCGGGGTAAAGCCCGAAGAGCTGACCACGGCGGTAAACAGGGAGCTCCTGCCGCTTCTTATCCAACTTCGCGAAGCACTCAATATCCGCTACATCGCGCCATTCGAGATTACGACCTCCGGCACCGGGGCGTGGACGACCATCTACACATCGGACGACATCCCTGTTGGCCAAGATTGGCTCGTAGAAGCAGAGATTAGGGCCAAGGCCACGGGGGCTAGGTCTGCCTGGATTATCCGAGGCCTCTTCTACAACGACGGCACGACTGCCCAGTCCGGCTCTACGGTCCTCGAGTACGAGCAGAACCTGTCTACGTTCGACGTCCGCTTCTCTGTCGTCGGCAATCACATCACGGTCGACGTCAAGGACAACGGCGTGTTGTCGGTCGACTGGCTTTGCATCGTCACGCTTCGGGAGAACCCGCGGTGACGGTCATCTTCGAACCGCACCCTGGGCCACAGACGAAGTTCATGCGCTTCGATGGGCGGTACGCCCTGTATGGAGGCGCGGCGAACTCCGGCAAGTCTCAGTGCCTCATGTTCGACCCGATGAGGCAGATTGAGGTCGAAACGAAGCGAGTCAACGCGGGAGAAATCCCGCAGTCAACCGGCAGGGCCATTTACTTCCGGCGCACGATGCCGGAGCTGCGGGAGATGATTGACCGCTCGAAGCGGTATTTCCATCTCTGGGGCGCCCAGTGGATTGAGCAGGCCAAGACGTGGACGTTCCCATGTGGCTACAAATACATGTTCGGCCAGATGGAGGAGACCTCCGACTGGATCAAGTACTACGGCTTTGAGTTCTCGGAAATCATCTTCGACGAGCTCACTACGTTCACAGAAGAGCAGTTCGACCAGATGGATACCCGTCTCCGGTCGTCTGACCCGGTCCTCAAGAACATGCTTTACATGCGGGCAGGGACTAACCCCGTCGGCATTGGCCTAGAGTGGGTCCGAAAGCGCTTCGTGGAGCCCGCCCCTCCCGGGACTCCCGTCGTTCGAAGGGTGAAAACTCCAGTCGTCGAGAACGGGATACTCCATTACGAGTACGTCGAGCACAAACAAATCTTCATCCCAGCCAAGGTCTCCGATAACCCATCGGTAGACCAGGCCCAGTACGCCGCGACGCTCGTAACGAAGTCGAACGCAGTCAAGCGGCAGCTTCTCGACGGCGATTGGTACGTCGTATCAGGAGCCTTTCTCGCTGACCTCTGGGACCCGAACGTTCACGTCTGCGACCCGTTCCCGATTCCGAAGAGCTGGTACAAGTTCCGGAGCTGCGACTACGGGTACGCCAATCCCGCCTCGGTGTCTTGGTGGGCCGTGGACCCTGACAACAACTTCGTTTGCTTCCGGAACCTCACGGTCAAGAAGCACAACGCGGAGATGCTCGCGGGGCGGATCAAGGAAATCGAGATGGAGCTAGGGCTGTGGGACATCGCCCGCGGCTGCTCGAGGCTAACTGGCCCCCTCGACTACGAGGCCATGGCGAACCGGGGGCATATCGGTCCATCCATCGCCGAGACCATGTGGAACGTCGGCGTCCACTGGTTCTCCTGCACCAAGGACCGCAGGGGCGCAGCAGACCAAATTCGCTGGCGGCTCGCTCGCCGAACTGGGCACCCGACCATCAAAGACAAAGAGACGGGGAAGCCTGCCCTCATCATCCCCGGGATTCGCTGGTTCAAGACGTGTAAGGACCCGATTCGGACTCTTCCCGTTCTCCCGTCTGACGAGAACGACCCGGAAGTGCCCGACACGAAGGCGGACGACCACAACTACGACGACACGTCTTACGCCTGCATGTCCCGCCCTCTCATCCCCGACCGAGAGAAGTCAGACGACGGATTCGACCAGGACGACCTATCCGCGGCTCGGCAGAAAGTCGCGCGCGGAGGCTCGCGAGGAAAACGCACCGGCTACCTGTGGTGACCACATGGAAACTGAAGAGACCACCAGCGCCCCAATCGACATGCTCGACCCGATGGCAGAGATGCCAGAGGAGAAGCCGGAACTCCCTCTGACCGCTGCCGTAGACGGCTACGCGCCGGAGTCAGTGAACCTCGCCGACCAGCTCACGCCCGAGGAGTCGAGAAAGCTCGTTGACACGGCGATTCAGAACTACGACCGCGACTGGGACTCGTCCACCGAGTATCGGAATCGCCGCGACAACATCCTTCGCCTCTACCTGGGAATCATGCCTCCCGGGGAAGACGGGGATATGCGGGCCCAGATTCACTACCCCATCATCGCCACGGCCGTACAGCGGATGCAGGCCCGTACCTACGACCAGCAGTTTCCATCGAACGGAGAATACTTCGGCGTTCGGCCTACCGACGCCATGGACCTCGAACGGTCCGTCCGGGTGGCGAAGCACCTCAACTGGCAAGTTCAACACCAAATCCCCGAGTACGTTCCGAACCACGACGTCCTCATCCAGCAGTGGTATCTGTACGGCTCGGCGTTCTCCTACCTCTACTGGGACCCGGTCAAGAACCGTCCCTGTCACGAGGCGTGCCGAACGGAAGACATCGTTATCTCTTACACGGAGAGGGACACGTCTCCGAGCATGGAGAACGTCTCTCGGATAACCCGGATTCTCCGGAAGTACCGACACGAGCTCTACCAGCTCGCCGACCTCGGCTACTACTCGAACATAGAGGGCATCTACAAGGACCCAGACAAGGAGGCTCCTTCTGGCGATTCCACGGACGACCAGAAAGACCGCCCCATCACAGAGACCATCGACTCGGCCTCTGGAGTCGAAAAGCCAACGGACGATTTGTCTGCCCCCCGCAAGCTCATCGAGCAGCATTGCTGGTATCGGCTTCCAGGAGAAAAGCGAGACCGACCAGTCATTATCACGATTGACCTCGCGTCCCGGACTCTCCTCTGCCTGAAGCTCCGCGAAGACGAGGACCCGGAAGACCGGGCAAGGTACAACCGGGAGAAGAAGGCGAACCAGGCCCAATACGACCTCGCGATTCAGCAGTACGAGGCCAACATGGCGTCCTACCTCCAGGGCATGCCGGCGCCCGACATGACCGGGATGCCGATGCCTGGCGAGGCGACGCAGACCGCCCCCCCTGCCCCGGGCGAGACGACGGCGACCATGCCGGGAATCGACCCGAACATGCCCCAACCGCCTCCGCCGCCGGCCGAGCCGGAAGCCCCGCGGATGGTTCCCATCAACTTCTTTACGCACTTCATCTGCATTCCTAACCCGGAAGGCTTCTACGGCCTCGGTATCGGCTTCCTGCTCGAGGGCCACAACATGGTAGCCGACACGATTGCCTCCCAAATCGTCGACGCTGGGACTCTGGCCAATACGAAGACCTTCATCTACTCGCGGCAGAACAAGCTGACCCGCGGAGAGTGGAAGATTCGCCCGGGGGCCGGCAACGAGTCGGACCTCAGCCCGCAGGACCTAAAAAACGGCATCTTCATGCTGGACTTCAAGGGCCCTGACGCAGCCCTCGCCAGCTTCATCAAGGACCAGAAGGAAGAGGCGGAGGCGCTCTCTGGCGCGAACGAGATTCTCTCCGGCGAAGTCGGCGGGTCGAACGAGACCGCCACCACGACGCAGATTCGTATCAGCCAAGCCTTGGCGGCCATCTCCATCCAGAACAAGCGCTACACGAGGTCGCGAACCGTCGAGGGACAGAAGCTAGCCCGCCTGAACTCTGTCCACCTGGGGGACGCGGAGTACTTCACGGTGGTTGACCCGATGAAGATGATTCCCGGCCAGACGCCGGTAATCGACCCCGTGACCGGCCAGCCGTCACTCCCAGGAGTGACCCAGGAGCCCATCGCCCGCATGGACTACCTGGAAGACGTCGATATCACCGTCACAGCCGACCCGCGCATGGCTTCCCAGCCCCAGCGCTTCCAGGAGGCATTGAAGGCCTGGGAAATCGTCAACACCTCGCCTCTCCTGGCTCAGAACCCGATGCTGGTCATGGCCTGCGCGAAAAACATCTTCGTGGCGATGGACCGGCCAGACCTAGTCGCAACTCTCGGCATGACGCCGATGATGCCGGCGATGCCAGGGCAGCCCCAGGGACAGCCCCCACAGCAGGGAGGCCCGCCCAAGCCAGAAGACCCGGGGCAAGAAGTTCCGAACGCCGGCCCAACCCCGGCGAATGAACCCTTCATGAACCAAGGAGCGTGACATGGCTGAAATCGGAGAGAGCGAGTGGAAAGAGTGGCGAGAGAGCGCCGCTACCAAGGCTTACATGGGTCGCCTAGGCGAGCTGATTTCCGAGACCCAACGCGAGGCGCTGTTGGCCATTTGCTCGGGAGACGTCACCCGGGCGACGTGCTGTGCGGGAAAGTCGGATGGGTTCAGCACAGCAATTCGCCTTGCCGAGGTGGCGTCGTGAGCAAGCTGGCCGAGCGGATCAAGAAGTACGGCATCCCCAAAATCCCGGGCCTGCCGAAGGGAAAGGTAGTCCTCGTGTTCCGCCTCCCGGCCGAGGAAGTGACAGCCGGCGGAATCATCCTGACCGAGGACACAAAGGAGCCGAAGTTCCGTGGCGTATTGCTGGCGGCCGGCTTAACCGCCCGCGACGAGATGCGCGACCATCTCTTCGAGATTGGCGACATTGTCGAGTTTGGGCGCTTTGCTGGGTGGGAGAAGGAGGTAGAGCGCAGCGCCATGGGCAAGGGGAAGTCCATCATCGAGATGAAAATCGAAGACATCAACATCTCTGTCGATGGCCTGGAGCGTTTCGAGAACGACTACACCATCGAGTACGACGAGGAAACCGGCCAACACCACTACGAACCGAAGAAAACCACCACCCGAAGAAAGGCTGCCTAAATGAGCGTCAACGGCGAAGCACTAGAAACCCCCGAAGTCGAGACCGAGGTAGAGACTCCCGAAGTCGAGACACCGGAAACCGGCGCGTCGGAGGAAGTCACTCCTATTGACCGCCCGACTCGGGCAGAGAAGCGCGCGGCGCGAGCCGCCGAGAACAACGCCCGCCGGGAACTGGACACCATCCGCCAGACGCTCGAGCAAGAGCGAAAGGCCCGAGAAGACGCTGCCCGTGAGCTGGCCGAGCTCAAAGGCTACGTCCAAAGCCAGCGGGAGAGAGAGACCGCCGGTCGACAGCAGGACGAAACCCAGCAGAAGCTCGCCGAACTCCGCCGCCGGGCCAAGGAGCACCTAAGCGCCTCGGCCAACGCCAAGAGCCCAGAGGTAGCGGACAGGGAGTTCGACCGTTACCAGGAGCTAAACGAGGAAATCGCCGAGCTTCGAGCGGAGCGGAGACTGGCCCCCCGCTTTCAGCAGCAGCAGTCCGGAGTGGATCACGCCGTGACCGCGTACGGAATTCAGCTCATGCAGGAATTCCCCGCGCTCAACACAAACGCTGCCTACAGGCACGCCGTCCAGGGACTCGCGAGCGAATGGGCGCGCGAGAAGAACGCGCAGCATCCGGCTCAATTGCATGCAATCGCTCGCGCAGCAGCGGCGGAAGTGGCTAAGACCATGGGCGTCGGAGGCCAGGCGCCGCCATCGCAGAAGTCTCGTAGCGCATACAACGGCGTTGCATCCCGAGAAGGCGACCACGGGGGAGGGGGAACCCCAGTCCAGCGATACAACCCGGCCACGATGAGCAAGGACGAGCGAAAGCTGGCCGAGCAGGCGTTCCCGAAGCTCGACTCCACCCAGGCCCACAAAGCATGGGCCGCCAAGATGAACGCCCACTTTTCGAAGAAGGAGTAGCGTTTCTGAGTTGCAGTTTGAAACTATTTGCAGGGAGACCAACAAACCAGATTGACTGATTGACGTAGCCGCTGGACCATTGATCAACGACCACAGTTCTTCCCAGGACTGGTTCGGTTGCTGAATCGACCGCCGGGAAACCGGGTCTGGTTGCCGAAACAGGGAATCGCCCTTGCGCTTGCCGAGCGCAGCACGGAGCGCCCCCGAATCAGGCGACGGAGACCCGAATGCCTCGACGCAAGCGAATCGACCCGGTAGACGCCCCGATTGACGGGGACTACGAGAAGCACGTTGTCCTGAACAAGGACAAGGGCAAGCATTACGCCTGGATTCACCCGGACGACCTGGGTACCGCGAGGGCCCGGGGGATGGTGAAGACCGAGCGGCGAGCGGACGGCCCGAAGAGCCCCGCTGAAATTTACGACGATGGCGATATCCGCGTCGGTGACCTGGTGCTCATGGAGCAGCCCAAGGAACTGTACGAGAAGCGCCAGAGGGCCGAGCAGGCCCGCTTCGCTCAACGCATGGGCGGAGAGCAGCAAGCAATCCAAGACCACATCCGCCGCACCGGGGGTGCCGGCGAAACCAACAAGTTCCACGTCCAGGTTTCGAACTGAGGAGCGCTGACCAATGGCAAACGTCACTCTAGGCGGGTTCCGGGTCTGGGGGACCCTGACCGGCGGACCTGGTGTCATTCCCCACCCAATCGTCGCTGAGGTCGCGAGCGGCTACGCAACTGCCCTCGCGGTCGGCGACATCATCATCCCGGTCTCTGACGGGACCGTGGCTCGCGCGGCTGCCTCTGACAACGGAAAGTTGCTGGGCGTCATTATCGGCATGTCGAAGGTGGTCTCTGGCAAACGCCAGCCCACCAACTACATTGCCGCCTCGTCGACGTTCTCCCCCTCGACGGTCGGTTCGCCCAATGCGAACTACGTCGAATACGTCCCCCTTACCGGGGATGTGGTTCTCGAGGTCGACGCCGACGACGGGACCACGGCAACGACCATCGCCGGTCAAATCGGGCTCATCGGCGAGAACGCCGACCTTGCGACTGGGACGGCAAACGCGACTACCGGCGTGTCGGGCTTCGCCCTGGACATCTCGACCCACGCCACCACGGCGGCGAACTTCCGAATCATCACGATCAACGGGTACACGACCGAAGGCCTCCAGTTGGTCGACAACGACCCGACGGCCACTCGGTTCAAGTTCCTCGTGACCTGTAACGAGGGCTTCCTTCCCCCCTACACCACGACGGGAATCTAAGGAGCCGCCATGCCGACGCCGGTTACTACCAACAACATCTCCTCGACTCTCAAGCCGACCCTGGACATCGTCTGGGGAGACCAGGTCAAGGGAAAGCTCGACTGGGAACAGTGCGGGTTCAAGGTCTCCAATACCACGGACGCCTACGTCGACGACCAGGAGTTCGCGCACACCGGCATCATGCCGGCCAAGGCACAGGGCGCGATGATGGCCATCGACTCAGGGCAAGAGGGTTACTCGAAGCGGTACACGATAGTGACGTACGCGCTCCGCACGGTGGTGTCGCAGGAAGCCATCTCGGATTGCAAGTACGACCAGGCCATTAGCGATACGAAGTCGATTGCCCGCTCCGGGAAGCTCACCCAGGAGTTCCAAGCCGCCTCGGTCTTCATCAACTCCTTCTCCAGTTCCTACGTTGGCGGGGATGACAAGGCGCTCTGCGCCTCTGACCACCCGCTACCTAAGGGCGGAACGGCCTCCAACACCCTCTCGACGCCGATGTCTCTCTCGGAGACGGCTATCGAGACGATGTGGGCGGCCATGCAGAAGCTCCCCGGCTCGAACGGCTACATTCAGTCCGGTTACGAGCTCAAGAAGCTTGTCGTCCCGAAAGAACTTTGGTTCCGGGCGAACCGAATCCTGAAGTCCGAGCTTCAGAACGACACCGCCAACAACGCGAAGAACATCCTCAAGGGGATGGGCATCGAGATTGGCTCTAACCGTTACTTCACCAGCACCACGAACTGGTGGGGCGTTTCGGACCTCGACTCTGGCCTCCGCTTCATCTGGCGGGAAAAGCTGAAGTTCGACGAGGAGAACACCGCCTCGAACCTGACCAAGTCCTTCTACGGCTACCAGCGCTTCGCGGCGGGCTGGACCGACTGGCGAGACGTCTACGGCTCGAGCATCTGAGGAGACCCCATGGGAGTCACCGTAATCAACCAAGCGGGCCCATACTTCACTCCGACCGGGGCCTACGTCCCGAGTGCGGGGGAGTGCTTCTACGTCGGAAGCTCTCTTCCCGCCGGGCAAATCGGAGAGAAGATTGCCGACAGGTTCTACACGACCACTGACAAGGCGCTCAACGCCTGCGTCTCTGGCCGTGGAGATACTGTCTACTGGCTCCCGGGGTACTCGGAGAGCATCGCCGCCGCCGATGCATGGTCGTCCCTCGGCAGCAAGACGGACGTTACCTGCGTCGGTCTCGGACGCGGGACGAACCGGGCGACGTTTATCTGGACCGCTGCCACCTCCACCGTCCTCATGGACGCGGCCAACTTCCGCATCTCCAACGTCAACATGTACATGGCCGGCTCGACCGCTGCGACCGACGCCCTTACGGTTGCAGCTCCCATTACTGCCTCGGCCGCTGGCTGCGCCATCACGAACAGCTTCATCAACTTCGGGGTGGCTGCTGACAAGAAGGTGACAATCGGCATCACGACCACGGCGGCTGCCGATGACTTCCTGCTCGACAACCTCCAGTGCGTCTCGGATACCGCGGCTGAGTGCACCACGTTCATTCAGTTCGTAGGGGCTGACCGGAGTGTTGTGAGGAACGTTTCGATCCAGGGGGCAACCAGCTCCACCACGGTCGGGACGGTTCGCTTCCTGACCACCGCCTCCACCCAAATTTACTGGGAGAACTGCACCGTCCAGAACATGAAGGCCGCTTCTATCCACGCGGTCACTTCGATGGCTGGCGTAACCGGGCAGGTTGTCAGGTGCAACTTCGGCATCCTCGACAACGCTACCCTGGCCGGCTGGGTTCCCTCTGGCGCTGGCAACGGTCCTCAGCTCTTCGGCTGCAAGACCACGAACCTGGCTGCTGAGAACGGCGCCGATACCACGCCGGTTAGCGCGTAAACACCTAGCCCGGAGGGGCGCATGGCTAGCCCGAACATCTACAGCGGCGGCCTGAACCTCTCCGGGACGGTCTTCGCCGGTGGCCCGGAAATCCTCCAACTGGACCCCACCTACCTATCAGGTGGGGTTCAGTGGGTGGACACCATCTCCGGCAACAACGCCAACGCCGGGACCGACCCGGAGCTGCCTGTCGCCACGCTTGCTCAGGCCGTAACGAACTCATCTGCCAACGGCGTCATCGTCATCGGAGCCGGGTCTTCCGAGTCCCTCAGCGGTTCGCAGAGCGTCGCCCTGGCCGGCCTGTTCATTGTCGGCTGTGGGGCTGGCTCTAGTCGCCCGCGCTATACCTGCACTGGGGCCGTCGACTTGCTGGCGGTATCCGCCGCTGGGGTGCGGATTCAGAATCTCTACTTTCCAGCCTCCACGGCCGCCGCCACCGCCCGTATCGCCTTCACCTCCACCAACGGCCTCGTCCGAGACTGCTATTTCGAGTGTGGGTCGTCCGACACCAACCGGGCGGTTCGGGTCCACACCGGCGCCAACAGTACCCGCATTCGCGGCTGCACGTTCGCCGTGACGGCCTCCAGGCCGGCCATCGGGCTCGAGATATCGGCTGCCGTCACAGATACGGAGGTCGAAAGCTGCATCTTCTCTGGCGGGTCGTACGGATGGAGCGACTACGCCTTCAAGGTGTCCGCAGCTGCCACGCGCATCGTCATCAACGACGTAACCCTGTCGAACCGCTCTGACTTCGGGGCGACTGTCACCGGGACCTCTTACCAGCTCTTCGGCCTGTCCAACGACGGGACTAGCAGGGCTCTCATCACGGCGTAATGGGCGGAACCACCCACTACGTCCCCTGGGATTACCAGCGGGTTTGCGACATCTGCGGCGTGGTCCGGAACCGCTCGACCATGATCCAAAGACCCGGGTCGGTCTTCATCTGTCCTCGCCACCGGAACGAGCGGACTGAGCTCGAGCTCTCCGAGCTGAACGCAAACATTGAGCCCTACAAAATTCTCCCCGCCCCTGACCCCAAGCCCCAAAACTACGACTCGCCGAACACCTACCGAGCAGACGACGCGGCGATTTTCAACTTCCTGCTCAGCCGTTCGGCTCGCTATCGAAACGTGACCAACGGCATGGGGGCGGATTTGACCCCCGGCTACCGACTTCAGACATGGGGTTGGGCGGCCCGCTACTTCTACGACCTTATCCAGCAGAACACCGCCAACCCGATAATGCTGGCGCAGGCGAGAACTCAACTCGCCTCCATCGCCGACAGCCTGCGAGCCATCCAGCTCGGCGGGCCGTCGTTCGCTGCGTTCACGCGGGCAAACTCCGCCTTCTACGGCGCGTTCATCGACACTCAGCAGGCGACCATTGAGTACGTGACGGTAGACCAGGCGATTTGCGGCTTGGCCCTGCTCTACGCCTACCGCGTCCTAGGAACGCCCTCCTACCTTGCGTCTGCCGTCGCTTCCGCAAGCTTCCTCAGGAACATCCAGGCCATCGGAGCGCATGGGACCAACTTCACCTCGAAAGACTCCGCCGGAACCGTCCGCCTCTACACGGGAGCGCTTACCAGCTTCGTCCCGAACGTAAACGGACTTTACTCCGACCATCGGTTCTACCCGTCCTGTCTGGTTGCCCTGGACTTCTGGAGCCAGCTCAAAACCACCGCTGGGGATGTAGATGTCGGGGCGTCGAGCGCGGTCCTCGGCTTCGATTCTGTCCCAGACTGCCTGCTATCGGAGGCTATTTCCGACCTGCGTAGCTTCTGGTCTACCGGCGTCGCGAATGCCGGCTCGTCCGCCGTCGTCAACGGGTTCTCTTCGTCTACCCCGTTCGAGTGCTTCAACGCCTACCCGCAGACAAAGCCCAACACGACCGTCACGGGGACCGGGACCTGGGAGTATCAGGATGGCATCTCCCTTGTCACGGGGCTCAATTGGGCCCAGGGGCTAGGCGCTCTCTACGCGTACGAGGGAGCGTCGACGCAGGTGACGTCCATCCTGTCGTACCTGCGAGGGTTCGACAGTAACTCGAGCTACGAGACCCCAGCCAACACGCCGACCTCTGTCCTGGCCGCCGGCTCCACCGGGGAATACAACGCCACCCAGGGCATCGCCACGCTTCTCCAGGTCGCGGGCACGGGCTCTCCCAGAAATGGCTCCTCTCTGTACGACTGGGGCGCGTTCGGGTGCGTGGCTCGCCTTTGGAACGCCAGGCACGCGGCGGACTTCAAGGCCGCTCGGCTGAACGTCATCGGAGTTACCCAGAGGTTCGATAACGGGACAAGGTCAGACGGAGACCAGTACGACCGCATAGCCCTGCGTGGTCGCTCGGGCCTCACGTTTCAGACCTCGTTCACTGAGTCTGTCCTTGGGGGGACGTATCGGGTGAAAGACGCGCAGGCAGCGGCGCAGTGGGGAGTGGCGTACCGGCTATGAGCATCTCCTCGTCCACCTCGTTCGACCTGACCCGGACTGGGATAATCCGGGTGGCTTACCAGCTCATTGGAGTGGTTCCGGCCGGGGAAGACCCGTCGACGGCGCAACTGTCGCTCGGCACCGACCTCTTGAACGTCGAGCTCAAGGCGCTTCAGAACCGGGGAATCATCCTCACGAAGCTCGACGAGACGACCACGACCCTGGTTCAGGGGCAGGCGGAATACTCGACCGCCTCAGACACGCTCGATATCGACAGCCGGACGCCATACGTCACCGACACGTCCGGCAACGACTTCCCGGTCAAGTTCATCTCTCGGGCGATGTACATGCGCCTGACCGAGAAGGAGACCGAGTCCCAGCCGTCTCAGATGTACGTCGAGCGGGGGACTACGATCTCCTTCTTCCTCTACCCGACCCCCGACGCCTCCTGGGCGAGCATCACATACCCGCGGGTGAAGTTACTCACCGACATGGATTCGGCCGACATCAACACCGGCCTCCGGTCCAAGTACCTCAGGGGGATTGTCTTCTGGCTGGCCGCGGACCTGGCATTCCACCACGGGCTCCTCGAGAAGCAGCGCTTTCTTAAAGCGGAGTGGGAGCAGGCCATCTCCGAGGCCGTAAATGACGACACGGAGCGGGGGCCAATTCAGATCAAACCGGACTACGGGTATCGGTTCGGACGAAGAGGGAGACGGTAATGGCCTCGCTTCTGACAGAACTGGTTATCTCCGGCTCCCGAAAGAGCGACGGGACGGCGAACGCATCCGGAAAGGTCTACGCCTACATCCCCGGTACCAGCACGTCGGTCCCCGTGTATTCGAGCTCTGACGCCTCGACGATAGCGACCCAGCCTCTCACGCTGGACTCGGGCGGAAGAATCAACCGAACGGACTACCCGTCCGGAATTTGGGTCACTCGCCCGGTTCGGCTGCTGATTCAGGACTCGGCAGGAAGTACCGTCTCCGATTCGACCTACTACCCGGCCACGGCGAACAACGTCGCCATGGACAACGATGGGTTCACCGGCACGACGGTGGACGAGGCCCTGGACGCCGCCTACACGAGCACCGGGGGACAGGACTTCAAGTACCTGGAGAGCGCGGGGGCTACCGCCAGGACTATCAAGGCGAAGTTCTCCGAGCTGGGTATATCGGTAAAAGACTTCGGCGCCGTCGGGGACGGGGTGACGGTCGACACGTCGGCAATTCAGCAGGCGATGAACCGGGCCAAGGTTCTCTCGGTCCCGGTGATGTTCCCTGGCGGTACCTACAAGATTGACCAGGCCCTTGCGCTCACGAGCGCGACGGGGGTTTCGCTCATTGGCGCCGGCTCGGCCTCCGCCATCATCTCGAACACCCACGCCACCGGGAACGCCTTCACACTGACGTCTTGCACTGGGTTCAGGGTCGAGGGTCTGGCTATCACCAACGCCACTGCGGGCACGAACACGGGAATCGGTCTCTCCCTCGTTAGCTGCTCGAACGTTATCGTCACGGCGTCGAAAATCACCGAACACGGTACCGGCATCAGCATCACCGGGACGGCGCCCGGGAACATTATCGTGACCGGCGGGACCATCGTCGAGGCGGCTGCCATCGGAGCGAACGCCCGGGGCATAATGGTCAACCCGACGACCAGTCCGGCCACTGGCACCAAGTTCGCCGCCATCGGCTGCAACTTGTCTGGGGCGGGCAACTCGTCCAGCGCCAGCATCGAGTTCGCTGGCTCTGCGAACCATTGCACCGTCACGGGTTGCACATTCTACGGCGCCGCTAACGTCCGGTTCGATTCCGCGCTCACCGGCACTAACTTCTACATCTTCTCCAATAGCTACCCGTCTGGACTGGCGCAGGTAATCGAAGCCGCCACCGAGCCGTCCGCTCTCCTTACTGACGTCACGAACAACGCCACAACCGAGACGATGACCGGCACGGGGACGGCGACCACGCCTGACCGCAGCCGCTTCAACCTGTTTCGCATCAACGTCACTGGGGCGGGCGCGACGATCACAATCCCCGCGCCAACCCCAATCCCCAGCGCGGACTCCGACGCGATTATCCGGTTCCGCCTCTACAACAACAACGCTGGAGCGACAACCTACACCTTCAACGCCGTCTACCACCTCGCCTCAGCTATCAGCACGACGGCCGGGAACCAGACGGAAATTGAACTCCATTGGGACTGGTCGCGGTCAATCTGGGTCGAGGCCTACCGAGCGGTGACGACGTGATGCTACTGGCAGGACTGCCGGGCGCCCGTCGGCGTGCAGTACGTCGCCACCCGTCGCAGCATCCAGACGGAGTTTTCGGGCTGGCTCGGCATCGTGACCGCCATCGAATCGCCAGAGAAGACCACCCGGGCCTCCGGGAAGCCAGCAAGCCGGAGCGTCCGACCCTGCACTTCCCACCGCGCAGGCCCCACGATAGCGCCGTTAGGGGCTACATAGGCGTAGTCGCCGGTAGGAGCGAGCGCGAGGGTCGCGCGGCCGGCCTGCCACGTGCCAATGAGTTCCCCGGCCGTCAGTGGCGAGGCTGCCTCCGTCGTCGCCGGCAACCCCTCGCATCCACCCAGCAGAACGGCAGCAATCAACAGTACGCGCTTCATGTTCAGTCCCTTTCGTCGCCAGTCCCTTTGGTAGTGGGGAAGCCGGGGGGACTGAACGTTCCCGGCCTTTCACTGTGGGTCATGACTCCGCAGCTACCCCACACCAGGGTCAGGCACTTCGATCTGAACCGCAATCCGGGGCATGCGTTCAGTGGGTGAGCCCAAGCCCATACCGTTCAACGCAGGCCAGATGTCTGGTTTATCCGAGCTGTCCGGGGCCGCCCCTGCGTTCATCAACTTCCTCGCCGATGCGGCCGGGGCTATTCGCGTCAGGCCGGGCATAGAGCCATGGAGCGACTTCCCGGACGAAACCCCCAATGAATCCCCCGTTATCGGAATGTTCGCCTGGCGGACGTATCTCCTCTACGTCACGCAAGACCGGAAGCTCTGGGCGTGGGAAGCGACCGGAGGGGTTCAGGCGCTCTCAGACTCCACAACCACGACCCAGCTAGATGGCTCCCTCCGGCCTGTCTGGACCTGCGACAGCACCCGGGTTGTGGTGACCGGGGGAGGGGCCCCGCAGACCTGGCAGGGCACCGGCCTTAGCTCGAGGCTCTCTCCCGCCGCCACAACCCCAAGCGGCTCCCCGCTCGCCCTAACCCACATCGCCTATGCCGGCCAGCGGTTCATCGGCAACACCAACGACAACACCGGCTACCTCCAGTGGACCCCGCCGGGGCCTGGAAACCACACCTCCTGGCCCATCGTCGGTCCCTACTACTCCGAGGCGGAAGCCGCCCCCGACCCGGTAATCGCCCTCCACGCGAACTCTAACGAGGTCTTCGCCTTCGGAACGGAGACTCTCCAGGTCTACCAGCCAGACCCGGTCATCGCCTTCACTGTATCCGCCTCCAAGCAGGCCGGATGCTCAGCCCCATATTCGGTCATCGAGGTCGAAGACGAGGGATTTGCGTGGCTGGACGATAAACGCCGCCTGGTCTTCTCGAATGGCCGCGAGGTCCAACCTCTCAGCTCCCCCGCCCTGGCCGCTGATATCGACCGATTCACTGTCGTAGAGGATTGCTGGGGTGCGTTCCTTCGCATCGGCTCCCACGAGCTCCTCCTGTGGGTATTCCCAACCGAGAAGCGGGGGCCCTATTACGACCGCACCACAAAGAAGTGGGGCGAGTTTCGCTCAATCGATGACAACGGTGAGTGGCAAAGCTGGATTGCGAATTGCCACTATTATTGGAGTGACCGTAATTTGCACCTCATTGGATTGTCGGACGGTACAATTGGGGTGTTGACTTTCGACGCTTTCGACGACAACGGAACGACCATCCGGGCGGTCTCCCGAACGGGATTCCAGGACCACGGTACGTTCAATCGAAAGCTCTGTGAGCGCGTCGACGTCCAGCTAAAGAGAGGCGATACCGTCCCGCCGGCAACGCCTCCGACTGTCGAGGTCCGTTACCGCGACGACCTGGGAGCGTTTCAGCCTTCGTTGCGGTTCTCGATGGGGGCGGCTCATTACCAGCCGGTCCAAAGTGCGTGGGCTCAGCGCGAATACCGGCAACGCCAGTGGGAGCTCGAATGGTCCGGCGGGTCTGAGTTTCTGCTCGCCGGGGCCAGCGAACAAATCGTCGTAGGAGACACCTAAATGGCCGACTACGGATGGATGGACGTCGCCTTCCCTCACATCGGCGCTCACAAGCTCGGCGGAGATGCGTGGGCCTATTTGAGTGGAGGTTCAAACCCGGTTACTGACATCTGGAACGAGGTCCGCGGTAACCCGCAGGACATCAAGGCTGCCTACGACCAGGCAATGGCAAGGGCCCAGCAGGGCGGGCAGCAGACGAAAGACTTTCTCCTGGGGCAGCAGGCGAAGGCGCAGCAGTTCTACGCCCCCATGCAGAAGATGTTTCAAGGCATGTACGGGACTGGTGGAATTCAGGCGCCTCAGGTTCCCGGGGTTCCTGGGTCTCAGCCGCTACAGCCGTCTCCACAGATGGCGGCGATGTTCAACGCCCCCGGCGGGAGGCGGTAATGCCGACCATTCCTGGCTGGCCTCCTACGCAAAACACGAATGCGCCCAGACCTACTGGCATCAACCCTCAGGCATTTCCTGGACAGAACAACGCGCGCTCCAATTCGCCCATACAGCCCGTACAGACGCAGGCCCAGCCAAAGACGCTAGGCCAGCCGGCCGCGCTAACCCCGGTTCAACGACTCCAGCAGGCCGCGAACACCGGGGCCACGTCCGACAGGACGGCGACGCAGACCATGACCCAAAACCGACTGCCAGAAGCAGCTCCGACCTACGGCTCCCACTCTGGCCCTGGAATTCTCGAGCAGTGGTTCAACCAGCGCGCGTCCGGTACAGACCCCGCCTACGAATACACGATGGGCAGGGGAATGGACGCCATCGACAACAGGATGGCTGCCGCCGGCTCGTTCAACTCTGGCGCCAGGGGACAGCAGCTCTCTGACTTCGCGGCCAACGCGGGGGCGCAGCGCATGTCCGCCCTCGACGCTCTGGCTGGTGGCGCATCTGGCGAGCACATGGGGCGTCTGAACTCGATGTTCGCGCAGGGCATGGGACTGGCTGGGGGACAGGCTGGCGTTGCCGGCCAGTACGACACCGGGGCCGCTAACGCGATGAACTCGGCCAACCAAGCAATCCTGATGATGATGCTGAACAAGGCCGGGGTCGATTCGCAGGCGACGCAGGGATTCCTCAACAACCTGTTCAGCGGCCTCGGCCTGGCGGTCGGAGGCGGGGGCGGGAGGCCTGCCTAAGTGGCGAACCAGGACTACGCGATTCCGTGGGCAATCCCGGACATCAGTCAGGGGGCTCGGTTTCTGCTCGGCTCCATCAATGCGAGGCGAGACCAGGAGAGGGCCGACGAGAACGCCCGAACCCAGCGGATGTTCGCCCAGAGAAACCTGGAAGTGCAGTCGGCCGCCGCGAAGCGGGAAGAGATGCGCTTCAAGCTGGAACAAGAGCGCCTGGCGCATCAACGGGAAGTCGAGCGGGCGAATGCCATCGGACCCCTGATGCAGGCCGCCCAGCGGTTCAACCCGGCCGTAGCGTCGGCAATGGGCAAGCCGCACGGGATTTCGTTCGCCAATGACGAGACGACTTCCGAGCGGGTCAGGCCGGACCTCTTCGGGGCAGCCCAGAATGCGTTCGGAGACTTCGCCCGCCAGAAGCTCGCGGAGCCTGACCCGCCCCAGGGGCCCGATGTCGGCGTGGACGCCGTAAGCGGCGGCGAGCCGATCGCTCCGCAGCCTGGGCCGCCTGCCGTGGATGGCCCGTCTCCCGTCGAACAGGAAATCGCGCGGCTCGAGAGCGTCAAGCCTCGTCTCATGATGAACGTCGGCGACCAGGCCGTTGAAGTGCCGGCGTCTCGGGACGCGTCCACCGGCCTCGGCCCCGAGTACGACCGGATGTTCAACCAGTTCCGCCAGCTTCCCGGGGTCTCCGAGGAGGACGCTCTCAAGCTCGTGTTCCAGGAGCACAAGGCGCAGCAGGGACAAGAGGCAAGTGCCAATCGTACCGCCGATACGATTGCCTCCAGGGAGCGGCTGGCCGCTGCGCACCGGCCCGACGTCGAGACGCTGGAGAAGTGGCTCATGGCGCGACTGAATCAGTCCGACATCAACAGCCGCCGGGCAGCGAACGCCAAGATTCAATCGGCAGGGGTTACGCCGAATCTCGCCGGCCTAGCCGAGTTGATCCGAATGAAGGAAGAGGGACAGGCTGACTCTGACATCGCCGGCCGCGCCGCCGACCTGAAAATCCAGCCAAAAGCGTGGGCCACGCCGGTAAAGGAATCCGGACGACAGGGAGAGAAGCACTCTCAACTCACGGTTACCGGGCCCGACGGTGAAGTCCTGGGCGAGGCCCACGATGCAGTAGCCAAGCGACGGCTCGACGACGCCAACATCGCCTTTACCCAGCTAGTCGAGCGAACGAGAGCCCTCTCCGAGGACGTCAAGCAACACGGCGCCCGCATCATGCCGTGGGACTTCGACGGCCAGCAGCGCCGGGAGAGCCTCAAGGCCGCCGCCGCATCGGCCGGCCGGAAGTACCACGAGCTTGGCGTGTCCAACGCGAATATCGAACTTGAGCACAAAATCCTCGGGCCGGCGGGGACGCTTACCGACGGGTTCATCAAGGGCGCCAACGCCGACGTCATCGACGAGACGCTCAAGGAGGCGATGGTCAAACACAAGGCCGGCATGGCGGTTCGCCTCCGCTCCGGGGAGGCCGGCAACCGCGTACAGCCGCAGTTGCCGAAGAAGAAGCCGGCCAAGCAAGCCGGTCTCCCCGGTCACGGCAGGTCTCTCCCCGCTGGCGCCATCCCCGGGAAGCTGAACGGGCGCCGTGGCTACGTCCTCAACGGCGAATTCCACCCGACCGAGTAATGGCGAAACTACCCAAAGGCTTCGTCCCCGATGACCCGAAGGCGCTGCCGTCCGGGTTCGTGCCTGACGTTCCCGACGAAGTGACGGAGGACGACACCCCCATGGCGAGGGGCGTCGTTGACGCGGTCGAGGACGGGACTGCGCGGGTGGTCACCGACGATGGGCGGGTTGTCGAGCTTCCTTCCCATCTGGTTCCAGGCAAAGAGAGTGACGAGACGTCGGTCCCGGCTTTCCTCGTCCCCGGGACGAAGCGCCAGAAGAGTCCCTCTCGGACCTACCCGTCTACCGGCCCCATCGAGCAAATCCGCAAGGACCTCGACCCGGCACAGCTCCCCGACGTCAACCCACTCACGTCTGCGGCCCGGGGGTTTGGCGGCGCCCTCAACAGCCTTGCCGACCGCTTCACCTTTGGGGCGTACGGCGCTGCCAATCGCGCGCTGGGTAGCCTCGGAGTCCCCGGTGCTTCCGACGCGGCGGACAGCATTGACTCGTACCGCTCGGAACACCCATTTGCCTCGGTCGTCTCTGACGCCCCGGCATACCTTGCTGCCGGGCCGGCCAGGGCGCTTGCTACTGGCGTAGAGCGGCTCATCCCCCAGGCGTCGTCGGCCATCGGGCGGACAGGGCGCGCGGCTCTGTCGTCCGGGGTCACTTCCGGTGTCATCGGCGGGGCCGAGGCTGGCGCGCGCGGCGAGGAGCCCGGGGAAATTCTTCGCGAGGCCGGGCAATCTGCGCTCATCGGCGGGGCCATTGGCGGAGGTGCGGCGGCTGGTCTTGGGGTGCTCGGGAATGCTGCCCGGAGGGTTATGGGCTCCCGAGGGGCGCAGGCACGTGAGTTCGTCGAGTCGCGGGGTGGTGTGCCAGGGAGAAAACACACTGACGCGGACATCGGCGAGGCCGCGAAGCACGCCGACGAGCGGGTGAAGCTGGGGCTAGAGGAGTACCGCCGGGACGTCGCGGAGCGGCCGTACAACGAGGCTATCTCGCAGATTTCGGACGCAGACGCGAAGGCACTGGTGGATGTCCGGCCGATCTACTCGGACCTCGCCAAGTCCTACTACGACCCCGCCAACCTCCAGGTACGCGGGCAAATCAAAGAGCTGATGGACCTCATGGAGTTCTATCAGCGCGGCAACGGGTCGATGCTCATGACGGAAGAGGGGCTTAACGGCCTCCGTCGTGGCATCGCTGGCGTGTCGAAGGTCGGCGTTTCCACGGAAGGCAAGCTGTCCCCGCTGCGCAGCGCCTTCGGGAAGGCAAAGTCCATGGTCGACATGGGCCCTTACGCCGAAGCCAATCGGCTGTTCTCAGAGGGAACCGCCGAGGCCGACGAGAGCCTCAAGATGCTCGACCTCCGGCGTTCCAGGAGCGCACAGGAGCCCATCAAGGGGAACCTCGGGGTCAAGGCCCAGCGCCTCGGCCAAAACACCGTCACGGCTGGCAGAGACCGCCCCGGCGTCGATGCGTTCCGGGAGAAGCATCCCGACCTCGCCGCCGAGCTCGACGCCCCAGAGTTGATGCGGTCTGAATCAGACCTCGCCTTTCACCTTCTCCCGCACGCCCACGGCGGCCTGATTGAACGCACGGCGGGGGCCGCCGGGTTAGCGCCCGCGCTCATGCTCGCTGGTGCTGGGCATGGAGGGCAGGGGGTCGCCTCGTTGCTCGCCGGCCTTGCTCTGCAAAACGCCACGCCGATAGCTGGCCGTGTTCTCTACAACCCCGCTCGAGCCCTGCTCAGACTCGAACCGCTCGTTCTCGGGGAGACGCCGGCTATCTCACAGAGCGGAGCCCGCTACCTGCTCGGACACTCGGAGGGACCGTAAATGACCGACGACGGACAGCAACTACTCGCCACCAGCTACGGCAGCGCCGCCGTAGCCGCCCCTGCCTCTGGCGCGACCATCACCCTATGGTCTTCGGCGGGGAACGTCGCGCAGGCGACCCAGGGGGCTCGCTACAAGCGGCTTGTCATCAACCTGTACGTGTCGCACGCGAGCGCCTCTAGCGGCCTGCAGATTGACGAGTCGGTCGATAACTCGAACTGGCGCAACCTGGTGAGCTATGACATCGCCGCTACTACGTACGAGAAAAAGTACGTGTCGGTGAGTGCGCCGTTCGTCCGGGTCCGCTACGTGAACAGCGCCAACACGCTGACCACCTGGGAGATGGCGGTACTTGGAGACCAGACTGAAAGGGCGACGCAGTAATGGCCGCCGACGTCGACTACTTTCCTGTAATTAGCAGCGGCCTGACTCCGACCCAGGAAGCGGCCGTTGATACCGTCGAGAACGATGCCCGTCTCACGGCCCTCTCTCGGGCTAGAGAGCTACTCGGGACGACCATCAACACGGTGGTCGGGACCCACTGGGACAACATTCCATACGTCGTCGCTACCTCGGGTACCGGCACGGTAGCAACCAGCGCGACGGCCAAGTCAGGGGTTCTGGTCCTCTCGTCAGGGGCGACGAACTCAGGTCTTGGGCAGGTTCGCATGGCGGCCTCAACGGGGACGACTTCGCTCATCGACAACCCGCGCACCGCCCTCTGGTACATCGTGAGCCGGATGAAGGTGTCCACGGCCATCGACGCCGCAGCCCTTTGCAGCCTCCGCATTTACACCGCGGCAGGGAGTAATCCACAGGTGACGTGGGGGGTGACCGGGTCTGTTTCGACCACTCACTTCGTCCTGGCAGTCATCGACGGGGCTGGGTCGGTGGCCGCGTCCGACACGTCAACGGTAGCCATCGACACGAGCTATCACACGTTCGAGATGTGGAACGACGGAACGAACGTCCATGGGGCGATTGACGGGGTGGACGTTGCGGATACGCCTTCCGCAGGGGTTGCGACGAACGCGTCGACCGGGGCGATTCTGACGTTCAACGGAGCGACCAATGCAGCCCGGACCATAGAGTCAGACACTCTCTACATCTGCACCGTGGGGAACTGATGAAAACAGGAATAAAAGCAACGAAGGCGGAGCACACCCAGGTTATCAAGGCGCTGGCCGCTGCGGTCGCTGCGCTTAAGCCGGATGTCGCCGCGGTGGTCGGCGGAGAGGTAGCTTTCGGCGCAACCCGGGCCCTGGTCGCTGCCTTGGCGGCTAAGCACGGCCTGCCCGACGGGCTTTACCGGATTACGGACGATGGCGAGTTCGAGGACATCCGAAAGTCAAAGTGATGAGTGGACACCCCTCCGCCAGAACTGCGCCATCCGGAGTGGCTGGTAAAGCTGGTCATCGAGCCGCTGAAGCCACGCAACCGCCTGCGTACGGCGAGGTGGGTCCTGACGCTGTTTCTCTCTGCCGCGGTCGCCGGGATGTTCC
>Ga0196973_1000048_pt1 | contig 45944 bp, 66 predicted proteins | sample S1_513CmetaG_FD_155457 | JGI IMG/M metagenome (GOLD analysis project Ga0196973, IMG submission 155457) | Soil microbial communities from Anza Borrego desert, Southern California, United States - S1_5-13C | ecosystem: Environmental > Terrestrial > Soil > Desert | place: USA: California...
CACGAGCAGAGGTAGTCGCACTCGTCGCAGTAGCTGCAGGTCATGCCCGCATCGGCGCATTCGCCGTGAGTCTCGCAGCCGCCGGAACAAAGCGGCTCGTTGACCTGCGCACTGTGGAACGGGTCAGTGTGGAACGGGTTCCCAGTCGGACTGCCGACACCGTAGAAACGGTGAAGCATGGCGCTGTGCTGGCGGCTGCGCTGACATTCGGCGCAGTCACACTTGACTGTGAAGGCGGGAAGCATCGGACTGTTCGTCTCCTCGGGTCAGTCGGCTCGGTCGGCCGATCGCTGAGACGACTATCGGACTGATCCGACTGGCAGTCAACGGAGAAGATGTGAGGTTGGCCCGAGTTGGGGCGGAATGTCCGATTATTTGTGCCAGTCTGCCCAGTCGCTGCAGCCTTCCTCGTTGTCTGGCGCGCCCCGATCGCTGCGAATGCGGAAATAGCCGCTGACCTGCGCTTTTGTTCGCCCCAGTAGTGACGACTCTGCAGCGAATCGCTGCGCCGATATGGCCGCTGACCTGCGCTTTTACCCTCGGCGCAGCGATCGCAGCATGTCCACAGTTGTGGCGAATCGCAGTGTGGCGCAGCGATGGTGGTGGTTGTGGCAGACGCAGCGCCGCCGCACACGCCCGCGCCGCCGCGGGGGGTACACCCCACTGGCGCCGGCCCTCGCGCGACGGTACTTACCCCCGCGCCCAGTACATGCGGTCAGCCGGCCCGTATAACGCCCCCGACCCGACTGAGACAATGGTTGTATGACGCACATTGATCCGGCGCTGCTCGCGCACGCCACCCCGCAGGAGCTGCAGCTCATCGAGCGCGCCCTGATCGCCGAGGTCGCCCTGTCCTCCCCGGCGGAGTACGCCGCGTACTGCGACTCGACGTTCCTGCGCCCGCCCCACGTCGAGCTGATCTCCGACACGGTGGTCCGCCTGGTCGAGGGGCGCCTCCTGAAGCCGGACGGCACGCCGTACCGGAAGCTGGCCGTCGCCATGCCGCCCCGGCACGGCAAGTCCGAGATGATCAGCAAGTTCACCCCGGCCTGGTTCGTGACCAAGTACCCCGAGTTCAAGGTGCTGAGCACCAGCTACGAGGGCGAGTTCGCCGCGAGCTGGGGCAGGAAGGCCCGGGAGCTGGTGGAGGCCCACCCGGAGCTGGGTGTCACCGTCTCGTCGGCCTCGAAGGCCGCGGCGCGCTGGGAGCTGGCGGGGCACAAGGGCGGGATGAACACCGCCGGTGCGGGCGGCCCGATCACCGGTAAGGGCGGGCAGCTCATGATCATCGACGACCCGGTGAAGAACGCCGCCGACGCCGCCTCCGAGACGATGCGGGACCGCACCTGGGACTGGTACCGCGGCGTGTTCCTCAACCGAGGCGAGCCGGGGCTCCCGGCCGGTGGTCCCTGCATCATCGTGCTGCAGACACGGTGGCACGAGGACGACCTGATGGGCCGCCTGCTCCGCGAGGAGCGCGACGAGTGGTACCTGCTCAGCCTCCCTGCCCTGGCGGGGAACGACGACCCGCTGGGCCGGCTGCCCGGCGAGCCCCTCTGGCCCGAGCGCTACGACTACGAGGCCCTCGAAGCGCTGCGGAAGTCGTCCGGGCCCTACGTCTGGTCCGCGCTGTTCCAGCAGACGCCCCAGATCGAGGGCGGCGGCCTGTTCCGGGCCGACGCACTGCGCTACCACACGTATAACCGCACCGATCGGGGCTCCTTCGTGCGCCTCGGACAGCCCGACGCCGCCCCGAAGGTCGTCCCGGAGGCCCAACTGGCCCGTTTCATGGTCGTCGACCTGGCGGCGAGCACCAAAACGACCGCCGACTTCAGCGTCTACGCCCATTTCGGCGTCACTCCCGACAAGGATTTGGTGCTCCTCGACGCCTATCGGGCCCGGATCGAGGGCGCCGAGCACATGCAGGTGCTGGAACGGCTGTATAACGCGTGGAGGCCCCGCTTCGTAGCCATCGAACGCGCCACTTACGGCCTCAGTCTGATCCAGACGGCGGCCCGGACCGGCCGAATCCCCATCCGGGAGCTCAAACCGGACTTCGACAAGGTGTCCCGGGCCTACGCCGCCGGTGCCCTCGCCGAAGCGGGCAAGCTCTACCTGCCGAAGGACGCGCCGTGGCTGGCGGACTGGGTTGCCGAGCTGGTCGGCTTCCCCAACGCCGCCCACGACGACTGCGTGGACGTGACGGCCTACGCCGCGCACCTGGTGAACCAGCAACTGATGCCCCCGCGCCGCCCCCGCCCGGCCGAAGCGCAGTCCCTGGAGGAGCGCGTCCTGTCCCGCATGACCCGGCGCCGCCGCGACCGGGGCCATCCGCTCCTCGGCAGCGGCTTCTAGTCCGTTCAGTCCGGTACAATGATCTTAATGACGCGGCGGGGAAGCGCCCCGTCGCCCGCAAGTCCCCCGAAAGGACGTTCCAATGGCTGCTGTTGCTACCACCACCACCGTGCTCGCCCGCTCCGTCTGGGGCACTAAGCGCGTCGTCATCGCCAAGCTCGTCTTCGACACCGGCGACTACGCGGACGGCGGCATCCCTGTCACCGCCGCCCAGTTCGGACTGACCAACATCGACGCGGTCCTGCCCCAGGGCGCCTCTTTCAGCGCCACCCTCGCCAACGTTCCGGCCTGGGACCAGACGAACAGCAAGATCGTCATGTTCGAGTGCGGTGCCGATGGCGACATGCTGGACGAGAAGCCGGCCGAGGCGATGACCGCCACCACGCTGTACGTCACCGTGATCGGCAACTAGTCATGGCCGCTCCGCTCGTCCCTACCGCTAAGACGATCCTCGCGAGCGCGGCGAGGACGGCATCGGTCACCGGCGACGACCAGATCAACCTGGGCTACCGCGGCATGCACCTCGTCATCGACGTGACTGCCGCAGCCGCCACGCCTTCGGTCGTGTTCACGATCCAGGGCAAGGACCGCACCAGCGGCAAGTACTACACGATCCTGGAATCGGCCGCGATCACCGCCACCGGCACGACGGTGCTGCGGGTTTACCCGGACCTCACCGCCTCTGCCAACGTCACTGTCAACGACGTGCTGCCCGAGTGCTGGAGGGTCATCGCCACGGCTGCCGACGCCGACTCCCTCACCTACAGCGTCGGGGCCTCGCTTCTCCCGTAAGGAGCTTCGTTGTACCTCGTATCGGACTACATCCGCGCCGCCGGAAAGGGCACGTGCTACGTGTGCCGTGCCCACCGGCGGAGCCACCAGGAACTCATCCTCGACTTCGACCGCGAGATCGAGTGGGAGGGAGCGCTGCAGGTCTGCGCGCCCTGCATCAAGGAGGCGGCCGGGCTGACCGGAGCGCTGGCCGAGGCGACCGCCGCGGCCGACGCCGAGGTTGCCCGCCTGCGCGCTGAGAACGAGACGCTGGCCCAGGCGCTCGACGCCGCCGAGATCGCGCTGCAGAAGGTCGACCTGTTCAAGGCCGCTCGCTCCCGGCGGCCCAAGGCTGCGGACGACGAGTAGTGGCAACCTCCGTCATCTCGAACACGATCACTGACCCGAGCGGCACCGCCGTCTCGGGCGTGCTCGTGACTGCCACGCTGATGCCCACCGGCGGGTTCCGCACCAGCGCCGCCAGTGAGGTGGCGCGCACGGTCACCACGACGAGCAACGGCTCCGGGGCCTGGACGCTCACGCTGGAGCGCAACTCCGACATCACGCCCTCGGGCACCTGGTACGAGATCGTCGAGCAGATTCCCGCCTCGGCCGGGGGGCGGCGGGTGTGGAACGTCACGGTCGGCTCCAGCGACCAGAGCGTCCTGGCGGCGCTGACCAGCGCGCTGGGCCCCGCCTCGTCGGGCACCTACCTGACGCAGGCCGCGGCCGACGCCCGCTACCAGGCGCTCGGCGCCCTGGGCAGCGGCACGCCCGGCACGGAGACGCCCGACCACGCCGGGACGGCCGGCGTCAGCACTAGCGCCGCCCGGGCGGACCACATCCACCCCATCGCCGCTGCTGCCGCCGGGTCGATCGAGCCGGACGACGCCGCCGCCGAGGGCGTGTCGACCAGCTTCGCCCGCGCCGACCACAAGCACTCCATCGCCGCTGCCACGGCGGTCAGCATTGGCACGGCCAACAGCGAGGGCAACTCAACGAGCTTCGCGCGGGCCAACCACGTGCACACCGGCGCAGCGCTCGGGTCGATGGGCTACGCCCAGAACACGACGGGCCAGGGAAGCATCGGAAACACGTTCGTGGACCTCACTGGCCTGTCGGTGACGTTCACCGCTGTCGCCGGGCGCCGCTACCGCATCCACGCCTCCTGCCACCTGACCAGCACGACGGCAGGGGACGAGGTCGACCTCGGCATCCTCGAAGGCTCCACGAGCCTGCAAGAGCGCGTGACGACGATCAACACGGCGAACCGGATCGAAGGCATGGACGCCTTCGCGATCGTCACTCCCTCGGCCGGTAGCCACACGTACAAGGCCGCTGCCCGGCGGAGTGGCGGCGCGGGCACCGTCAGCATGTCGGCCGGATCGACGTTCCCGGCGTTCATCCTCGTGGAGGACATCGGCACATGATCGCCGCACTGATCGCCCTCGTCGCCCTGAACGTCGTCACCCTGCTCGTCGCCGCCCGCCGCGAGGCGCGGCTGCTCGACGCTCTCATGACCCGCACCCCGGCGGAGTACATCGCCGCCAAGCGGGCCGACCACGACGCACCGAAGTCCAAGCCGCGCCCCGATTCGGACGCGGAGCCCGAACTCGTCTTCCCCATCGGACTGTGAGCTAGATGAACAACGACATCAAGGGCCGTCCCGACTGGTGGCGGTCGCCGGGCGCGATCCGGGAGAAGTACATCGAGGCGACCCAGGCCCTGCGCCGGGAGCAGTACGAGTACACCGTGAACCGCTCCTTCCTGGCGGGGGAGCAGTGGGTGTACTACGACGGCAGCCGCAACGTGCTGCGCCAGCTCCCGCGCGAGCCGAGCCGCACCCGCGTCACGCTCAACAAGCTGTGGCCTTCGTCGCGCCACATCATCTCCCGCGTCGTGAGCCGGCCGTTCGCCTTCGAGGTCGAGCCGAGCGACAGCGACGACGCCACCATCCGCGGCGCCCAGACAGCGAAGTCTGTGGTGCGCGACCTGGCCCGGGAGCACAACTGGCAGCAGCTCCGCGAAGAGTCGGCCTGGAACACCTGGCTCGGTGGCACGAGCGTGCTCAGCCTCGACTGGGACCCGACCGGCAAGTACTCGGTGGGCCGCACGCCCATCCTCGGCAAGCCCTACGGCGCCGGGGACATCTGCGGCACTGCCCTGTCGATCCTCGAAGTGGCGTGGGAGCCCGGCATCCGCGACGCCGAGAAGGGCTACTGGTGGATTCGGGCCCAGGCCCTGCCGCCCGCCGAGGTGCAGATGCAGTACGGGCTCGACTACCTGCCCGACGCTGACGCCCAGGGCACCACTACGCCGCTGACGCAGAAGCTGCTGCAGGACAGCAAGCACTCCAACCCGAACCCGAACCTCTGCCTCGTGCTGACCGTCTACATGCGCCCCTCCCCGGCGTTGAAGAAGGGCTTCGTCGCCACGGTCGTCGGGAACCGGTTCGTTGACCAGCCGAAGCCCTGGCCGTTCCCTTGGAAGGACCGCCTCAACATGGTCGTCCTGCGGGAGACGAAGGTGGCGGGCCGCGCCACCGGCGACACCGTCTTCTCGGCCGCCGTGCCGGTGCAGACGGCGTTCAACGCCTCGTGGTCGCTGATCATCGAGCACCTCAAGCTGGCGGGTAACGCTCGCCTCCTCGTGCCTGACGCCAGCCTCGACGGCATCGAGGACCTGACCGACCTGCCCGGGGAGATCGTGCCCTGGAACAGCGCAGCCGGCGTTCCGCCCGGCTACCTGTCGCCGCCCCAGCTTCCCCAGTACATCCTGGATCAGCCGCTGCGGCTCGCCGAGCAGATGGACGACATCCTGGGCCTGCACGACATCTCGCGCGGCCAGGCGCCCAAGAACATCGAGTCGGGCGTCGGCATCGGCATCCTGGTCGAGCAGGACAGCACCCCGCTGGGCCAGCTCACCAAGGAGATCGCCGCCGGGTTCGAGCGCTTCGCCAGCATGTCGCTGAAGCTCTACGCCGCCAAGGTCAAGGACGAGCGCAAGGCCCGCATCCAGATTCCGGGCCAGGTCCCGGAGACGGTGCTGTGGACCGGCAAGTCGCTGATGGGCCAGACGAACGTCGTGCTGCCGCCGGACAGTGTGGTGCCCCGCAGCCGCGCTGCGCAGATGGCGATGGCCGAGCGCCTCGCCACGCTGGGCGCCTTCGGCCCGCCGGGACAGATGAACATGCAGATGTTCGCCCGCGTGGCGGAACTCCCCGACGCCGAGGACCTCCTCGAAGGCATCGACGTGGCGTCGGCCAAGGCCCAGCGCGAGAACCACTGGATGAGCATCGGCCAGGTCTGCGTGCCCGAGAAGTTTGACGACCACGCCAAGCACATCGAGCGCCACAACTGGTTCCGCCAGACGACCCGCTACGAGGCGATGGCACCGGAGCTGCGCGAGATCGTGGACCTCCACGTCCAGGCGCACGAGGTCATGGTCGCCGAAGAGCTGGGCGAGCAGGTCGCCAAGATGAACGTGCACCCGGTGCTGGGCCAGGCCCCGACCGCCCACGGCACGACGCTGCCGGACATGGGCGCCCCCCCCGGCGCGCCCGCCCCCGCTGGACCGCCCGCCCCTGGCGGCGGCGGTGATGCCCCGCCCATCCTGCAGGGTCCTCCGCCGGGGAGCCTCGGCATCTGGGACCCGCAGGGACAGCAGCCGCAGTAACCCGTAACCCACAACAAGGAGAGATGAGTCCCAGGTGGACACCGAACCCGAAGTGACAGAAGAAGTATCCGCAGCGCCCGTCTCCGACGCAGCGCCCGACACCACCGAAGAGCCGGCGACGTTCAGCCGGGAGTACGTCCAGGAGCTGCGCCGCGAGGCCGCCAGCTACCGGACCAAGGCCCAGGTGTACCAGGACGCCTTTGACGGCATCGCCGACGAGGACCGCGAGGTCTTCCTCGAAATGGCGAAGCAGTACAAGTCCGACCCGAAGTCGGCGGTCGACTACTTCGATCAGGTGACCAAGACGCTGCGCGAGCAGTTCGCCGAAGAGGTCGCCGCGGCCGAGGACGAGCTGAACCGTCCGCTCACCCTGGCGGAGTACAACCGGCTCCAGGACGAAGCGCGGCAGAAGGCGGAAGAGGCGGCTCACGTCGCCCGCATCGAGTCCGAGGCGAAGAGCCTCGGCTACGACCCGGCGAGCGCGGAGTACACGTACCTGCTCAAGGTGGCGGCCGACCTGCCGGGCGGCTCGATCAAGGAAGCGCACGAGAAGATCGAGGCCGCGTTCGAGGCCCGCATCCAGAAGCGCCTGGCGGAGATGCAGGCCGAGGCGGAGGAGAGCCCCACCGCCCCGAGCACCGGCGCCGGTGCCGCCCCGAGCGGCGAGCGCCCGCTGCGCGATTGGAAGGACGCCGAAGCGGCGGCTCGCGCCCGCCTCGAAGCGGCGAAGCTCAGGTAGTCCCAGTCTGTTCAGTCCGGGCGCTGCTGTACAATTGTCGTAGTACAGCAGCGCCTGGAGCGCTGAGTCCGATCCCGACACCCCTGGTGGGTTGAGGCGGCCTGGCGATAGCAGCACCGCCGCATCGCGGCTCCCAACAAAACCACTAGCCCACGAAAGGGGTGTACCAGATGTCTAGCAACATGAGCACCGCTGACGCGATCCTCAAGGAGGACTACCTCCCCGTCGTTCGTGAGCAGCTCAACGACAAGGCTCAGTTCCTCATGCAGATCGAGCAGAACAGCTCGGACATTGAGGGGCGCCGCGCCGTTCTCTCCCTGCACGTCTCCCGTAACTCGGGCGTTGGTTCCCGCCGGGACAACGCCACCCTCCCCACCGCCGGTAACCAGGGCTCCGCTGAAGAGCGCATCCCGGTCTACCACCACTACGGCCGGATTGAGCTGACTGGCCCGGTCATGCGTGCCAGCAAGTCCGACAAGGGCTCGTTCACCCGCGCCCTGCGGTACGAGCAGTCGAACCTCGTCGACGACCTGAAGCGGGACCTCAACCGCCAGGCGTTCGGCGACGGCACCGGCGCCATCGCGGCCTGCACCGTCTCCACCACCGGACAGACCACCGTCCTGCTCGCTTCCAGCACGACCGCCGTGCAGATGCGGCAGTTCGAGGTCGGCATGCTCGTGGACATCGGCACGCTCGCCGAGCTGAACGCCGGCTCCGGCGGCCCGACGTACGGTAACGCCATCGTCTCGGTGGACGTTGCCAACAAGTCGTTCGTCCTCACCTCGAACCTCAGCTCGGCCACGGCTTCCACCGACTTCGTTGCCCGCTCGGGTAACGGTGGTGCGCTCGGCGGCTCGACGCAGAAGGAGATCACCGGGCTTCAGGCCATCGTTGACTCCAGCGGTTCGCTGTTCAACGTTGACCCCAGCACCTACCCGGTGTGGGCCTCCGTCGAGAACACGACCGGCGGTACCCCGACCGAGAACCTGTTCGCCAAGGTGATGCACGAGATCGAGATCGCCGGTGGGTCGAACATCGACTTCATCGTCTGCTCGGACGGCGTGCACCGCGCCTTCGCCAACAACCTGACGGCGCAGAAGCGGTTCGCTTCGACGATCGACCTGAAGGGCGGCTACAAGGAGCTGGACGTTGCCGCTGGCGGCGGTTCGGTTCCGCTCGTGTGGGACCGCGACTGCCCGGCGCAGTCCGCCTACTTCCTCACGAAGAAGCACCTCACGCTGTTCAGCCAGTCCGACTGGGAGTGGATGGACGACGACGGTGCCGTGCTCAGCCGGGTCCTGAACAAGGACGCCTACGAGGCCGTGCTCTACCGCGACCTCGAACTGGCGACCGACAAGCGCAACGCTCACGGTAAGGCGACCGGCCTGACCGAGGCGTAGTACCTGCCACACACACCACTGAGCGGCGCCCTGGGAGAGCAGTACCTGGGGCGCCGCTCCTATGTCTGAGGAGACACACATGGGCAAGCCCAGTCCGACGCCGGACACGATCGTCACCTTCTCGCACCCGGACACCTGGGACGCCAGCTTCGGCCGCTCCCTCCTGGCGATGGTCATGCGGGACAAGGGCCGCCGCATCTTGGACGTGGTTCCGTCTGAGTCCAGCTCGTTCCTGGTGGGCGGGCGCAACGCCCAGATCGAGCTGGCGCTCAGCACGTCGGCGCAGTGGATTCTGATGCTCGACGCCGACATGACGTTCTCGCCCGACCTGATCGAGCGGCTGCGACGGCGGGCCACGCCGACCCGGATCGTGGGCGGGCTGTGCTTCACCGCCACCGAGCTGCCGGTCATGTTCGGCTTCGACGGGCAGCGCATCGAGTCCTGGACGCCGGGGGCCCTCGTCCCGGTCCTCGCCACCGGCGGCGCCTGCCTGATGATCCACCGCAGCGTGTTCGAGCGCCTGCCGTACCCCTGGTTCTACATGACGCGCGAGCACTACCAGATGGACCAGGACCAGCAGTTCCTGCGCGACTGCAACCGGGCCGGCGTCGAGGTCGCGGTGGACACGAGCACGGTCCTCGGGCACGTCAAGAAGCGGGCGATCGACGGCTCCGGTTACGTCATGCCCGCCCAGTCCGTTCAGTCCGACGCGGAGGTACACTAGAAGCATGGACTTCACCACCCCGACGCACCTTCCTGACGGCCGTTCCATCTGGGTCGACGCCGACTTCTACCGCCGACTGCACTTCGGCGACGCGTCGATCGGCTGGAACGGCGACCCCACCCTGGCGGTGTACCACGAGAACGACCGGCTCGTGATCGTGCGGTGGGCGACGGGGGAGCCGCAGACGATCATGCGCTCCAAGCCGGGGCACAAGACGCTGGACACGGCGGCGCTCGTGTTCCTGGCGGCGCACGACACGCAGCGCCGGGGCGGCTTCGACCCGAAGAAGTACGTGGACGACCACAACGCGCGGATCAAGGCCGACCGGCAGCGCCAGTTGGACGCCAAGTTCGAGGAGGCCGCCGACAAGCTGCACTACGCCCTGCGCAAGGACATCGGCGCACACAACGGCGGTCTGTCGAAGCGCCTGTTCACGTTCGCGCCCCGGACCACGAAGAAGAAGGACGCTGAATGAACCTCGCCCAGCTCAACGACGCCGTGCGCACCCGCATCGGGGTGCCCGCTGGCGATGCTTTCTACACGGACCAGGTGCTCACCGACCTGGTGAACGAGTCGCTGCAGGTCATCTCCACGGAGTACGACTGGCCGTGGCTCGACGCCAGCACGACGTTCGACCTCGTGAACGGCACCGCCACGTACACGCCGCCCGCCGACTGGATGCGCACGAGGAGCCTCTGCATCGACGGCTTCGACGCGATGGAGTACCGGAGCCTGATCGAGCTGCGCGAGTGGCCCACGACGATCGTGGACGTGCCCCGCTACTACCACATCAACGTCGAGCAGATCACGCTGCGCCCGGTGCCCGGCGCGGTCTGGACGGTCACGCACGACTACGTGAAGGTTGAGCCGACGCTGGTCGACTCGACCGACACGCCGCTGATGCCGTCGCAGTTCCACTACGCCATCGTGGCGTACGCCGTGCACCTGGCCTACCTCCGGTCCGGCGACGTGCAGCGCGCCACCGCCGCCGTCGCTGACTACCAGGGCTGGCTCAGGCGTATGTCCGACGCCCGCCGCCGCCAGACGAGCCCGCTGCGCGTGCGCGTGCGCCCGGGTGGCGAGCTGTAATGGCAACGCTGGAGTACAAGGACTTCAGCGGCGGGGAGTGGGGCCGGCTCGGGCCGGACAAGGCCGCGAAGAACCAGTTCACGTCCTCGAACATGCTGCTGTACAAGACGGGCGAGCTGGGCGTCCGGGCCGGGCTGCGCAGCTTCCAGCCGGACGGCCTGGTGGCGGGCACCGTCCTGGACATGTTCACCATGCCGGGCGAGAGGCGCGAGAAGGTCGGCTTCATCCAGGGCACGGCGGTGCGGTACTTCCAGCCCGCCACGGACGCCTCGGTGTCCTCCGCCAGCGGCTCGTTCGGCGCTTCGCCGACCGGGTTCGTGCACGTCTACTCCCGCGGCGGGGACAACGCCTACATCGCCACCAGCAACAGCGGCTGCTACGAGCTGGCGGGCAGCACCCTGTCGGCGCTCAGTGGCTCGCCCAACGCCCGCGCCATCGTGCAGCGCTACGACCGGCTGATCGCCGTGTCGTCCTCGTCGACCAACACCATCCGCTACACGGCGGGCGCCGACTTCAACAACTGGACGATCGCCGCCGGGGCGGGCGGCTCGATCACGGTCGGCGACTCGGAGGAAATCTTCGCTCTGCACATGCAGCGCGACAACGTCGTCATCATCAAGCCCTACGGCGGCTGGTGGGTCCTCACCGGCGTGCCGGGCGTGAACGAGGCGCTCCGCCAGGTGTCGCTGTCTCCCGGGCCCGTCGCCACGACCGACAGCGGTGCGTCGCCGGACGGGCTGATCTGGGCGAGCAGCGAGCGCGGCCTGAACCCGATCATCTTCGACGGCACGGCGGCTCGTGAAGTGCCGAACCTCGACGAGCTGCCCAACGCCGCAGCGTCGGCCCTCCCGTTCCTCACCAACAGCGGCGTGCTGTTCCACAGCACCGCGACCGGCGAGACGCTGTCGAAGGGCCTGCTGTTCCACAACGGTGTGTGGACCAAGCACTCGTTCGGGGTGCAGTTCTCCACGCTGGGCGCGGTGACGGAGCAGGCGTACGCGCCCGACCCCGGCAACGCCAGCGACGCGACCGACAAGCGCACGACCTGCTTCACGTTCGAGAACGGCGCAGCGACGCCCACGTTCTACAACTGGCCCGTCGACCTCGACCGCCCCGGTTCGGAGACGCAGCCCAGCCTGTTCCTTGAGGCCGCCCTGGAGCGCGCTGGCGACGCCTCGGCTGCGCAGGTGTCAGGCAGCTTCGAGCTGCCGTACCACACCGACCCGGACGGCCGCGAGCTGCGCGTCCGGCGGGTCACCGTGCACTTCCGCAGTTGGGACACCGGCGGCTCGCTGACGAACCACATCGACCTGGCCGTCCGGTCGCTGCGCGAATACGACGGCACCTACTCCGACTCAACGTCTCTGGCGTGGGACGAGGCCGGCTCGCTGTCGTCGACGGGCGGCACCGTGCGGCGCACCGACTTCCAGTTCGGCGACCAGGGCTTCGGCTCGGCGTTCCAGCTCCGGTTCTCGAACCTGCGGGGCGTGGCGATCCGTCGCATCGTGGTCGAGTACGACGTGCAGCCGAGGCGATAGACATGTCCCAGACCAACGCCAACGCGGGGTTCCGCTACCCCTCGGAAGTGCACATCGCCCTGGAGCCGTGGCGGTCGAAGCTCGGGGCCGACTTCGATCGGGTGGCGGCGCTCCTCCTGGACCGGGACCGGGCGCTCGAAGACCACCTCGCCTCGGCCGTGCCCGGCTTCGAGCAAATCCTCACCGAGGAAAGCACGACGAGCATGACGGACACGGACCTGGCGACGGTCGGCCCGACTGTCGAGGTCAAGCTGCCCCGGGGCCGCTGCATCGTCACCGGCGGCGCGTTGGTGACGAGCACGGCGACGGGCCAGACGGCGGCTGCCTCGCTGTTCATCGACGGGGTGTTCAACCAGGACCTGGTGCTCCTCGGCAACAACTCGGGCGGCAGCCTGTCGGCGTCGCTCAGCGCGACGTTCCTGTTCAACGACCTGGACCCGGGGACGCACACGTTCCAGATCAAGTACCTGAGCAGTAACGGCGTCACGGTCCGCTTCGCCGCGCGATTCCTCCTCGTGCAGCCAATCGTCTAGTCCGGCCCAGTCTGACAGAGAGGTACAATCTAAGCATGGCCGTTTCTCTTCCCGCCGGTGTGAAGGAAGTCCAGCGCATCGCCGCCCCCGGCGGCGGTTACTACGTGCTGGGCAGTGACGGCGGCGTGTTCGCGATCAGCGACGAGCAGGGTCGCACCCCGGCGTTCTACGGCTCCGTGCCGATGACGAAGCCGCAGGGGACGCGCGGCTTCACTGGCATCGAGCTGAACCCGACTGGCGGCTACACCGTCATCTCGGACAGGGGCGAGCGCTACAACTTCGACACCGCGTTCGCCCGCGGCGCCGGGCTGCAGGTGCCTGAGCAGGGCAGCACGCTCACGTCGAACCCGGCGTTCCTGGCGTTCCTGCGCACCTCGGGCCTCTCGCTGGAGACGGCCGCGAACCAGGTTCGCCAGCAGACCGCCGCCATCAACGCCGCCAGGGACACGGCGGTGGGCGACATCGAGTTCCAGGCTGGCGAGAACCGGCGCAACACGGCCGGCAGCCGCGAGGCCCGCGGCGTGCTGCGCTCCAGCGGCACGCAGGAGGCGCTGGACCGGGTGGAGCGCGCCCGCCTCGCTGCCATCACCTCGAAGCAGAACGAGGCAGCGTCACAGATCAGCGGCCTGAACACGAGCCTGGTGAACAAGGTGCTGGAGCAGCAGAGCAAGGCCGCAGAGTTGGGCCTGTCCACCGGGCAGGCGCAGGACTACGACGCCCAGATTTCTGGGCTCAAGCGCAAGTACGCCCCCGAACTCGCTGCAGGAGGATTGAGCCTCTAATGGCTTCCCCGTACTTCGACTCGGCGAACCGCCAAATAGACGAGAGCAAGAAGGGCCTGCTCGAAGCGGTCGCCACCGGCGGCTCCGCCGGGAAGGCGGCGTTCGACGCTGCCCAGGCGCAGGCCGCCCAGGCGCGCCAGGACGCCGTTGCACGCGCTGCGCAGCGTTCGGCCCTGTACGGCGTCGGCGGGGACCAGCAGACGTTCCTGGGCGCCTACGACGCCCGCATGAACCAGATGAACGTGAACCGCTCGAACTTCGAGTCGGGCCTGGCCCAGACGCAGGCGAGCGGCGAGTCGTACCTGGACAAGGCCCGGGCGTCCATCCCTGTGCTTGAGGCGCAGAACCTGCAGAAGGTCACGGACCAGGAGACGAAGATCAAGACCGCCATCGAGGCTGCGCGGCAGAAGGCCGAGGCCGAGCGCCTCAAGGCCGAAGAGGCGGAGCGCCGCACGCTGGAGCGGGAGCAGCGCGCCGAGGCTCGTACCATCGCCCGGGAGAACCGGGCCGCGGCTCGCGACGCCGCCAAGCAGGCGAAGAAGGACAACACCCCGTCGAACCAGGGCCTCCTCGGCCTGGCGGCTCAGGCTGCGAAGCAGTCGGTCAACCCGGCGATCAACCCGAAGGCCGCTGGCCCGGTGCGCCCCAGCGAACAGGCCGCTCGCACGAAGCCCGACCAGGGCCTGACCGACTTGGCTGTCCAGATCGGGCGCTCGCTCGGCATCCCGGACGCCCAGCTCGCCGAGCTGTACGCGCCGTCGCAGCAGTCGTCCCTGGCGACGAACCTGCAGAAGCCCGAGCAGCTCCTGGCGCAGACCTCGCCGGACATCAAGTGGCTGACCGCCAACGTCCGGGGCATGGACACGAAGAAGGCACAGCAGGCGCTGGCAGCGCCCGAGTTCAAGGAAGCGGGGAACCAGGTTGCCTCGTACTTCGCGATCGCTCCGCTGGACGAGGACGGCCTCATCAGCGACGGCAGCGTCTACGAAGGACTCAAGCCGCGGGAGGCGCTCCGCCGGTACATCTACTCGCAGCCCGGTAACCTCACGATGAAGGACGCCGTGATGCAGTACTACGGCCGGATGCTCCCGGCGTAATGGCTGCCCCCGTCCCGCCGCCCCTCGGCCCCAACCGTCCGCCCGCCCCCGGCCGCAGCAGCGCACCCCGCGCCGGGGCGGGCCCTGTCGCGCCGCCCCTCGGCCCGAACGCGAAGAGCGGCGGAAGCACGAAGAAGAAGGACAAGAAGAAGTCGAGCGGCCTGTTCGGCGCACTGGGCCAGGTCAAGGATGTCGTGACCGGCGCCGGGCCTGCGCTGTTCCGCTTCGGCGTCCAGGCCGCCAAGGAGCTGGCGCCCCGGAACCCGCTGACGGTCAAGGCGCTGCCGAAGTCGGAGCGCGGCTGGCAGGCCGTTGAGAAGCAGATGCCGGTCCTGTCCCAGGTCGTCGAATCGCCGGCTCGCACGCTGCGCCAGATTCCCGACACCGCCGTGGCGATCCGCCCCGGCGGTCCCGGCTTCGGCCAGTCCAACCTCGGCCGTCAGATTCGGGACGAGGGCTACCTCAACACCGGGCTCGCCAAGCTGGGTGACGCCAGCCTGCTCGCTGGCGGTGTCGGCCTCATCGGCCGCGCCGCGACCGGCGGCAAGCTGGCCCAGGCGACGAAGCTGGAGCGCCTGGCGGGCGCCACCTCCGAGGCAGCGGGCCTCGGCAAGAAGGCCAACTTCGCCAAGCTGACCAAAGCCGCCGGTGAGGCAGAGGCCGCTGGCGATGTCGCCCGCGCCGCCGACCTCGCCGCCGCAGCGCGGCAGGTGCTCCAGGCCGCCGAGCTCAAGACGGGCGTGGCGGGCGCGAGCAAGGCGACGCGCGCCGCAGAGAAGATCACTGACACGGCGTTCCGCATCGGCCGTGGCGGGGACCGCGCCGCCGCCCTGCCGTTCCTGCCGACGCAGAAGGCGATCGGCGCGCTGGGCAAGGGCGCCGGTGCGCTGGCCCGCAGCGAGCGCCTGGCGCCGGTCATGGCAAAGGCGACGGCTGCGCTGTCGCGGCTGGAGTCCCGCCGCCAGGTGGGCGACCTGTACCACGAGACGGTGCGGGCCCCCTTCGAGGCGGAGATGTTCAACTGGTTCGAGCGCAACGGCCTGGAGGACGTGGCGAAGAACCTGTCGCGCGACGAGCAGGCCGCCGTCTACATGGCGCGCATGTCCCGCGAGCTGGCCGACCCGGCGGTCCGCGAGCTGCTCGACGCCATCGACGAGCTGCCCGCCGAGGTGCGGCCCGACGCCATCCGCCAGTTGTTCCCCGATGGCGACGTGACGCCCGAGCAGGTGGCGCTGGCCCGCGACTTCGACGAGGGGCTCCTGCCCGAGGAGCAGGCCGCGAAGCTGCAGGACGCCGCCGACCGCATCGCCGCCGCCCAGGCGCAGCGCCAGGCGAGCCGCTACGAGACGGGCCGCGGCACCTCGCGCCAGCTCAGCGACGCCGCCCTGGAGGCGCGCCGCCAGCGGGCCGCAGGGGAGTCGGCCGACATGGACGTGGAGTCCGCCGTCGAGCGCCGCACCGCCGCCACGCAGCGGCGCCTGTCCGGCATCCGCGCCGAGATGGACGAGCTGAACACCGCCGGGGACCCCGCCCCGGTGCCGCTGTCGCGTGCCCAGGAGCGGCAGCTCGCCCGCCTGGCGGAGCGCACCCGCCGCCGCGAGGCGACGGTCAAGGGCGAGACGGAGCGCGGCGTGCGGCTCATGAAGGCCGCCGCCGGTGAGATCGAGCGCACCGCCGCCCGGGCCGACAACCGCACCGGGCAGGTCATCGGCCGCGCCAAGGGCCGGCTCGAAGAGGCAGGGCAGCTCCAGACCGGCGTCGAGCGCCGCGCCAAGCAGGCCGAGCTGAAGGCGCAGCGCCTGGCGAAGGCCGCAAAGGCCGCCGAGGCGAAGGTGAAGCCGGCCAAGCCTGCCGCCCCGAAGCAGGAGGCCGCGGCCAAGGCCGCGAAGCCCGAGCCTGTGAAGAACGAGACGCCCGCCCCGAAGCCGATCTCGATGAACGACGCACGCATCGCGCTGGAGCGGGACGCGGACCTGCGGCGGAAGGCCGAGGGCCTGGCGCGGTACCGCAACCGGACCATCCTCGACACGGACTCCGACGCCTGGAACATGGCCGTGCGCCGCGCCGCCAAGGAACTCCTGGAGCAGGGACAGAAGACCGACGCCCCGAAGGGGCTGCGCCCTGCCACGCCCGAGGCGCTGGCGGAGTTCGAGGGTCAGCGCGTGCGCCTCGTCACGCCCCACGCCGACAACTACCACGGCAAGGTCGTCATCCGCGACGGCAAGGTGTACGTGCAGCGTGGCGAGAAGACGCTCGTCCGCATCAAGGAGGGCGACCGCTTCGAGCCGGAGGCGACCGCCCCGGCCGCGAAGGCCGAGGCGAAGCTGCCCGAGGGCTACAAGGTCACGAAGGCCGGCGACCAGTACTTCGCCACCGGCCCGGACAGCCCCGTCGCCATCGGGCGGCGCGGCTACGCCACCGAGGCCGAGGCGATCGCCGCTGCCCGCAAGGCGGCGGGGGAGGCCGAAGTCGCAGCGAAGGGCCCGAAGAACCCTGACCTGAAGAACGTGCGGGGCTCGAACCTGGAGCGCCTCGAAGGCAACGAATACACCGGGTCGCGCGGCCGCATCATCTACCGCAACGGCAAGTACAGCGTCTGGTGGGTCGCGGGCGACGACGGCAAGTGGGCCAACGCCAGCCCGGAGCAGGCCGTCGCCATCCTCAAGGATGCCGCCGAGAAGACGAAGTTCGAGGGCTACGCCGACGAGGCCAAGCGCCTGGAGGCTACGGCGAAGCCCGCCCCGGCGCCGAAGCTGACGGCTGCGAACCGGGCCGCCGCCAAGCGGGCCGAGGCCGACGAGGCCGCCGCCGAGGCAGCCAAGCTCAAGGGCGTGAAGGCGCCGTCGCTGGCGAAGGTCCGCAGCGACGTGAACCTCGACGCGCAGCGGGCGAACATCGCCAACCAGGCCGAGGGCGGCACGACCGGCAAGCTCCTCAGCAAGGAAGTGGAGCGCCAGCGGGCCGCCGTCGAGAAGGCGCAGAAGCAGCTCACCGCCGCCCAGGCGCAGGAGCGCGCCACCCTGGACCGCTTCGAGCGGGAGAACCAGGTGCGGGCCGACCGCAAGCAGCAGAAGCGGTTCGAGGCGCTCCAGGAGCGCGAGGTCAAGGCGCTGGCGCGTCTGGCCAAGGAGGCGGACGAGGCCCGCAACAGCGTGGAGGCCGCCCCGCCCCAGGACCGCCCCGCCCTGCGGGTGAACCAGCGGGCCAAGGACTTCGCCCTGGAGCTGGCCGAGGCGCACCCCGAGCAGGCCCACCGCTTCACCGCCCTGGCGGACGACATCGCCACGACCGCGGATCAGCTCCGCGCCAAGGGCATCAAGACCGAGTACATCTTCGGCGGCGCCGAGCTGGGCGACCAGGCCGGACCCCCGGCGACTGCCCGGCTGCGCCAGGCCAAGAAGCTCCAGAGCGAGCGCCAGCGGACCAAGGGCGCCCTCGCCCGGTCGGTCAAGGCGCAGGGCGAGAAGTTCGCCCGCGAGACGCTCGACATCCTGCACAACGAGTTCCGCGGCAACCTGCAGCGCCAGATGGGCAGCAAGGCCGGCGACGAGGTGCGCATCGAGAAGCACGTCACCGGCGAGGAGATCGCCCGGCGGCTCGACGAGGCGGGCCTCGTGGCGTGGGACCCGAAGACGGGCAAGCTGCTCGACGCGGCCGACGTGGACCGCAACAGCGCGGTGCTGCCCAAGACGCTGCACGAGGCCGTCACCAAGTGGACCGCCACGAAGGAGCCGGGCCTGGCGCTGCGCATCTACGACAAGGCGACGGGCGGCTGGAAGCACACCGTCCTGGCGCTGAGCCCCCGCTGGCACGTCGGCAACATCGTCGGCAACGCCGCCCTCGCCACCATCGGCGCGGGCCTCTCACCGGCGCAGGTCGCCAAGAACGTGGGCGAAGCGCGGCGCCTGGTCAAGGCGTTCGAGGCGGGCGAGGACGTTCCGGCCGAGCACGTCTCCGCACTGCAGCGCCTGCTCGCCGCCGGGTACCACAACCCGGACCTGGCGAAGGTCGAGAACGCCCGCGCCATCGGGCGGATGATCAACAAGTCGTACCACTTCAACAGCTACGTGGACAACGTGAACCGCACGATGGTCTACCTGGCGAAGCACAAGGGCGGCGTCAGCTCCGAGGCCGCCGTGGCGATGGCGCTCAAGGCGGCGGGCGACTTCTCCAAGATGACGCCGTTCGAGCGCAACGTCGTGCGCCGGATCATCCCGTTCTACGCGTGGCAGCGCCACATCACCCGGCTGTCCCTGTCGCTGCCCGTCGAGCATCCGACGCGGGTGATCTGGACCCTGCACCTGGCGGAACTCCAGGACCAGATCATGCCGGACCCCGGCGCCGACAACGAGTTCAACGAGGGCACGGTCGAGATCGGCGGCAAGCGCCTCAACGTGCGGGCGCTCTTCCCGTTCACCTCGTCGTTCTGGGCCGACCCTACCTACCGGGGCGCGGGCTACCAGGTGAACCCGGTGCTCAAGACCGCCATCGCCGCCACGACCGGGCTCAACGTGAGCAAGGGCCTCAAGCCGGTGTCGGGCAAGTTCCGGGGCGAGAACCCGTCCGGGTTCGGCGCCAGCCCCGAACTCATGGGCATCAAGAACCCCGGCGCGCTGGCCCAGGTGGTGGCGCAGCAGTTCCCGCAGGTGTCGCTGGCCCGGGACCTCAAGGCTGGCGAGGTGCCGGTGCGCTACGACACCGGCGAGCCCCGCAAGGTGGGCAAGGGCGCCACGAAGAAGAACGCCAAGCCGACGCTTACGGGGCGGGGCCGCAAGGAGACGATCGCCCGGTTCATCGGGGTGCCGATCCCCGAGCCGGAGCAGAAGCCGAAGAAGTAGCTACGCGGTGGCGATCGCCTCGAAGAGGCGGTACAGCCCGGCGGCGCCGAAGATGACGCCCAGGATCACGGCCCAGGCGAGGAAGGACTCCCACAGCGTGGCGTCCCCCTCGCCGGGGTAGCGGGCGGGCTCACGCATCGCGCACCGTCCCGTCGTTGAGTGCGGGGCAGACCACGGCGATCACGTCCGCTTCCCAGGGGGCGAGAACCGTGTACGAACTGGCCTCCTGAATCAGCGCCTCAAGGTCGTCTCGCTGCCACTCCTCGATGTCTTCGACGGCGACGACGACCTGGAGTGTCACGACATAGGTCTCGTCAGGCATCGTCCCTCCCGAACGCATCCGACCAGTGGCACGGCGTGACGTACTCGTCGTTTCGGTGGATGCCGTCATGCCCACGGCGCAACTGGCAGCGGATCGGTCGGAAGAGAATCACCGATCCCTCTCGGAAGATGCGGGCGCTGCTGAGGTAGCTGGGGCACACATATTCGGCGCTATGGGCGGTCACTTGCTGCCCCCCTTGAGCCGGTCGGCGGGGGACTGCCGCTTGCGGTAGCTCTCCGCCGCCCGGGCGTCGGCCGCGCTGGCGGCGTAGCGGGACAGCATCGAGCGGGAGCTCCAGCCGGTGAGGCGCATCAGGTCCGTCTCGTGCCCGCCCTCCGCCAGCCACTGGTGGGCGAAGGTGTGGCGGAACTGGTGCGGATGGACGTGGGCGACCCCGGCGGCCTTGGCCCGGCGCTCCAGTACGTCGCCGAACCCGGAGCGGGTCATCGGGCCGCGCTTGCCCAGCCACAGCCGGTCCGAGCCGGCGTAGGGGTGGCGATCCCGGGCCCGGAGGTAGCGGTCGAGGACCCTGGCGGTGGTGCTGCCGTAGAAGACGGTGCGGGGCTTGCGGCCCTTGCCCATGACCCGGGCGGCGCCGTCCACCACGTCATCGACGGTGAGGTTCGTCAGCTCCGAGACTCGTCCGCCGGTGTCGAGCAGCATCATGATGATGGCGGCGTCGCGGCGATCCTCGAAGCTGTTCGTCTTGCACGTCTTGAGCATGGCGGCGATGTCCTCGTCGGAGATGACCGGCACCTCCGGGGCGGGCGCCGGGGGAGCGGACATGCCGTCCATCGGGTGCCAGCGAATCTCTTCGTCTTCGAGCAGGAAGTTGAAGAACGTCTTGATGGCGTAGAACTTCGTGTTCGCCGTGGACGACTTCTGCTGCTCCAGCACGCTGGCGATGAACTCGCGCAGGTGGGTCTTCTGCACCTCGGCCACGCCGGTGGGGAAGCTTTGCGCCACGAGGAACTCGTGGAGCTGGCGCACGGCCACGACGTACTTGTCGATGGTGCCCTGGACGATCCCTTCGGACCGCAGGTAACGGACGTACGACGGGATGAACGCCGCCAGGTCGCTGGCGGGTACGGCGGGTACGGCGCGCAAGGGCTGCGTCACATGGGCTCCTCTGGTAGGTGCTGCTATCTGCACCTCATTGTAAACCCGGTTGTGTTGTAACGGCAGGGGGACGAACCGCCCAAAGTGGGGCCTACCTGCGGTGATGCAAGTGATCCACTTTCGGGGCGAACGAGCGATAGGCTTCGCGTGCTAAAGTGTTCGACGGAACAAAAGCGCAGGTCAGAGGCTGTTTTTGCGCGGACGTGGCTCAGCTGGTAGAGCACAACCTTGCCAACGCTGCAGGGCTGAACGATAAGGTTCGATGCTCCCGAGCAGGTCCGACGCCAGGCGAGCTGAGCGGTCCTCGTCCACTTTCGGGGCGAATCACTGCGAAGATTCCGTGGAGGTGCAGGTACCCGCACCTCCAGCGGCGTATCTTCCGGCGTACCCCCGATCTAAGGAGCCACGCTTGAAGAAGACACTCGGCGCGGTGATCGCCGCCGCCACCATCGCGACCCTGGCTGTGCCCGCCGGGGCCGCCGTCCCGAAGAAGAAGGCGACTACTACGTTGGCCTGCCCCGGTGAGTCTGGCAAGGTCGCGCGCATCTGGACCAGCCACCACCGCGGCAACCTCACCAAGTTCGCCGTCGACAACCCCTGCTCGCAGTACCTGGTGTTCCACGGCGCCCAGACCTATGCCAGCGGCGACTCCCGCAGCGCGATGGCCGTCGTCCCCGGCGCGCACTTCAACTGGGGCAAGAAGCGGATCGCCATGTACTCCACGGCGATCGTCACGATTCAGCCGGCGTTCAAGGACATGTCCGATTGGGAGTGCATGGGCCCGACTACGGTCATGGTCGTTGAGCGGTACAACGTCGTGCGCCCGGCGCAGGACGAGAACGGGGACGGCTGCTGATGGTCCGTCGAATCGTGAAGGTCGGGGCACTCGGCGTCTTCGCCTTGCTCGTGACCGTCATCACCCTGGCGTGGTTCAACGTCATCCCGGTGATGGAGATGTGCACCGCCAGGGACACGGCGGACGGTGTGGAGCAGTGCCACCCCGTCTACTGGCGGCGGTAACCCGAGACAGCGAAAAGCCCCCGGCCCAATCGGACCGGGGGCTCTTTCGTTTCTGCTAGTTGACTACTGCCCCGGGACCGGTTGCCTGGTAGCAACCGTTCGGGGTGTCGTCCATGATGTCGCCAACGTCACCAAGGTCGTTGTCGAACTTGAATCCGCCGACGAGCGGAATCTTGCCGGGGACCTTCCCTTCGATGCGGGGGTCCAGCTCCCTCGACCGGGCGCCGAGGAACGTGAAGTCCACGTCAAGGTTGATGCCGAAGCCGCCCTTGTTGTAGACCTCCCACCGCAGCGTGTTGTGCGAGTACTGGAAGCCTGCGTCCGGGTCGGGGTCCGGGTGATCGTCGTCGGTCCGGCAGAGGTACCAGTGCCCGTTGTTCGGGAGGGTCTGGCTCATGCCCTGGCCCTCGTTGCCGTTCGGGCCGCCGATACCCCACACGCCGATGGTGATGGGGCAGTTCCCGGCGTTGGAGGTCGGGCACCGAACCATCGCTTCAGCGGTGTACTTCTTGAGGCCGGCTGCGCCGCCGGGGTAGGTCACGTCCTGCTGGATCGAGACTTCCCCGTTGCCGTTGCCGCTGTTGAACTGGACGAAGCAGCTCTCGTCGTAACCGGTGCCGTTGCAGTACTTGACTCGGTTGACCGGCGAGCCCCACTGGTGCCAGAAGGTGTAGCCGTTGAGGTCCGGCGACTCCGCCATGCCCTGGTTCACGAGCCAGTCCGCAACGACGTGCTGGACGGTGCTGCTACCAGTTGCGAGGATGTTCTGCTCCTGGAACACGTACGTGTACTCGTAGTCGTTGTTCACGCACCACGACGCCTGGTACCGAGACTCCCGGCCCCAGATGGCGTTGTTCCAGTTGTCCAGCTCCGTGGGGTTCCACTTGCAGTCGGCGTTGTCGTGCGGAAGCATCGGCAGACGGATGTCGTACATCGTGCCGACCTGCGCCTTCAACGTGACTGAGTAGTTCGAGGTGCAGCTCGTCTGGCAGTACGTGCCGAACTCGACCCAGTACTCGGTGTTGTTCGAGAGCGCCGAGACGTTGCCGACGCCGAAGCCGACCGAGATTTTGCCGTCGCTGCCGCAGTCGTCGTTGGCGAAGTAGTTCCACGGCGTCACGTTCTTGCTCTCGAAGAACATGTTGTCCTCGTGAGGAAGTGCCGCCGCCGGGATGTTCGTCGCCCACAGACCAGGCTCGTAACCGCGGTCACCAGGAGCGGAGTTCCAGTCGTAGCCCCACGGAGACTGCCCGTTGACGCAAGGGATGTCCGCTGCGATCTCCAGGGTCTGCATGTAGTTGTCCGACTGAATCTGGTGGTGCGTCTGGTGGTACTGGAACGTCATCTTGAACTTGTTCACGGGGTTGCTGTTGTACGTCGTACGCCATGCGGCGAAGCCAACGTCCCGAGGCGCCCAGCCGCTGGCGCCGTGGCGCTTACGCTGCTCGGCCCGGGCCTTCTCGCTGTACGGCGTTTCGACCTTGCTCAGAGCTGCCCGGTAGACCGAGAGGTCCGGCACCGGGGTACGCAGCTCGTAGTCGTAGCTCGCTGCCGTGCTGCGGTAGAGCGGGCTGGCGATGAGAATCTTGTACCAGTCGAACCCGCGGTTGTCCACGTCGCCACCGGCAGTGGTGTCGATGAAGCGCCAGTCGTGCGACTGGAACTCGTGGAAGTACGCGTAGCCGAGGAGGTACTGGTTCGCTTCAAGGTCGAACTTCAGGTAGTCGAACATCTGCTTGAACCAGTCCTGACGACTGAAGACAGTGCTCGATCCGTTGCACTTGAAGGCCGTGTCGCCACTGCCGTTGCAGCCGGGGTGCGAGCCCAGCTCGGCGATGATCGCCGGCTTGGACAGCGCCGCCGCCAGGTCGAGGAACTCGTTGTTCGCACTGCTCGACGGGTCGTCGATCAGCGTCTCGAACGACTTCCACTCGTGGTTGCTGCTGGAGCAGGTGCCTGTGGACTTGCGGAAGCAGCCCCAGTTGAACACGTCGCCGCCGAGCACGTCGAAGTCGTCCGAGTTGGGACGCATCACGTCGTCGTCACCGACCACCGCACCCGGGGTCATGTTCGAGTTCACGCCGATGTAGGTGATGAGCACCTTCTTGCAGGGGTGCCCGTACACGCCGCCGGTGGTGCCACCGGTGCTGGTGCAGGCAACCTGCTGGCGGAGCCGCATCTGGTGGTAAAGGTCCTTGAACTCCGCCGAGGTACCGAGGCAGGGGTCGTGGCTGGCGTCGCTGCCGGACGGGCTGGTCGTGGACCCGCACTTCCGGTTCGCTGAGCCGTTGTCCCAGCCCTTGCTCGTGTCACTGGCGTTGTCGTGGGGCTCGTGGCTGACGGCGTAGAACATCATCGCCGGTCCGTTGGTCTGGTTCGCCGAACTCTGAAGCGACCTGATCTGGCTGTCGATCATGGACGTGTCAGCGGCGGCCCGCTTCCAGGGGGAGTCGCTGCCGCTCCAGGCCGGGGGCTTGGCCGACCAAATGACGGACTTGCCCTCGCTGGCCCAGGTGGCGACCCGGCTGCTCGGGGGGTTCCAGTCCGACTTGTAGTCGCGGACCAGGCTCATGTTCTTCGCCAGGCCGGTGCTGGTGTTCGCCTGCTCCTGCGTCAGCTCGCTGGTGCTGTTGCCGTCCGGGTGCGCGCCCCAGAGGTAGCCCTGGCCGACGTAGAAGTACCCACGGCCGTAGTGGTAGGTGTTGCCCTCGCCGAGGCTGGTGCAGGGATCGGGGGTGCACTCGTTCTGGGTCCGGAGTTCGAGAATCATCTCGTACCAGCCCGGGGCGAGCGCGGCGTCAGCGGCGCCGTCGAACGGCTCCGCGTCCATCTGGACGGTGATGGTCGGCGACTGCTGCTGGTGCCAGCCACCGGGGTTGTTCATCACGTACGAGCCGGGGAGCACGGTGCCGTTCTCGTTCCGAATCTTGAACGTGACGCTGGTGTAGTAGTCGGCGTGGCTCGTGGACGTACCGGCCCAGCCTTCGTTCACCTCGATACAGAAGTTGCCGGTGCCTCCGGAGACGAACGTTGTCTGGAGGGCACCACCGAGGTCAGCAGCTTCGTTGGCCTGGTTGGCCATGTTCGTGCCGCTGTCACAGGCGGAGTGCTGCTGCGGGTGAACGATGGCGAACGACTTCCAGTAGTCGCCCGACACGTCGAACCGCATGTCCACTTTGGTGAGGCCGAATCCGTTGAACTCGTTCCACCACTCGTGTTCGGCGGGCGGGTCCGCCGAGGCGATAGGGGCGTTAGCGACCACGCCCGTCAGGGTCGGGAGGAGCGCCGTCACGGCTAAGAGCGCGCGACGCCAACATCGTCTCATTCTCAAGGGCTTGTGTCCTTTGTTCAGCGCCGCCGAGCGGCGGCGGATCGGGACGCCAGGCGCAGCATGTGCGCCCGCATCAGGAGGTCAGCACGGCGCTGACGCTCCGCTTCGGGCAGGACGCCGTCTGGGTCGGCCTCCCGCTCGAACTTGGCCCGGAGCCCCTTGCGGGCTCGGGCTGCAACGGCGCCGCCGTAGCGGGCCTGCACGGTCAGTCCGCCCATCCGGCGGCCCAGCTCACGTGACACTGGCGTAGCACTCTGTGCAGATGGCGAAGCCGAGGACGGTGTGCTCGCCGTCCCACGGTCGCGTGCAGGGTCGGTCGTGCAGCTCGCTGCGCAGCACGACGCACTGGCGCACCGGCGGCTGGAACGACGGCTCGGGGTCGAAGCCGGTCGAGTACTGCACCGTGCCCTCGGGCTCGTTCCAGTCCTCGGGGTGGCAGACCCAACACCGCCGGGGCACCTTCGGCGAGAACCACGACATGCCGAGGTGCACCTCGCACTGCTGCGGTAGGGGCGACGCCAGCGGGGACCCGAACGGGAACACTCAGCGGTCCTTCTTGGCGACGTGCACCGTCAGCCACGCAATGCCGATGAACGCCTCGGCACGGTTGCGGCGCAGGATCGCCGTGATGGTGTCTTGCCTGGCGAGCTTCGCCGCCACGTCGATGGCGACGACGGCGCCCACCAGGGCGAGCAGCGCCATCAGCGGAGCGGCCTCAACGCCAGGACGCTGAGCGGACCGAACTCAATCTGCAATCCCCACGTGTGGTAGCGCTCCGCGCGGACTTGCCAGTTGAGCGGGTTCAGCGTGAACGTGATCTGCAAGTCGTACGCTTCGAGTCGACGCATCACTCGCCGCCCTTCTGCCGGAAGTTGGTCAGTACCTCCTGCTCCTCCAGGAGCCCGTCGATCTCGTCGAGAAGGTCGTCGATGTCGGACGTGTCAGCGGCCGGCTTCGACTGTGCGGACTGGACAGCCGCGTCGTCGGCCGCCAGTTGGTCGAGGGACTCCTTCGTCTCCTGCGGCTTGGGCTTCTGAATCCGCTCAGCCACGGCTCAGCTCCTGCAGCTTCGCCAGGGCGGCAGCCCCAGCAGCGACGGCGGCGGCCTTGAGGACCGACACGTCGAGGTAGCCGGTGCCAGCGGCGACCAGTACGGCCAGTCCGGCCTGGACGGCTGTACGGACTACGGGGGACGCGTAAGCCATACCGATGAGGGACTTGAGCTTGCTCATTGATCAGTCTCCGTTTCTTCGGCGATGTCGCCGTAGTGGGGCAGGTTTTCCTCGGCGTAGTCGAGGGCGGCACGCAGCAGCTCGGGCAGTTCGAGCCAGGAGAACTCGCTGGCGTCGACCTCGACCCGGTTCTCGTCGTCGTAGTACCAGACGATCAGGAGCCGGCGGTTCGGACTGGGCAACTCGTCGCTCATCGCAGCTCCTTGATCAGCGCGTCGAGTTCGGTGAATACGCCAGTGGCGAAGCGGTACATCACGTCGAACCGCTCGGGCTCGCCGTCGAGGAGGACGTAGCCCCGCTTGCCCTGGCCGAGCATCCAGCCCAGCTCCAGGTGGGCGGACTTGCCCGCCGGGGCGACGAGCACAGCGGCGTAGGACTGGGACAGGTGGAACCGGTCGAAGTCGAACACGTTGCGGGCGTGCGCGCCGTCGAGCGCCTCGGTGTAGCTGCGCCCGCGCTGCTGCTCGTAGCGCTGCCACGCGTCGTCAGCGTCGGGCCCGGCGGCGTGCCAGTCATCGAACACTTCGAGGCCGGCGCCCCGCATCTCGTCGGCGACGTACGGGATGCGGGGGTTGCGGAGGGAGCCGATCAGGTAGATCACGGCCTGTCCACCTTCGAGTCGGGGCTTTGACGGAACGCCTCATCCTCGGGACTGTCGAGGTCGGGGTCGCAGACGGGACACGTCCCGAACGTTCCTAGGCAGCCACACTCGGGGAACTCGGGATGACACATGCCCACTCGTGCCCACCAACTCGCGCTCAACCGAGCACCGCCGTCTGGACCTTCACGCCACGGAGGCGCGAGCTGCTACGGAACCACGAGCCGCAGTTGCCGCAGGAGTAGCGGGCGAACACGGACAGGGCGGTCTGGTACTCGCCGTCCCGGCGCAGGTCGTCCGAGCCGCAGTTGGGGCAGGCCCCGTCACCGTCGTAGAGGTGGCGGTGCGGCGGGTTCGGCAGCCACGGCAGCAGGCGCTCGTAGCACTCTTCGAGGAGCGCGGTGTCACGGACGTTGTACTTCTCCATCCGCCCCTGGGCGGCGGCGTCGCCCTCCTGCACCTTGCGCCAGAGCATGGCGCCCTCGTGCTTGATCTTGCCTTCGAGGCCGCAGGCGCGGCTGATGAACTCCAGCTTGTTGCTGTCGAACTTGAAGCGCTTGCTCACCGCCAGTTTGAGGTCGACCTGCTTGTACGGCGACGGCGGCGTCAGCCCGGCGAGGAAGAACTCCCGGTTCAGGTGCGGCACGTCGAACCGGCTGCCGTAGTAGTGCACCACCACGTCGGCCTCGTTGAGCAGGTCGTGCGCCAGGGCGATCATCATGTCCCGGCCCTGCCGCCACTCCGAGGCGAAGATGACTTCCTTCTCGCCGAGCCACTTGGCGGCGAAGCAGAGCATCCGAGTCGGCTCGACGGTCAGCTCGGGGTTGATGTTCACGCCCCACTGGCCGAAGTGGTAGCTGAGTTGGAGGCTCGTCTCGATGTCGATGAGCAGCACCCGCGGCCCGCCGGGGCGGATCACGGACTGGCGCTTGTCCTTGCGACGGCAGGTGCGGCAGCGCGACTTACCCCGCTCGGCGGTGCGCTCGCAACCGTCGTACTTGCATTGCTTCGTCATGTGTCTCCTCAGTTGGACCGGTTGCGTCTGGCTCGCGCCTCACGCGCCAAGTACGTCTCCATGCGGGCGGTGCGCTCCTCGGTGCGAGCGGCCCTCTCTTCGATGCCGGTCAAGCGCTCGCCGTGGCGGGCCTGCTCGGCCTTGATCTCCTTCAGCTCCGCAGCGATCGGCCCTTTGCCGTTGGTGCGGCGCCTCATGTCGGCCCACTGGGCCAGTGCTGCGATGGTGGGTCCTGCTGCGGCGATCGCAGCTACGACTACGGGCTCCATCTCACGAGGCGGGGTAGTTGTAGCGACGGCCGGCGTTGTCGATCACGACGTAGCCACCCTCGTGCGGTTCCAGGCGGGCGGCCTTCTGGCCGGGGATGTTCCAGTACTCGGGGTGCCGGTTCGGCGCGTCGTAGTCGGGACAGCCGAAGGCGTAGATGGCACCGCCGTCCGTCAGCACCCACACCCCGCCACCGGGGGCAACGAGGTGGGCGACGACGGCGCCGACGATCGGGAAGGGCGGGTCGTACATGGGGCGCACCTCCTTGGGGGCGGACTCGTACCGGAACCCTCGGTTCACGGCCAGGTGGATGTGGTTGCGGTGCGCCGCCAGGACGGGAGCGCTGTAGCTGTACGGCTTGCCGTTGCGGAGGTTCGGGCCCTCGGCGTAGATCAGCTCGGCGCAGGCCGGGCCGATCCGCTTCGCCACCTCGGACGCGATCCGCTTGAGCCCCGGGGTCAGGGCGCTGGGACCGGACAGCTCGGCGAGGTCGATTGCCAGGCCGGTGCCGCCAGTCCCAGCGGCGTAGTGGAAGCTCGTAGCCGAATGCCGCCCGCCGGTAGTGCTAGTCACCCTGGCGCCGATGTCGGCGGCAAGGCGTCGAAGGGCAGCAACTTCCAGGGACTCGGCCATAGTCCCATTGTAACGGACAACCGGACTGAGCGGACTAGACGCCGGTCATCAGGCTCCGTCTCGCTCGGCGTCTTCTTGTGCCCACCTGTCCCGCTCGTCGCCGTAGAGGGGGTCGTACCGGGCCTGCTGCACCCGCTCCTCGGACACCTCGACCCGCCTCTCCAGCGCCCAATCCACAATGTCCTGCACGTCTTCGGAGAGCGGCGTATCGGGCGGCAGCTTGTCGGCCAGGTGGGCGATGGCCCTGCAAAGTTGCTCCTGGCTAGGCATCGGCCCGGGTCGCCAGGTGGTCACAGCGCTGCCCGACGCCGGGTTCGTTCGGTAGGACAGAAGCGTCCAGCCCGCAGCGAGGTTGGTCGTCATCATCGAATCAACGGCCTCGGCGTGGGCCATACAGGTGCACGGTCCACTGTTCAGTGAGTCAGCCATCCCTGTGTCCCTTTCTCGGGGGGTGCGTCTTCGAGGAGGCGCTTGCCTGCTCGTCGTTGCTTGCGGCGGGTGAGGAACTTGGCGTACGGCGACTCGGTGGAGTACCAGCCCCGGTACCGGCGGCGCCGGGTGGTGCGGGCCATCACACGCCTGCTTTCTGGTCCCAGAGCATCCGCATCCGGAACGGGTTCACGTCGTCGCTGACCTCCTGCAGCAGGCGGGCCAGCTCGCCCCCCGCCCCAGCCGGACACTCGAAGACCAGCGAGTCGTGCACGGCCAGGACGGGGACCGCCCCTAGCTCAGCGGCGGGCTTCTCGATGGCGAGCAGCGCGTCGTTGACGAACATCGCCACGCCGCCCTGCACCGCCGAGTTGAACGCCTGGTACGACGGGACGGGCCAGGCCATGCTGTCCGACACGAAGTGTCGGTACCGTCCGGGCCAGCCCAGGGGCAGGCGCCCCGTCAGCTCGGCGTACATGGTGCAGTTGCGGATCGCCTCGTGCAGCTTCGGCCAGGCCGCCCGGTGGGCGTCGATGGCGTCCTTCGCCTGGCGGTAGTGCTCGGGCCGCTGCTTCTCCTTGCGGCCCTTGGCGATGTACGTGGCGAACTTCTTCGGGCCGATGCCGTAGGGGATGCCGTAGTTCAGGTTCTTCGCCAGGGTGTAGAAGGGCTCGTCCTCCCGCCCGAAGACGGAGCGGGCCGTCTCCTTGTGGAACGACCGTCCCTCCTCGGTCAGCGCCGCCATCATGTCCTCGTCGCTGGCGAGGCTGGCGCCGACGAACAGCTCGGCGGACTTGAGGTCGAAGCCGATCAGCTCGTAGCCCGGCGCCGCCACGAACAGCTTCTTGGCGTCGGGGTTGGTGCTCTCTTTCGGAATCTGCTGCAGGTTCGGCTCGCGGCTGGACCACCGCCCGGTGACGGTGCCGATCACGTTGAACGAGGTGTGCACCCGACCGAGCGCGTCGACGTGCTCGGACAGGCCCTCGTAGAACTGGGCCGCCTTGACCAGGCGCCGGTACTCCAGGATGCGGTCGAGGCCCGGGTGCTCCCCGGCCATGCTCTCCAGGACCGCAGCCGCCGTCGAGGGCGCCCCGCCGTCCGTGCGCTCGGTGACGGGCAGGCCCCAGGTGTCGTAGATCAGCTCGGCGAGCTGCGGGCCGCTGGCGATGTTCACCTCGAACTCGTCGGCGATGCGCTTCGCTGCGAACGTGGCGTCGTGCCAGAGGTCGTGGCACTTGTCGCCGTCGATGCCCACGCCCCGGCGGGTCATGCGGTACGCCGCCGCCTGCACGTCGTGCTGACGCTGGACGGCCGGCTCGATGTTGGCGTACTCGGGGCGGGCGAGCAGGTGGTGGTACACCCGCTCCGTCAGCTCGGCGTCCTTGGCGGCGTAGTCGGCGATGTCCTCGGCGGTGAACGTGTCCCACCGCTTGCCCGGAACGAAGTCCGTCTTCGCCAGGTCCCGCGCCTCGGCCACGCTGTAGCCCAGCTCCCGGAACCGCTTGTACGCAGCGGCCTGCGTCTCGGGCTTCATCAGCGCCTTGACGTGGCGCTGCTCGGCCGCCTCGTCTTCACCGAAGAAGCGGGCGCCGAGCTTCTTCAGCGCCTTCGGGGCGTTCTCGTCTTCGAGCCACGAGATGACCTGCACGTCCCGGTACCGGCCCATCGGCGGGGCGAAGCCGATGCCCGCCTCCAGGGCGCGGAAGTCGAACGGCGCATTGGCGTACACCGGCATGGCCTCGCTCGTCTGCAGCGCCGCCAGCAGGGGAGTGGTGGTCGGCACGTTCCACGAGTCGGGGTGCGTGACCGACACGTAGTAGCTCTCGCCCTCGAACCCGATGCACACGCCCCGCAGGGTGTCCTTGGTCCAGAGAGCGACGCCGGTCGTCTCCGTGTCGAGCGCCAGTGTCTGGTCGGCTCGGAGCCCCGCAATGGCGAAGCACAGGCGGGCGTAGTCGTCGGAGTTCGTGATGAGCATGTGCCTCCTCAGGCGTGAAAGTGGGAGCGGGCGCCGCACGTCCGTACGGCGCACCGCCCCCGTCGCAACCCCGGCGATGTGGCCGCTCCCCAATGGCGTGCGGCAGGGGGCGTTCCTTGTTCAGGGATCGCTCCGGGGTGTTCGCTGCTACAGCGGGCGGGCCGCTGTGACCTTCATGTAGGCGCCGTCCTTGGCGACGGTGATGCGGCACTTGCGGCCGATCGCCTGCGACAGACGGAACGCCTTGGGCAAGCCGAGCGCTTGAGCCGCCTGCCCCGTTTCCTTGCGGCGCCGGACCGTGGTCCACGCCAGGTCGAACTCACCGACTCGGAGGGTCCAGCGGACGCAGGGGTTCCCGGCGGCGGACTCGACGGCCTCGGCCTGGACGCAGGTCGCGACGTGCTCGCCAGGGGGGAGCTGCGGCGGCTGCACCTGCGTCCAGACGGGCTCGCTCATTACTCGGCGATGAAGACGACGAAGGTGGAGCTGGTCATCTTGCGGCCGTTCTTCTCGAAGTCCTCGTCGGGGAGCCGCTCGATCTTGATGAGCTGGCCCTCCTTGACGGGGCTCATGTTCCACTTCATGTTCCCCTTCGAGACGAGGAACTTCTTGCTGCCGTCAAGGGCGGTCAGCTCGTAAGCCTCGACCATCTTGCCGGGGGTGAACTTGGACTCGAACTCGACGCGCTTGTTCAGCGTGCCGATGAACTGGTCGCCGACGTTGAGCTCCAGCTTCTCGCTGCTCTCGTCGTCACGGCCGGCGTTGGGATCGACCTGCTTGAAGGCGCGACCGGCAAGGACATCGTTCAGGTTGGACAAGGTGTTTCTCCGTTTCGTTTGTGTTTCGGTTGTTAGAACTCGTCGTCCTCGGGGAGGACCGTCACGTCGAGGCCGAAGCAGGGCGCCGCATGTGCGCACCACGAGCAGCTCGACCCGACGTTGCGGAGCGGCACGCGGGGCGTGCAGGCGCTCTGGCCGCGGAGCTGCTTGCGGACCTCGACGGCGCTCATCGCCTCGGCGACCTTGCGCACCAGGTGGGCGTTGTCCCAGCGCTTCCAGTCCCGGGCGAAGGACTCGCTGAGGTTCAGCTCCTTGCGCACCGGGCGGTAGCTGCGGATCACGTCGATCATGGCGCCGACCACCGGGACGCCCATCTGGCGGAGGGCCCAGACGTACAGCGGCGTCTGCAGCGTTTCCCGCAGGTGCTCCAGGTTGCTGAGCGTCTGCGTCGTCTTCAGCTCCGCCACCCACAGCTCGCGCTTGTGGATCAGGAGCCCATCTGCCCAGCCGAAGAAGTACGGCCCGGCGGGGAGCTTCGCTGCGACCGGGACTTCCACGTCGATCATGCGGGTGGAGTCGTCCCGGTAGTACTCGGCGTAGCGGCGCATCAGCCACATCGCCGTCTCGTTCTCCGAGGTCACGTCCTGGCCGGTGTGCCAGGCGCCCCACAGCGCGTGCACGTCCGTGCCGAGCTGCATCGCCTTGCTGGCGCCCTGCTCCTCCCGTTCGGTGTCGTAGCTGTAGACCCACGCCTGCTCGCAGCGGGCGAGCGTCCCGATCTCGGAGAAGCTGATCGCATCGGCGCCGAGGAAGGCGCGGGGCTCACTGGGCAGAATCGGCATTCGGTACGTCCTTCCTCGCTCGGTACTCGCGCTGGCGCTCTCGCCACGCCTTCTTGCAGTCGGGGCAGGGCGTCTCGCCCGCCCGCCGATGGCGCATGTAACCGGCGCTAGTCCCGTCGCATCTCCTCATTCGCCCAGTGTAACAGACTGAGCGGACTGAGCGGACTGAGAAGTGCGCAAAAGTACATGCTCGACGAACACGCGAAGCGGCATCACTACGTACGCCTCGCCCGGGTCGCCCTTGCCGACGCGCTTGGCGACGACCGCCACCGGCCTCCCGGCGTTGAGCGCCTCGGCGTCCGCCTCAGCGACCCACTCGGACAGCGCCAGGGTGCGGACGTTCTTGCACTCCAGGTTCCAACCGGCGCCGCTGTCCACGTCGCCGCGGTCCTTGTTGCCGTACAGCGGCAGGCGGAAGGCGCCGAGGTTCCGGCCGGACAGGTAGTTCACGACGGCCGTCTCGAACGACGTGCCCTTCTGCTTACTCCGGTTCGCCATCGTCCACCGCCAGGGAGATACGGAGGTCGAGCAGGAAGTCCCGCACCCGGTCGGCGTCGATGAGCGACTGGTTCTTCGTGTCGATCAGGAAGGCGTCGATGAGGTCGAGCGTGGCGCTAGCCACGAGGCACCGCCCGGCAGTTGGCGAGGTTCACGTTCGTCGTCCAGACACGGCGAAACGTGCCGCACACAGTGCCACCCTCCTTCAGGTGGCGCATCTCGGCACCGTCAGCGGGGAGGCGGTCGAGCGTCGTCGTCGTGCCGCAGGTCTTGCACACATAGTCATATTCGACGGGCATCAGTCGTCCTTTTGCATCAAATTGCGGATGTACACCGAGGCGTATATGAGCGATCCAACGATGAAGCCGTGCGCATTTGCGAGAACGGCGTAGCTGATCCAGAACACCTGGTTCACCAGGCCGATGATCCAGGCGAGGCGGCGGGTCTGGGCACGACCGGCGAGGTACATGACCGCTGCGCCCGCCACGGTGGTCGCCCACGGCAGCGCCGTGCGCCAGCTCACTTCTCCTCAATTGCAGCGAGGATTTCCTTCTCCATGATCACGGCCATGTCGGCGGCGAACTCGGCGGCCCGCAGTGCCACGGCCTTCTGAATGCGCTCGGGGCTCATGCGCTTGTCCACCACGACAGTGAACGGGTAGGTCCGGCGGTGCAGCGGGGTGATCGGCTCACCGCCAGCGAGCACGGACAGGCGGAACGTGTACGTCACGGCCTTGAGCCGGCCGCGGTGCGGCCACTTGAACAGTCCCAGCAGACTCACAGCAGCTCCTCCAGAAGTAGGGCGACACGCACCCGGTACTTGTCCGCGTCGCCGTCGTTGAACAGGTGGGCGTCGAAGTCCCAGTCGTCGAGCGCGGTCTCGGAGACGTGGGCGTTCACCGCTTTGACACCGGGGCGGTGGACCCGGACGACGAAGCCGCCCCGGGCCTTGATCGCCTGCGCCTCGTTGGGGAAGCGCACGTCGGTGATCACGTAGCGCTTGCCCGGCTCGATCCGCCGCATCGTGGCGTTGACCCAGAAGTCCGGGTCGATGTCACGGATGGCGACGCCGAAGCGCTGCAGGAAGGCCCGCACCTCGGGCGTCCGCTTGGCGGCCTCCCAGCCGTTCGGTCCGACGATGTCGCTGAGCCGGTGCCGGTAGCCGTCGATGTACGGGTTGACGGCCAGTGCCGCCGCCCGGAGCGGGTCGGCGAAGGCGAGGCGGGTGAAGCTGTAGTCCGCCAGGTGGGTGGCGGCGGTGTCCTTGCCAGTCTGGGCATATCCGCTCAGTCCGATGAGGGGTACAATGGACGAAGCACCGTTGAGCACAGCTCCGGTGCGGTCCTGCGCAGCGCCCCGGGTGTCCTCCTCCGCCCGGGGCGCTGCTGCGTTCCGGGCTCGGTGAAGCCAGCTCACTTGGCACCCCGGATCAACTGAGCCATCGCCAGCGAGGCGATGCCGCCGAGCACGAGCCAGCCGCCCAGGATGACGAGGACGGTCGAGCCGGTGCCGGTGCGGGGGAGCTCAGTCCTCGGAATAGGTACCGTCGTAGGGGCTGGGGTCGTCGTCCCACTGGGCGAGCCAAGCGTCTCCGTACCAGTCGTCGTAGGCGTAGTCGTCGTAGTCGTCGCCAGCGTGTCCGCTGCCGGCTCCGGCGTCGTCGTCGTAGTCGTCGGCTCCTCCGGCGTCACCGGCGGGAGCGGGGGTGTGGTCGTCGTGGTCGTTGATGGTGTCTCCTCCTTGGGGCAGTCGGCCTCGGGGTTGTCGAAGCGCTCGCCGTAGCCCGGCCCATCGCCGGAGTGGTTGTCGCCGCTCTTGACCCAGACCGTCACGATGCCGTCCGGGTCCTCGAAGAAGTTCCCGGCGGGGGACTCGATCTTCTCCTCGTTGCCGAGGCAGTCGCGGATGACGACGTTGGACAGGTCCTTCGTTGACTGCACCGACGCCACGGTCGGGCCGAACAGCACGGCGATGTCGGCGGCGGGAGCGGCGTGCGCCGCCGGGGACAGGACTACGACAGACAGAGCGGACAGGGCGGACGCAGCGAAGACGCGGTTCACTCGGCCACCACGTCGTTCAGGTCGGCGGGCACCAGCGGCACCAGCTCGACGCCGTCGATGGAGGCCAGCTCGGCGAGGTGCGCACGCACCAGGTCGAGGTCGGCGTCGTCCGTGTAGTACAGGGCGAACAGGGTTCCGTGCATCAGTTGCTCCTCTTGCGCCGGGGCGCCTTGGGCCAGACCACAGCGGTCGGCCGAACGTGTCGGTACTGCGAATGCGGGCCGCCGAACAGACAGACGTGCTCGCCGTGTGGGGAGTCGGACGCCGCCTCGTACCGCACGACGAACTCGCCCCGCTCTCCTCGGATACGGACCTTGGTCCCGGCTCGGCTGGTGTCGTGCCAGTCAGGCGGGCCAGTCGGTTCTTCTACTCTACGCCTCGGCATCGGACAGAGCGGCGTCCACAACTGCACGAATGGCGCGAAGGCGCATGGCGGGGGAGACGCGGTACCGGCCGCCCCAGCGCTGGATGGACTCCAGGGCCAGTCGGTACGTCTCTTCGGCGTCGTCCCGGATCGGTTCGTCAGACATCGTTCATCAGCTCCTCAATCTCAAGTTCGGCCAGGCGGTAGCGCTCGGCCGGGGTGGCGTTCTCGTGCCAGTCGACGTGCCGGTGGCAGCGCCACCAGTCCGTCTCGGCGACGGCGGTGGCTCGGCACCGGGTACCGGCCTGGGTCAGGGCGCCGCAGCGCAGGTCGTTGCTCATGCGAAGGTCCGCTCGGCCTGGCGGATCAGATTCTCCAGCGCCTGGCGCACGTAGCGCAGGTCGTCCGGCCGGCCCTTCGAGCCGAGGTCAGCGATGGCGTCCGAGATGTTGGACACGGCGCGGTCGAGGCGCTTCTCGAAGCGCTCGTACTGGTCCTCGTCGTTGATCGGCTTGTCACCAGCGTGCGAGCCCGGAGCGTTGTCCTGGCGGCGCTTCAGCTCGTTATAGGCGTCGTTGATGGAGCGGGTGCCCTGCTTGATCTGCTCGTACAGGTCTTCGGCGTTAAGGCTGATCGACTTGGCACGAGCCACGGCCTGCTGTCCGACGCCGAACTTCTCGGCGACCAGCTCGTCGGACCGACCGTGTGAATTCACACTATCGGACTGAGCGGACTGGTTCTGCCGCAGATTGGCGAGGCGGCGAGCCTCGGCCAGCTCCTCGTAGTAGGGGAGAGCGGCGACCGCCAGGGCGGCTCGCTGCCCAGTGGTGAGGTGGCGGCGGGCCAGGTTCAGCGAGACGATGTAGCCAATCGGGTCATCGCCGGTGTACTCCTCGACCGGGACGACCGTGAGGTTCGTCTTGGCGAGGGCACGCAGCCGGTTGCGGCCGTCGAGAATCTCGTTCTGGTACAGGACGACGGGGTGGTGCAGGCCGTTGGCCTCGATGTCCTGCGCCAGCTCCAGCGTCTCCTCGTCGGAGATGTACGGGAACTCGTCGGCGAAGGGGTGAACGGACAGAGCTTGCAGCGTGGCAAGCGGCATCAGATTAGACACAGGCAGCTCCTCGGTTAGCGGCGGACTTGCGGTACTCGGCGAGCATCCCGTCGCGGCCGTGCAGCTCTTCGACGGTGCGCTCGGCCAGGCCGGCGGCGATGCCTTCATACTTGGCGGCGTCCGCCAGGGCGTCTCGGCCCTTGGGTGTATCCTCGCCGTACTTGCTGGCGATGTACCGCAGGTTGCGAGCCTTGCTGCGCATCCGGGCCGCCATCTCGGCGTAGGTGGGGGACAGGTTCGGGGTCTTGTCTGACATAGGGCGCCTCCTCAGGCACTAGTCTGGCGGTCTGTCCGACCGACTGAACCGACTCTAACACACTGAGAGTGGCGGCGCGACCGCTCCAAACCGGGACGAAACCGGTCAGACTGGGGCAACCCTCACAAGATTTTCCAGAAATTTCCCTGGCGCCGCTCCTGGCAGCGAACACCAGTTCAAGAAGGTGCAGGTAGCTGCCGATATCTGCAGTGAGAGAGGAGAGGCGCCCCCAGCGGGTGCCACAGAGTGAAGGATGGGGGTTGCGATGCCGGAACGTTTGAGAGAGCAGATGTCCGGACACTGCGTCAAGTGCGTGGCCTGGTTCGTGCACGGAGAGTGGTGGGCCGTCATGTACGACGACGAGAACCACGAGGAGGTGGTAGCGCCGGATCGGCAGCCGATCCTGTCGCCGCCGTGCCCGAACTAGACGCCGTTGGGCTCGCGGCTCCGCCGGTCGGCATCGATGTGCCGGGCCAGCCCGAGCGCGTTCAGGAGCGTGGGCATGTTCTTCTCCAGCTCGGCCGTCGAGTCGTCGCTGTGACCGGTCAGGACGTGCCCCAGGCCGTCAATGAAAGCTGTGATTGTCACACCGTGGGAAACGCAGAACGCCCGGAGCGACTCGGCTCCGGGCGCGCAGATTGTTGCGTGGATTACCTTCTTGCGGCTGTCGTCGTGACCGTTCACGACACTGCTCTTCCGCTCGGCGCATATGTTTACACAACAATAACGCCTGGGTACTCGCGTGTCTTGTGTCTACCCCCGGAGCGAGGGGAGCTGGCGCATGAGCTTCGCCAGCTCCTGCTGCTCGCGCTTCGAGATCAGCTCCTTGATGGGGGTGCCGGGGTTGTTCTGGACCTTGTCCATCTGGGTGGTGAGCACCTTGTTGTTGTGCTCCAGGGTCTTGACCACGGCTTTCAGCTCGGCCATCTCCCGGCGCAGGGCCGCCAGCTCGTCCCGGGCGGCGGCCAGCTCGACCTCGGCACGCTGGGCGCGAGCCTCGGCGTCCTTGGCGCCGGCGCTCTGCTCCTGGGCCTGAGTGGCGACGAGCGCCTTCTTCAGGAGCACGCCCGCCAGGAGGTCGAGGTCGACGGCGCCGTTCAGGACCGCCTCCACCTCGGCGGCCGGTGACGGCTCGGGCAGCCGGTTGATCTCGGTGAGCCACTCGGTCCGCTCGGCGGCTGAGGAGTTGAGCAGGCGCTCGGCGGTCGCCCGGCCCTCTCGGGTCAGTGCGATACGGTAGGTACGGCGCCCGTTCATGTCACGCTGGATCAGTCCGGCCTCTTCGATCTGCGACAGGACGCCAGACAGACTGTTTGTGTGCTTATGTCCGGTGTACTTCTTGAGCAGTGGCGTAGCCTGTCCAGCAGGGTCCTCCACGGCGCCGCCCTCACGGAGCAGTGCTTCGAGCACCTTGGCGCGGTGGGGGGTCATCACGAAGTTCTTGCTGTCACCCATGTGTGGCTCCTGTTCTGCCCCATCCGCCGGGGCCAACTGCGAGTCCGGGGAAAACTCGACTTTGGATTCGGTAGTCCGAAGATGCCCGTATTCTCGGCATCTCAATCGCTTCAGTCAAGCGCGTTTGTCTGATTTCCTATGTAACCCCTGGTCAGGGCCAGGAAATTTCTTGTCCGGTCTGAGGAGGCCCATGCAAATCCGATATGTCCCTCTGTGTACCCCTGTTGTTGGTGGTGGTTGCGATTCTCATGGGCCGGACTGTCCTACTCCGGGGAAGCGGCCGCTTAACGCGGACTGGGTGAACCAGTGGTCCCTGGATCGGCCCAGTGGCAATGCCGGTGTTCTGACTGGTCCCGAGTCCGGTCTGCTCGTCATTGACGTTGACACGGCCGAGGCTGCGGCCCAATACAGCGGGTGGGGAATGCCGCCCACCTTCGCCGTCAAGTCCGGCCGAGCCGAGGGCGTCGGCATGCACTACTACTTCCGCTGGCCGGAAGGGCTTGAGCGCGTCCCGAATCGGCTCGACGGCATCGAGATCAAAGGCCCCGGCCGCCAGGTGGTGGCCTGGGACTCGCTGCACAAGTCGGGTCAGCGGTACACCCGGCTCGGCGGAGCGTTCGCCGAGCTGCCCCAGGAGTTCGTGGAGCGGCTCCGTTCGGCTGCGCCCCAGCACGACCGGACAGAGGTGCTCAAGGCCACGGCCGAGGCGCTGGACCTCCTGGACGACTGGCTCACTGAGTTCCCCGACGCCGAGCAGCAGCGGGACGGCGACTGGGTGATGGTGTGCCCGGCGCACGACGACCACGACCCCAGTCTGGTCGTCACGGCGTCCGAGGACCGGCTCCTCGTGCACTGCCGGGCGGGCTGCACGATCCACGAGATCACTGAGGCGGTCGGCTGGACTGCGGCGGACCTCTGGGTGCGGCGTGTCGAGCGCTTCGACCCGCTGGCCGAGATCAAGTGGCGGCGTGTCGTGCCCGGCGCCGAGCACTTGGGCACCAAGTTCCGCCTGTCCGATCTGCTGGCCTGCGACATCCCGCCGGTGCGCTGGACCGTGCCCGGCATCGTGCCGGACGGACTGACGCTCCTGGCCGGACCGCCGAAGCTCGGCAAGTCGTGGCTCGTGCTCGACCTGGCGCTGCAGGTGGCGGCGGGCGGGCGGTTCCTCGACTCCGACGTGGAGCAGGGCGACGCCCTGTACCTGGCGCTGGAGGACAACCCCCGGCGGCTCCGGGGCCGGGCGCTGACGCTCCTCGCCGGGGCGCCGGCTCCGGGGCGGCTGGAGCTCTGGACTCGGGCGGGCAAGCTCAGCAACGGGCTGCTCCCAGAGATCGAGGCGTGGCTGGACGAGCAGGAGGACCCCCGCCTCGTGATCATCGACACGCTCGGCCGCGTCCAGGACAACGGCACGCTCGACTCCAAGGACGGAGGCTACGCCGATGCGGTCGAGGCCCTCGCCGGGTTACAGGACCTGGCGGCGGCCCGGGGCGTGGCGGTCGTGGTGATCACCCACACGAAGAAGGGCGGGTGGCACCAGGGCGGCGATCCGCTGGAGGCCGTGCTCGGCTCGCAGGGCTACGCCGGGACGGCCGACTCGATCCTGGTCCTCAAGCGAGAGCGGGGCGAGGACTGCGGCGAGCTGTTCATCACCGGCCGCGAGATCGAGGAGGAGATGAAGATGAAGCTCCGCTTCGATGACATGCAGTGCCGGTGGGTCATGGGCCACGAGCTGAGCCTGGAGCAGGAGATCATGCGGGTCATCGCCGAGAAGCCGTTCCAACTCACTGGGCGGGGCGTGCAGAACGCCGTAGGCCGCCGGGGGGCGGACGTGCGGGCGGTCCTCGACGCCCTCGAAGCGTCGGGTCAGCTCATCCAGCAGGAGCCTCAGGGCGGCGGCTGGAAGCGGTGGGGACTGCCCGTCTGAGCCCCAAAACTGCGTCCCAAAACTGCGTCCCGCCTATAGAGAGACAACGGGACGCAGTTTTCATCCGGCCCTACATATGTTGCATCGTTGCAAGCGCTCCGAGAGCGCCAAACGGCCCTGCCCCCTCCGCTGACGCTCGGGGGCGGGCCTTCGTCCAGGCCCCGCACCCTGGCGTGTACTCAGTCCGATTGAACAACTGTTCGTGAGACAATGGACATATGAGCGAGGACGCACCGAAGGCCCGCAAGCAGCGGGCCACAGCCGCGACTGGCCGTCGCCTGTACCGCGACGCCGCCCTGAAGCAGGGCCGCGGCTTCACACCAGACAAGCAGGCGGACTACCTCGCGGCGATCGCTCGCGGCCTGACCCGGTCCAAGGCCGCGGTCGCCGCCGACGTGTCGACCGCGACGGTCCGCGACTACATGAAGAAGGACCCGGCCTTCGCCGCCGCGGTGGTCGAAGCGGAGGCCCAAGCCTGCGACGAGGTCGAGGACGTGCTCCGCGAGCTGGCGTTGTCCGGCCACATGACGGCGCTGATGTTCTGGCTGCAGAACCGCGCCCCGGACCGCTGGAAGGACATGCGCCGGGTGGAGAAGAAGGTCACGCACGAGGGCACCGTCACGCACGAGCTCGAAGCAGGCGCCACCATGCAGCGCATCGCGCAGCTCCAGGCAACGCTGGAGGAGCGCCGGGCGCTCCGGGCGGCGCCCTCGGACCGCATCATCGACGCCCAGGTCGTCGACGAGTAGCCCAGGAACGACGAGAGGCGGGTCACCCTGTTACGGGTGCCCGCCTCTTTGCGTGTCCGGCTACGCCGCTCGGTCGATCGCCTGCTGGAACAGCGCCCGGCGCAGGATGCTCAGGGCCTCCCGCTGCTCCGGACTCTCGACGTGGGCGATCATCACCCGCCGGAAGTAGTTCTCGTTCTGCTGCAGCCGCAGGGTGTCCCCGGCGACGCTCGCCTGGGCAGCCTTCTCGGCCCAGTCCTTCACGAACCGCTCAAGCTCCTCGTTGCTCAATTCGTCTCCTCTCGCAGCAACTCGAGGATGGCCTCGGCCGGACCACCGATGTGGGTCGGGATCGCCCCGCCCCTGGCGTTGTACTCACGCAGCGCCGCCATCATGAAGTCGCCCTTCGGGCCGCCGTCCTCGTAGGCCAGCTCGGCCAGCGGGATGTGCTTGCAGCCCCCGGCCATGTCCTGGATGATCGGGTCGGCCTTGAGCGCCGCCCTCGTCTCGCCGTAGTGACTCGCTTCGATCGTCATGCTCCTCCAGTGCCAGGCTCCTCAGTGCGGGGATGGCGCCCCGCAGACGGGCGTGCGCCCGTTTCGCCGTCAGTCCATGCAGAACACGCCGCCCGCCCCAACCAGGGCGAAGTGCGACAGGCCCTCGACCGGCTCCTCGGTGTCCCGGTACACGAAGCCCGTGTACTTGTACGGGTTGTAGGTGACGGCCCGGCCCCGCTCTTCCCACCCGGCGCCGTAGCCGTCGCTGCTCCAGTAGCCGTTGACGAAGGCGTGCACCGTCTTCTTGCCGGTGCGCCGCACTCGCTCCCGCCCGGCGGCGCTCACCTCGAACCGGCCCCAGGTCAGGCGGGCCTGGTCGGTGTGCCCGAGCACGAGGCCCGTCTCGGCGTCCATGACGCTGTACACGACGCCGGCCTTGTGCAGGTTGCGGTACAGCTTGACGTGCTGGCCCCGCTCGACGGTGCGTCCCTTGTAGCTCGTGAATCCCATGTGCTGCTCCTCTCGTGGCAGGCTCGTCAGTGCGGGGATGCCGCCCCGCAGACAGGGCCGAAGCCCTGTTTCGCCGCTCAGTTGTCCCGCTGCGCCATCAGGCACTGCACCGTCTCGGAGAAGTCCTGCTCCCAGTCGCTCAGGGCCGAGTCGGTTGCGTAGGTGCCCCAGTCGTCCTCGTGCTCCTCGCACCACTTGGCGTGCTCATCGAGCATCGCTGCGATGCGGTCAACGATCTCCTTGTCAGTCATGCGCCACCTCCTATGGCTCGGTTGTGCTTGCGTGCCACTGCGAACGCCTGCGTGGGACTGGCGTAGAAGCCCTTGCACCGCCCCGTCACGGTGTCCCGGACGAAGTAGAGGCGGTGGGCCGGATCAGCTCCGACCCGGAATCGGTCACAGCTCATCGGTGCCTCCGTATCCCTGCGTGTCGGCCGGTCCCTGGCGAACGCAGCGCTTGAATCGGTAGTCCTCGTGCGCCCAGTCACCGCTGGGCCGGTTCGGGTCGTTGGCGATGGCCGACCCGGTGGACAGGTGGCACACCTCGTGCCACACGACCTCCAGCAGCAGCTCGTCGGGCAGGTCCCACGCCAGGCGAATCTCGCACCGGCCCGACTGCTCGCCGTTGTCCGCATCGGCGGCGGCGCCCTCGGCGACGAGGTGGAGCGGCAGGGGGGCGACGCTCGGGTGGCAGGGCCGGTACCCGAGCCGCTCCTGCGCCGCTACGGCGTTTGCGACTGGCGACGGCGCCGCAGCGGGCGCCTGCGTGACGCCCACTACTGCGGCCGTTGCCAGTGCGACCAGGGCGGCGGGCCTCACAGCTTCACCGTCCCGCTGCTGACCTTGACGACGCAGGCGCCGTTGTGGCCCTTGAGCATCGTGCAGGGCCCGCTGTAGCCCTTGTCGCACGCCTCGCCGTCGCCGTCCCACTTGCGGAAGCTGTGGTAGTCGCTGTGGCCCTTCGCCTTGGCGCAGCGCCACACGCCCTCCAACGTGGTGCCCTCCATGAGCCGCTCGCAGCGCTCGGCGTCGGGCAGGTCCACCGGCGCAGCAGGCGCCGGCGTCGGCTCGATGCGGGCCTTGAGCGTGTAGTGGTGCGGCCCGCTGTGGCCCTGGTTCTTCCCGCACCACTTGCCCTTCTTCGTCCAGTCGCAGGACGGGCCGGACAGCGCAGCGCCCTTGCCGATCACCGTGTGCTTCGGCGTCGGGCGGCTGTAGTGGGCGGGCAGGCTCGGGTCAGCGAACCACCGCAGCCAGTACTCCTGCGAGGCGTCCTCGACGGCCTTGTGGCAGTAGTGCGACCGGACCCAGGACACTGCGCCCTCGGGCGTCATGTTCGGGTCGGCCAGCATGACCACGGCGGCCAGGAAGGTCCCGGTGCGGCCGTGACCGCCCATGCAACCGACCTCGACTCGCTCGCCTCGCTTCGCCCTGGCGTAGAAGCCCTCCACGACCTCCCGAACGGCGGCCCAGGGCACGTACGGCGTCCCGTAGTCCTCCCACGGTACGAACGTGGCGATGGAGCTGGCGGACCAGCCGCCGTGGAGGTACACGGCGTAGTCGGGACGGTTGATCCGGCCCCGGCAGTCGGTACTGGCCGAGCAGTAGACCACGGTGCCATCGGCGTCGGGCAGCCGGACCTCAGTCATGTTGTGGCGGCACGAAATGTACCGATCCCACTTGCTCCCGCCAGTCGGCAGGGGCGCAGGCATGTTCTTGACTGTCGCATCGATGATGTTCTGCAGGTCCGTAGTCGGTGACAGGTCGTCGCCGTCCCAGGTCGAGCCGTCGCCGTACAGCACGACCAGCTTCTGGTCGAACGGGTCCCAGTCCACGATGCCGTTCATGAAGTCTTCCAGCGCCCAGAGGTCGCAGCAGTGCTCGTGATCCATGTACTTCGGCGGATCAATGTCGTAGCGCAGGCTGCACGTACAGGTCAGCGCCTTCGGCAGTTTGCGGTTTCGTCGCTTCGCCATATGCGTCACTCCTTTCGTCGTCTCAGTGGCAGGCTCGTCAGCGCAGGAATGCCAGTCCTGCGGACGCCCCGAAGGGCGTTTCGCCTCAGGCTGCGATGCGGAACGCCAGTCGCATCCTGCGGGGGGCACGCACCTCGCCGTTCCGGGCGGCCCCGGCCAGCAGGACCCGAGCGGCAATCTGGCGGACGTTGTAGGTAGCGTCGAGCAGTCGGTACATGTGGTCCTCCTCAGGACTCGTGGCAGGCTCGTCAGCGCAGGAATGCCAGTCCTGCGGACCGGGGCAACGCCCCGGTTTCGCCTAGTGGCCGAGCAGCGCCATGGCGGCGTTGTGGTCGATTTCCATGTCGCCCCAGTAGCCCCGGCGCATCGGGACCCGAGTCTCAGGCATACGCTCGGGACGCATCCCGATCGCAGTCCGGACCCGATTGGCCGAGCGCCAGTATTCCGTGAAGAGCTCCCGGACAGCCGGACTGGCCACACTGAGCAGCAGCGGCCAAGGGTTCTTCGCACCGTGGGCGGGCAGAATCCACTGGTTAAGGCTGCTCATGCCCCATCCCAGTCGGTTGTCGACTGACCACGAAATTTTGTCGAAGCAGGTCCCGCCGTTGTGCTGCAGATTCCAGACACGATCGACGAACACTGCAGGACTGATCCGACCTTCCACCCGAGCCAGCAGGACACGAGCAATCTGGGCCCACGCCTCGCCGCCGTAGCTCGTGCTGTGAAAGTCAATGAACAGGTCGACTGCGTCCCGCAGGACCTGCGTCCCGCCAGCCTGCCGAATGGCGTGCCATTCGTTCCATGCACCCTTGCGGCTCGTGTTCCGCAGGTTCGTCGATCCGGCTGCCCGATGGTGCCGAAGCTCACCGCCGATGATCATGTCCAGGTAACCCATGAACGAGCGATCGAGCCGGGCGACGTGAGCAGCGAAAAGCTCTTTCGCCTCACTGCGCAGCAGCGACAGGTATGCGTCATCGCCCGTCAAGTCACCCGCAGCGTTGACGACGTTCCCGGTCAGCGCTTCGAGCAGGTAGAAGTCTGCAGCCGACTGGCACAGGTCGATCGACTGGTCGACGTTCCAAGCGTCCCGAGCCGCACGAGCCGAGTCCTGCCAGACAGGATCGACTGAGACGCCACGAGCGACCCACGGTGCGACCTTGATCGTGCCGAAGCGGGCATCGCCCGAGCCGTAGTAGCTGTCCGACTCGCACGAGCAGTTGCAGGAAGGCTCGTCGCAGTCGCCGCAGTAGCTGCAGGAGTAGGAAGAGCCGCAGGACGGGCAGCACTCGCAGTCGTCACCGATCAGTCCGCCGCAGTTGCCGCACTTGTCGCACGAGCAGAGGTAGTCGCACTCGTCGCAGTAGCTGCAGGTCATGCCCGCATCGGCGCATTCGCCGTGAGTCTCGCAGCCGCCGGAACAAAGCGGCTCGTTGACCTGCGCACTGTGGAACGGGTCAG
>Ga0196973_1000050_pt1 | contig 44778 bp, 71 predicted proteins | sample S1_513CmetaG_FD_155457 | JGI IMG/M metagenome (GOLD analysis project Ga0196973, IMG submission 155457) | Soil microbial communities from Anza Borrego desert, Southern California, United States - S1_5-13C | ecosystem: Environmental > Terrestrial > Soil > Desert | place: USA: California...
ACGTCTCGCGATATGAATGGTAGACCTTGTGAACCCTTGGACATTCTGGGCAGTCGGAGCCATCTTCCATTTCGCCGTAGCCGCCACTGCACGAGTTCATGTCGCATCGCGGGCACCGCAGCATGTAGCCACAGCCGTAGCATAAATCCACGGCGTATCCGCAAATGAGGTCGCCTTCCTGCAAACCTCTCACGGCGTCACCCCCAGGGCTTTGGCCAGCTCGGCGTCGATCTCATCACAGCGCGCTATGGTGGCATCGTGGTGTAGGGCATCCCGCAGTTGAATCACCGCCCGCGCGAGTGCCTTTACCGCCGAATCCATCTCGTCTCGGCTGAGGTCTGAGTATTGATTGGCCATATAATCCAGCTTGGCCGTCAGCGGGTCGGTCATTTGGATTTCCTCCATTCCCTCTTCGCCATGGCCAGAATTTGGTCATAGGACGCAAACGGATACTCGCGCAGAAGGCGGCGGATGATGTCGCAGAGTCTCACTGCGTCACCCCCAGCGCCTTGGCCAGCTCCGAATCGATCACTTCCATGTAGCTGGCCGTATAATCCGGCAGATCGTTCACCGCCCGGACACGACACTTCATCAGCGACTCCCTGTACTGAATCACCGCCCGCGCGAGGGCTCTCGCTACGTCATCAGGCCAAGCCTCAACGATCTCATCTAATGCCAAAGTCAGCGGGTCGGGGGTGGTGTTCATGGTTCTGTCGCCCTTTCTGCCTCAAGTTCATCCACCCTGGCCAACGCCTCGCATGCCAATTCACGAAGTTCGGCATTTGCCCTTCGCAGCTTTTCGAGGTCGTCCTCAACATCACGCAATTCCCACTCGATGCTTTCAAGTGCACTGCGCAGGTCAGCCTCATCTGCGTGACGTGGAAGCTTGTTTGCGTAGCGGTAGGCATCGCGGACGGATTTTATGGCGCGATCAATCTGTGGGCACGTCTCTGGCACCTTCTCGCGGACTCTGCAGTGATATGTCATGGCCCCTCCCCGCCCTGTGGCTGCTCGTGAGGGGCGAGGATCGCTTTTACTTCCGCCCACACCTCAGACACGCCGAGCATGCGATACATGTAGCCTCTATCGCTGTGGTCGCGATACTCTTCCTCGAACTCGGCGTGCTTGCGAGCGCATGCTTTCCCCACTTCGCCCAAAGCGCGCCGCAAGGCTTGGTTCTCCTTCGTCAGATCATCGAGCCGCAATCGATAGCCCTTGGACGAGTCGGCATATTTCTTCTGAACCTCGTCCCGCTCCTTGGTCAGCGCGTCGATCTCGTCGATCATCTCCATGATCCAACGCGATTTGGAAGCCTTCGCATGCTCCCGTAATTCCTGCAATCTCTCCGCCGTCATGCGTGCGGGTGGGTTCATGGCTTGGGCTCCTGCTTCGTAAAATACTCGCTCGCCATATCGCATATCTCGTGCGCTAGGTTGCTGTCATCAATGCGACCATGGAGGTTCTGCTTTTCGCAGGCGATGTCGTCTAAGACCTTCTCCGCCGCATCCCGCTCCTTGGTCAGCGCGTCGATCTCGTCGAGGAGTTCGGTAATAAACTTCTCGCTCACCTGGCAAATGGTGTCGCCGCTGTAGACCTTGCGCAGCTCTGCCCTACGTTCCGGCGTCAGCATGGCCTCTGGTCTTCCGGTTCAGGTGACGGGGCGATGGCTTCTGCCAAAGCTGCCCGCAGGCGTAGGTGGTCATCGTGATTGGGATGCTCTTGCCGGCAGAAATAGGCCCAATCCATCGTCTGCGCCGCTTTGATCAGTGGTGCGAACTTCTTCTCCAATTCCCCCGCCCGCTTCTCGCTCTGCGCGAGGGATGTCCTGAGGCGAATGATTTCCAGGTCGGCCTCGATCATTTCGGAGACATGCACGCGCTCATCTCGTTCCTTGCACAATGCAGCCTCAGCCGACTTGAGCCGGTCGAGGAGCGCGATCACAACGGCGGGATTGGCGGCGGCGATGAATCGAGCATCTTGGCACCGCATGTCGAAGGCGACCACTACAGCATCCTGCTCATGGTAGGTGAGCACTTCATTGCCAGGCAGGTGATCATTGCAGCGCCACGGACCGGGGCTGGCCTTCTCCGCCAGCTTCCTCAGTTGATCCAGCGCATCTTGCGGGGGCGTCGGGGATGGTGGGGTGGCAGGCTGCTGCCAGTCCTCGTCGTTGATGTCGCAGTCGTCGAAGGCGTCAGGCATCGGTCGTCCCTCTCAGTTTCTCGCGGTGCGCGCGCAGGCGGGCGGCGAGTTCTGGCACAAGCTTGTTAGGTATGATGTGCAGACTAGGGCCGCGCTCCTGGAAGAATCGATACGTGGCAAGAAGCATGTCCGATGCCTCCTCAAGGTCAGCCGCGAGCGAGGCGTCGGGGAGGAGGGAGCGCATACGTTGGATTTCATTCGCCGCCGTAGTGAACAGCAGGTCATCGAACTCGATACTCCCCGGGTCTTCGTCGTAGTTCGGGCCAAGGCTCAGTGTCTCGATGAGACGCGAATACGCTTCATCCCTGCTCTTGCCGATGCTCACGCCTTCCCTTTCGCGGCTGCGAGGGCGGTACGGAGCTGGTCGATGTAGTCCTTCGCCTCGTCAAGTGCCGTGGCGATCACAATGTCAGGATCATGGAATGGCCGCGCTGGAATCGACATGATCCAATCGCGCTCGCCCTTGTTGAGTGCGCTCACCATGTCCCGGGCGTGCCTCATCCCGTTGATGATGTACTCGTAGCGTGCGTCCGCTACGACCTCTGCGCTCGGACCGCGATGGTCTACGCGGCGGTTCCATTTAGCGAGCGTGTCTACCGCTTGGTCGCCGGATATGTGGTAATCGCACTGGTTGCAGCCAATCCACCACGGCTCGCCTTGGTCATCGCCAACAGTTGGGGGAGTCCCGCAGAAAGGACAAGGACACGGGAGGAGGTCGCTCATGGCTTCAGCCCCATGACGCAATAGCCAGGCTTGCACCACAGCTCATCATCGCAGAGGTAGGTGACGGTCCGGACTTCCTTCCGTCCGGTATACTTCTCAAGGTGCGGATCGTATTCTTTCAGGATCAGCGTGTCGCCACACGCGAAGTCCCTGTCGAATTTGCGTATCTCGAAGGTCTTTGATCCATCGCGAATGGCCGCGAAGTACGCTGGCCACGTTTTCAGTTCGTGCGTACTCATGTCGTCCCTCTCAGTTTCTCGCGGTGTGCGCGCAGGCGGGCGGCGAGGTCTTTGTCTGTCGCCTCGCAGTCGAGGTAGTGAAGTCGGTCACTGCTCCCAGCTGGGAATGCAAACGCTTCCAGGCGGTCGTAGTTGGCTAGGCGTTCCATGAAGGCGGCAGCCCGCTCCAAATCCGCTGCGAGCGAGGCGTCGGGGATGCTGTTGTCGCCCCGGCACGCCGGACATACCGCGTTGGTTCCCTTCGACGTAAAACAGCTGCCGCATTGCATGCACTTAGTCCATTCGCTCATGGCATTCTCCATTCGACCACTTGCGTGTTGAAGAACATGACCGGCTCCCATTCCGCCGGATCGAATGCGTCTGACCACAGCAGCCATTGCGTCCCATCCCACATGGCGCATGTGCGGCGTCCGGTGTGAAGCGTGACGGGATAAATGCCTGTCTCTTCTGGCTCGGTTATTTTCATACCCTCCCCTTGCTCGCGGCGTAGGCGCGGAGCTGAGCGGCGATCTGATCCCATGCGCCAATCATCATATTCATTGCATCGCCAAGGGCGCGGTGATTCAGGAGCGTCAAAGAATCGCCATCGGTCGCGTGGTACTTGGTCAACAGCTCGTCTATCCGGTCAATGGTCGGCATCAGCTCCAAGAGCTTTGCGTCCGGCACGACCTCTGCGCTCGGACAGGGAAGGTCTGCGCGGCGGTTCCAGGCGTCTGCGGCCTTGCGCATCAGGTCATCCCTGTCGCCGCATGTTGCGACCAAAGGACCATAGATGAGGCACTTCTCGCAGAACACTTGGCCGTTGTAGCCGCCGACCACGCAGCGTTCGACGTGATAGCCTTCGGTTGCTTCTCCGCACCACGGGCACGGCTTGAGTTGGTCGGCCTGCGTCATGAGTTCTTTCCGTATCGAATGCCTAGTTTCTTAGCCAACCACTTCATTTGCTTGGCGGGCTTCCCGTTTCTGATCTGGCGATAGCCCTTGTTGTTGTGATGGCGGCGCTTCTTCACTTCTTCTTCCTCGGATTGGAGGAGCCGGGAATCTCGAATAGTTCAGCCGCTTCGGCGTACTTGATCGCCAATGCTAACATCGCCTTCGCGTATGGCGTCTCCTTGTTCTTCAACAGGTCATAATGAAATCGAGCATCCTTGGCTTTGTCCCACAGCTCTGCTTCCGCTTCGTTCATCCACTGGCGGTAAAAGTCCCTCATTTGCTCGGTGCCTCCGGGGCGGTTTGGGGTGGGGACTTCGCCTCGTCTTCCAATTCAATGATCTCGGACACCTCCGCATCGTCCGGATCGGAGTCCACCGGGTCGCCGCCATCCTCGGCCCATTCAAGAGCGGCTTCCTCTGCCGCGAGATCGTCCTCAGCGTGGATGATGTACTCGAAGTAGCAGGGCATTCGGACGGTGACTTTGTAGCGTGGCATTCATTTCCCCTTCTGCTGCGCGGCTAGGGCGGCGGCGATGCACGTTCTCAGCTCGTAGTGGCCAAACTCATCGTACATGCACTGCCTCTTCTTCTCGGCTCGGAATGCATCGCACATCTCATCCGTCACTTCCGGCGTCTTCGCTTGCTGCTGGCGCTGACGCCATTCAATGTGCCGCGCGATCTCAAGGAGGCATTCATCAGGTACGTAGTCCAGCCTGTTCCATTCAGCGCCTGCCCAATATGAGTAGTAGCCATTGCAGTATTTCGACCGCGCTAGCTTCGGCTCCTCGTCCTTGGCCCAAGCATTCACGCCTTCGGCTGGGTAGTCGCTCGGTGTCTCTGGGGGATGCGAGGCGCGGTAGGCGTCGTCTCTTGCCAACAACCATGCAACCTCGTGACTTGAGATGCCAAGATTCGCGTTGCATGCGTGGTCGTAGGCATTGGCGAGGCGTTCGGGGGAGACGGTCATTTGGGCTCCATGTCGTCCATGTAGTCGGTTGGCCCCGGCGCTGGTGCCTGACCAGTCTTGATCCAGATGATTGCGGACAGGATCAGATATAGCACCAGCGGTGCGAATAAGACCAGGACGAGAATTGTGTCGTCGCTCATTTGGACTTCCTCTTCTCTCGCATCGCTTGTGTCTCCGCTTTGTTCCTCGTCATCTGACCTTCGTATTCCAGAATTGCCGCACGTTCGCAGGCGTCGAACGCTTCGTCGTCGCTGAATCCGATAGCGACCATTCGCTGAAACAGCTCGTCGTGGTCGGTGTAGGTCATGCGTTCAGCACCTTCCACGCGCAGGCAAATGCGCAGGCACAGACCAGAAGAATGACGCCGGGCCAGTATTTGGGTTCGTCAGCCACGGATCACGTCCCCTTCCCTTGCGCACGCAATCACGGTGCGAATGTATCGCACATGCCCCTCCAGGCAGGCCAGCGCCATTGGCGTGAGTTGGCCCTTGCGGCGAACGATGTCGGCCAGGATGTCAGCGCCTAGCTCAGCGGCGTTGAGTACCGAGTCGCTGTAGGCCAGTCGGTAGTATCGTTGGGCAGCGAAGTTCATGCGACCACCTTGAGTTGGATCCGTCGACGTGGCAGTCCGCGACGCCGTGATGCCAGCGCCACCACCTCGTCGGCTTGCTCGAGGAATTGCCGCAGTTGGCAGACGTGCGCCGGCATGAGTCCATCAGCCGCCAGGTGTTCGTTGCGTCCGAGTTCGTAGCTGAGGACGTGCAGCGTGTGGGCACGCCGGCATATCCACAGAGCACGCTTGAAAAGCTCGTTATTGGTCATCGTGCGGCCCCCTCTGCAATGCGTCGATCCTTGCCGGCCATGCGGACGATCTTTCCGCGCGAGAGACGGCTCGCGATTCGCTCGTCCATCGCTGCGATCTGCGCCAGTTCCAAGTTCGAGGTTACGATGAGCGGACGTAGCTGCGCAGTGCGATAGTCGATGATTTCATAGGCGGTCGATACCGCTGCCGGCGTTAACTTCGCACCGAGGTCGTCGAGCACGATGGCCGCATTGGTAAGGATACTGTCGATGTCTTTGGCCATGAGGCGACCGATGCCGGCGCAATTGACCAGGCGGCATGATCCGGATGGTGTGCGGTTCATGACTTCGCGAAGCGCCGCGCATGCTTGGTAGGTCTTGCCTGACCCGGTTGGTCCCATGAATACCAGGGGCCGGCTATTGGGGTTTTCCTCGATCCATTCGAGAACGTGGTGGCTAGACTTGGCCGACCGAAACAGGGCTGGAATCTGGAGTCGGCTGTCATCAACAGCGGGGGCCTTCCTGGTCTTGCGCTCCGCAAGTGCGCGCTGGTAGGCACTGATCTTGTCGTCAGCACGGATGATCTCCTGCCACTCATCGACGGTGAGGTCGCCGTCACGTTTGGCACAATCGTAACAACGCAGATTCGTCGGGTCCGGGAGTTTGTTGAACCGAGTGTAGGATTGTCGGCGTCCGCAGATCCAGCAGTCGTACTCAACTTCGCCGACCTTGGTGAACACGGTCGCGATCTCGCGGATAGGGATGGGCTTGGGGTCAGTATCGTTCACGGGGTTCCTCGGTGGCGTCGATGACGGGAATGGCGCTGTAGGCCGAGAGGCGGTCGTCGGTGATCGCGTCGCCGGCACCCCCCGATTTTTCTTTGGCGCGCTCGCGTTTGATCTTCTCGCGGAAGTCTGGCCACTCGTCGGCCGGGGCGCTGATCTTCCCTGCCGCGTGGGCCGCTTTCCAGGTCTCCAGAAGCTGTTTTGCTGTCGGACCGTGGAAGATGCGTCTTGCGGCAGAAAGTGCCTTAGAAGCGATCTCTGCGCCATTGGCGCGGTATATCTCCGCGTACGTCTCGCGGAGGCGCTCAGGCAGATCCAATGGCGCTTCAGCAAACGTTACAGCCGCATCCCCCTCTGGACTCCCCGAAGAAGTAAATACTTCAGAAGGAAGAGATGACTTGACTAGACATGGTGCTATCGGGAAAGCATCAGGATCGTTACCTGATGGTATAAATTTTGGAACGTTTTCGCTCAGTCCGTGGATCGACAGCAAGCGGAGTATCTGCCGGTGGGCATTCTTCTTGTCCGACAGACCGCCGGGCTGCTGGAACGAAACGAATTTGGTGAGGTGCCATTTCCTGCCGCCGGGCAGGATTTCGACACGACCCTCAAAGACATTGATCGCCAGTTGCCAGTCGATCCGAAAGCCAAGCTGGAACTCCGCGAGCTTTGGGTTAACGACCCAAACGCCCGCATTGTCGCATTTGTCGCACAGGTAGAGCCAGAGCAATTTCATCTGGTCGTTAAGTTCGGTGAACCAAGGATCGTCCCACTTGTTGGGATCAGTGAATCGCTTGCCCATGGCGCTAGATCGCTTCCATGAGCGTCATCTGTCTCGGCTCGGTATCGACGACCCAAACAACCGCTTTGCGTCCAGATCGCGTTGGGCGCGTGCGTCCGGAGTCAAAGGCCAATGGCTTACCCTGACGCGGCGCGTGCAGTTCGTTCAGACGCGCGCTCGCGCATTGATGGGACAACCCCAGGGCTTGCTCGACTTCGTCGCAGGTTGCGCCCTCTAGGCCCCTTCCCGCAATGAATTGAACGATGCGCTCGCGGATGATGGCGGCATGAGGCCGCATGGATTCAGCAGCAGCGCGCGACGTCGGCGTGCCGTTGTGGGGCAGGTTGCTAGTCACCGCACACCACCTTAGCCACGATCACGCCGATGAAGACGATGCCGAGGATGCAAACGATGACGGCAAGGCGCATATCGGCGGCCATGTCGTCGTCGGTGCGACCTTGGCCACCGCGCAGGATGGGGAGTTGTTCGGTGTCGCTCATGTCGCACCCGCTTTCGCGCGCTCGGCGAGCATGGCGTCGGCGATTTGGTAACACCGCTTTGCGCGTGTATCGTCTCTCGCCTGCTCTCCGATGAGACAGCTATAGTGCGCGATAAAGCCGCTCATGGCCTGCCCTGCGAAGTAATCGCGCAGCGTCATGCCGCTCTGTGGAGGGTAGTGCTCCTCGTTGAACTTATCCTCGCTGGCTGGGCGAGCGAAAGCTGGGCCGCCGTGGTTCATTTGCTCCCCTTCATCTGGCGCAGAGAGCCCGAGCGTTCGCGCGTGACGAGCAAGTCCTCGTACGCAGCGCGCGCTGAGCCGCATTGTTTGTCGAGTTCGGGGCGCGAGATCTTGATGGCCTTCCAGAATCCGGCGGCGTAGGTGTCGCCGAGTTGCACCATGCGCGAGTAACAGGCGCTCGCGTCCTCGATGACCTTTTCGACGGAGCCGGGGCCGATCTCCCAGCCGGCGACAGGCTCACCAGCCTTGAGCCGTTCCTTGACGAGCGACTCGGCCTTGTCGCTGAAGCGACCGGCGAGCTTGGCCATCATCGCCAAGTCGCCCCACGCCTCAGGAGTTTCAGGAACGAAACCATTCGCGAGGGCTTCGGATGCACGCATGACCATCTCCTTGGCGGCCGGGCAAACGCCCAGGGCCTTACAGAACTTGCAGGCGTTGAATGACGGGCGCAGATCGGCGTCAGGATCCTGCGCATCGGCGGCGACCTGACGAACCCACGCTTCGTTGGATTTGAGCGCGGCAGCGTTGAAGAGCGCGGCCGTTGCGCGAGCCGACTCCTCTGCGCGTGGCTGGTACAGGTAGACGTGAACAGACTTCACGTTGAATGTGCGACCGGCCATGATGGCGTAGGCCATGAGCTGGTCGTGGCTATCGGCGTCGTCTTGGACGATGAACCCGCCCTTCCAGTCGACAATTAGGACGAACTCGAACGGCTTGACCAGGATCAGGTCAGCAGTTCCGCCATTCGGCAGTCCGAGGTCCGCGCCGTCGAGCTTGTGTTCGACCAGGATGTTGTCGGGCGTGATCTCGTACTTGCTGACCAGCGCGACCGCGAAGTCGACGCATCGTTCGACGCAGGTCCATGACCAGGCATCCAGCGGATAGCGCAGCTGCATATCCGACGAAAATAGGTCGGAGAAAGGCACGCCTTGCTTGACGCCTCGTTCGATGCACTCGGCCACGGCGGCGTGCATGAGCGAGCCAAGCGTCGCCTCGGTCGAGTCATCTGACACCGTCTCACGGACAGCGGCTTCCATGTGGGCCGAGCCAGGGCAGAGCGACAGGCGCTCCAGGGCCGACGGTCGAATTTCTAATTCGCTGGCGATCATTGGGCACCGCTCTTCATCGCCGAGTTCCATTCGGTCCACTCGCGCCATGCCGTTTTGAGTTCTGCGAACGCAACCAGCGCCGTCTTCGTTCGCGGAAAGTCTTCGACCATCAGCCTCAGTTGGTCGACATGCTTTGTAACAATGTACTCGCCCTTGTTGGCCGGGTCTTTTGTTCTGGTCGTGTGCCGCCAAATCACGAATGGCTTTTTGCCGGTGTCTTCATACAGCTCGAAGCCGCTGACCTTGTGCAGGCACTTGCTTGGGCCGTCTTCTGTCTTGGTCATTGACGCACCACCTGCGCCTTGGCTTCAGCGAACGCCTCATTGAGTCGGTCGATATACAGCGGGATTTGCGCAGCGCCGAGGTACTTAATGGCCTTGACGTTGAACTCTTTGTTGATCGCGACGGCGAGCGCCTCGCCGCGTTCCTCGCCAAGGAACTCGATGATTTCCTCGATGCGATTGCGGATGTTCTCTATGGTCAACGGCTCGCTGTTGTCATCATCGCCGCGGTCTACATGGATCGGCGGCGCGGTGTCATCGGGGGAGCCAACATCGCCACCGCGTAGAAGCGCGGGTTTCGGATCCGGCAGGTCCGTACGCACGTCGACAACCTGGGCGTCCTGCATCTCTTCCACCGTGTGGTAGCCAGCCAAGCGATCCGCGAACACGGCGCGCAGCGCGAAGGAACGGGCGCGCATGGCGAGCATCCGTTTCGGGTACTGCGTCCACGGGCCGACCTTGCCCCACAGACCGGCGACTTTGGCATCGGCCACCGTGAACCTGGCCGTGTAAGGCTTGCGCCCCTTGCGGGTCACGGTGCACACGGCTTCGTTGCCGTCGCAGGACTCTTCGATGTCCGCGAAGTCGGGATGCGACTGGCAGACCGCGAGCATGGCATCGCCATAAATCGCCGGCTTGCCATTGATGCAGGCGATATTCTGAATCGCAGCAAAGAATGGCAGGCCGAGCTGGTTGCCCATGACAGCGGCGGTGTAGATGTCGGCCGGCTTGCCCTTCATCGCCTTCGGCACCAAGTCGGAGTTAGCGATAGTCTTGCAGAACTCGAATGCTTCGGCAGAGGTCGATGCTGGGATGGCAAAGCCGGCATTCTTCGGTGCCGCGACCTGCTTCTCGGGCGCTGCGATGACTTGGTTGTTAGCGGGCGTATTCATTCGACATCCTCCCCGTGCATGGTTTGCTGGTATTCCTGATTCATCTGCTTGAGTTGTTTGGAAATGCGCTCGGCGTCAGCAAAGGAGATGATTTGGACTTGATGTCGGCGACCGATCAGAGCGCGGATCTCGTCTTGCACCGAGACTGGGCAGTGGCTCTGTATCCGATTGAGAATCTCGACCAGCTCGCTGATGTATTGCAGTCGCTGCTCATCCGTCTTGGCACAGGCATCCATTGCTGCTGCGTGGCCGTCGTCCCACGCCTGCTCAAGAATTTCAACGAGCCTGGCGAATTGTTTGGGGACCTTGTTGAGGTCGTAGGTGCTCACAGTACACCCCCCGTTGCCTTGGCGATGGCGGCGCGGGCTGTATCCGGCCAGTGGCTCGGCGAGTCGTTCTCGTCGTAGCTGCGGCGGTTGTTCCACAGCGCGACCATGCCCTTGAGCGCTTCCAGCAGTTCTGGAGCGGCGGCGATAAGGCGGGCGTCGGAGATTGAGTCGGTAGCGTATCGTCCGTGACCACTGCAATCCGCTACGACAACGCGACGTCCGTCAACGTCGGCCACAACAGTTGTCGCTGCATGACACGACCACTCCACGGCAGACCACGGTCCCGGCGTGTGTTGGGCGCTGGGCTTAGTCGCGGCGCTCATTTGCCACCTCGCCACGTCTGGCAAGTCGTGCGTCCATCCGGACCGCTGCCCATCACGTAGCCGGCGTCCACGCAGTCGTCACACTCGCCGCGATGGTTCGGGCTCTGCGTCGACTCGCCGCAGACCGTGCAGGATGGAACGCAGTTCTGGCAGTAGGCGTCGCCGTCGTCGTCGGTCGCCTCGCCACAGCCGAGGCATAGGCCATCATCGCGTAGGCAGCGACGGCAAGAGCCGTGGGCGAAGAGGCGATCAGCGCCCTTGCCGCAGTTCAGGCAGAGGAACGCCAGAAGTTCGGCGGCCCCCTTGCCTGTGTCTTTGGTGTGGTTATCGTGAAGCGCGCACATTGGATTCCTTTCGCCCCCGGCTGTTTGCGCAGTTCGGGGGTTTTTGTTTCAGGGGTTGGTCTTCGGGAGTTCGATGCCGTTGAGGCGGAAGCCAGCGAGCGCCAACTCTTCGGCGTCATATCGGAGCTGGTGCTTGCCCCATTGCCGCACGGCACGGTCGGGGATGACGCCGTTAATCGTCCAGCGATAGAGTGTCGTTCGGCTGATACCCAACGCTTTCGCTGTTTTGCCGGGGCGGAGGGCGATCATGGGTTTGCCCCGCTCGTGTTCGGCTGAGATTCATTGGCAACGATTGGGTGCGTTCCCGATGCTTCCGCCGCGTGTCCCAGCCGAATCCGATCGGCCTCGATGATTTTGCGCAGCCGATCTTCCGAGATTCGGAGCACCTTGGCGTAAACAGGAATCATGCGGGATCGCGGCAGAGAAAGCCCGCGCAAGTAATCGCTGACCGCCTGCTGCGAGGCCAACAAACGCTCACCAAGTTCGGCCTGCGTCTGGTGCCTTAAGGCAGCCTCTATGATTTTGGCGAATGTTACCATTTTCGGTAAAACCCCTTGTCTGAAAAAAGGCAGCTGGGGTGCTGCCGTCTGATGGGAGAGAGTCTTTACCTAATTCGGTAAAAGTCCAGAACTATTTTACCGGTGTCGGTAGCCTTGGACGGATGCGCTCTCCGATAGGCGACTTCATCGGCAGGCGGCTTGCAACGCTTGGCTTGAATCGGCATCAATTCTCCCTCGCTGTTCGCGAGAATCCGGGCTACGTTCATCAGGTCCTTGAGGGCAAGACGCTCGCGAGCGAAAAGATGCCGGCGTGGGCAACTGCCCTCAAGCTCACTGGCTCAGAGCGCGAATACTTCTACGAAGTTTGCGCCGTGCAGCACTTGCCAGAAGCCAACCAGCGGAATTTTCTCCGCTACGTCAATCGGCAATACGCTCAAGTTCTGAAACAACTCGGTCTAGATGATCTAATGTCCGCCGAGCGGATCGAAGCAGAGACTTCACGGCTAATTGCCGACGGTCCTCAGTCGACAGCACGGGCAAAGCCCGAGCCGGCTCGACAGAAGAAGCCGCGTGGTTAGGAGTGGGGAAATGCAGCGTCTCGCTGCCTGGCGTAGGGGAGTGGTTCGCCAGATTCACTACAGGATTGAGTTCTGTAGCCATGGGTTCATACGAACACAAAGCGGCCGAATGCAAGCAGGAGTTTCAGCCAACATGATGTGCAGAAACCGGAAGAACGGAGGACGAGATGAATTTTAATGTCTTAGCTCATGCCACAACCGTTGCGCTCATCGCTGTTTGCCTCTACCAGACGTACGAGCTGTCGGTCGCCGCATCTAATACCCGAAGCGACATAGACCATGCTGTGGATCAGTGCAAAGCGGATCTTACCGCCGACATCGATTCGATCAGACAATCGATACGCGTTCTGGCTAAGATCCAAGAACTCGATTTAAGAAAATCTGGTTCTGACGAGAATGATCTTGACGCCAGAATTACCAGCTTGGAGCTTCAGGCACACAAGGCGTTCAAGGAGCAAGACGATCTTGCACGTCAAATTCGCATGCTCGAGCTGGCCGAGCATCCGACAAAGCGAGAATATGAGAACACGCTAAGGGCAATTAATTTCAGGCTCGATGAAGTTGAGCGATCCATGCCGAAGAAAGACGCGTTTGGTCGATGGAAACTTGGAGAATGAAAGGTTCCGCATAGAACATGGCCAGTCTCGAATATCGCCCAAATGAAGAGGCGTGGACGTCCATCTACGTCCGCTACCGCCACAATGGCAAGAACAACGCTGACGGTCCGTATTTCTCGGTGCTGGCTGCCAACAAGGCCAAACGCTCCATTGAGGAGAAGATACCGCCTAAGCGGCGGCGTAGCCGGGTGCTCGACGGGGTCAGGCCTCAACGGACGATGACGTGGGATGAGATTCTCACGGAGTGGGAACACGCGCGGCGCGGCGACGCCGAGCATCCCATAACAGACGAATCGATTCAGGAGTACAAGGCCGTCGCCCTCAAGACCGCCTTGGCGCTAGGCTGGGACACGATCAGGAAGGCGAGCAAGCGTTCGGTATTGGAGCATCGCGCCAAGACCAATGGCGTTGGCTGCACGTCCGCTTTCCGTTACCTGCGCCACATCTACCGCTGGGCCGGGGAGAATCTCGGCCAGCCCTATGACCTGACGATCTATAAGGCGCTCAGGCCCCCTCAGAGTCAGGAAGCGGACGTCGATCTCATTGAGGACCGGTTCATTCAAGAGATTTTGGACGCGGCGCGGGTGCGCGGGCAGTTTCCCTTGTTCTACTGCCTCTGCCATTACGGATGGCGTCCCGCTTCGGCGTGCCGGCTCACCGTTGGGGACGTGAGTCTGGACGCCCTCAAGGTCAGCCTCCTGGTCAAACGTAACGGTCGCCATCCGGCCCCCATCACTAAAGAGACCGCGCAATTCCTTTGGCCCCTCATGAAGGGGCGCGACTTGTCCGAGCCCCTGTTCCTCAACCCGGAAGGGAAGCCGTGGCGCGTGAAGAAAGGCGCGGTCGAGCTGGACAACTGGTACAAGAACAACCTGAGGCCGAAGGATTGTGGGAAGGTTGGTGACATCTACGCACTGAAGCGGTGGGCGATCTGCACGATGTTCGATGTCGGCGTGCCGCCGGCCGAGATTCAGCTTATTACCGGCCACAAATGTCTGTCCCAGGTGCTCAAGTACTTTAAGCACAACGAAAAGCGGGCGCGTGCCGGCGTTGAAAAGATCGGCGCGAAGCTTCAGAGTACAGAGTGCGGCCAGAGTACCGATCAGAGTGCGGAAACGAAAACAGAACAAAACAGTTCTGGGCAGATTCTTGCTGTTAATCGGGTGGCCGCAGTGCTTAACGCACGAAACTCGCAGAACTAGAAACAGACCGAAACAGGCAGTTACAATTCGGTTCGGACTTAAAATCCCTTTCCCGTAAGGGAGTGCGGGTTCGAGTCCCGCCCTCGGCAAAACGGCTTATGACTTTCCGAAGGGTCGCTCAGAGTACACAAAGAGTACCGTTCGAGAAACGACAGAGCATAGGCGCGGTTTGACTACAGAATGGCGCGCCCTGAAAAAGGCGCTCCGCTACTCTCGGCCTGATGGGTCGTCGGATTGCGACTTGGCCCGAGCGCTAGCTACGCCGTAGCCCCCAAATGCGCCTGTCGCCACATAAACCACGGCCTTGATAACCTCGATGGCCACTTGGTCTTTATCTTTCCACAGAGCGAAGGTCACGATGAGTGCAAGCGCCGCGATCGTTATCATAACAATGCGCGTGACAGTTTTGCGCATTCCCAGCTGGTGGTCCCGGCTATTGATCTGGTCCTTGGCTTTAAGTTCCAGAGCCTTCTGACTATACTCGAAGCCGTGTCGGTCCTGTTGTTTCTGTAGCTCCAGTTCTTGCGCCCGGATCCCTAGCTCTTTGCTTTGATTCTCGATGAGCTGACGCATCAGCTCGATCGGCATACCTGGCGGTTCAGTTTTAGGACGGGCAGGATCCCGTGACTCGACTTCTCGACTCACTTGTCAGCAAGTCTCCGCGCATAGATCGGGCGCAACCAACGCACTCGAATTGCTCCGAAGTCGCCGCGACGGCCATTCAGCCGAGGCGCTATGATGCGAACCGACGCGATTTGCTGGCGCTCTTTTTCGGAAAGAGCCGAAAATTGTTCGACCGTCAGAACCTCGTCATAAACAGGCTCTAAGTCGATGGTCCGCTTATCGCTTCGAGCCGTAAGGCTGCTGATCATGGCCCCTAAGTATACCCGGGTTTCAGTGTTGCAACAGTATGGACCTAAGTCCTTTACTGCGCGTGACGCTCGGCGCTGAAAACGACAAACCCCTGGGGTGAACCAGGGGCTGTCACCCTCGACTAACATCAAGGGGAAGTAATGGGCGGCCTCCCAGGATTCCCACCTGGATCTCCGGGCCCTTTGCCCGGCGTTTTCGTCACCTCTCCCGGCATATGACCTCGGTACCCATGACTCAAACTAGAAGCCGTTATTATAAGACCCTCGACGCCTCCGGGGCATCGGCGCTCGACTGTGCCTCGACTACTGACTCCTATGTTCGACTGCTCGCTGTTAACAAATGGAAACTAACCGATCGGTCCAGTGATGCGTAATACGCATAATGACTGTTGCGTTTATCGCATCATTTGGGCATGCTTTCGTCTATAGTAGAGAGAAGTAGATGGCTAAGGGCGTTAAAACCGGGGGGCGTGTTGCAGGCACCCCAAACAAGACGACCTCCCATGTCAAAGAGGCGTTGATCGAAGCGTTTGAAGGGATGGGCGGTATTGAGTCCCTAAGGGCGTGGGCAGAAGCGGAACCGACCGAGTTCTACAAGCTGTGGGCTAAGCTCTTGCCGCAAGAATTGACGGCCACCATTGACGTGACTCCTGGGCTCGCGGATCTCATAGCCAAGGCAAGGGCGCGTCATCGTGAACCAAATAGCTGACCCCGAGACAGCGCTCATCGAGGACATTGCTGGCTTCCAGCATGACCCCCTCGGCTATGTGCTGTACGCGTTCCCATGGGGCGAGGGCGAGTTGGTCGGACACCTTGGGCCTCGGATGTGGCAACGCGAGATTCTCGTCACCATGGGCGAGAAGCTGAAAGCTGGCAGGGATCTTGGCTGTGTGATCCAAGAAGCTATCGCATCCGGTCACGGCATTGGCAAGTCTGCACTGGTTGCATGGATCGTGCTGTGGGCGCTGTCGACGTTTGAGGACACCAAGGCGGTGGTGACTGCCAATACCGAGCCGCAGCTACGCACCAAGACCTGGCCGGAACTCTTGAAGTGGCACCGTCTGGCGATCAACAGCCACTGGTTTGAGCCCAACGCCATGAGCCTGCATGCGAAGTCGCCGGGGCATGAAAAGACCTGGCGCGCCGATGCGTTGCCCTGGTCCGAGCACAACCCCGAAGCATTCGCGGGATTGCACAACCAAGGCCGGCGCATCCTGCTGGTATTCGACGAAGCCTCTGCCATCTCAGACCGGATCTATGAAGTCGCGGAAGGCGCGCTAACTGATGAAAAAACCGAAATCATTTGGCTTTGTTTCGGCAACCCGACCCGCAACACGGGTCGCTTTCGAGAGTGCTTTGGCCGTTTTGCCCATCGTTGGGGCCATAAGCAGATCGACTCGCGCACCGTTGAGGGCACGAACCGTGCGCAGCTCGACAAGCTCGTAGCCGACTACGGCGAGGATCACGACATTGTCCGCGTTCGCATTAAAGGCCAATTTCCCAGGGCAGGTAGCATGCAATTCATTTCATCCGAGTACGCTGATGCGGCGCGTAAGCGCGAGCCAAACCCAACCATGTACGACCCCAGGATCGTCGGTGTCGATGTAGCGCGCTACGGCGATGATGAGTCGGTCATCTACCTGCGGCATGGCAACGACGCTAAGACAACGCCACCAGTTCGCTTGCGCGGCGTCGATACGATGACTTTGGCTGGGAAGGTGGCAGAGTTCGCCCAGCGGAACCGAGTTGACATGATCTTCGTCGATGAAACCGGCGTTGGCGCTGGTGTGGTTGACCGCCTGCGTCAGTTGAATTGCAAGGTGATCGGCGTTAACAATGGTTCTTCGCCCGACAATCAGGCAGTCGGAGACGAGAAAGTTGCTAACAAAGGAGCGGAGTGCTGGGCAAAGATGCGGCTTTGGCTCAAAGAAACCGGATCGATTGACGACAGCACCGATCTACAAGGACAACTTGAGGGCCGTGAGTACGGCTACAACTCGAACAATGAGATTGTCCTAGAACGCAAGGACGACATGAAGAAGCGTGGACTAGCGTCCCCTGATCTGGCTGACGCTCTTGCGCTGACATTTGCCTATCCGGTTCTTTCGCTCACGCGCGAACAAGCCTTACAGCCCGCTGGCTACGGTGATGGTGTCGTCCGCATGGTGCGAGCGCCTAACCCGTTTGAGGACTAACCATGGCTCACTTCAAGCGCAAGAAGTCCAAGCGCCAAGTCCGATGCACCATGTGCACCAAGTTTCGTTGGCGCGGCAACAGCATGAAGAGTGCTCATTGGAAGGTGTTGCGCGACCAAAGCTGGACAACCAATGACTGACCTCGTCTACCTGCATGCCGCCTTCGGTCGCTCGACGTTGGATAACCTGCGCCTGCGCGACCGCGTCGCCGAGCTGGAGACGCTAGTTGACAAGTTGCGCATGGAGAATGCTGAACTCAAGCATGCGTGCCATGCCGAGATCGCGCGCGTGCGTGCTGAGAAAGCCGAAACAGTGGCGCTGGACGCGATCGATGCCGAGGATCTGGAGCCGTCGAATGAGCCCGAGCACGTTAGGATTGTGAAGAAGGGGAATCCCCCGCTGAGGATTTAGCCGCCACCAGACGTGTGACGCTCGTGGTTGCGCCACACGCAATGAGCTAAACACGTGTTGCGATAAACGCATCACGTCTGCATACTCACGGCATGGATTCTGCCGTTGTCGACGTGACGGGCACGTTTCAGGAAGAGGACATTATCGGCCTGTGGGATGAGATCGGGCCTCTGCTTGAGAAGCATTACCGCGAGATTGCGCACTATCAGGATATTCCGCTGAGCGTTGACCGCGAGGCGTACAACCGCCTCCAAATCGATGGCCGCCTGCGTGTCTTCACGGTGCGTACCAAAGAGTGGCAGCTAATCGGTTACGCGATCTTCGTCCTGCGGTACAACTTGCATTACAAAGAGTCGTTCCAGGCGTTGCAAGACGTGCTGTTTCTGTTGCCGGAATACCGGAAGACTCGCATTGGATCGCGGCTGATCGACTTTGCCGACGAGTGTTTAAGGGAAGACGGAGTACAGGTCGTCATTCATCACATGAAGGCGGCGCACTCGTTTGGACCTCTCTTAGAGCGCAAAGGCTACGAGCTACAAGACCTCATCTATACCAAACGATTGGACCGCTGATATGGGCTTCACCGGATCAGTCATCGGGGGTATCGTTGGCTATGAATCGGCCACCGGCACAGGGACAACCACCAAGAAGCTGAAGAAGCAAGGCGCACAGATCATCGGCATGGACACCACGGCCCATGCGCCGATTCCGGTGCCTCCGCTGCCCAAGCCCAACCAAGTCGCTGCTCCCGTCGATGCGCGCGATAATCAACGTCGTCGCCGTCAGCAGTACTTCCAGGGCCGTAACAGCACAATCCTCACGGGTGCGTTGGGCATCCCGCAAGACGCCAATGGGACGCGGAAAGTGTTACTCGGCTCATGAGCGACTACACCACGCGCCGCAAAAAGCATCAGTCACTCCATCAGCAAATGGTGGCCCAACGGCAATCCTTCATCCCGCACTGGCGGGATTTATCGGATTACGTGCTTCCCAGCCGCTCGCAGTTCTTGGTCACGGACCACGCCAATCGTGGCAACAAGAAGATGTCCAAGATTCTCGACCCCACGGCCACGATGTCGGCCGGCACACTCTCGGCCGGGCTCATGTCGGGCATGACCTCACCGTCGCGGGTTTGGCACCAGCTGGGGCATCCGGATAAAGACCTGATGGAGTTCCAGCCGGTTAAACTCTGGCTTGCCAATGCCAACCGAGTTCTGGCAAACAACTTCCTCAAGTCGAATTTCTACGCGGTCTTGCCTGGACTCTATGAAGACTGCGGCGTCTTCGAGACAGCGGCCATGTGCATGCTGGAGGACGATAAAACCGTCCTGCGCTGCCACCAATATCCAATTGGATCATTCTGTCTGGCACAGAACGCGAAGCAGATCGTCGACACGTTTTCGCAAGAGTTCGCTTGGACCGTGCGCCAGGTCGTCGAGGAGTTCGGACTCGACAACTGCTCGCGCCGGGTGCGCGCCGAATACGACCGGGGCAATTACGAGACGATGGTCGAATTGTTCCAGATTATCCTGCCGAATCCGGATGCCGACGAGAGCCAGGTCGACGCCAAGTTCAAGCCGTGGCTCTCGTGTTTCTACGAAGCTGGCTGCGATGAGGATCTGGCGCTCAGCGAGTCTGGTTACGACGAGTTCCCGATCCTGGCACCGCGTTGGAAGCTGCAATCGCGCGATGTTTATGGGACGGACGGCCCCGGCATGGTCACGTTGCCGCACGTCAAAGAACTGCAGCGCATGCAGCTGCGCAAATCGCAGGCGGTCGAAAAGATGGTGGACCCGCCCTTCCGTGGTCCGGTAGGCATGGTCGGGCAACGCATTTCAACCCAGCCTGGCGACTTCACCGCCGTGCCGCCAAGCGCAGGTGGCCAAGGGTTCGAGCCGCTCTTCGAGATGAACCCGCGCGTGGATATGCTGCAACTGGACATCGACGACCGGCGGCGCGGCATCCAACGCGGCTACTTTGAAGACCTCTTCTTGATGTTCGCCAACTCGGACCGCCGCGAGATGACGGCCGAAGAAGTCTTGAAGCGCCATGAAGAGAAGATCATGGTCTTAGGTCCGGTGCTTGGTCGCTTCGACCAGGATCTCTTGAAGCCGTCCGTTGAGCGCAATTTCGCCGTCAGCCTGCGCAGTGGGCTCTTGCCTGAGCCGCCTCCGGAGCTGCAAGGCCAAGAACTCAAGATCGAGTTCGTCAGCGTCCTGCACCAAGCGCAGAAACTGGCTGGCCTAGGACCGGTTGAGCGAGTCCTGGGAACTGTTGAGAGGATTGCCAAGTACTACCCGGCCATTCTCGCCAAGGTCGACCTCGATCAGGCAGTCGATGAAGTGGCCGATCTCAGCGGCGCTCCGCCGAAGCTGGTTCGTCCAGACGAAGTCGCGCAGGAGATCCGCGCACAAGAACAACAGGCGCAGCAAGCGGCCCAGCGCAGCGCCATGCTCGAACAAGCGTCCAAAACCGCCAAGAACCTCAGTCAAACCACCCTCGACGGAGATAGCGCACTCAGTCGACTGGCCCAAGCGGGTCAGGAACAACCAGCGTAGGGATAGCCACCGAGCTATCGCACTTCCACTTACACCACGACAGAAAGCAATACCATGGCTCTCGCATCTAGAAATCGCCGCATCCAGGAATGGCTGGGCAAACAATACTTCAACGCGGGTGCCTACAGCGCCTCGCCGTCTGCAGGCATCGGTTATAGCACCGGCGCAGGCGGGGCTGTCACCCAGGCGACCAGCAAGTCGACCGGCGTGACGCTGAACAACATCTGCGGCGTCATCACGATGAACAACGCGGCTTTGGCCGATGGCGCTGAGGTGACGTTTACCGTCACCAACTCGGCGGTTGCTGCGACCGACTGCGTTATCGTCAACATCGCATCGGTTGGCACAGCTGGTGCCTACAATATTTCGGTAAGCGCCGTCGCTTCCGGATCGTTCAAGATCTCGGTTGGTAATGTTTCTGGTGGCTCGCTGAGTGAAGCGATCGTCCTGAACTTTGCCGTCATCAAGGGTGTGTCGGCATAATGCCATGACCGCAGCCACGTCGACCGCCGACGAACAGGTTATCCTGTCCGCTCTCGCACGGCGGCGGTCGACTGGCTATCGGTATCTGAAAACCTTGGTTGGCCACGACGCTAACCGCGCGCTTACCGCCATCGACGCGTTGCTCCGCGAAGGCTCGATCGAGCGCGTCATGTACGCAGGCGACACCAACTACCGATTGGTCCCATGACCCTGACACCCAATCAACTCGGCAATCTCGCCTATCGGGCGTTCTGCGCATCGGTGAAGAACAAATACCCGGATGGCGTCACGCCGCGCCCGCATTGGGACGACTTGTCTGAGACCGCGCGCAAGGCGTGGTCAGACTGCGCGCAGGCTATTGCCGCAGCGGTCCGTACGGATGAGCGGCCATGAAGAATCGTCGGCGCGCCACGGGTAATAGGCCTGATAAGACCAGACAGGTCTTCGTCGATGGCAGCACCATACGCGTAAGTCGAAATGGCAAGCTTAGCGCGCCATCAGCTGGCGGTGGGGCTGGGGGTGGAACCGTAACGTCGGTCGGGCTTTCAGCCACGCCGTCATCGGTATTTGGCGTGAGCGGCTCGCCCGTAACCGGTTCTGGAACGCTTGCGTTGACCCTAGACGACCAAAGCGCTAATCGCGTATTAGCCGGACCTGCAAGTGGTGCAGACGCGACACCGGCATTTCGCGCTCTGGTCAACGATGACTTGCCGAATAGCGGCGCGGCGGCTGGAACTTATTTTTCTGCCAATGTTACAGTCAATGCGAAAGGCGTGGTTACATCGATCGAAGACGGCCGCATCGATCAAGACGGGTTGATCAGTCCGGCAGTGCTCCCAGCGCGAACCGTGTCGAACATGAAGCGGATGCACCACATTCCTGCGCTCGACAAGGTCCTCTTCACCGAGTCGTCCACGAACGGGAAGCTTCGGCAGATCGATCGCACCTTCGATGCGCCGCTCGATCTCTCTGGTACGTACACCAGCAAGGCGGTCACTGCATTCGCTTACTCATCGATAAGCACCAAGATTTATCTCGGTTACGGAACTGCGGTGATGAGCGTGAACTCTACCACTGGAGCGATTGTCACCGATCCTATCGGTAGCGCACGCGCTGAGTCGGGGATCGCCGTCCGTGCTAGCAACGGCAATATGTACGGCGCATCATTCAGTGGTGGGGCCGTCTACCGCTGGGATCCATCAACCGACACGCAAATCGGGTCTGGCGTGGCCATACCAGCGAACGTTACGAACGCCTGTAATTTACAGTACAACTCCATTGCTCACTGCCCGACTGATGACCACATGTACGTCGCCGGTCACACTGGACTAGCGAAGTACGACTGCACAACTGACACTTTCGGAACGAGCCCGATCACCGGTCTATCATCGAACGGCAATGGCAGCGTTATTTACTGCTCCGATGTGGATCGGATTTTCTATTGCCAAGGCGTAACTGGGAACCTCTATAAGGTCCAGCCGACTACTGGAACGGTCACGACCTACGCATTCCCGTCATGGTACACGGCGTCCAACAAGGGCGGCGATCTCTGCGAGCTTGGTGATTACATCTACGTTGGAACCTTGAGCGGAGTTGGCCAGGTCATGAACTGCATCTTGATCTTTAAGAAGTCCACGAATCAATGGGTTGGCTGTTTGTCGCACGATGCTTTCACCGACATCAGAGGGCCTCTCGCTGGCGTTGCGGCTGAAGGCGTTCTCTACTCTGGCGGCCTGAACTCTGGTAACGCAAACGACCTTGTCGTCTTCGGACGCGTCTGGCAGCCATGACCGGTCCACTTGAAGGCAGTATATGAGCGCTGACGACTTCATCGAACATCACGACGATCTTCTCAGCGATCAACAGCGCGCGGCCAAGCAGGCGTACAACGAGGAAATCGCAGATCTGCGCTGGGTCATGTCAGACCCGCGTGGACGTCGCTTCATGCATCGATTGCTCTACCTTTACTGCGGGATCGACCGCACGCGCTACGCATCGAATCCAACGGATTGCGCCTTCAACGAAGGCCAGGCAAACATCGGGCTCAATCAGCAAGCTGCGCTTCAGCAGGAGTGTTTGGAGCTGTACGTGGCGATGCTGTACGAGGCACGTCAGATCAAGAGCGGAGGCTCATAGCCAGCGTCCGTTGCGGCAGGAGCAACCATTGCGTCAAACACAATGGTGACTGATGCGTTTAACGCATCATACTTCCGTCGTCTATGCCCTCCGAGACACTGTTAACTGATAAATCGGAAAGTTCATCCGCCGCGGCGGCGGGAACTGCGGCAAGCACGGCGAAAACTGGAAACGATAGTTCCGCAGCTGGATCAAAACCGGCTGACGGTGCCGCTGCTCCCGGGGCTACTCCTTCCACCGCGAGCGGTAGTGCTGCGCCCGCCGCCGCAGGCGAGGCCAAGCCGGATGGAGCGAAAGCGCCGGAAAAACCCGCCGTTCCAGAGAAGTACGAGCTGAAGCTTCCCGACGAAGCTGTTATCGACGCGAAAGCGTTCGAGAGCATCTCGGCCCTCGCGAAGGAACTCGGTCTCTCCAACGAGCAGGCGCAAAGGATTGTCGCGCACAACGATGCTATCGCACGCAGCGTGCTTGAAGCTCGTGTCGCTGCGCACGAAGAGCAGATCGTCAAATGGATGGATGACGTCAAAGCCGACAAGGAAATAGGCGGCGCGAATTTCGACAAGTCGGTCGAAGACGCTAAACGCCTGGTCAACAAGTTTGGTGACGACGATCTCAAGCAAGCATTGGTGAGCAGCGGATACGGCAACTTCCCACCGCTGGTGCGCATGCTCGCAAAAATTGGCAGCCGTATGAGCGAAGATGCCTATCGCTCCGGCGCTCCTGCGCAGACGCAGAAAAGAGAAGTTTCTCTCGCTGAAGCCTTCTACGGACAAAAAGGATAATCTATGGCCACCCTCGGCGGAACCGCCTTAACCCTCCTCGACATTGCGAAAATGACGAACCCGGATGGGTCCGTCGCGAAGATCATCGAAATCCTCGACCAGACCAACGAAGTCGTCAAAGACATGGTGTGGGAAGAGTGTAACGATGGCGACAGCCATCAGACCACCATCCGAACCGGGCTGCCTTCTGGTACCTGGCGTCGGTACAATGAAGGCGTTGCTCCGAGCAAGGGAACGACCGCGCAAGTGCGCGTTCAGACCGGCATGCTCGAAGACCGTTCGGTCATTGACAAAGACTTGGCTGAGAAGGGCGGCAATCCAGAAGCCAAGCGCGCCGTCGAAGCCGTCGCCCATATCCAGGGCCTCGGGCAGCAGATGGCCACCGCTCTCTTCTACGAAGATGAGCGCACCAACCCGCTCCGCTTCACTGGCCTTTCGGCTCACTACGCCTCGATTTCGACCTCGACCGCCGCGAGCGCCGAGAATGTCATCGACGGTGGCGGCTCGGGTTCGGACAACCTCTCGATTTGGTTCGTGACCCACGGCCCGTTCCACGGCGTCTTGGGCGTGTACCCCAAGGGCAGCAAGTCGGGCTTGGATCACAAGAACGTCGGGCTGACCAAGATCATCGATTCAACCGGCGCGGCCGGCTCGGCCTACTGGGCGTACGAAGACTGGTTCCAGTGGAAAGCCGGCCTCTGCGTTCCGGACTGGCGCATGAACGCGCGCGTTTGCAACGTGGACGTTAGCAACCTGCGCGCTGAGTCGAGCGATGCGAATCTGATCAAGTTGATGATCCGCGCCGAAGAGACCCTGGCCAATGCGGCCGGCGGTAAGCGCGTGATCTACTGCAACCGCACTGCCAAGGCGTGGCTGCGCATCCAAGCGGAAGACAAGCGCAACAGCACCGTGACCCTGGAGACGATCGGCGGCAAGCCGTTCACCATGTTCAACGGTATCCCGGTCGTCACCTGCGACGCGCTGCTCAACACCGAAAGCGCCTTGACCTGATCTGACTGACAACCCAGTCGGCCGAAGCCCAGACCATCGCAAGGTGGCTGGGTTACGGCGTCAAACGGCACTGCCAACCATTTCGGAGCTTCCTCCATGATCTACGACGCTCAAAACCTGTTCTCCAGCGCCCAAGCGCTCACCGCGACCGCTGATGCGACGAACGTCATCGACCTGAGCCAGGTGCGGCATATTGCCGATGGCACGCCGATGTCGGTCTACATCCATGTTGGCGTGGCTGCGAACACCGCTGACGCCGACGAAACCTATGAGTTTCTGGTCCGCTCGGATGACAACGCCAGCTTGACCTCCGATACCACGATCGCTTCGCGTACGATCGCTGGCTCGGCCCTCACGCTGAACTCGCTGCACGAGATTCCGTTGCCTCAGAATGCCACCTTTGAGCGCTATCTCGGCGTGGTCTACACGTTGGGCGGAACGACCCCGAGCATCACCGTCACCACCTGGCTCGCTCCGACCGGATCGCTGCCGAGCGTTCGCACCTACGCGAACGGCTACAACGCCTAAGCCACCTGACCGGGTAACCCTGGGAGTTCCGCATGCAAGTTCGTGCCATCGCGCCTGGAGTCTACGGACGGTACTACGAAGCGGGCCAAGAGTTCGAGATCATCGACGACTCGCACCTTGGCTCATGGATGGTTCCGATCGATCCCAAGGAATGCGAACGCCTCAAAGCCAAGCTCGATTCGTTCGCTCGACAAAAGCGGCCCAAGGCTGATCCAAAGACGCCTGCCACCACAGCGCTCTTGAAGGAGATCCCGAAGCCTGCGGTCAGGAAATCCGAGGCGAAGAAATGAAGCGCAAGAAGCGCAAACCAAAACCCCGCCCATCGGGGTACTGAGCGGGGAGGACGGGCTAAACCCCGTCCTTCTCTCGTACAGGGGAATCAGGCATGGCAGGTTACAGCGTTATTTCGATCTGCAATTTAGCCCTGCGTCGGGTTGGCTCACGCAAGACGATTACCGATTTGGGTTCAAACGAGAGCGAAGAGGCCATTCACTGTAATGCGCTCTACGCGCATGCACGCGACACGGTGCTCGATGCCTTCCCGTGGCCGTTCGCGATGAAGTACGCGACGCTCGATCTGGTCGAAGATTTGAGCGAGGAAGAAGACGACGAGAATCGGGACTGGAACTACTCGTACCGCTATCCAACCGACTGCCTGAAAGTGCGCAGGATCGTGACCAGCGCCGGTCGTTTGGAGACCGTACCAGAACCGTTCGAGATTGGACAGGACTCGGCCGGGCTCCTCATCTATACCGACGAGGAAGATGCCAAGATCCAGTATACGGCGCGCTTTACCAATTCGGCGCAGTTCTCCCCGATCTTTGCAGACGCGCTGGCGTGGCGCTTGGCCGCTGACCTGGCCATGCCGCTGTCGCAAGAAGAATCCGTCCGCGAGACCGCCGAGCGGTTCTATCGCTACGCCTTAGGCGAGGCGCAGGCGACGCACCGTAATGAGAGCCAACGCGATCGGTCGATGACCTCCGACTTCATCGATGCGAGGGAGTAATGGGGTCGTCGGTCATCCAGAGGTCGTTTTCCGCCGGTGAGATAGCCCCGGCGCTGCATGCACGGGCCGATTTGGTCAAGTACCAGACCGGCCTGAAGACACTGCGCAATTTCGTCACCATGCGCGAGGGCGGGGCGGAAAACCGGGCTGGGACCGAGTTCGTGGCCGAGGTTAAGGATTCCTTTACAGTCGCTCGACTGATTCCGTTTACGTTCAATGACGAACAGACGTATGCCCTAGAGTTCGGGGATGAATGGATCCGGTTTTATCAGAACGGCGCGCAAGTGCTGGAGGCGGAAAAGACCATCACGGGGGCGACCGCCGCCAACCCGGTTGTCATCACGTCGGTTGCGCATGGCTACAGCTCGGGCGAGGAAGTCTTTATTTCCGGCGTCGTCGGCATGACGCAGATCAATGGCAAGAACTTCCGCATTACCGTGCTCACCGCCGACACCTTCTCGCTTCAAGATCTACGCAATAACAACATCAACGGCAGCACGTACACCGCTTACTCTTCGGGCGGCACGGCTGAGCGGGTCTATACGCTGACCTCGCCATACGACGCGGGCGACGTCTTCAGTCTGCAGTACGAACAGTCTGGCGACATCATCACGCTTACCCATCGGGACTATGCGCCGCGCGAGTTGCGCCGGCAAGGCCATACGTCATGGACGATTTCAGCCATTACCTTCTCGCCGTCGCTGAGTGGTCCGATGGATGGCCGGGCGACTTCGGCGGGCGGGACGGCAAATACCTATCGCTACAAGGTGACAGCGATCCGTGCTGAGACCTACGAGGAATCGCTTCCCGGCTATGAGCGTTCCAAGACTGGCACGACCGATCGTACCGTCACGCCATGGGCAGTGACCACGACAAGCGCGCACGGCTATTCGACCGGCGACGAGGTGTATTTCTTCAGCGAAAGCGTGGCTTTCCTGGGACTCAGCGGAAACACCTACACGATCACGGTCACCGGCTCTGATACCTTTACCCTGGACGACACCACCGCAGACAGCGGCGCATCTGGTGCCTTGGACATTCATCGCACCTGGATCGCGGTAGCGTCCGATGAGCCAGCCGACGACGACCCCATAACCATCCAATGGGATCCGATTGAAGGCGCGGACATCGTTGAATACAACGTCTACAAGGAGTCCAACGGCGTCTTTGGCTACATCGGTACAGCCGGCGGGACGTCGTTTCAGGACATCAACATCACCCCGGACATTACCGACCAGCCGCCGACCGACCGCGAGGTCTTCGAGGAAGAGGACGACTATCCAGCAACAGCCTCCTACGCCCAGCAGCGCCTTGGCTTCGCTGGGACCAACAACGATCCCAACAAGGTCTGGTGCTCACAAGTTGGCAACTTCCATAACATCACCATCTCCACCCCGGCCAATGATGACGATGCGGTCGTCTTCACCGTAGACGGTGGTCCGGCGCAGGAAGTCCGGCACCTCTTGGAACTGGGACGCCTGCTGATCTTCACGCGCGGCGGCATTTGGATGGTCCAAGGCGATGCGGACGGTGTGCTGCGTCCTGGTGCGATCAACCTGCGCCTGACCTGTGTTGTCGGCTCATCGACGCTCAAACCTATCCCGATCGGATCAACGGCGCTCTTTGTCCAAGCGCGCGGTTCGGTCGTACGCGACCTGCGTTTCGAGCTGAACAGCGAATCCTTCAAGGGCAACGAGCTGTCGCTCATGTCGAACCATCTCCTGCGCGGCTATACGATCGTTGACTGGGCCTGGCAGGAGACGCCACACAACATTGTGTGGATGGTTCGCAGCGACGGCGTGCTGTTGGGGATGACGTACCTGCCCGACCATGAAGTCGTCGGTTGGCATCGCCATGATACCGAGGGCGGTATCGTCGAAAGCGTCTGCTGCATCCCAGAGGATGACGAGGACGCGGTCTATCTCGTGGTCAGGCGTACTATTGATGGCACCTCGCGGCGCTACGTCGAACGCTTGCACACCAGGAACATGGACACCTGCGAAGACGCCTTCTTCGTCGACTGCGGGTTGTCCTACGATGGTCGGAACACTGACGACAATATCACGATGACCCTCTCAGGCGGCACGACCTGGACGGCGGGCGAGAACCTGACGCTCACGGCCTCGACGTCCTACTTCACGTCCAGTGAAGTCGGCAACGCGATTGTCCTGCGCATTCTCGATGACGACGATGTCGAGACTTCGCGCCTGGTGCTCAATATCACATCCTTCACTTCGGACGTGATCGTCACTGTTCAGCCGGAAATCGCAGTCGAGGCCGCCTTCCGTAACACGGCGTTTACCGACTGGTCGCGCGCGGTCGACGTCGTCGGCGGATTGGACCACCTGGAAGGTGAGACGGTGTCCATCCTAGCCGATGGCAACGAGATGCCGCAACAGGAAGTCGAAGGTGGAGAAATCACCTTCGACGATACCTATTCGGTCATCCACGTTGGCCTGCCCATCCAAGCTGATTTAGAGACGCTCAACCTGGACACCGTCAACGCTGAGACCTTCGTCGATAAGCAAAAGCTGATCAGCAAGGTCACGGTTATGGTCCAGGATTCACGCGGCGGCAAGGTTGGCCACAACGAGGACGGGCCATTCCGCGAGTTCATTCAGCGGACGGCGTCTTTGGTCCAAAGTCCCATTCCGCTGCGCACCGGGCGCGAGGAAGTGCTCACGAGTTCATCGTGGGACGACAATGGGCGCATCTTCATTCGGCAGGATTCGCCCTTGCCGCTCACCATTTTGTCCGTGGTCCCATCGGGCCGCGTGGGGGGTTGACCAATGGGCGTGACTGCCGCTGTCGTAGGAGTTACAGTTGGATCTGGGCTATACTCGGCTAATGCCCAGCGCAAGGCCGGTCGGCAGCAACAGCGCGTTGCCGATTTCAACGCGCGTGTCGCAGAAGTTCAGGCACAAGACGCCATCATGCGCGGCGAGTTCGACGTCCAACGGTCCTGGCAGGACACGCAACGTTTCGTTGGTGCACAGCGTGCAGCGGCGGCCGGGCAAAACGTTATCGTCGATCAAGACTCGGTCGGCGCACTGGTCGACGAAACCAGGGCCATCGGTGCGAAGGACATGGAAACGCTGCGTTACAACGCGGCGATGGAAGCGTGGGGTTACCGAGTCGAGGGTAAAGACCAGTCGATGCGCGGACAGATAGCGCGCCGTACGGCCAACAACCAAGCGATGGGGACGCTGATCACCTCTGGCGTGCAGGCTTATCAACAGGCGGTCGGTGGCGCTCGAACGTCGGGGATGACGTGGAGCAGGGGTTAGCTCATGCCTAAAGTTCCATCGTATCAGCCGAAGATTCAGCAAGTGGGCGTTCCGAACGCCAGACTGAGTGCCGTCCCGAATGCCGACACCTACGACGCGTCAATTGCCGAAGCAGCACAGAATGCCGGCAGCGTCGTGCAGCGCATTCATTTAGAAGAAGTCGAGCGCGCTAACCAAGTTGCCAATCTACAAACATCAAATCTACTTAGCGAGGCTGAGCGCAAATATACGCAAGCCGGTCTAGCCACGAGCGGGAAAGATTCTTTTGGCATCCCCGATCGCATTGCGTCGGACTATGATAAGGAAACCGGAGAACTTGAGAAAACTCTCGCCAATCCGGTCCAGAGAGAATATTTCCGCAATGAGCGTGAGCACAGACGCCGTAACCTTTACGGACGGCTCGTCAGCCACTCTCTGCGCGAAACGCAGGAGTATGACCGCCAGCAGTTCGGCGCGGCGGTCAACAATCTGAAGCTTGAGGCGGTCGACAATCCGACGCTCTCAGGCGAGAAGACCGCCGAGCTACGCAGACGCATTCAAGAGTATGCCGGCCGCAACGGTATGCCCAAGGAATGGGTTGACCTGGAGACCAGTAAGGAAGTCTCGGCCACGCACAGCGCCGTCATTGCCTCGCTCTCTGCGTCTGGTGATGTCAACGGTGCGCGGCAGTACTACGCCCAGGCCCGTGGTGAGCTGATCGGTAACGACCGCATCCAAGCCGACAACACCGTCAAGGTCATCACCACCCGCGCGAAAGCTCAGGAAATTGGCGATCAGATCTTGCTCAAGATCCAGAGCGATGACGTGAAGACGATCACCGATGCGCGTGAAATGGCGAAGTCCCTGGCTGGCGATGACCCTGAGCTACGAGAAGAGGCCATCCGCCAAGCGACGATTGAGTTCAACTCGGCGCAGGCGGCCAAGAAGGACATGGCTGACCGACGCTTCAGCCAAGCCGATGAGCAGTTCCGCGAGGCCAGCCGCATCAGCGACATCGATCCGGGCGTGTGGAGCCAGCTGTCGACTCGTGAGCAGACGACTTTTCGTGCGCTGGAGTTGCAGTCGATCACGAACACCAGACCAGCCGATAACTCAGACCGATTTTACACGCTCAAGCTCTTAGCTGCGACAAACCCGAAACAGTTCGCATCTGAAGACATGCGTCGCTATCGCGCTGACGTTTCCGACCACGACTATAGCGAACTCATCAAACTGCAGGCCGATGTTCTCAAGGGAGACGGAAAGCTTGCGCAAGGCATCACCACCCAAGCGGAAGTGACTAAGCGGCTCATGGCGCAACTTAACATCGAAATGGATGACAAGGAAACCGATCCGCGCGCCCTGAGCTTCTTCGGTCACCTGAACCAAGCGGTGATCGCGAACCAGAAGATGACCGGACGTGAGGCGACGCCAGATGAGGTGGAAGCCATTGGAAAGAAGCTGCTGGCCGACGTTGTAGTCACCAAGCAGCGACATTGGGCTCTAAACGTTTTGAAAGACGCTCTACCATTCGGATTTCTTGAAGATGGCCAGTACAGCGAGACGCATCGCCTCTTTGAGGCTCCCGCGCCTGTCACCGAGCGCGCCAAGCTCATCGAGGCCCTACAGGACGCCGGCATCACTGAGCCAACTGACGAGCACATCAACGCGCTTTGGCGCGCGAGAATGATCGGGCGGACCAATGCCCAATGAGTATAGCGATCTCGCGCGGGAGATGTTCGGCACGAATGTTGACGTCAGCCCGGACAATCCCTACGTTCCGGCGGCCAAAGAGCTAGCCAACAACGAGCGCATCGGCCTACGCGCAAGCGCCACAACCGCCGTCGACTTAGACCCGGAACGCCATGGGAAGGTGCTTGCGCTTGCTCGCAAGACCAAGCTTCCGCCATCGCTGGTGGCCGACCAATTCGACATGCTCTCGAAGCATACGCGCATCTCGGACGCCGACCTTGACGGCATCCACCGCGAGCATCCAAAGCTCGGCACCTGGCTTTCTGACCGCGACAATGCGGCCATTGCCCAGGATGACTTACCGGTTCTGCGCTCACTCGATTACGCCATTCGCTCGCTCACTGCGCCGGATGACGACCCAAACGGGATCCTTCCGAAGGGCTTCTGCTTTGACAGCCACGGCGAGATTATCGAGCCGCTGGGTTACGGCTACGCTAACCGCTATAAGACTGCCGACGACCTCATCAAGGAACTCAATCGCCGGGCAGAAGCTGAGGGCATTGACGAAGCGGAAAGGATCGATCGGGCAAACAAGCTACGCGAGCAGTTCGGCCCCCTCGCCAACGTCGTTGCTGGCGCGGGATCTTCGGCCGCATCCACGCTCTCGTTCCTGAGCGTCAACCAAGATCGGCAAGCGGATGCTGATCGCTTCTCGGCAGACATCACTTCGGCCAGCCAGCAGCTCTCGCCGGGCTTCCTCGGAGACCTCCAACGCGGGCTTGGCGGCCTGATTGCCGACGTTCCGCTCATGCTGACCGGTGGACCCGTTGCCAAGGGCGCGCAATCGCTGCTCAAGATCAGCCGTGGCCGCGCGGTGCTATCGCAGACTATCGGCAAAACTGCCGCTAAGACCGCTGCCGATGCGGCAACGGTTGCCGCTGCGGTTCAACCCCTGGCGGTGCGTGAAGGCGTCCTGACTGGCCGTGAAAGCGGTGCCGGTAATGGCTTAATGGCCTGGGCGATCGAAACAGCGGTCCCGAGCGCCTTTGGTCGTACCGGCGTTGAACGTGCGCTGGTTGGCGAACATGCCGAGGTCGCCCGACTGTTGGGCAAGAACCTCGGCGCAGAGGGCTGGGCTCCGGTTGCCCGCCGTCTTGCCGTTGAATCCGGCTTTGAGGCCGTTGAGGAGGCAACGACCGAGCTAGCGCATGCCCTCCACGAAGTCGCCTCTGGCATTGATCCGCACGCCTTGGATCAGGACCGGTTGCTCAAGCGCCTCGCCGTTGCTGGTGTTCTGGGCGGTGTTGCCGGTGGCGGTTTCAATCTGCCCAGCGTCATTGCCGAGAAGTTCTATCGAGATGCCCTGCGCGCCGAGCGCGCTGAGCGAGACGCGTCGCTTCTGGCTGCAGCTGGCAAGGCGATCGAGGATTCTGCTACCGGCAAACGCTCAGCGGAACGGCTGCAAGACTTGGTCAAGGCAGCTGGCGGCGACAGCGCCATTTATTTCAACCAAGACGAATGGGTTCAGCATTGGGAAAGCCAGGGCGCTTCCCCAGAAGGCATTGCCCAGTCGCTTGGCGTTGATCCTACCACGTATCAAGCAGCTGTCAGCAGCGGTGGACAAATCGCCGTCCCCCTCTCCAACTACCTGGCCAAGGTCGGGCCAACCGAGCACTTCCAGGCGCTGCATAAGAAGTCGCGCCTGCGCGCGGACGGCATGTCGCTGGAAGAGGCCGAGCAGTGGAAGAAGGAAGCGCCAAAATTCCTCGAAGACGTCCAGGCAGTATCGGAGCCGACCGAGGTCGACGATGCGGTCATTGCCGACGCGGTCGAGCAGCTTGTGGCAGCTGGCTACAGCCCACAGGCTGCCGAGGATAGCGCCTCGACTCTGGGCTTCTTCACCGTGCTTGCCAATCGTTGGAACAAGGACGCCGAGGCGCGCGGTGCGAAACCGATCGATGCCGTAGAATTGTTTCAGTCGTACGGCCTGAAGATCCAGCGCGAAGGCAAAGAGCAATCTGAGCAGCCCGTTCAGGAAGCTGCCCAGGAGTTCGGACAGGAACGCTTTCCAGCCAGCGGCTTACTGCTCAACCGCGTGCAATCGCTGCTGGCTCGCCGTGAAGCGGTACGCAAGGGCGAATACGGCAAGACCGTGGACAAGCAGGCAGAGACCGAGCGGATTGCGCGCAAGCCTGCTGAGTTCGGCCAGGGCGAGTTCGACGAATCCGCGAAAGGTCGGGATGCTGGCCGGCGTGGATCGATCCGGATCGCGGTAGACCGTAAGGTGACGATCACGCTGTCGGAGAAGGCCGATCCGAGCACCTTTTTGCATGAGGTTTTCCATTTCAACTTGGAAGTCCTGGGAGACCTGGCCGAACGCGACGGCGCACCGCAGGACATCAAAGATGATTACCAAGCCGTGCTGGATTGGATGGGCGTTACATCTCGCTCCGAGATCAAGCGCGAGCATCATGAGCAGTGGGCGCGAGCTGGCGAAGCCTACATCATGGAAGGCAAGGCTCCGTCGTCGGCGCTGCGTCGCGTTTTCGCGCGCCTGTCGCAGTGGATCGCCTCCATCTACAAATCGCTCCGGGCGCTGAACGTCAACCTCACACCCGAAGTCCGTGGCGTCATGGACCGACTGCTGGCCAGCGAGGAAGAGATTGCTGCCGCCGAGCGCGAGGAAGTCGGTTCGCCGCTGTTCCTCGACGCCAAGACCGCCGGCATGTCCGAAGCACAGTTCGAGGCCTACGCCAAGGGAATCGAGAAAGTCGCCATGATGGCGCGGGAAAACCTGCGTGCTGAGATCATGGACGAGCTGAAGCGTGAGGAGCGGGCCTGGTGGAAGGCCGAGCGCCAGCGCATCACCGAGGAAGTTACCAAGCGCGTCAATGAGCAGAAAGACTACATCGCCATTGCGGCCATGACCAAGGGCACGCTGCCAGACGGCTCGCCCCTGCCAGACGCTATCAAGGCGGTGAAGCTCAACAAGAAGGCGCTGACTGACGACTTTGGCGCGGAGTTTCTGAAGAGGCTGCCGCGTGGCATCACCAGCAAGGACGGCGTTCTACCTGAGCAGGCGGCCGAGCTGTTTGGCTATCGCAGTGGCCAAGAGCTGGTCATGGCCATCGCCAACGCCAAGCCAAAGGCGCAGCACATAGCCGAGGAAGTCGAAGCCCAGCTGTTGCAAGAGCATGGCGACATGCGTTTCGACGGCCGGGCTGTCGCTAAGGCCGAGGAAGCCATCCACGGCTCAGAGCGGGCCAAGCTTCTGATGTTGGAGCTGGAGGCGCTTCACAAACTGCAGCGCACGGCCAAGCCGATCGTCAAACAGGCCGACAAAGCCGACCGCGAGCAGGCAAAGGCGGTTGTACAAAGCATCCCGCCGATCGAGATCTTCCGCGACGTGGCAGCCAAGACCATCGCGGCAATGAAGGTCCGCGACATCAATCCCAAGCTCTACCTGCGCGCCGCCAGGAAGGCGAGCAAGGAGGCGTTCGAGGCGCTGGGTAAGAAGGACTACGGCCTGGCCGCGAGCCTGAAGCAGAAGGAGCTGCTCAACAACGAGCTATTCGTCGAAGCCTCTAAAGCCAAGACCGAGATTGACAAGATCGTCAAGGCCATGCGCCGATTCCTGCAGGACGGTACGCGGGCTCGCATCGGTAAGGCCGGCGAAGACTATCTCGAACTCATCGACGACCTGATGGCGCGTTACGAGTTCGTGCCGATGAGCGGACGCAAGCTCGACATGCGCAACCGCATGGCTGCCTTCATCCAGAAGATCGAGGCGGAAGGCCGTCCGCACGCCATCCCGCAAGACGTCATCGACGACGCCAGGGCGATCAATTACCAGGAACTGCCGTTCGAGTTCCTGGTCGCCCTACGGGATACCGCCAAGGCGATTCAACACTTGGCCACGTCCAAGAACAAGGCGCTCAAGCAACGCGCGGACGAGGACTTCGACGTCACTATCGGCAATGCGGCCCATCAGATCGGCAAGAACGTCCCGCCGCGTCCGCCTGAGAAGAAGGGCGGAAACGAAGAGAGCGGTTGGGCCAACCTGTGGTCACGCATCGAAGGCTTCGCGGCGGCTCACCGCAAGTTGTCGTCCTATGCCCGGCAAATGGATGGCGGCAAATCCGGCGGGCTCATGTGGCAACTCTTGGTGCGTGGGCTCAATGAAGCAGCAGATACCGAAGTCGAAGGTCGCAAGGCGGCTGCCAAGACCCAGCAAGGACTGTGGAAAGCCTGGAAGGAGTCAGGCGCGAAGCTGACCGACAAGGCCGTCATTCCCGGCGTTGGCGAGATGAGCCGCGAGAAGCGCATCATGGTTGGCCTCAACTTCGGCAATGAAGGCAATCGCGAACGGCTCCGCAATGACTTCAACGAGCCTGAGATTCAGGCGATTCTGAACTCTCTGGAGGAAGCCGACTGGACGCTCATCAAGGGCATATGGTCGCATATCGATTCCTACTGGCCAGAGATCGCTGCGAAGCAGAAGCGCGTCACGGGACTTGCCCCCGAGAAGATCGAAGCCGCTCCGTTCCTGACCAAGTTTGGCGAGATGCCCGGCGGCTACTTTCCGATTGTCTACGACCGAAATCGGTCGGCCAAGCAGTTTGGCGACCAGAAGCAGGTTGAGAAGCTTTACGAGCTAGGTGCTGCCACCGCTGCGACGACTCGACGAGGACACACCAAGGAACGCACGGCGAACGCTGGCGCTCCCCTCCTGCTCTCGCTCGACGTCATCCCGCGTCATCTGTCGCAGGTCATTCACGACCTGACGCACCACGAAGCGATCATCGACATGAACCGTCTGCTCGGAGATGAGACGCTGGCGACGACGATTCAGAATCACTTGGGACCGAAGGCTCTGCGCGAGATGCGCAAGATCGTTCACGACATCGCGCTCTCGGATCTGGCCGAGAACGACGTCGACCGCGCTTTGCGCTATGTGCGTAACGGTGTCTCGGTTGCCACCCTGGGTTTTTCGTTCAGCACGGCAGTCATCCAGCTGACTGGCTTTACGCAGAGCATGCAACTTGTCGGCGTCGGTAATTATCTCAAGGCAGTGGCCCGGATCTTCTCGGACGTAGGTAAAACAGAGAGCCGCTTCGATTGGATCAGGCGCAAGAGTTCGTTCATGGCGAACCGATCGACCACTGTGATTCGTGAAGCCTCCGAAGTCATCAACCAAGTGAAGAATGGTCAAGTAAGCGCCTGGCGTGAGCGCCTGAACCAGTGGGCCTATTACATGACCATCAAGGCCCAACTCACAGTTGACATGCCGACCTGGCTTGCCGCCTATGAATCAGCGTTGGCCGCTGGAAAAGACGAGGACACCGCAGTCGCCATTGCCGACCAGGCCGTCAAGGACACACAGGGATCCGGTCTGGCCGTGGACCTGGCCGGCGTCCAACGTAGCCGCGTAAGTCAGCTCTTCACCGTTTTCTACTCGTACTGGAATACGACCTTCAACCGATCGGCTGAGGCCATCGCTGCTGCCAAGCGCAATCACTGGAGCCCGGAAGCGATTCTTCGCCTCGGATCTGACTACCTGCTGCTCTTCGCCATCCCATCGGCGCTAACAGCGCTGGTCCGCCGTTTCTTCCGCGACGACGAAGACCGCGATAAGAATTTCGGCGCTGAAATGGCCAAGGAACAACTTGCCGCACTTATGTCCACCATGGTCGGTGTGCGCGAGGTTGCTGACCCCCTGGCAAAGCTGGCCGTAAGCACTGCAATGCGCGTGGCCGGTGTCGATAAACGGGACATTCCGAAGTCGGTCAGCCAGAACTTTGGGTACCAGGGACCGGCAGGCACCATGGGGTTTGAAGCCATCTCGGATCTGATCATTCAAATGAAGCAAGGCGAGCTGGACGAGGGATTGACCAAGGCGGCTGGCAGAGCCGCTGGCGTTTGGCTGCATCTGCCGGCAACACAGGTCATCAGGACGGTAGATGGCTTTATGTACCTGGAAGACCACCGGTCCATGGATCCGCGCCCGCTGCTGTTCGGAGCACCGAGAAATTAAAGGGTTGCGCCAAACGCAATTTGTATTGATGCGATAAACGCATCACAATGGAAGGGGAATTATAACCCGACCGGGGCTTTTCGATGACCGTTGACAACGAAGTCGACCGCAACGACGCGACCGGGAACGGCGTTCAAGTCACGTTCAATTATACGTTCCGGATCCTCGATGAAGAGGAGATCCTCGTCACGGTCACGACCAGCGCCGGGGTCGAAAGCACCAAGACGCTGACTACGGACTATAGCGTCACCGGCGTTGGTAACGCCAACGGCGGCACGGTCGTCTTCGTGACTGCGCCAGCGAACCTCTCAACCGTGACACTGTCGCGAAACATGGAGTTCGTCCAGCCGCTCGACGTGAGCGAGCAAAGCTCCTTTTCCCTGACAAGTCTGGAGACGGCGCTTGACCGCACGGTCATGCAGATTCAGCAGGTGAAAGAGTCCACCGACCGTTGCATGCGTCTGCCGGTTGGGACCGATCCGGATGACGTCGATGTCGAGCTTCCGACCCCTTCGGCCAGTAAGTTCCTGGCGTGGAATGCTGATGCCGACGCGCTTGAGAATATCTCGGCCGGAAGTGTTTCCTTGGCTACGCCGGCCGACAACTCGGTGTCGACGGCCAAGATCCAGAATAGCGCCGTCACGCTCGCCAAGATCGAGGATATTGAGACGGCGCGCATCCTCGGCCGTGACACCTCTGGGACCGGCGCAGTTGAAAAGCTTACTGCCGCTGAAGTCCTGGCGCTGCTTGCGATCACCCCAGATGCATCGACCGTCGAATCGAGCGGAACGACACTTCGCGTCAAGGATGCCGGCATCACGGCAGCGAAGTTGAACGCGGCAGTCGTTAGCGGAATGACGGCGGAAACGGCTATTGCCACGACCGACTTGCTGGTCATTGGCGACGTCAGCGCAGCAAACGTGCGCAAGATGCTGGTGACGGACTTCCTAAAGGTCATCAACCTCCTTACCGCTGACGCCACTCCTGACAATGCCGCTGACTACGTGATGACGTGGGACAACAGCGCCAGCGCGGTCAAGAAGGTCTTGATCTCGAACTTGGCCACATCGTTGCCGCAAGCGTCCACCTCGGCGGCCGGCATCATCGAGATCGCTACGGCGTCTGAGGTGCAGACTGGGACCGATAGCGCCCGTGCGGTGGTACCAGCGCGCATGCGCGATCATCAAGGCGTCGGCAAGGGTTGGTGTAAGTTCGAGCAGGTAGGAACCATTTCGGTGATGGACAGCTACAATGTCACCTCGATCACAGACAGCGGCGTTGGCGCTACGACTGTGACTTGGGATACGAATTTTGGCAATGCTGACTACGCCGCCGTAGCGACCGTCGATGCCGGCGGAACGAGCGGCTATGCCACAATCGATCAAGGCACTGTAGCTGCGGGCTCATGCGTCGTTGAAGTATTTGATGCAGGTGGGGCGGCGCTCGATTCAGCCGGCGTCAGCGTGGTTGGATTCGGAGACAACTGATGACCGACCAACGCATTGTCTACACGAACGATAAGGGCCAAGTTTGCGTGGTCTGTCCAGCCCCAAAGGCGCGACGCGCAGGTGAGACGGAAGAGGATTTCGTTGCGCGTATAGCCGCCAAGGACGTGCCGGCCGGAAAGACGTTTCAGATCATGCCCAAGACGGCGCTGCCGAGTCGCCGCTTCCGTAATTGCTGGAAGGTCGGACAGGCCGGTATCGAAGTCGACTTAGCCAAAGCCGGCGAACAGGTCATGGCCGAAGTCCGGCGTGAGCGCAACAAGCGGCTCGCGGAATCGGACGCACTCAAGATTCGCGCTGATGACATCGGGACTCCGCAGGTGAAGAGTGAGATCGCCGAGTATCGCCAAGCTCTTCGTGATTTCCCGGAACTCATTCAAGCTCAGGTCAATGCCGCGACATCGGCGGCCGACCTGGAAGCCGTTGCGCCGCTTTGGCCGGAACATCCGGAGAGCGCGTGATTGAAACCCCTCCGCATCCGACTCACGCGATCAAGCCAGAAGACGGACCGTCCAGCGCATTGGTCAAGCGAGTGAGAACCATTAGCGAAAAGACTGGCGTCACGCTGCCCATCACCGTCATCCTCGGGAGCATCACAACCGCCGCCGTATTCCTTTACAACGGCATTGTCGCCCGCATGGACGCGTTCGAGAAGCGCTTGTCAGATACGGTGACGGAAGCCACCGGTATTGGCAACCGAGTGCTCAAGATCGAGATCGACAGCAAGTACGACCTGGAATGGAAACAGCGCATGGAGCGCGGCATGGAATCGGTCAACAACAAGCTGGACGTTCTGACGCGGAAGGGAACTCCATGAGAACGCACGACTGGAAATTTTCGCTCGTTGCCTTCCTGCTGTCGCTCGCTCTTACCGGTACAGCGCTCATGGTCCTGAGCGGTTGTGGCCCGACTGTCGCACAGATTCGCCAGCAGATCGAGGATGCCAAGAAGACGGTGGAAACACTCGCGGAGGCTTCTGCTCAACTGCAGGAGATGGCTGAGAACACCAAAGACCCGAACATCATCAAAGCAGTCGCTTCGGCGCAGGCCGCATTGGAACTGGCCAAGGCCGAGATACCTAAGCTGGAGAAGGCGCTTGAGGAGGCCGACCAAGGCGCTCCGTGGTGGACGGTCATCGGCGGCTTAGTCCTGCCATGGCTGCCGCGCCTCGCATCGCTCATTCCTGGCCTTGGCATCGCCGCTGAACCAATCGCGCGCCTGGTGGCAGAGATGCTCTGGCGCACGACTGCGACCCGTAAGCAGAAGGACGATGACGTCCAGCCCATCACCATCGTGAAAGCCTAGGAAATAGATCATGGCAACTGTTGCACCGACCATCGTCACCCTGCCGCCGTCCCGAGACCATCAAGGCGTGACGATTCATCAATGGGCATGCGCTCTTGCTGCCGACGATTACACGGCGGTCGATCTTCCTGGGAAGGCAGACCGCACGGTGCAGGCGTCTGGAACTTGGGGTGGCGGGACGATCGTGATCGAAGGATCGATCGACGGCACGACCTACAAGACCCTGACCGATCCGCAGGGCAATGCGCTGTCGTTCACCGCTGACGCCATCGAGGCGATCAGCGAGAACGTGCGATACATCCGACCGAATCCATCCAGCAACGTGACGAGCGTCACGGTGTCCATTCTGTTCCGAGGCTAACTCAGGAGATTTACCATGGCTGGCGGCCCGATTTATCCTTATAGTGCTTTCCCGGTCACCTCTGACCGCGTGTTCGCGAACGTCCATATCGGCGCAGGAGCGAACTCCAAACACGAAGAAGGGCTTGGCGTCCAAGCATCGCTCGGCGCGGACGCCATCTGGCGCTTGCGCTTTGCAATGCCGCCATCCTCGCTCCCCAGCGGCACCTGCAAGCTGGTGATTATGGCGCTGGCGAATGCGACTAGTGGCGCGGCAAAGATCAACCCGAAGTGGGCGAGCATCGCAGCTGAGGAAGCTCCTGATACGGCATCGCTCAATGCCGAGACGGTCCAAACAATCACCTGGGCAGCTGGCGATAACGACCAGTATAAGCAGCTCAAAGTTGCTCTCGATGCTGATACGCCGGTTGCGGGCGAACATATCGCCATGGATCTGACGTTTGAGACGTCTGGATGGACGCTGGCGCAGATTTTGACCTGCAACGCCTACATCATTTGGGAGTAACTCCATGGCCGTTCTTGATGCCTCCGCCCGCGCAGACGTGCGCAACAAGTTTATCCAGGCGTTCTTTGTCGGGCTGCGTAAAACCGCTGATCTCGACAGTACGGAAATTGCGACGTTGATTGCTGACATCGATGCGTGGCTCGACGCCAATCAGGCCGCTGCCAATAGTGCCATTACGGCGGCGGTTCGCACGAAAGCCAGCTCTGACACCAAGTTCTCGGCGCTTGCCTACGTCGCGCTCAAGAGGGCGGGAGTGATCTAGCCATGGCGAGGCTATTCGCCAAGGCATCGACGCAGTACCTTGAAGCGTCCTATAGCCTCTCGGTTGCTCCGGTTACTTTCGCCTGCTGGTATCGACCTGCGAGCGAGAGCGGCACGGCGGCTCATGTGCTGATGGCGTGCAGCGATCCTGCTGCGCAAACGCTCGCCTTTCGGATGTCTATGATTGAATCGTCGGTGTACGCTACAACCTATCAGGTTGGAGCCAGTGCCCATTCGATCACCGCCGGGACGCTCGCGGATAACACCTGGGGCCACTGCGGCGCGGTGTTTGCCTCAGCAACCTCGCGCACCGCGTACTTAAATGGCACTGCCGCGACAACCAACACAACCAATATCAATGCAAACACGCTGACACGCTTCAACATCGGCATATTCTCACGCAACAACTCACGCTTTGAGCCGGCAGATGGCCGTATCGCAGACGCGGCAATGTGGACGGTGGCGCTTTCTGCCAACGAGATGGCGGCGCTCGCAAAGGGTGCGTCCCCCCTCCGAATCCGCCGGGAAAGCCTTGCCGGGTACTGGCCGCTCTACGGCTTCCAAAGTCCCGAGCAAAATCTTGCCGGTGCTTTGAGCCTGACCGTTACAAATAGCCCAACGCAAGCTGAGCATGCTCCGGTTGCGCCGCACTCTCGCAAGTTTTGGCCGGCGAGCGCGCCGTACATCGCGTCCAATGCCGCCCCGACCGCTAACGCGGGCGATGATCAAACGATCATCCTGCCTGCAACCGCGACCCTCAACGGCTCAGGTACTGATGACGGTCTGCCGGCACCGATAACGTACTCGTGGGCCAAGCAGAGCGGGCCAGGTACGGTCACATTCTCGCCGAACAATGCGACGGCCAACGCCGTCGCATCCTTCTCCGAAGAAGGCACCTACGTCCTGCGCCTGACGGTCAGCGACACTGAGTTGTCCCACACCGACGACGTGACGATTACGGTTAACCCGATCCCGACCAACGCAGTCCTAACGCCACAGGTTGCCAGGCGTCGTCGCAGGCGCGTTCGCTTCGGGCGTCGTCGTTAGCCCGTCTTGCCCTTTTCCCGGCCGTCCAGGGCCTCAACGCCTTCGCCGTAGCCCAACGACCGCAAGAGGTCGGCAACAACGTCCTGAGCGCTTCCTCGCGCCTTCCTGACCCGCTTGGCGAACTCAGCAGGCGACATGGCCTGACTATTCAACTTGAGGCCGGCGTGCTCTAAGACCTCCGTCAGCGGCACGTCCAGGAGCCGGGCAAGTTGCTGGGCTTCGTGGAGCAACATGTGGCGCTTGCCGGACAACAGGCGCGAGACATTGGATTGGTCCAACGAATCGCCGTTGAGCTGTTTCAGATGCGGCGCTAATTGGCGCTGCGAGCCGAACCGACTGGCCTTGATCTTGTCGGCAAAATATTGTCGGTCGAAGCGCGCCACGCGGAGGAGTATGACAGCCGGTTGCGCGAGACGCAATGGTAATGATGCGTTCGGCGCATCACTTGAACAGACAGCGGATTGTTGCGGCAAGAACGGAATTGTATTAACTTCTGGCAATGGCATTGATGCACCTGCCTCCTGCGCAATACGCAATGCGGGTTTTTGGTGGGACTCATGCCGTCATGCGAGAATTGGGAATATCGAATCCTGGCACTGTGGCGAGATGGAAGCGCGCACGAAGCGCAGGCGGCTGCGACGGAAAAATCCCGAATCCCGTATGGATGGAAATGCTTCTTGAAAAAGCACGGGCTCGCGGTCTGGACCTCACTGGGAACGACCTTATCCTCGGCCGTGAAATCGAAATACAGGAAGCCACGACGGTCACGGTTAACGGTTAACTTCCAAAGGAAGTAGCCATGGCCTCTTGCCCCAAGAGCTTCTTTCCGCCAGTTCAGGGAATAGTGGCCACGCGTAAATGGTTTTACCGCCAGCGTCTATCATGGCAGCAAACGACCCTGCTCTCATTGAATCCCGCCAATAGAGCTTTGTCGTGAACATATCGAAAGCATCGCGCTTGCGTCTATTTCGGATGAATATGTTGATGCGGCGGCGGATCATGACGGCAACACTATCTCCGTTCTCTCTTCGTTCCTCGCCACCTGTACCTGTTGGTACTCGCAAGTAAACCAGCGCGGCGAATCGTCTTTGATATAGCCGAGTTGGACCAGGCAATCTATGATTGGCTTGCAGTCGCCGCCAACGAGATTGGCGTAGTCGAGAAGACGGTTTCTGTAGCTGACGATTCTAATCGAGACTAGTGCGGTCGGCGGTTCCTTGGGCTTTAGCCGCATACGCAATTGCGTGTACCAATGCTGCCGCTGTTTGCTTCGAGTCGCCCAGTGCAACTTGTCGCGCTTATTCTGTGACTGAATTTTCGTTGGCAGGGTAATCTTCATCGCATTCGCGCTCCTGGCTGGAGCGCTCTTGTGATTGCATCCTCTGGTTCTAGTCCGATCCGCAGCCTGCGCTTTAGTGTACCGTATTTGACTTTGCATCTAGCGTCTTCGGCCCAAGCGGCCAGCGGCTTGCTTTCTCCAAACGCCGTGACGATTCGGCTGCTTCGGCGGTTTCTTGCCTGTTGTTTTCTGGTGGCCCACCGGCAATTCTCTGGTGAATAGTTGCCGTCGTTATCGATTCTGTCGATCGAATGGTCATCTGTAGGTGGCTCCCCCATATCTCGAAGAAATGCGTCGAACGACGCCAGCCACGACGGGCAGACCCTAATCCCCCTACCGCCATAGCGCTTGTAGGCGTGATTGTTGGCGTCGTAGCATCTTGCGCGCATCGTGTTCCAGGCGGTGTATACCTGCTTTGGTCGCACAATCCATTTTGTGCTCGCGGCGCGAATTAGATCCGACTTCATGCAGCCACACGACTTTATGCTCTGCCTTCTCAGGGCAGGGCCTGGCGCTTCAATTAATTCCCCACAGCAACACCGGCATACCCACTTTGGCTGCCCTGCGTTTGTCTGATTCTTAGATTTACTCAGCACCGTTAGGTAGCCGGATTTCTTTCCGGTAAGGTCGATCAGTTTCATCCCCCGCCTCCCGTGCGCGCTTGTGGTATCAACTCTGACACCGGCATCCATGCCTTGAAGTAGGTCGCCCGGAACCATCCACGCTCACAGCGAAAAGCGTACTCATGCGGCTTGAACGGCGTGCGGACCCACGTTCCGAGACTAATGCTCTGCCCATTCAGTAACAGACATCGCTGGCGAATCTTCGGTGACTCTGACGGTTCGCGCCAACGAACCACCAGCTGGTCTTGTGCGTGCTGCGGGTCGTGGGTCATATGTTCCTCAGGTCTTCGATTGTGGCGAACGGGAATCCCTCAGCGACTAGCTTAGCCCTGTGCTGTTTCCGTTCATGGTCGATCCTCTCACTGTCGCGCCAGTACATTCGCCTGAACGTCTCGCGATATGAATGGTAGACCTTGTGAACCCTTGGACATTCTGGGCAGTCGGAGCCATCTTCCATTTCGCCGTAGCCGCCACTGCACGAGTTCATGTCGCATCGCGGGCACCGCAGCATGTA